>Ga0070738_10002703_pt1 | contig 25898 bp, 23 predicted proteins | sample Coa_R2_2_FD_66446 | JGI IMG/M metagenome (GOLD analysis project Ga0070738, IMG submission 66446) | Surface soil microbial communities from Centralia Pennsylvania, which are recovering from an underground coalmine fire - Coalmine... | ecosystem: Environmental > Terrestrial > Soil > Unclassified ...
CCACAGATGGAAAGCGCGATCGCACACTTGATCAGCTATCCTCATATTGAAGAAGTCACAATCCTTAGTACTTGTAATCGTCTGGAAATTTACATTGTTACCCATGAGACAGAGCAGGGTATCCGAGAAGTTACTCAGTTTCTTTCAGAACATAGTAAATTGCCGATCAAGTCTCTGCGGCAACACCTGTTTGTGTTGTTACATCAAGATGCAGTGATGCATCTCATGCGAGTATCCGCTGGTTTAGATAGCCTCGTACTCGGAGAAGGTCAAATTCTGGCCCAGGTAAAAAATACGCACAAACTGGGACAGCAATACAATGGTATTAAAACAATTTTGAACAAATTATTTAAACAAGCTATTACCGCTGGTAAACGGGTGCGTACGGAAACTAGCATTGGTACTGGTGCAGTCTCCATAAGCTCAGCAGCAGTGGAATTGGCACAGATGAAAGTGCAAAATTTAGCTGCTTGTCGAGTGGCCATTATTGGCGCTGGTAAAATGTCACGGTTGCTGGTGCAACACTTGCTTTCCAAAGGCGCTGTACAGATTCGGATTTTAAATCGTTCTTTGCAACGAGCAACGGAATTGGCACAGATGTTTCCTGAACAGCCAATCCAAACTCATCCCCTCTCGGAGATGATGAGCGTTATTGCTGAGAGTGATTTGGTATTTACAAGTACTTCAGCAACAGAGCCAATACTCGACGGTGCCAAATTAGAAATGATTTTGGAACCTAGCAGACCTTTAATGTTATTCGATATTTCCGTGCCGCGTAATGTCCATGCCGATGTGAACAACTTGGCAAATGTACAGGCATTTAATGTGGATGATTTGAAGGCTGTGGTGGCACAAAATCAAGAAAGTCGTCGTAAAATGGCTCAGGAAGCTGAGGGACTTTTGGAAGAAGAAGTGTCATCCTTTGATGTTTGGTGGCGATCGCTTGAAACTGTCTCTACCATCAGTTGTTTACGAGATAAAATCGAAGCCATTCGCGAACAAGAATTAGAAAAAGCTTTGTCGAGATTGGGTTCGGAATTTGCAGACAAGCATCAAGAAGTGATCGAAGCTCTCACACGAGGGATTGTTAATAAAATTTTACATGATCCCATGGTGCAACTACGAGCACAACAAGATGTGGAAGCAAGACGGCATTGTATGCAAACCTTGCAAACATTGTTTAATTTAGATGTAGAGAAGCAGTTTAGCTGAGTGACTTGGGATTTGGGATTTGGGATTTTGTGTAACTTCTTGCTTGCAAGTTCATAAATTTGTCTTTTGGAAGTTGTATGCGAAATCTTAAATCTCAAATCCAAGTTAGAATAATACAGATAAATATCTTAAGACGCCGCATTTTTTGAATGGGAGTGAAGCGGCAGTCTATGATTGAAAAAACTTTTCAACGAATCTCTTACCCAATTTTACTAATATTGGGTTTATGGTTTTTGTTTGACTTAGCCTCACATTTAGCAGCAGAAATTCTCTGGTTTACGGAAGTTGGATATTTAGCAGAGTTTTTGTTGCGCTTAAAAACACAGATCGGATTGTGGATAATCGCCTTCTTGACCTCATTGAGTTTTCTATGGGTGAATTTGGCTATAGCGTCTTGGCTGAAAAGAAGGGAAAACAAGAAGGTGAGAAGGGAAGAGGCGCAAAGAGGGGAAAATGATAATTTTTTACCCCTAACGCCGAACTCTGGACTAACATTGCGCTTACTTTTACCAATAGTTCTAGGACTCAGTCTATTAGCAGGGTGGATACTGATAAATTACGGTCAGCACGCCTTGAATTTTTGGCATCCAAATACAAAATTACCTGGCATACTCTTACATTTTCCACCCTGGTTAAAGGCGCTGAGGTTCGTACATTTGCCTCAGTTTCCCATCCCAATTGTGCAGTTGGGTTTGCTGTTGGGATTGACCATAGCAATTTTGATGAATCATGAGTTTTGGTTAAGAGCGATCGCACTACTTGTGAGTTTGCTGTTCGGTTTTTTGGTATCTGGTCATTGGGTAGAGATTTTACAGTTTTTCCATGCCACTACTTTTAAGGATACAGAACCATTATTTAACCAAGATATTGGTTTTTATGTCTTCTGTTTGCCGATTTTGGAACTGTTAGATTTTTGGTCAGTTGGTCTATTTCTCTATAACTTGGCAGCAGTAACATTAATTTACCTGCGTTCAGCAAATAGTCTGAGCGAGGGAAGATTTATAGGGTTTTCTGTAGCGCAGCGGCTTCACTTAAGCGTCTTGGGAAGCCTACTTATGTTAGCAATTGCTTTACATTATTGGATTGCACGCTACCAACTTTTGTATTCAACCCGTGGTGTGAGCTATGGTGCTAGCTACACTGCTGTTAATGTGCAACTGCCAATTTATACGGTGTTGAGTTTTTTGGCAGTGGCGATCGCAATTTACTTGCTATTACGAATCATTGTTTTATCCACAGGTGTAAAAGCAAGTTTTCGATCAACTCCCTATCCACGCCAACTCGTCTACATACTGGGATTGTATATACTGGTAGCCGTGATTTCTGGGGAAATCTTACCAGAAGCAGTACAACGGCTTGCCGTGCAACCAAATGAACTTACCCGTGAACTCCCTTATATTCAGCGTGCTATTACCCTCACGCGAAAAGCCTTTAACTTAAATCAGATCGAGACACAAACTTTTGATCCCCAGGGTCAGTTAACCGCATCCGACTTACAAAAAAATAACCTCACAATTCGCAACATTCGTCTTTGGGATAAACTTCCCCTCCTAGAAACCAATCGTCAGCTACAACAAATCCGACCTTACTACAAATTTTCTGATGCTGATATTGACCGCTATACCTTAAAAAAGGAGGGGGGAACTGAAAAGCAACAAACAATTATAGCTGCACGAGAGTTAGATTATACATCTGTACCTAAGCAAGCTAAGACTTGGGTGAATGAACACCTAGTTTATACCCATGGCTACGGCTTTACACTTAGTCCTGTGAATATTGTTGGTCCTGGTGGATTACCCGATTACTACGTAAAGGATATTGGCATTGGGGGTGTGGGTCAACAAGGATCTTTGCAGATCGCCAGTCCAGCTGTTCAAGCCAGTCTTCCCATTGGTCAACCTCGAATTTATTATGGCGAAATTACGAACACTTATGTGATGACTGGGACAAAAACCTCAGAGTTGGACTATCCCAGTGGGAATGATAATGTCTACAACGTCTACGATGGACGTGGTGGAATTGAGATTGCTTCTCTATGGCGGCGCTTAGTATTTGCCCAATATCTCAAAGATTGGCAGATGCTTCTGACACAAAGCTTCACACCACAAACCAAGTTGCTATTTCGACGTAACATTCTCCAACGTGTACAGGCGATCGCACCTTTTTTACGCTACGACAGTGATCCTTATTTGGTGGTTGCGGATGGAGGGGGAAGCAATATTAAAGGAGAAAAAACCTATCTTTACTGGATTGTTGATGCTTACACAACAAGTGATCACTATCCCTATTCCGAGCCTGGAAAAAATAAATTTAACTATATCCGTAATTCTGTGAAAGTTGTCATTGATGCTTATAATGGCAATGTTAATTTCTACATCGCAGACACTCAAGACCCCATCACGTCTACATTAGGTCTTATTTTCCCAAACCTTCTCAAACCGCTAGATGCAATGCCATCTACACTCCGCAGTCATATCCGCTACCCACAAGATTTGTTCAATATTCAATCTGAGCGGTTATTAACTTATCATATGACTGAGCCGCAGGTGTTTTACAACCGAGAAGACTTGTGGCAAGTTTCTAACGAGATTTATGGTAATCAACCGCAACAGGTAGAGCCCTACTACCTGATTATGAAATTACCACAAGCACAGTCTGAAGAATTTATCTTACTACTCCTGTTCAAGCCCACACAACGCACTAACCTAATTGCTTGGTTAGCAGCACGCTCAGATGAGCAAGAATACGGTAAGCTTTTGCTCTACGAGTTTCCTAAACAGCAGTTGGTCTATGGAACTGAGCAAATCGAAGCTTTGATTAACCAAGATCCAGTGATTTCTCAGCAGATTTCCCTTTGGAACCGTCAGGGATCAAGAGTGATACAAGGAAATCTGTTGGTAATACCCATTGAAAAATCTCTTCTTTATGTTGAACCACTCTACTTAGAAGCAGAAAAAAATAGCGTGCCAACCTTAGTCAGAGTTGTGGTTGCCTACAATAACCGGATTGTGATGACAGCTACTTTAGAACAAGCACTCTCCGCTATCTTTCAACCCGAAAAATCAGCAACACCTCCAATTGTACGTCCCCTTCAGTAAAATTCCCCAGATTTACGAGAGTCTCCTCGCTCTGGAACGTAAAAGTTAAAAAATCCCCCACTTACCTTATGGGGGTGTGTGCGTGAAGAAGAGATTTTCGTCTACCGTCATCCTATGCCGGGTACTGTTTGTGGAGGCACCTCCAGAAGTTAGAGTTTGGATAAAGAACCATTGTGCTAGTCAACACAGCTGCTGGTCCTGGTCGTACTATTTCCTCACATTCCTCACAAACTCCTCAAATTTCATTTAGTTAGCTTTAGTGCTTTTGAAGTGACTTATTCAGAGTTTTGAAATATACTCAACCTGAAATAAAAACTGTATAAGACAACACAGATTAAAAGAAATTCCAGAAAAATGTGCTTGTCTTAATAAAATGGTTGTCGTTCATGACATAACATTTATCAAATGAAATTTATTCCTTGTCATATTGAAATTTTGAAGCAAGATCATATCCAAGCTTTGATGCTTACTCCTATGTTTGTTAACCAAAATCTTTAAGACTTGCTAGCTGTTTAGCAACCTGCCCGTAAGCATCAATTGGAATGTAATCAAGCTTAATTTTATACTTCAGGCAGCAAGCAGCTTGGTATAGCACTCCAGTAATCAGAATTGATCATACCAACGTACTAGTAGGCTATTACATTGCGAAAGGCTTAACTAGTGTGTGTTCCAGAAGTACAGAATGAGATTTCAATAGGGTAAGATGATAGCTAAAAACAATATTCTATACGCGCAACTTATACATAATTCTATTTTGTGAGTGTCACTTGATAAATATAGTTATTGTCTAGTATCCATTTTAAGGATGGTGCTGATACAAGTATTATGTAAAACTAAGTGAATTTTTTTGACAAGTACCTTAATATTACTCAAAAGAACTATATTTGTTAAATACTTAAGAATGATTAGTTGTCATCTTATCTATTTTTAATGAATCCAATCAAAGAATCAGAATTAAACAGAAGTGTCGAGCCAGAAAAATTAGGGCTACGCTTAAGAAACTACATTCTTCAAAGATTAGATCTGCCAGAAATTTTGACAGCGGCGGTAACAGAGTTACGTTCGTTTCTAGGAACTGATAGAGTTAAAATTTATAAATTTCATCCGGATAGTAGTGGTCAAGTTATTGCTGAATCTATAAACGATAATCGGTTGCCGTCGCTATTGGGGCTAAACTTTCCTGCAGATGATATTCCACCCCATGCGCGTGAACTGTTTGTTAAGTCGCGTGTGAGATCAGTTGTTAACGTTGATACTCAACAAATTGGTCAAAGTGCTCTGTGTGAGTCAGAGACTGGTGATCTTCTCTCTGAAGAGATTCGTTACCGCCCTGTAGACTCCTGTCATGTTGAGTATTTGACAGCAATGGGTGTGCAGTCTTCTGTGGTAGTACCAATTTTGCATCACAATGAATTGTGGGGACTGCTAGTGTCTCACAACAGTGAACCCTTTGCAATCAAAGAAGATGACTTGGAAGTCATGCAAAGAGTAGCCCATGAACTGGCGATCGCAATTTCTCGACATGCTCTCCTCACCCAAGGACGAGAAAGAGCCGCAAGGGAAAACACCATCAATAGTATTCACACCCTACTACATTCACTACCTGAAATCGAGTTGCAATCAGCATTGGAACAAACCGTGACTGTGTTGAGTGGCTCTGGTGGCAGACTTTACATGCGAGAAAAAGTCTCCAATATTGATCACGAAGCTGTTAGCAGTGTAGTTACCCGTCAAGATAACTTCAGCAATTACTTCAATGTCTACACTTGTGGTAACCAACCAGTGATGCCAGAAACGGCAAGATATCCACTCATGGAGCAATATTGTGTCTGGCAAGACCACTATAAGTCTGGTGAGTATGAGGTATGGGCAATTTCGGATATCTATCAAATTCCTGAACTACGAAATCTGCAAGCAGCTTTCCGACCAACGAAGATTCGTAGCATGTTGATCATGCCACTGTTGTATCGTCAGCAGTTGTTGGGATATCTGAGTATTTTCCGAGACGAAATTGAGAGGGATACCCTTTGGGCAGGGCAATTCGACCCAGATCAACGTCAACTTTATCCTCGTCAATCGTTTGAAATCTGGCGAGAATCCAAAAAGGCACAGGCGCATGAGTGGACATCTGATGAGATTGAATTGGCTCAACAATTGAGTAAACAGTTTGCCTCAGCAATTCACGAATTTAGACTTAACCAACAGATTAATTTGTTGAATACGAACTTAGAAAGTCAACCCCAAGGTTCTGTAGATACATCACAACAGGTGATGGATCTACAGCAGATGCTGTTGGAAGTGGTTGCCAAAATTGGACAATCCGTGGAGATGGATTCTATTTTTCGAGCAGCAATCAAAAAACTCCGTACTGCGCTTAAGACTGATCGGGTTGCGATTTACAAGTTTAAACCGAATTCAGGACATGCCGAAGGTGAAATCGTTTCAGAGGATGTGTCATCAAACTTCGTTTCTGCGGTGGCTTTGCAAATTCGAGATAACTGCTTTCAGGAAACGAGTATAGCTCATTACTCTCAAGGACGTGTCAGAGCGATCGCTGATATCCACAACGCGCGACTGAACGAATGCTATGTTGGCATGCTTAACCAACTCCAAGTGAAAGCCAGTTTAGTTGTCCCACTGGTGAAAGATAATGATTTGTGGGGTTTGTTGTGCATTCACCAGTGTTCCCAAATACGTCATTGGAAAACCTCAGATATCCAATTTGCCACACTAGCAGGAAATGTGCTAAGCTTGGCACTCCAAAAAACTCATTTGCTCAATCAAATACAATCTCAGGCAGTGGATCTACGAGTCGTAACAGCACAAAAGCAAATATTATTTGAGCTGCTTAGCAAAATGGGGCACTCTGTGAATTTAACTTGATCGCCCTGGGTTTTCTTGGTTTGTAGTGAGTACTTCAGTCCTCAATTTCCAGCACTAAAGTGCTTACTACGAACTTTCACAATCCCGCACAACAAATGTGATAGGCCACTAGGCATCTACACATTTGCATTCTTTTCGGAAATTAGTATTGGATGCGTTGATTTTAAAGTCTGGATAGGGATTGTTTGGATTATTGACAGCATCTAGCCAATTCTTAGGCATTCTTCTAACGCCCTCTATAGCTTGTAGGAGAATATAGAAGAGAACAATCTCGCCTACAGTATTAAGAAATGTTAGGAGGAAAACCATGCAATCAGCTTTACGTATAACAACCAAAGTTTTACCAGGAAACAAAATAGAAATTGAAATTCCCGAAGCTGAAATAGGTGATAGCGTTGATGTCTTCGTGATTTTACCAGAAAAAGTAGAAACCAAAAAGCGTTCAGTATTGAACATTATAGAATCAAGCCGTAAGAGACACCCTTCTCGAACTGCTGAGGATATAGATAAACAACTACAAGAAGAACGCTCATCATGGGACAGCTAATACTTCCAACAAGTGGCACTATTTATATAGTATAGAAATAAAACTAATAATTTGTAATTAGCAGTTCATTGATCTGTTCTCTTTTAGAAGCATTGCAATTGATTCGACGTTTTGCCTGTACCCTTTTTAATTGATAATTTCCGTACGCAATTTCAAAAAAATCATCTGTTAAATCTTTATTTTTTGGATCAGAATTGCTCAAGATTAACTTAGCACCTTTTCGATCAAGCAAGGCAAAAAAATCCCGCAGTCTTAATTGCTCTGTATCATCAAAAGTCTGTTGTGCATAAGCAGTAAAATTAGCTGTTCTGCTCAACGGTCTGTATGGAGGATCGAAGTAAACAAGAGAATACTGATCAACAAATCTTTCACACTCAGTAAAATCTCCCTGATATATCTGGGTTCTTTGCAAAACCTGAGAAACCGCTTTTAAGTTTTCTGAATCGCATATCGTTGGATTTTTATATCTACCTACTGGTACATTAAAATCACCTTTAGAGTTGACTCGAAAAAGTCCATTGAAACAGGTGCGGTTGAGAAAAATAATTTGAGCCGTTCTCTCTATTGCTTGCTGATTAGTTTTTTGAAAATCTACTTGATGTCTTTGTCTATTAAATTGTGTTCTAACTTCATAGTAAAAATGTGTTCTTTCTTGTTCATCAAGAGATAAATACTTGTTTTGTAAATTCAATAAAACATGAATTAATTCATCAACATGATTTTGAATTGTTTTATAAGCTAATACTAACTCAGTATTAATATCAAAAATCAAAAATTCCTCAATTTTATAACATTGGGCAAGATGCAAAAAGACGGCACCACCACCAACAAAAGGTTCAATATATTTTTTAATTGAACCAATGATTAACTCCTCTGGTAAAAAGTTAGCTATCTGTTCAAGAAGTTGGCTTTTACCACCAGCCCACTTCAAAAACGGCTTGGCCTGCATTTATATTTCCATAGTTTAGTTTAAAATTATTTTCCTAAATAAGCTTCCAAAACTTTAGAATTACGCTGAATATCTTTAGGAGCACCATCAGCAAGATTTTGTCCTTCTGCAAGCACCCAAACTTGATTACACAAGGACATGATCACATCCATATTATGTTCAATAATCAGAAATGTCATACCTTCCTTATTCCAAACAGCAATTCGTTCGCAAATTTCATCAATAAGTCTCGGATTCACCCCAGCAGCTGGTTCATCTAATAGAATTAACTTAGGATTGGTCATGAGCGCGCGCCCCATTTCTAGCAACTTGCGTTGACCACCAGATAAACTTCCAGCATAATCCTGTGCTTTTTGAGCTAATCCTACAGACTCTAACAGGAACATCGCCCGTTCTTGTAGTTCCTTTTGTTCTTTCGCGATTTGATGTTGCTGAAATTGTACCTGCCAAAAGTTTTCACCAGTTTGTTTTTGCGCTGCTAGCAGCATATTTTCTAGCACAGATAAGCGTGATAAAGTGCGAGCTACCTGAAATGTGCGTACCATTCCCTGTTGAGCGATTTTGTGAGGTGGTAAGTGTTCAACAGGTTCGCCATCAAATATCACCCTACCGCGATCTGAGCGGATGAAGTTAGAAAGCAAGTTAAATAAGGTCGTTTTGCCAGCTCCATTGGGACCAATTAAACCAGTGATGCTACCATTCATCACTTGAATTTCTACATTATCTACAGCCTTGACACCTCCAAAGCTTTTAGAAAGTCCACTTGCTGCTAGGAGTGGAAAATCAGATGACTGGTTATTTACCAAGGGTGAGTTCCTCCTTTTTGCCTAGGATACCTTGAGGACGCCAAATCATCAGCACCATCAAAATCAGACCTATAACCATAATGCGAAACGCGCCTAAACGAGCTTCATCAAGGGGAAAAATTTTCGGTAAGAATTCACGCGTGAGAGCATCATAAGCAAAGTAGATGACGGCACCTAAGATTGTGCCAACATTGTTACCAGAACCACCTAAAATCACCATGATCCAAGAGTCAAAAGTTAGCTGTGGTTGGAAATTATCAGGGTAAATAGCGCTAAGTTGCCATGCGAAGAAAGCACCAGCAATACCTGCGATCGCACCCCCCAGCATCAGTGATTGTAACTTATACCAAAAAACATTTTTTCCGAGTGCTTTAGGTATTTCTTCATCTTCACGGATGGCTTTGAGAATTCGACCCCAAGGCGATCGCACTAAAATTTCCAAGCGCCAAAAGACAAAAGCTAAGGTGATGAGTAACAATAGCATTAAGCCTGCCTTCGGGTTACCGTCATAGAGTCCGCTGACCCCTGAAATATAAATTGCAACTGCAAGCAGTGCCAGCAAAATTCCCACAATGACACGAGATATAAATTCTTGCCTGCTGCTTATTTTTTTCTTGTGTGAATCATTCTTCAACAACTGATGTGAAACATGAATCCAGCGCCACAACTGCCATAAAGTCAAGCCTACCAGTATTGTCAAAAGACCAATCATCAAGAATTTGAAGAATAAGTTATCTGTCACAGTTGAGAGGGGTATGGGGTAACTTTGTACCCCAAAAGCTCCAGATGTCCAAGTGTCACCTATAGGTAAATCCTGATTGTTTACGACCAGACGAATCAGTTCGCCAACCCCAATCGTCACAATCGCCAGATAATCTTCCCGCAAACGCAGAGTCGCAAAACCAATGAGCAATCCCAATAAAGCTGCTACTACACCTCCAAGCAGCGCTGATAAAAGTATGGGAACGCCTTTTAGACTGAATAACACGGTTGTGTATGCGCCTAATGTCATAAAGGCAACATGACCAAAATTCACCAAGCCTGTAAAACCCCATTGCAAGTTCAGTCCCAAGCCGAACAGTGCAAAAATTGATGTAGAAATTGCGAGAAAAATGAGATAGTCAACCATAGAAATTTTGTTAAGTTTGTCGGTGCAAATACAGTTAACTAGTTAGGTTCGTCCTTTGTGATTGGTCATTAGTTACAAATGATAAAGGACAAAGAACCAAAGACAAAAAAATAACCGTTAAATATTGCCAACTTTTCGGGAACACTAGGGTGGATAGAGTTCGGCTAAGACCAGATGAATTTACTGCGGATTAGAATCCACCTCTTAATAGAGCAGTTAACTGATGATGAGTTGGAAAAAGTTTGGAGTGTCGTTTATGCATTACATTGTGACTGTTATGTAATGAAATCCATACAAGAAGGCAAGCGATTGCAACAACCTTGGGATACTCTAACCCATGAGGATGCTTTACAGTTGTTAATCTTTTCATAACTAGGAATTGTGAGTTGAGAACACCCCCGAGTTCATGGTGATCCTTGGTGAACATGGAAGTGCGCTATGCGCGGTCTTTTTTAAAAGATCTCAAAAGTTTAGAGCCCGCTGCCTATCAGCAGGTTTATGATTTTATTTTTGTTAAGTTTGCCCAAAAGCGACTACTGCAACATTTACCATCTCTGCGGCAGATGGATGATGACGGGATTTTTTACCGTTTTACCCTAGATGGATATCTCATTGGCATTGAGGTGAGAGGTCAAATTGTAAAATTCCTCTGTGTCCTCCCAATGCCAGATGTTTAGGGTAAGCATTCGAGCCAACACTTAAAAGTGTATAAGGGTGAAAGGATATAGCTTGCACGTTGGCTTAAACTTATTTTTGAAAATCACTTTACTTGAGACTTTCTTATGGATGCTAAGGCACTTTGGCAAAAATACCAGAAATGGTTATATTTCCACGAAGGATTAGGCTTTTACCTAGATATTAGCCGGATGAGGTTTGATGATGCCTTTGTGGAGGCGTTGCAGCCGAAGTTCGAGAAAGCTTTTGTAGATATGGCAGAACTGGAGAAGGGTGCGATCGCAAATCCTGATGAACATCGCATGGTTGGGCACTACTGGTTGCGAAATCCACAACTTGCTCCCACGCCAGAAATCCAAAAAGAAATAGTCGAGTCCATAGAGCAAATCGAAGTATTTGCCGAAAAAGTTCACACAGGCGGAATTCATCCCCCAAAAGCCCCTCGCTTCACCGATATTATTTCGATTGGCATCGGCGGTTCTGCCCTTGGTCCTGAATTCGTTGCCCAAGCACTAGCCCCAGATTTTCCCAACCTAGCAATTCACTTCATCGACAATACCGATCCAGCCGGCATTGATCGGGTTTTAACTCACCTGCGTAACCGTCTTTCTAGCACTTTGGTATTGGTGATCTCTAAATCTGGGGGAACGCCGGAACCACGCAATGGCATGATTGAAGTCAAAAAAGCCTACGCTGGACAAAATTTGGATTTTGCAAATTATGCGATCGCCATCACCATGCCTGGTAGTAAGCTGGACGAAACCGCAAAATCTGAAGGTTGGTTGGCAAGATTTCCCATGTTCGATTGGGTAGGAGGACGTACCTCAGAGATGTCCGCTGTGGGTTTAGTGCCAGCAGCATTACAGGGTATTGATATTCATGCCATGCTAGAGGGTGCAAAAGAAATGGATGACGCCACTCGCGTACCCGATTTGCACAAAAACCCTGCGGCATTACTAGCCTTGTCTTGGTATTATTCTGGCAACGGCCGAGGCGAAAAAGACATGGTTATCCTACCTTATAAAGATAGCTTACTGTTGTTCAGCCGATATCTACAACAGCTCGTCATGGAATCTTTGGGTAAAGAAAAAGACCTCGACGGAAATATTGTCCATCAAGGTATTGCCGTTTATGGCAACAAAGGGTCAACAGATCAACATGCTTACGTCCAACAGCTTCGTGATGGCGTGCCAAACTTCTTTGCGACTTTCATCGAAGTTTTAGAAGACCGCAAAGGACAATCCCCAGAACTAGAACCAGGAATCACATCAGGCGATTTTTTGTCTGGTTTTCTCCAAGGGACACGACAAGCACTTTTTGAAAAACATCGCGATTCGATTACAGTCACTATTCCTCAAGTCAATCCCCGTACAGTAGGCGCGTTGATTGCTCTATATGAGCGTGCTGTTGGTTTGTATGCCAGTTTGATTCATGTCAATGCCTACGATCAACCGGGTGTAGAGGCTGGTAAAAAGGCAGCAGCTGCCATCCTTGCTTTGCAAACAAAAATTCTCGAAGTTCTGCAAACAGCAAAAACACCCCTTTCCTTAGAAGAGCTTGCGCAACGAACAGATGCAGCAGACGAGATTGAGACAGTCTACAAAATTGTACGTCATTTGTACGTAAATCAACGTGGTGTAGCATTACACGGTGATTTCTCACAACCCAGCAGTTTAAAAATTTCCACCACTTAAAGGATTTAGCCTCTTTACCATAATTTGGTATTTTTTGTTGCACAAGCAACATTTTTTTTTATTTGAGCATCTACGATTGAGGGTATCACTTTAATCTTTAAAGATGCTCTTTTAGGATGTTGCCATGAGCAAAGCTAGAGGAATCAAAATCCGTCACCTAGAGTCAATTAAAGGGGGAATGGCTGAGTTCTTTACACCACAAGCCAGTGATGAAACGATCTTGGTACAGATTCCACCCAATACAGTAGACGATCTATTTGTTCATAAAACGCAAACAGATCAACTACTGGTAGTGAAGGGACGGCTTGTACTTGTCATTTTAATTGATAAGCAATATCAGTACATTCCTCTCAGCGATGAGCATCCGATGGTGGTGACAATTCCACCAGGAGTTTTGCATGGAGCCATCAATTTAAGTTCCCAAGCATGCGTTGTTGTGAATGCACTGTTGCGTCATAAACCACTTCAAGAACAAGATTATGTGACGCGTAGGCGTCCATTTTCATATGATTTGGCAGTTGCAGAAGCGGCATTAAAGGAGCTAGACGTCATCACCACAGCATAGTCAACATATTGATAGGAGTAGAGACGTAGCAATGCTACGTCTCTACAGGGAAAAACCACCCGAGTTCACTATTTTAAGTTATTTTTAAATTTGCAAGGCAAAAGGCTAAAAGTTATCTATATTTAGGTTATGTCTAACAGGCAACGAGTTCTTTCTGGCGTTCAACCCACTGGCGATTTGCATTTAGGTAACTACTTGTGTGCAATCCGCAATTGGGTAGAAGGTCAAAATCAGTACGACAATTTCTTTTGTGTGGTAGATTTACATGCAATCACAGTGCCGTATAACCCAGCAACGTTAGCGGCAGATACTTACAAGGTTGCAGCGCTCTATCTTGCTTGTGGTATTGATTTAAACTACTCCAGTATTTTTATACAATCTCATGTTTCTGCTCATAGTGAGCTGACCTGGTTGCTTAACTGCATCACTCCCCTAAACTGGTTGCAAGATATGGTCCAGTATAAGGAAAAAGCCATTAAGCAAGGGGAAAATGTGAGTGTAGGCTTGTTAGACTACCCAGTACTGATGTCCTCTGATATTTTGCTTTATCAAGCAGATAAAGTGCCAGTAGGTGAAGACCAAAAGCAACACATAGAACTGACACGAGATATTGTCAATTCCTTTAATCATAAATTTGCTAAACCAAATCAGCCAGTGCTGAAGTTACCAGAGCCTTTGATTCGGAAAGAAGGCGCGAGAGTCATGAGTTTAACAGATGGGACAAAGAAAATGTCAAAGTCTGATCCGTCAGACTTAAGCCGAATCAATTTACTTGATTCCCCAGATGAGATTGCTAAAAAAATTAAGCGCTGTAAAACAGATCCTGTTCGTGGTCTAGAATTTGACAATCCAGAACGTCCTGAAAGTAACAACTTGTTGAACTTATACATGCTGCTTTCTGGCAAGACGAAGCAAGAGGTAGCCGTTGAGTGTCAGGATATGGGATGGGGAACATTTAAACCATTGTTAACTGAAACAACAATCAACGCTCTCAAGCCTATTCAAGAGAAATATAAAGCAGTGACAGAAGAAAAAGGTTATTTAGAGTCGGTGCTGCGAGAGGGAAAACAAAAAGCAGAGGCGATCGCAAACCAGACGCTTTTACAAGTGAAAGCCGCTATGGGTTATTCTGCACCGCTCTAGGTAAAACTTATTGAGGATTTTAAATACAACCGCGCCCTGCAGTGAATGAACGCAGATAATATTAGATAATTATCTGCTTTTATTTGCGTTTATCTGCGGTTCACAATTCAAGACTCAAAATTTTATGCCCGATACCCACAACGTTATCTCCTTGACCTCCTTCCGTCAAGCCGCCCAAGCAGGCGAGTTTTTAGTGACAGCTGAGGTAGCACCTCCCAAGGGGGGAGATCCGACACACATGCTTAAAATGGCACAGACTCTCAAAGGACGTGTCCATGCAGTTAATATTACGGATGGAAGTCGCGCTGTGCTGCGGATGTGTTCGGTAGTAGCGTCAGCGATTTTGTTACAAAATGGGATAGAGCCAATTTGTCAGCTTGCATGTCGCGATCGCAACCGGATTGGCTTACAAGCTGACTTAATGGGAGCGCATGCTTTGGGTATCCGCAACATCTTAGCTTTAACAGGCGACCCAGTGAAAGCTGGCGATCACCCAGATGCCAAAGGCGTGTTTGATTTGGAATCGGTACGCCTGCTGCAGCTGATTCATAAACTAAATCGGGGAGTAGACTGCAACGATCAATCTTTGACTGATGGTATGTTGGACTTATTTCCCGGCGCTGCAGTTGATCCGCAATGTCCCAGTTGGTCAGGCTTACAAAGTCGATTTGCACGAAAACTGGAAGCGGGAGCGCAGTTTTTCCAAAGCCAGTTGATCAGCGATTTTGATCGGCTAGAAAAGTTTATGGACAAAATTGCTGCAGGTTGTCATAAGCCAGTTTTAGCAGGAATTTTTCTATTGAAATCAGCTAAAAATGCTCAGTTTATCAATCGGTGTGTTCCTGGAGTCAACATCCCCCAGCATATTATTGATAGGTTAGCACAAGCAAAAGACCCTCTTGAAGAAGGGATGAAAATTGCTGCCGAGCAAGTGCAAATAGCACGTCAATTGTGTCAAGGTGTCCACATGATGGCAGTCAAGCGTGAAGATTTGATTGCACCCATTCTGGATATGGCAGGAGTTGCACCAATCAATGAACCTTTCGTGAGACAAAGACACCAAGAGCAAGAAGGGAAAGTCTCACAAGTCATTTAAAATTGGCATATTTTTGACCAGCAAGGAATTTTTATTTGGTAACAGCTTTTGGTTCAAATATAAGATAGGTACCACCTAATCCTTCTACAATGGTGCGTGTGTTAGCAATCATCATTTTTTGGTAGGTATCTCCCTCACTTCCTTGTGAACTCAAACTATTAGCAAACAGTTCTCTTTTGGAAACTCTTACGTTTGCTTGTTGAGCTACGGCCTTAATTAAATTAGGGTTAGTTGTGTTATTTGTAAAAATTGTTGGGATACGAGCTTGTTTAATCTCTTGAGCCAGTATTTTTATGCGTGGAGGTGTGGGTTTGTCAGCAGCGCTTATTCCTTCTAAAGAACCTATATATGAAAGACCGTAAGCTTGCACGTAATAATCCATTGTCCGGTCAACAGTAACTAGCTTGTTTTGATTAGCAGGTATACTAGCAATTCGTGACCTGATCCAAGCATCTAATTGAGTCAATTCATTTTTAATATTTCGCGCGTTGTTGTTATAAATTGAGGCATTTTTAGGCAATACTTTACTTAAGTAACTGCTAATAACTTCTACCATCTTGATACCATATTTGGCATTGTGCCAAACATAAGGATCAGGTACTGTCGCACCGTTTTTTCTCAGCAGTAGTGGCTTAGGAACAGCACGCTGACCAACTGCAATGTTTGGTACATGACTTTTACTTGCCTTGATTAATTTCAATATATTGGGTTCAAAATTATATCCATTAAAAAAAATCACTTGCGCTTCTTCAATGGCTTTGCGGTCTTCTGGTTTTGGTTGATAAAGATAGGGGTTGGTATCAGGCGGCGTTAAACAAGTGAGATTTATTGTTTCTCCTGCCACTTGTTGTGTTAAATCACAGAGTACGCTTGTTGTGGCTACAACTCTAGGAAGATTATTGTTCACCCCAGTAGAGGTTGTTTTATAAGCAGTATTTGCTAGATTGGCCGTATTATTACATCCAACAAGTCCAACGGTAAAGGCAATAAGAACTGTACGCAGTTTTGAAATTAATGCTAGTTGTGTTGACATAAAAACTCTGTAAAGAGCGCGGGTATATGTTATGGGTGAATGCCCTCAAAGCCTTGTAATCACAACAATCCAGTCATGACTTGCTACAATGCTTTTCCAGCACCTACCCATCCGCATGTAACAGGGAAAAAGCGATAATAGAAATATTGCAGTTATTTAGGTCACTTCCATGAGAAGACTGGAAGTTTTGGGGTGTACGGTCACTTTGACCATATAATCAATTCCCCATTGTCGCCGCCTGTAGCTAGTATCCTACCTTGAGGATGCCAAGCCAAGCAAGAAAATCCGGATGACACACCTGTAAGAATTTGTGAGACTTGGGAAGCATCTTGCCAAAGACAAATCCAGCCATCAGCACCAGCGGAAGCAAGGAGGAAGCTTTTAGGTGCAAAGCCGATCGCATGAATCACATCCACATGATTGGTTAACACTCTGGCTTCCCAACCCAAAGAGTCATCCGTCTGTTTTTCCCACACGATTACCCCATCAACACTGCAGGAAGCTAGCAGTGGCGCACCTTGTGAGGAAGCTGGTTGTGACCATGCAAGTTGGCGAATTTTGCCAGGAAAGCCTCGCATCACCCAAGGTTCAGGGTTATTCCATTCAACCACTACGAGAGTTTGATCTAGATTACCAGCCGCCAAAAATTTGCCTTCTGGCGACCAAGCGATCGCCAAAGTCGCTGTAGGGATATCTAGAATATATGGCTTATCATTCCAAGCTTGGCAATTCCATACCTTGACTCCCCGATAACCACCAATGGCAAGATATTGACCATCGCAACGCCAATCAATACCGAATACGGAAGACGCCTCGAAATTCAATTGAACGATAGTTTCACGAGTATCGGCGTCCCAAACTAGAACCTTGCGACCTAAGCCAACAGCCAGCCAATTTCTATGAGGACTCCAAGCAAGCTTATCAACCCATGCTGGGGAATTTTCCAAGGTAGCGATTAATTCGTTATCTCGCCATATTTTCACCTGTCCGTCTTGTCCACCAACAGCTAATAACTGACCATTGTGAGAAAAAGCAACGCAGTCAACTGATTCACTCTTCCCAGTCTGCAGAGTGGTTAAATTGCCATCTTGCCACAGCACAACCTCTCCAGCTGCAGAAGTCACTGCTAGATCTGTACCTGTTGGGGACCAAGCGATCGCAGTCACATAATCTGAAAGCGTCCCCGAATAGGCTTTCTCAAATTCCTCACTCTTCACTCCTAACTCCTAACTCGCTACTTCTGCCATACACGCTAGAAAATCTTGTCTCAGTTTGGCTTCATCAAGATTACGACCGATGAAGACGAGTTCATTTTTACGGGTTTCGCCAGATTTCCAAGGACGATCAGGCTTACCGTCAAACAACATATGCACTCCTTGAAACACAAAACGGTTATCTTCCCCAGCAATATTCAAAATGCCTTTCATCCGGAAGATATCTGGTCCTTGAGTCCTAAGTAACTCTGCCATCCAGTTTTGTAATTTTTCCCCATCAAGTGTGCCTTGTTCAACTAAAGCCACAGAATACACGCTTTCATCGTGTTGGTGAGCATCTTCACCCAAGAAATCGGGGTCAATTTCCAAAGCACGATTCAGGTCAAAAGCTTTTACACCCAGCAGTGTATCCATTGACACTTCTGCATTACGTGTTCTCTGGATTTTAGCCAAAGCATTCATCCCTCGAATCCGCTTTTCTAATTCATCAAGTTGTTCTGGCGTTACCAAATCCGTTTTATTCAATAAAATCACATCAGCAAAAGCAATTTGCTCCTGCGCTTCATCTGCATCCCAATGTTGCCAGATATGCTTAGCATCTACCACTGTCACCACTGCATCGAGTTCTAGCTTTGCCTGCATATCTTCATCTACAAAGAATGTTTGAATCACTGGTGCAGGATCAGCGAGTCCGGTTGTTTCTATAACCAAATGATCGAATTTATTCCGGCGCTTTAGCAAGTTTCCAATGATCCGAATCAGATCGCCGCGTACCGTACAGCAGATGCAGCCATTGTTCATTTCAAAAATTTCCTCATCTGTATCGATAACCAATTGATTATCAATACCAACTTCCCCGAATTCGTTGACAATAACAGCAACTTTTTTGCCATGTTCGTAGGTGAGGATACGATTCAGAAGTGTTGTTTTGCCTGCTCCTAAATAGCCAGTGAGAACAGTCACAGGAACTGAATCCAAGGTTGCATCAGCTACCATAGCCTAAATGCCTCTTCTTTTACATTTAGATAACCATCACCCATAATAAATGCTTTTATTTTTTTGTGTTGGCTTTTTGTCCCAATGAATCAGGGAAGGGGAACTGGGGGGACTGGGGGAGCCAGTGACGGGTACGCAGGGGTCTCCCCAAGTGGAGCAACTGGCGTGGACTAGGGAGGACAAGGAGGACAGGGGGGACAAGGGGGACTGGGGGAGCCAGTGCGGTCTTGGGGTCTCCCCAAGTGGAGCAACTGGCGTGGACTAGGGGGACTAGGGGGACAACAAAAACTTTTTAACAGCTTCGACAACAGCGGTGGGGTATTCCTCATGTAAACCCAGTGCGCCGGGAAGAGTTACTGATTGCACTCCTGGTAAGGCTGCTAAAGCTTCCATATCAGCGCGGGATTTTGGGGGAGAGGATTCTCCAATCACTACCATTAGGGGGACGGATAAATCCCGACCAAGTGCTAGAAAATCAGCTTGGTTTTTGACAGCGTCGAGAGTACCAGTCACAAAGGCAGCGGGAGCAAATCGTGCTCCTGGTTGTTGAGTGTTGCGCCATTTGTACTGAATAAAGCTAGGTGTCAGTCTAGCAGAATCAACGTAGACATGGCTACGGTACATGAAACTTAAGAAAGAGGGTACAGTGTTGAGTTTATAAAGAGTTTGTCCAAGAATCGGCGATCGCACTAACTCTCTGAACATTCCCGCTATCTGCTGATTCACCCCCATAGTGGGTAGAGGACCACGCCAAGTCGGAGCTACCAGGACAATACGGGAAAATACGGTAGGCTCTTTTTTGGCTAGCTGTAAAACATAAGCAGCGCTGTGACCTGCAGCAATAACTGCCACATTTGTTTTGAATACAGAGGTGATAAAGTTCTCTAAAAATTGGTGATATATTGCTGGTTCATACTGTACTGCAGGACGTGATGATTGACCAAATCCAGGCCAGTCCACTGCTATAACTTGAAAGTAGGGAGATAGCAGCTTACCGATTTCGCCCATTTCTGAACGCATAGAAACGGTGCTAAAAGCTGGTAACAGCAACAGCGGTGAACCTGTACCTAGAGTTTCATATACAACGCGGATCTGCTGGTTTTCCCAGTTCCAGATGTATTCTTGCACAGTTCCACCAAGTTCAGTCGTGGTGGATGTAGATAATAAATCAGTTGACATTTCGAATCACCATTTGCCATTAGACATTAACGGAAGATTCCAACGCCTGTTTTTGCATGGTTTTAAAAATGTTGTAGAAGCCATTGGCGCGGGAAGGAGTCAGGCTAACATTCAGCCCAGTTTCTTGAATAAAATCAGGAGTGAGTTGCACAATTTCAGAGGGAGTGAGTCCATTTAACCCTTCAACCAAAAGTCCTACTAACCCCTTAGTTAATTGAGAATCAGAATCACCTTGGAATATCACCTTACCATCTTCCAAAGCGGCAGTGATATAAACCTGGGAAACACAGCCAGCAACTTTGTTCTCCGGTACTTTATCAGATTCTGGAAATGCCTTAAGCCGCTGACCATACCAAATCAACTGTTCATAACGCCGCTTCGGCTCAGAAGCACGTTGGAAGCGTTGAACAATCTTGGCAAGGTTTGGAGGCAAGGAATCTATGGTAGAGGACATAATACACGCACGCGGAAAACAATTGACTCACTTTGAGTGTGACATACTCTCACTGCTATTAGCCAGAACTATGGGCGTAATTGAGAGGGGAGTGGGGGAGCATTGTGGTGTGTAGAGACGTAGCAATGCCACGTCTGTACAGGGATTCGTGTTCTAACTACAAAATGTTTACAAACACAATTCATAACCAGGTTTAACAATGACGAATTTCAGCACTGAATATATGCAGAACAAAAATATCTCATCAAAATTGATACAACTGGTTGGTGCTGATTCTTAAGAAAAACTTAATAAATTTAATAAGAATAATGTGTTTACTGTTAAGAAAAGAATCTTCCACTTAGACAGCCAATGCTTGGGTGTCTATTTAAGTCACTCCAATAAAATTTAGCATGAATACACTACAGTATGATGTAGAGTTTGAAGCTTTATTAAATGGCGTCAAGCAAATATGTGGCTATAATTTAACGGCTTACAAACGTGGTACTTTGATGCGGCGATTCCAATACCGAATGCAACAGTTAGGAATCGAGAACTATGGAAACTACTTGGAATATTTGCAGCAGAACTCTCAAGAGTGCGTTGAGCTAATTAACACCGTTTTAATTAATAATTCTTGCTTTTTTCGTGATTACGATTACTGGGAGTATCTGGCTAGCACAATCATCCCCCAAATCATTGCAAATAAGAATTCCGATCAGAGAATCCGGGTGTGGAGTGCTGGTTGTGCTTGCGGACAGGAAGCGTACACACTAGTTATGTTGTTAGCTGAAGCTCTTGGCATCGAGCAATATTTGCAGAGAGTGCAAATTTTTGCAACAGATATAGATGAAGATGCGCTTACTCAAGCGCGGCAAGGCAGCTATAGCAAAAATGAGATAACGGGAGCAGGTATTCCAACTTACTTAGTGTCCAAATATTTTGAGCAAACTAAGCAGCGCTATGTTTTTCACTCCAAACTGCGTCAGTCAATAGTATTTAGTCACCATGACTTAGTTGTGAATGCGCCTATCTCCAAAATTGACCTACTGGTATGCCGCAATGTGCTGATATATTTTCAACCCGAAAGCCAAGCAACTATTCTCATGCGCTTTCATATGGCGTTGAATGATGACGGCTTCCTCTTTTTAGGCAACGCAGAAAGCGTAACTAGTAGCAGGCAAATCTTCACTCCAATAAGTCTAAAGCATCGTGTTTTTACTAAAGGGAAGAATCTTTCTTTAGAAGATTACGTGTTACTCCGACGCCAAACTCGCGGTAAAAAAGCAGTTACTCCCATAACGCTTCAAATCCCTACTTGGCAAGCAGCTTTCGGGACTAGTCCTTTTGCTCAGCTAGCAATAGATTCTAGCAATCATCTGCTTGTTGCTAACAAACAAGCCTATATGCTGTTTGGTTTGACCGACAACGATATAGGTGCGCGATTGCAAAATTTAAAAATGGGACAAGTTGTAGATTCGTGGACTTTTATTAGACAGCTATCTCTTAATTGCTACCCGCTTAACAGGAAAAATATAGAGTGGGTCAGTGAACAAAGCACAATTTATCTAGACATTCATGTCCTACCAATCTTAGATCCAAGTGGTAGACTACTAGGCATAAATCTCACATTTATCAAATTACCCGATAATCACAAAACTCGGTGATTCTCTGGAATTTCAGGTTATCAGCTATCATTTATTAAGTCAGAGGGGATGGCTATAGCAGTCCTATTTGATTTATGAAAATTCCAAGCTCCATAAACCCGTTCTTTGAGAAACTGGGTTTCTCTACCCCTACGAATTATTTAGGAGCGCTATATGTTTACATTAAGTATTTACAAAAAATATTAACTATAAATACGAAATGCTACTTCTGTAAGGATTTTTTTGATAAGTAATTGACATGAGATTTTTTGTTGATTCACAAGTTTTTTAAGGAGAAAATCAGTTGATAACATCTACTCTACTCGCTGCTGCAACCACACCCTTGAATTGGAGCCCAACAGTTGCGATCATCATGGTTATCGCCAATATCATTGCTATTGCCTTTGGCAAAGCTACGATCAAATACCCTAATTCTGGTCCAGAACTGCCATCGTCTCAATTCTTCGGTGGTTTTGGTTTACCTGCACTATTGGCAACAACCTCGTTTGGTCATATCTTAGGCGTCGGAACCATCTTAGGATTGCATAACCTGGGTAGACTTTAGTTGCTGTTTGCTCTTTGACCTGTACTGAAAGTTTTTTGCATAATAGTTAGCCAGAGAATACATTCTCTGGCTTTTTTGGCTAACTGTAAACTGCTACGGTTTGCTAAACTGGCATAGGAGCCATGTTATGTAGCTGGCGTACAGCATTTATACAGCGTGGGCAATCACAACCAAATAGCTTGATAGCCTCATCACTCTCTTGATCAGTGAATTGTAACTCAGCAATTTGATTTGGTTGAGATGAGGTTACACTCACCTGTTGATTGGGTGTACGAGCGGGAGTATTACTCACTCTGATACACACCAGCTGATGTGTTGCAGAGTGGGGGTGTTCTACACACGCTTTATGTGTCCCTACCTGATTGATTGATGGAGTTGCGTGAGCTGGTTTGGTCATCATCACCATAGACATGACAGACCCAAACACTATTTGACTAGAAAGTAAGGTCAGAAGAAATCTTTTATTCATCAATTTCGGAAAATATGTGAATACGGTTTTGAAGCTATTTATGTTTTCACATTATTTGGTTGATGACCGACAAATTCTATACTAAATCAACTAATAGATTTCAGGAAGTACTTGCAGTCCTTGTACAACCAAACTAGTGAAAGACTTGCAATGCAATAGCAAGTTGAAGTCAACGACTAACTTAGCACGAGTCTAGTTCCGTGGCTTCCCCACTAGCTCTACAATTCCCTTGATGATTGAAAAAACATTTCTCAAAATTATGGCGAATCAAACTCCTATCCCAGTTGTGATCAACGGTGCCGCCGGAAAAATGGGCCGTGAGGTTGTTAAAGCAGTCGCGCAAGCACCAGATATGGATCTGGTGGGTGCAATTGACAAAAACCCTGAACACCAAGGTAAAGATGCTGGGGAACTTGCCGGTTTAAGTGAACCATTAGAAATTCCGATTACTGATCAACTAGAGCCGATGTTGGCATTTGCAGCGGGTAACAAACAGTTAGCTGTAATGGTTGATTTTACCCATCCTGATACGGTATATGACAACATTCGTAGTGCGATCGCCTATGGTATCCGTCCTGTTGTAGGTACCACAGGTTTAAGTCCAGAACAGATTCAAGACCTAGCAGAATTTGCCGATAAAGCAAGTACAGGATGCCTCCTGATTCCTAACTTCTCAATTGGTATGGTGCTATTGCAACAAGCTGCACTAACAGCATCTCAATATTTTGACCATGTGGAAATTATTGAACTCCATCATAATCAAAAAGCTGATGCTCCCAGTGGTACAGCAATTCAAACTGCACAGATGCTGGCAGATATGGGTAAAACTTTTAACCATGCTATTGTGGAAGAGACAGAAAAGTTAGCAGGAGCTAGAGGTTCTCTCGCAGGAGAAGGGATTCGGATTCACAGTGTGCGTTTACCAGGATTGATTGCCCATCAAGAAGTGATTTTTGGCGCACCAGGTCAAATTTATACTCTCCGACATGATACAAGCGATCGCGCTTGCTATATGCCAGGAGTCCTACTAGCAATTCGTAAAGTCCTCTCGCTAAAGTCGTTAGTATATGGATTAGAAAAAATAATGTAAATTTATCATCCCAAATCTCTAATTCTAAATCCGTTATGCTGATCCCTCTGACTCGCGAAAAATTTGAACAACTCATTCCTCTAGTTGCTACTGGTCCACAGTACAAGTATTTTTGGGGAAAGTTTTCAGATTTTTTACAGCGTTTATTAATTTCTGTAGTAGCTGCTGCAAGTGTTTTATTTGTGAAAGTTCTGTTAGGGCTTGATTTTGGTCCAATCATATTTTTGCTAGGGCTCCTTACTGCTCTTTATTGGTTATGGGGACCAGTGTTTTGGGCAAGCCTCAAGAATGCAAAATGTCGTCGCTACAAGTACAGCGGTTTTTTTCGTGGTCGAGTGTTAGATTTTTGGATCACCGAAGAGTTGATCGGTAAACAAGAAACCGTTAATAACAAAGGTGATTTGGTGATTGTCGAGAACAGAGAAAAATGGATTAATTTAGAACTCGGAGATGATACAGGATTTACTGCTCTTTTGAAAGCGCCAGTACGGGTTTATTATAAGGCGATCGCTCGTGGTCAAAGAGCAGAAATGGTAGTGATGTCTAATCGTCCTGATTTGAGCAGCATTGAAGAAATTACCGATGTCTATATTCCTAGTCGCGAACTGTGGGTAAGTGATTATCCTTTTTTGCAACGGGATTTCTTCACCGAAGTCAGTCGGCGATTGCGTGAAGACCAAGAAGAACAACGACCACGTCGCCGACGCCGCAGTGTCCAAAGCTACGAATAAAAGTTCTGTACGGGCGCAATACCTTGCGCCCCCACTCCTAACTCCTAACTCCTCGTTCTTCCCCAAACGCCAACCAAGCCAAATCTACTAGTCCATCAACAATTGCCGCTGCTACTACCGCATTACCTTTAGGACTGTCAATTGTGATGTTGGGGACAAGAGAGTCTCGTAGGCGTTCTTTGTCTGCATCGATATGCAAGAAACCAGCTGGTGTAGCGATGACCAAGGCTGGTTTTATTTCTTCTGCCTCAATTAAATCAACAAGTGTCGTCAGCGCAGTTTGCGCCTGACCAATCACAAATATACCCTCTGGATATCGTTTAGCTAAAGTTTCAATTCCCCACGCTACGTGAGTTTTTTCTTTTTGTGGTCGCGTTGGTGTCTCCATGCCACAGTACACTGCATTGGCAAAGGTGTTTTGAACAACTTGAGCAATACCTACTTGTACCATCGGTACATCTACAACAATGGTAGTACGTGATGCTAAAGCAGCTGCCGCAGCTTGTAAAGCATGTTCTGAAAACCGAATCAAGGATTTATATTCAAAGTCAGATGTGGCATAAATCACCCGCCGAACAATCTCATACTCTGCAGGCGAAAAGACATGCTCGCCAACTTCACGATCAATAATTGCCAAACTTTGAGCGTCAGTTACGTGCCATTCCATTGCTGTTCCAGCTTTTAGCTATTAGCCTTCAGCTTATCAGAAGATTGGGAGTCTAGATTCATCCTTCAGTTCAAGATC
>Ga0070738_10002704_pt1 | contig 25875 bp, 20 predicted proteins | sample Coa_R2_2_FD_66446 | JGI IMG/M metagenome (GOLD analysis project Ga0070738, IMG submission 66446) | Surface soil microbial communities from Centralia Pennsylvania, which are recovering from an underground coalmine fire - Coalmine... | ecosystem: Environmental > Terrestrial > Soil > Unclassified ...
GAACAGGACCTGCGCAACATGGGCGGGCTGGCGAAGAAAATCCCGATCACCTGCGCGACGCTGTTCTGCGCCGGAGTGGCGATCGCCGGCGTGCCGCCGTTTTCCGGTTTCCACAGCAAGGACGCGATCCTCGGCGCGGCTTACGAGTACTCTCCGTGGATGTACTGGCTGGGCGTCATTACCGCGTTCATGACGGCGTTTTACGTCTTTCGAGCGCTGTTTCTGTGCTTTTTCGGTTCCTATCGCGGCCATCACCACCCCCACGAATCGCCGCTGGTGATGTGGGGACCTCTGGCGATTCTGGCGGCGCTGAGTTTGGGCGGCGGATACATCAACGTCCCGAAATTTCTGGAGCCGATGTTTCCGCTGGCGGCCGAAAGCGGCAATGAGTGGACGGTTTACGTCTCGATCGCGGCGGGCCTGGGCGGCATCGCGCTCGCGTATCTGTTCTACGTGGTCGCGCCCTCGATTCCGGAAGTGCTGGCCGGCAGTCTGCACGGTCTTTACACTTTGATCTACAACAAATATTTCGTGGACGAGCTTTACGATGAAACCGTGGTGCGTCCGGTGGTGGACGGCTCGCGCACGCTGCTGTGGCGCGGCGCCGATGCGAGCCTCATCGACGGCGCGGTGAACGGGATCGGCCGCGCGGCGCGCGGGATCGGGGGCATTTTGAAATTCGCGCAAAACGGATACATCCGCGACTACGCCGGATGGGTGGTTTTGGGCTCGATCGCCATTGTGGTCTACATGGCGTTCAGCGGAGGCGCGCGATGACGCTGCTCGACGCCGTCCTGTTCCTGCCGCTGATCGGATTCGCGGCGCTGCTGCTGATCCCGAAACAATTCTCGCGCGCCGCGGCGCTGATCATTTCCCTGCTGATTTTTATCGTCTCGCTGGGGCTGATCGGGCCATACTGGTTCGCCAATCCTTCCGGCTACGTGTTCACCACCGACGCCGTCTGGATCAACTCGCCGCCGATTCGCTATCACGTCGGCCTCGACGGCCTGAGCCTGTGGCTGGTGCTTCTGACGACGCTGCTGACGCCGATCTCGGTCGCGGTGTCGTGGAAATACATCGACCACCGGGTGAAGGAGTTTTACGCGTTTCTGATTCTGCTCGAATTCGGGCTGATCGGCGTTTTCGTGGCGCTCGATCTGTTCCTGTTCTACGTGTTCTGGGAAATCTGCCTGGTCCCGATGTACTTCCTGATCGGCATCTGGGGCCATGAGCGGCGCATCTACGCCGCAGTGAAATTTTTCCTGTACACGATGGCCGGCTCGGTGCTGATGCTGGCGGCGATTATCTATCTGTACAATCGCGCGGGCTCCTTCGACTACGTCGCGATTCTGAGCCAGATCGAAACCGGACGGCTCACGTTCACGCCGCGCGCCGAGATGCTGCTGTTTTTGGCGTTTTTCATTTCCTTCGCGATCAAGGTTCCGCTGTTCCCACTGCATACCTGGCTGCCGGATGCGCACGTGGAAGCGCCGACGGCGGGCTCGGTGATGCTGGCTTCGGTGATGCTGAAGATGGGTGCCTATGGTCTGTTGCGCTACTGCCTGCCGCTGTTTCCCGACGCCGCGCGCAGCTCGGCGCCGTGGGTGGCGGCTCTGGCGATCACGGGAATTATTTACGGCGCGCTGGTCGCGCTGGTCCAGCCCAATATGAAGAAGCTGGTGGCGTACTCCTCGGTGAGCCACCTGGGGTTCGTCGTGCTTGGGATTTTTTCCTTCACGCAACAGGGGCTGGACGGCGCGGTGTATCAGATGCTGAACCACGGCATCTCGACCGGCGCGCTGTTCATGCTGGTCGGCTATTTGTATGAACGGCGGCACTCGCTGGAGATCGCGGCGTACGGAGGGGTGGCTACGCCGGCGCCGAATCTGTCGATCATTTTTTTGATCACCACGCTCGCCTCCATCGGCTTGCCGAGCTTGAATAACTTCGTGGGCGAATACCTGGTGCTACAGGGCACGGCTATGGAGCACTTCACCTGGACCGCGTTCGCCGCCATCGGCGTGATTCTATCGGCGTGCTACATGCTGTGGCTCTATCAGCGGGCGTTTTTCGGCAAAGCGTCCGACGGCGTGACGCATCACATCTACGATCTGACCGGACGGGAATGGGCGGCGATTGTTCCGCTGATCGCGCTGATGGTCTGGATGGGAACGTTCACGCAAAGCTTCCTACCGCCGATCAGCGCGCAGAACGCGCGGATTCTCGATACGACGCACCGGCTCAAAACCGAGCGCGTGCAGATTCTGGCTCCGGAGGCGATCCGTGCCCGCTAGCTTTTTCCCGGCCTCCGCGGAATATCTGCGCATTCTGCCGGAGATCCTTCTGACGCTGTTCGGCGTGGCGATTATGTTTTTCGAAGCGGTGCTGAGCGAGGCGCGGAAGCGGATTTTCGCGCCGCTCGCCGCCGCGGGATTGGGCGCGGCGCTGGTTGGATCGATCGTCGCCTACGGCTCGCCCGGCGCCGCGTTTCACGGCATGATCATCGTCGATGGATTCGCGACGTTTTTCCGCGTGCTGGTGGTCGCCGCCGGTTTGCTGGCGGTGTTCGCCTCGGCCGAATATTTGTGGCGCGAAAATCATCCGGGCGGCGAGTTCTATGCGCTGATTCTGTTCAGCGTGGCCGGGCAATCGATCATGGCTTCGGCCAACGAGCTGATCGTGATCTTCATCGGCCTGGAGATTTCCTCCATCGCGTCGTATATTCTGGCCGGGTATCTGCGCGACGATCCGCGCAACAACGAAGCGGCGCTGAAATATTTTCTGCTGGGATCGTTTGCCACAGCGTTTCTGCTGTATGGCGTGGCCTGGATCTACGGGCTGACGGGCTCCACCAATTTGGAAGCGATCCGGCTGGCGCTTTCCGCCGGCGGCGCGCCGCCGCTTCTGCTGACCGGCGCCGCGGCGGCGCTGATGTTCGTGGGCTTCGGCTTCAAAATTTCCGCCGCGCCATTCCAGATCTGGGCGCCCGATGTTTATCAAGGCGCGCCGGCGCCGGTGTCGGGGTTTCTGTCGGTGGGACCGAAGGCGGCCGCCTTCGCGATTCTGATCCGCACCTTTGAGACCGCGTTCGGGCCGATCGCCCACGACTGGCAGCCCCTGATGTGGGTGTGCGCGCTGGCGACGATGATCGTCGGCAACTTCGCGGCGATCCAGCAGTCGAACATCAAGCGCATGCTCGCCTACAGCTCGATTGCGCACGCCGGCTACGTGCTGATCGCGGTGACGGCGGCGTCGCAGACCGGCGCGGCGGCTGCGATGTTCTATCTGGCGGCTTACGCGTTCACCAATTTCGGCGCCTTCGCCGTGGTCACGCACGTGGCGCGCAAGGGCGAACGCTACGTCAAGATCGACGATTTCGCGGGACTGGCCCGGCGGCAACCGGGAATGGCCGCGATGCTGGCGATTTTTCTGTTGTCTCTGATCGGCGTCCCGCTGACCGGCGGATTTTTCGGGAAGTTTTACATCTTCAAGGCGGCGTTGGATTCCAACCTGGTGTGGCTCACCGTGCTCGGCTTGTTGAACAGCGCGGTGGCGGCGTATTATTACCTGCGCGTTCTGGTGGTGATGTACATGAAAGATCCGGACGGCGCGGCGGAGTCGCTGCCCTCGGCCGGACCGGCGTTGAAGCTGGCCGTGTACGGGTCGGCGATCGTGACGCTGCTGCTTGGCATTCTTCCGGGCTTCGTGCTCGATTTCGCCAATCGCGCGGCGTTGCGGTAGCATCGTTTGCTTGACCGGCGCCAGTGCTTGCCCTAAACTCAGGCAATGCATGCGCGAGCTTTCGCACTGCTGATTGCGGCCGCGATGGCCCGGGCGCAGCCCGGATATCCGCCGCCGCGCGACGCCGCCGGCAAGCCCGACCTGAGCGGCATCTGGCAGGTGATGAACACGGCGGACTGGAATCTGGAGGGTCACGCCGCCTCCGCCGGGAACCTGCCGCAACTCGGCGCGATCGGAGCGATTCCGCCGGGCGAGAGCGTGGTGGAAGGCGGAACGATTCCTTATCTGGCTGAAGCGGCCGCGCGGCGAAAACAAAATTTCGCCAATCGCTGGACCGCCGATCCCGAGATCAAGTGCTATCTGCCCGGCGTCCCCCGCGCCACTTACCTGCCCTACCCTTTTCAAATCGTGCAGTCGCAAAAAACGATTCTGTTCAGCTACGAATACGCCGGTGCGGCGCGCATCGTGAACATGGATTCGAACAAACAGGCGCCGATCGATAGCTGGATGGGGTGGTCCAACGGGCATTGGGAAGGCGACACGCTGGTGATCGACGTCACCGGATTGAACGACAAGACGTGGTTCGATCGCGCGGGAAATTTTCACTCCGCCGCGCTGCGCGTGACCGAGCGATACCCGCCGCGCGGCGCGGGAATGCTCAATTACGAAGCGACGATCGACGATCCGCAAACATTTTCGCGGCCCTGGAAAATCCGCATGATTCTTTACCGGCACGAGGAAGAGAACGCGCGGCTGCTGGAGTTCAAGTGCGTCGAATTCGTGGAAGAATTATTGTACGGGCATCTCCGGAAGAAGACGGGAGGCAAGCCATGAACGTTTGGCGCGCGCTGATTGCCGCGATCGTTTTGAGCGCGGCGGCGTGGCCGCAGCCCGCGGCGCTTCCGCGAACGCCGCACGGCGATCCGAATCTGGAAGGCATCTGGACCAGTGCTTCCGTGGTCCCGCTGGAGCGCCCGGCGGAGCTGAACGGCCAGGAGTTTTATACGCCCGCGGAGGCCGCCGAAAACGCGAAACGCGTTTTGGGCATTTCGAGCTGGGAGCGGCTCGGCGCGCAGGCGCGCGAGCACTACAATATGTCGCAATACGGGTTGGATCTGAGTCAGGTGAAGGTGGCTTCCACGCTGCGTACTTCGCTGATCGTCGGTCCGGAGGGGCGCGTGCCGCCGTTTACGGCGGAAGCCCGGCAGCGGCTGGCCGAGCGCGCGGCGCGCAATCGCGGGCATCAGTTCGACGGCCCGGAAAATCGCCCGCTTCAGGAGCAGTGTCTGATGTATTCAACCGAGGGTCCGCCGATGCTGCCTTCGGCGTACAACAGCAATCTGCAAATCGTGCAGGATGCGCGGCACGTGGCGATCGTGCAGGAGATGATCCACAGCACGCGCGTGATTCCGACCGACAACAGCCCGCATCTGGCGCCGGAAATCCGCCAATGGGCGGGCGATTCGCGCGGGCGCTGGGAAGGCGACACGTTGGTGGTAGATACGACGAACTTCACGGACCGGACGGCGTTTCGCGGATCGACCGAGCATCTGCATCTGATCGAGCGGTTCACGCGCGTCGACGCGGATACAATTCTGTACGAGTTCACCGCCGAAGATCCGCATACCTGGACGCGGCCGTGGACGGCGCAGATCACGCTGGCGCGCATCGAAGGACCGATTTTCGAGTTCGCCTGCCATGAAGGAAATCTCGGGATCGCCAACACATTGAGCGGGGCGCGCGCCGCGGAAAAAGCGGCCGCCGAGGCCGCGCGAAAGGAGTCCAAATGAAGCTCGCGCCCTGTCTGTTGCTGCTCGCGCTGGCTCGGCTTGAAGCACACCACTCGTTTGCCGCGGAGTTCGACGTGAACAAGCCGGTGAAGCTCCATGGCACGGTGACGGAGATGGACTGGATCAATCCTCACTCCTGGATTCATCTGGATGTGAAGGACGCGGACGGAAAAGTCACGAGCTGGATGATCGAGGGCGGAAGTCCGAATGCGCTGCTTCGCCTGGGATTCAACAAATCGGCGCTGCCGAAGGGGAGCGAAGTGGTGGTGGCGGGTTTTCGCGCCAAGGACGGCTCCAATCGCGCGGTCGGCCAGTCGGTGTCGTTCGCCGATGGACGGAAGCTGTTTCTGGGCGGATCGGCGCCGGGCTCAAGCGGGGGCGAGAAGTGATAGAGCCGGCTTGCGCGGCGGGCCGAAAGAGGCGGGTTCCGGGAAAAGAATTTTGACGAATTCCGAAAATTTCGGAACGCAAATGTATCAAGCCCCGGCATTCCTGCCGGCGGCGCCTGAATTCTAAACTGGCTGCTCTCGTGCGAGAGCGGGTTTGATGATCTGGCGAGCCGTTTTGTGCGCCATCGCCGCCGGCGCGATTTACGCGCAGCCTCCGGCGATTTTTTATTCGGATCTGGAGAGCGGTCCGGCGGGCGCCATTGTGACGATTTATGGAAAACGTTTCGCCTCCAGCGGCACGATCACGGCGGGCGGCGCGGCGCCGGCGTCCATTTTTTCCTGGTCGGATCGCAAAATTTCATTTCAACTCGGCGCGGGGGCGGCGACCGGCGCGATCACGGTTCAGAACGGCGCGGGGACCTCGAACGCGGTTCCGTTCGCCATTCGCCCCGGCCGGATCTACTTCGTTTCACCGGGCGGAAGCGATAACAATCCGGGCGATTTTTCCGCGCCTTGGCGGACCATTCTTCACGCGCGGGATGAGGTTTCGGCGGGCGACATCGTTTATCTGATGGATGGCGTCGCGCAGACGGGGGACGACGACGGAGGATTCAACGCGTGTTTCACGATCGACTCGATTTCAGGCGCGCCGGGCGCTCCCATCGCCTTCGTCGCTTATCCGGGCGCGACGGCGACGATCGGAAACGTGAACAGCTCGGGCTGCGATAGCGGGATTCGCAGCGCGGGAAATGGAGAATCGCATTGGGTCTTCGCCGGACTTGTTTTGCGCGGCGGCACGGAGGCGATGGCGATCGCGCAAGGCTCGGATTGGCGCGTCGTCGCAAACGATCTGTCGTGTCCCAATGGAAATGACGAATCGGGGTGCCTGGCGACGGAGCAAAGCAGCAACTGGAAATTTCTCGGCAACACGGTTCACGACACCGGGGCGGCGGATGCGACGGCCGAATACCAGGGCGTTTATTTTTCGACCGACAGCAACCATATCGAGATCGGCTGGAACACGATCTACAACGTTCATGGATGCCGCGGAATTCAGATTCACTCCTCGCCGCTCGGCGACGGCGGCGCGGACGATCCGACCGGTTTCAACCAGTACGACATTCAGATTCACGACAACCTGATACACGATACGCAGTGCGACGGCATCATTCTGGCCACGGTGGATCCTTCGCGCGGCGCGGTTCAGGTCTATAACAACGTGATTTACAACGCGGGAAAAGGGCCGAATAATCCCGAAAAGAGCGGAAGCTGGAGCTGCATCTGCGTTCCCGGATACACCAACAACGGTCCGGAAGGCGGAGGATCCGTTCAGGTGTTCAACAATACGATGTACAACTGCGGATCGTTCGCCAATCCTCCGTACGCCGATGCGAGCGCGGCGGTCATCAACGGTGGAGGCAACGGAAACCTGACGGTGCGAATGACCAACAATATCGCCGATCAGCCGTCCTCGACGCCTGCGCCTTATGTGGTGGTCTACGATCCCATCAGCGGCGATGCGTGCGGAAGCGGGCAGAACTGCAACGGCGTTCAAGGGTCGAACAATTTGTTTTTCGGCGGCGGGGGTCCGCCGGCCAACGCGAATCTCACGCAGAGCTTGAACGCGAATCCGCAGTTTGTCAACGCGAGCCAGTTCGATTTTCACCTGATGGCCGGCAGCCCGGCGGCTTCGGGCGGAATCACCGAACCGCAGACAACCGATTTCGACGGCATTTCCCTGCCCCAAGGCGCGTCGTATCCGATCGGCGCGTATGCGATTTATAGCGGCGCCGCTGCTCCACGGATCAGTTTAAGCTCCATCGCGAGCGCGGCCGGCGGTCCCGCGCGCGCCATCGCTCCGGGAGAGATTGTCACGATTGCGGGCGGCGGGCTGGGTCCTGCGTCGCCGGCTGCCTTCAGCCTCGATCCGGCGACCGGCGGCATTGCCTCCACGCTCGACGGCACGCAGATTTTTTTTGGCGCGATCGCGGCGCCGGTTCTGTGGACGTCGGCGGCGCAGGTGCAGGCGATGGCGCCGTTCGAGATTGCCGGACAATCGCAGGTCGCGGTAACGGCGTCGTTTCAATCCGCGCAGTCGGCTCCGATGACGGTGAGCGTCGCCGCGGCGGCGCCGGGGATTTTCACGATCGACGGCAGCGGCAGCGGATCGGCGGCGGCGCTGAATCAGGATGGAAGCGCGAACAGCGCGGCCAATCCCGCAGCGGCGGGCTCGGTGATCACGATTTTTTTCACCGGAGGCGGCCAGACGAATCCACCGGGCGCAACCGGAGCGGTGAGCGCGGCCCCGGCCCCCTTGCTCGGCTCGATGACGGCGGCGGTGGGCGGAAAAACGGCGGCGATCCTGTACAGCGGAGCGGCGCCGGGGCTGGTCAGCGGAGTGCAGCAGATGAATCTCCAACTCGCCTCTGATACGCCATCGGGCGCGCAGCCGATCACGATTTCGGCCGCGAGCATCGCCAGCCCGGCGGGTCCGACCATCGCGGTCCGTTAATGGCAGCCGGAATGCTTTTGTAGGCCATCGCTATGCTTTCCAGAAAAATGACTCGCGTGATCGTGTTGGTTGGAATTGCGGGATTGACGGTTTCGGCGCAGCGGAAAATGATGCCGGATGGCGCGGCTTCCGCATCGGCGGCGGCGACGGCGCCGCGTCCTTCGGCAAACGCGCCGTGGCCATATCGGATCGGCCCCGGCGACGTGTTGCAGATCAACGTTTATAAAGAACCGGAAGCATCGCTGGCGTCCGTGGTGGTTCGCTCCGATGGAATGGTGGCGCTTCCGCTGATCAAGGAGATTCGCGCCAGCGGGCTCACTCCCGCGGAGCTGGAGCAGCAGATTACCGCCGCGCTCAATCGCATCATCCGCGACGCCGACGCGACGGTGCTGGTGCGCGAGATCCACAGCGAAAAGATTTACGTGATCGGCGCGGTGCGAAAGGAGGGTCCGATCACGCTGCAAACTCCGCTGACCGTCCTTCAGGCCATCTCCGAAGCCGGCGGATTGACCGATTATGCCAAGAAAAGCCGCATTTACGTGCTGCGGCGCGAGCGCGACGCGGAAACGAAAATCCGCATCGATTATCCGGCGGCGCTGAGCGGAAGCCGGCCGGATCAGAACATCCTGCTGCATCCTGGCGACACGCTGGTGGTCCCCTAGCGGGCGAAGCCGATGCACAATAAAGTTGCGATTTTCTGTCTGGCCGCCGCGATTTTGCCTTGCGGCGGCCAGAATCTGCTCGAATCGACTCCGCTGGTCGGCCCGCTGGCCGATGGTTTCCACATCTATCAGATGATGCTTTCGTTCGAATACACGTCGCTGGTGGGCGGGCTGAACGCGTCGGCTCCATCGGCGCTCAACGTGGGTCCGGATTATACCGGCTGGGCGGGGGGCGAGTTCGCCTACACGCGAAATCGCGCGCGCACGCATTTCAGCATTCTTTACGAGCCGCTGTACTTTCGCAGTTTTCGTTTTTCATCGCTGCATGGGCTGAATCAGGTGCTGCATATGGAAATGACGCGCCAGGTGACGCCGCAGTGGGCGCTCAACACGGGATTGTCGGCGGAGGATATCACGATTGAGCAGTTCCTCTTTTCAACTCCGCAGGCCGCAGGGCCCGTGCTTTCCTCCGATCCGAATGAGCAGGCTCCGCCCTCGGGGCAAACGGGATTGACGGCGATTCAGGCGATTATCTATGGCCAGCGAGTGCTCACCATATCCGGAAGGCTGGGCGTCACCTACAAACCAACATCGAGATTCCGGGTCACCTTCGACGGCGAGGGGTCGGATTCGCGCGCGCGTCCGGACCAAAACCAGCCGGTTCCGCAAGCCGCGCTCGAAACGGAGATGGAGACGGCGGAGCTTTCGTTGGCATACTCGACCAGCCCGCGATCGGAGGCCGCCCTTCGCGCGGACACGCAGCGGCTGCGAAGCTTCGGCGACACGTATACGATCGAGTCGCTCGGCCTGGGTTTCACCCACAGATTCACGCCGCATCTGATCGGATCGGTGCTGGCGGGCGGCGGAGTCATCACGCCGCTCCGCGCCGGCCCGCTGGTTTCTGGGGGATCGTCGTGGATCGGCGAAGCGCGTCTCGGCTACGAAGGCCGGGAAAATGTTTTGTCGGCGAACTACAGCCACTTTGCCGGAGATTTCTACGGATTGGGAGCGACTTCCACCACAACCTTCGCCGGAAACTGGAGCTGGCGCCGATTGGGCCTCAACTGGGGATTGCACGCCTACGCGGCCGAGCAGATCCTCAGCGGCGGCCTCGCCGCGGGAACCAGGATGTGGCAGGCGAGCGGCGGCGTTTCGCGCGCGGCGGGACGGCAGCTCGTGGTGAGTCTTGATTATTCGTATCTGACGGGATCGTTTTCTCCCGTTCTGCTGGCGCAAAACGTGAATGGGCAGGCGGCGCGGCTTACGTTTTCCTGGATTCCGTTTCTGCGCGACGCGCCGCCGCTCGGATTGCCGCGGGTGGGCGCGCAATAATCCCAAAAAATGGGACGGATCCCAATTTGTGTCGCAAAGTCGAAGGCACGCGCTTGTTAAACCGTGCGGCTATGGTGGATCGGGGGTGGAAAGAAGCTTGCATGAGGGAGTGCAAACGCTTATGAGTCCGACGCGCGCGGCGCCGCAGTTTTTACCGCTGTCGATCCTGCGGATGCTTTGCAAGCAAATCGTGCCGGCCTGCGCGCTGGCGCTGGTGCTGGCGGGCGCGGCGGCGTGGGTGATTTCGCGCATGCCCGATATTTATCGCGCCGAAGCGGTGGTGCTGGTGGATTCGCAAAAGATCCCGGAGAAGTTCGTCTCCTCCACGGTGCAGGTTTCCTTGCAGGACAATCTGAACGCCATCAAGCAGCAGGTTTTGAGCGCGAACCGCATCCAAGAAATCGCCGAAGAGTTTCATCTCTATGAGCAGGAGCGCGGCGTAAAGACGATCGACGAGGTGATCGAGCGCGTGCGCCGGGACCTATCGGTGGAGCTGGAACGCGGCCTGGGCGGCGGGCGATCCGGCGCGTTTCGGATCACCTTCGACGCAGCGAGCCCGAAGCTTGCCGCCGGCGTGGTGAATCGCGTCACGCAGTTGTTCATCCGCGAAAATTTCCGCACGCGCGAGCAACGCGCCGAAGGCACCTCGGAGTTTATCGAGCGCGAATTGAAGATCGCCAAACAGCGGCTGGACCAGCAGGAAGCGAGCCTGAGCGAATACAAGCGCCGATGGGTGGGCGAGCTGCCGCAGCAGGAGCCGGCGCTGCTGGGAGCATTGAACCGCCTGCAAACGGAGCTGATCGGCAATCAGGAAGCGATCGATCGCGCGCAGCAGAACAGCGTGATGCTGGAAAATACGCTGCGCTTCGCGGAATCGTCCTTGGCCACGGCGACGCGCGCGCTCACGCCGCCGCCGGCGCCTGCCGATCCCGTGGCGCGGCGCGATCCTGGTCCGGCCGCGCCTCCGCCGCCTTCGGCCGCCTTGCGCGCGCAGCTTGAGCAGGCGCGGCTCCGCTATTACGAGGATCATCCCGAAGTCAAGCGATTAAGGCTGGAGCTTGACCGCGCGCTCGCCGAGGAAGCACGCCTCGCCGGGCCGCTGAAGCCTGCCGAGACCGAAACCCGCGCACCCGATCCGCCCAAAGTCGAGGTTCCGGTTTCGGTCCAGCAGGCCGCCGTGGATGTCAAGCGCGAGCAGGAACGGATCGCGATGACCAAGGGCCAGATCGAAATGGTCAACGAGGAGATCGCGCGGCGGACGCGGGAACGCGAGAAAATTCTGGATCAGATCCGCGCCTATCAGAGCCGCGTGGAGACGCTGCCGATCCGGGAGCAGCAACTGGCGGCGCTGACCCGGGACTACGAAACCTCCAAAGCGAACTATCATTCGCTGCTGGATAAAAAGATCAACGCCTCCATGGCGACCGACATGGAGCGCAGCGACCAATCGGAGCGATTCACCATCGCCGATCCGGCGCGCGTGCCGGCCAAGCCGGTGAAACCGCGGCGCCTGCTGCTTTATCCGGCAGCGGCGCTCGGGGCATTTGCGTTCAGCCTAGCTCTGTTTTTCGGGCTCGAGCTGAAAAAAAACCTGTTTCTCGGCGAATGGGAGCTGCCGCCGGATTTGCGCGTGCTCGGCCGCATCGCCACGATTCAGACGCCGCTGCGAGCGGAGACGCACTAGGATGTACGAATCCCACTTCGGTTTGCGCAAGTGCCCGTTTGAAATGACGCCCGATCCGGCGGCGATTTTTCTCACCGACGCTCATCGCGAAGCGCTCGCCGGCCTCTCGTATTCGATTCTCAAGCGCAAGGGATTCGTGGTCCTCACCGGAAAAGCCGGCACCGGCAAAACGACGCTGCTGCGCCGGCTGCTCGAAATGACGCCAGGCGATGATGCCGCGGTGAGCATGGTGTTCAATCCGACGCTCTCCGCCGCCGAATTTCTGGAGCTGCTGCTACTCAATTTCGGAATGCGCGATTTTCCGCAAAGCAAAGCGCAGCGGCTTACGATGCTCGAAGCACTGCTGACCCGGTCGCAATCGCGCGGGAAAACGCGCGTGCTGGTGGTGGATGAGGCGCACAAGCTGAACCTGGAGGTTCTCGAAGAGATCCGCCTGCTGGCGAACTTCGAAACCAGCGATCACAAGCTGTTGCAGATCGTGCTCGCCGGGCAGCCCGAGCTGGACGATCTGCTGCGTCTGCCCGAGCTATGGCAGCTCAAGCAACGGATCGCGGTGTGGCTGCGAATCCACTCGCTTTCGCCGGGACAGGTGATCGAATATATGCAGTATCGCTGGACGCGGCTGGGCGGCGGCGGTCTGCTGCCGTTCACGCCGGACGCGGTGGGGCTGGTCGCGAAGTGCTCGTCGGGAATACCGCGCCTGATCAACGCGATCTCCGACAACGCGCTGCTGATCGCCTTCGGAGCCAAGCTCGGCGTTGTGGGCGGCGCCCAGATTCTCGAAGCCGCCAGGGACTTGGATCTGGTCACCCCGGCGATTGCGGCGCAGGCCGCGCCGCCGATCCGGCTTCAGACGCTTGAACGATATCTTCCCGGCGAGAACAAAGGATTGTTCGGACGCTGGGCATCGCGAACTTCGCGCGAGGGCGCGCATCGATGAGCCGAATCTACGAAGCATTGAAGCAATCCGGAGAAACAAAGCCCGGCAGCATCGTCGAAATGATCGACGGCGCGGAGGCGATCCCGCAGCGGCCCGCACGCGCGGAATGGACGGAGCGAACGGTTTCCGAATACCGGCAAACGGCGCTGCGGCTTCAGCCCGGCTCGCCGCTGCTTCCCTTCGACGGCTCCGATCCGCGCGCGGCGGAGCAGTACCGGATGCTGCGCACCAATCTTCTTCAGCATCCCACCGAAGCGAAAATCATCGCGATTTCGAGCGCCGGTCCAGGCGATGGAAAGACGGTCACCGCGATTAATCTGGCGGGAAGCTTCGCGCTCAAGGATGAAGCCCGGACGATCGTGGTCGATGCCGACCTGCGCCGCGGCTCGATCGCGCCCTCGCTGGGCATCGAGTCGCGGCCCGGCTTGGCCGATGTTCTCCGCGGCGGATGTCTGCTCGAAGACGCGATCGTAAGTTTCGCGATGATGCCGAATCTGCATGTGCTCGCTTCCGGCGAAGTGTCGGGGAATCCGGCGGAGCTGCTCGATTCGCCGGGATGCCGCGCCATCATGAGCGAGCTTCGCGCGCGTTTTTCTTTCGTGATTGTGGACACGACGCCGATCAGCGCGGTGGCCGATTTCAAGCTGATCCAGCAGCTTTCCGATGGCGTCGTTCTGGTGCTGAGGCCGGATCATAGCAATCGCGCGATGGGGTTGAAGGCGGCCTCGCTGATTCCTCGAGAAAAACTTTTAGGAACCGTGATTAACGATTTCAAAGAATGGGCTTTTTGGAAGAACCGCGACCATTACGAATACTACAGCGCGGGTGCCGGAAAAAATAAACCGGCAAATAAATAGCATTTAGCATCAACAACTTACGAAAAAATATGTAAGTTACGGGGCGAAGCTATGTCCGATTTCGCACTGAGCTGGTATGCCTTACAGACGCGAGCCAATTTCGAAAAACAGGTCACCGCGCAGCTCGATTTGAAAGGTCTTCAGAATTATTGCCCCTGCGTCCCGGAAATTCATCAGTGGGCGGACCGCCGGAAACGGATCGAGCGGCCGGTGTTCCCGGGCTATGTTTTCGTTCGGCTCGCCGATACGGCGCCGGCCCGGCTGATGATCCGGGAGACGCACGGCGCGGTTCGAATCCTGGGGAACGCGGATCGAATCGAGCCGGTTCCCGATCAGGAGATCGACTCCATTATGCGCATGCTGAAAAGCCCGTTACTGTGTTTTCCGCACCCTTACCTCGAAGAAGGGTCGCGGGTTCGCATCCGCCGGGGAGCGTTGAAAGGCGTGGAAGGCGTTCTGGTGCGATTCAAGAATCGAACGCGGCTGGTGGTTTCGGTGAATCTGCTTTCGCGCTCGATTGCCGCGGATATCGATGCGAAGGATGTCGAAAAATGCTGATCGCGCCGGATCGTGAATGCAAGGTGGAAGCGCGGGCGCGGGATCGCGCCGCGTGGCCGGAGCTGCGTGCGCTGTGGAGCGAGCTGGCAGCGCCGCGATCGATATTTCTCAGCGCGGAATGGATCGGCACGTGGCTCGAAATATTCGGCGAATCGCTGCGGCCGCGGCTGGTGACCTTTGAAGCCGCGGGGGAGCCGGTCGGCGTGTGCATGATCACGAAAGCCAGGCCGAACGCGGCGTACCGTATCGTGCGGCGGCTGTCGATCAACGGATGCGGCGAGCCCACCGGCGATACGGTCTATTCGGAGCGAAACGATCTGGTATGCCGCGCCGGATGGGAGCTGCCGGTGGCGGCTTCGCTGGCTCATTTCCTTGAAGCCGAGGATTGGGAGGAAGTGTCGCTGGACGGATTTATCCCGGGAATCGCCTACGAAGCGCTGAAGCGCGCGTTTCCCGATGGCGCCGAAGAGATGAAGCGAAACTCGTTCGTGGATCTCGAGGAGATTCGCGCTTCCGGCTCGACTTACGAAGCGCGATTGACGCCCGGAGCGCGAAAGCACGTTCAACGGTCGCTTCGCTATCAAAGCGAAAGCGGCGAGCTTCGGGTGAGCGCGGCGCGCGACCTTTCCGGCGCGCTTCGCATGTTCGACGAACTCGGCGCGCTCAGCCGCAAGAGATGGCATGAGGAGGGAAAGACGAGTGTTTTCGCTTCGCCGGCGTTTGTTGCCTTTCATCGCGCCTTTATCGCGAAGATGTTTTCGCGCGGCGGCGTGCTGCTGCTCCGCGTCACGGCGGGAGAAGCGCTGGCGGGAGTGGTTTACGCGCTGGTCGAACACGGCCGCGTGTGTCTTTATCAGGCCGGATACTTTTACACCGGCGATAAGAGGTTGAGTCCGGGCACGGCGACGCTTGCCGCGGTGGTGCGCTACTGCCTCGATCACGGATTCCGCGAATGCGATTTTCTTTCGGGCGACGCGCAATACAAGGAATCGCTGGGGACGAAGACGCGAACGATGGCGTGGGCCGTATTCCGCAGGGATGGAATCAAGGCCTGGTGCTTTGAACAGTTGAAGCAGGCAAAGCGGCGGTTTTTATGATTTTGGTGTTAAAACGCACGTTTTCGATGCTTTTTGCGTGCTTTTTGCGCGCGTCCGGAGCGTTGTGGTGGGCGCGGCGGCGGCTGCGGCTGAGCGGCGCGATCGCGGTGCTGACGTTTCACCGCGTGCTGCCGGATCAAGACTTCGAAGGCACCGACAGCCTGGCGGGGATGGTGGTGCGCGAGCGGACATTTCAGAAGCTCGCCGCCTATCTCAGTTGCCGGTTTGAGCCGGTTGGACTGCTGGACGCCGAGCCGGGCGGCGCGAATCGCAAGCTGCGCGCGATGGTCACTTTCGATGACGGATGGAAGGACACGATGAGCGTCGCGCTTCCGATTGCGCACGCGCACGGCATTCCGATCGCGGTGTTCCTCTGTCCCGGCCTGCTTGATCGCGCCGCGCCTTTTTGGCCGGAAAACGCGGCCAATGCGCTGAAGCGAGAGCAGCCCGGAATTTCCGCCGCGCGCGTGGAAGCGCTGATTGAAACGCTGAAGGCCCGCTCCAGAGCGGATCGTGACCGGCTGCTCCGGGATCTGTTCCCGTTCCCTACGATCCCGTATCCGGCGGATCGGACGCTCACCTGGGAAGATGTTCTGCGCATGAAAAAGATGGGGGTCACCATCGGATCGCACACGATGAATCATGAGATTCTGCCGGCGCTGTGCGCTCGCGCGGCGCGGCGTGAAGTTCGCGAATCGAAGGAGGTAATCGCAAAGCTGTTGAACCAGACGTGCGAGGTGTTTGCTTATCCCAACGGAGATTGCGGCGGCGGCGTGGACGCGATCGTCGCCGAAGAGGGATACCGGCTCGCGTTCAGCACACAGTGCGGGCCGTGGATGCCGGACAGCGATCGCCGGCGGATTCCGCGGGCGAACGTCAGCGAGGACAACGTGACGTTTTTCGGGAAGTTTTTCTCCGGCGCGCGCTTTGAATACACCACGATCTGGCGAATGTATCGCACGATGGAACGCGCCCGGTGCGCGGATCGGGAATTACCGGAGCGCCAGGTTGAGGCGGCGGCCGCCGGTCGGAGCCTTTAATGCCGATCCATCTCGGGCTCGAGGGTCTTACCGTCCCGCTGCTTTATTTTTCCGGGATTCTGGCGGTGATCGCGGCGATGTTCTGGAAACCGATCGTGGGGCTGTACTATCTGGTTCCGCTGATTCCGATTCAAACCGTCCGCTACCGGTTGAATGAATGGCCTCTCGGATCGAGCGTGGTCGCGATCGTGCTGCTGGCGGTGACCGCCGGATTGATCCGGCGCGGCGAAACCTGTTTTCCCTCGACGCCATGGTCCAAACTGCTGCGCGTTTACTGCATTTTTCTGACGATTTCGTACCTGATCGGCTCGGCTTACCTGGGCTCGTTTTCGATTGCGTGGGGCGATCCGCGATTCATGGAACTGCGCGATTACATGATGATGCCGTTCCTGCTGTGCCTGACGGCGGCGTGCGCCAAGGATAAAAAACAGATCGCGATTCTGATCGCGCTGATGTGCTTGAGCGGGCTGGCGCTGAACCGCAGCTTTTGGAACACGGTTTCCGGCCGCGATTTTTCGGTTTACTCCGACGATCTGCGCGATCAGGGCGGGATGGGCTACGCGGGCGTGAACGGGCTGGCGGCGTTCGAAGCGCAGTTCGCCATTTTTCTGCTGGCGATGGGAATTTCGCAGATCAAGATGCTGTTCCGCATCGCTTACCTGTCGCTTTCCGGATTTTCCGCGATGTGCCTGATGTACAGCCTGTCGCGCGGGGGCTACGTCGCGTTCGCCGCGGGAATGGTTTTTCTGGGATTGGTGAAGCAGCGGCTGCTGCTGGTGTGGATCGTGGTTTTCGCTTTCGTGTGGACGGCGGTGCTGCCCAACGCGGTGACATCGCGGGTGACGATGACGGTGGATGATTCCGGAGAGCTCGATCACTCGGCGGACACGCGGCTCACGCTCTGGGAGGACGCGATGCAGATTTTCGATTCCAATCCGATCGTGGGAACCGGATTCAACACGTACGCCTATATGCATCGCGTCGGCAATTACGGCGATACGCACAATATTTTCATCAAAGTGATGATCGAAACCGGCGTGATCGGACTGGCGCTGTTCCTGTGGCTGCTGGCGCGCACGTTCTTTGCGGGCTACCGGCTGTTTCGCTCCTCGGAGAATTTCTTTTCGGCGATCGGATTGGGCCTGGCGGGCTGGGTGCTTTGCTCGGCGGTGGCGAACCTGTTCGGAGACCGCTGGACCTTTCTTCAGGTGAACGGATTCCTGTGGGTGCTGGCGGGCCTGGTGGCGGCGGCGTCGCGGATCGAGAACGCATCGCGCTCGGCCGAAACGGATGCGGGGGAAATGGCGCTGGCGGCGTGATGAAGGTTTTGCAACTGATCAGCAGCGGTGGAATGTTCGGAGCCGAGAACATGCTGCTGGCGCTTTCCCTCGCTCTGCGGCGCGACGCGTGCCGCGTGAGTGTTGCGGTTTTCGGCGACCGCCGCGAGCCGCATCTGGAGATCGCCCAAGCGTGCCGCGAATCGGGGCTGGAGGTGGTTACGATTCCCTGCCGCGGGCGCTGGGATGGCGACGCGGTACGGACGCTTTCAAAATGGATCGGCGAATCGGGCGCGGAGGTGCTGCACTGCCACGGCTACAAGGCCGATATTTTCGGCGGGATGGCTTCACGAGGCTTGCGGATCGCGCGGATCTCGACCTGCCACAACTGGCCGGATCGCCGCTGGCTGATGCGAGCCTACGCGGCGCTGGACCGGAGGATGCTGCGGCGCTTCGATTTTATCGGCACGCCATCGCGGCAGGTGGCGCGGATACTTTCGCGGTCGGGAATCGCGGAACGAAAAATCGTTCAGATCGGCAACGGGATCGACACTTGCCGGTTCGGCGCGGGTTCACGGCAAAGCCGGACGCAGCCGGTCATCGGATTCGCCGGAAGATTGGTAGAGGCCAAGGGCGGCGCGGTGCTGCTGGAAGCGGCCGCCGCGGTGCTGCGCGAGCAACCGTCCGCGCGATTTGTTTTCGCCGGCGATGGCCCGTGCCGCAAAGAATGGGAAGAACTGGCGCAGCGGCACGGCATCGCCTCGAACGTCGTATTTCTCGGAACGCGCCGCGATATGCCGGCGGTTTACTCGTCATTTGATGCGCTGGCGCTGCCGTCCGATGAGGAAGCGATGCCGATGTGCGTGCTGGAGGCGATGGCGGCGGGCGTGCCGGTTGTGGCCACGGCGGTCGGGTCGGTTCCGGAGCTGATTGAAGATCAGGTGAACGGTATTCTCATCCCTCCACGGCGCCCGGATGCGCTTTCGCGCGCGATTGTTCGGCTGCTCGGCGACGGCGAGTGGGCGCGGAAGCTGGGAGAAAACGGGCGGCGGTGCGTGGAGCAGAACTATTCCTCCACGCGCATGAGCGCGCAGTATCGGGAACTGTACGATCGCGCGCTGACGCGGATGTGACTCGGTTTTCCCTCATTTTGCACTGCCGTTATTTCCATGGCGATTCGACTTTCCATCATTGTGGCTTGCCGTAACGAGGCGGACGCGATTCGCGAATTTCTCGATTCCCTGCTCCGGCAGAATTTAGCCGGCATCGGCTGGGAGGCGATCATCGCGGACGGAATGAGCGACGACGGCACGCGGCGCATTCTGGACGAATATGCGGCGCGCGATAACCGTATTCGCGTGATCGAGAATCCGGGGCGAATCGTTTCGACGGGTTTGAATTCCGCGATCCGGATGGCGCGCGGCGAGATTGTCGTGAGGATGGACGGGCATACCAGCTATGCTCCCAATTATTGCCGCGTGTGCCTGGAGACGCTGCTGCGCACGGGCGCGGAAAACGTTGGCGGTCCGGCGCGCACGCACGAGGCGGCGGGACTGGCGCGCGCGGTGGCGATCGCGTATCACTCCCCGTTTTCGACGGGCGGCGCGCGCTTCCACAATCCCGATTACGAAGGTCCGGTGGATACGGTGCCGTACGGCTGCTGGCGAAAATCGACGCTGGTGGATCTCGGCTATTTCGACGAAACGCTGGTCCGCAATCAGGATGACGAGTTGAATCTCCGGCTGATCCGGCGCGGCGGCGTGATCTGGCAAAATCCGGCGATCGTTTCCTGGTATTGGCCGCGCGCGCGGCTGGGCGCGCTGTTCCGGCAGTATTTTCAGTACGGCTACTGGAAGGTCGCGGTGATTCGCAAGCACCGTATTCCCGGATCGTGGCGTCATCTGGCGCCGGCGACATTCACGATCACGAACATTCTTCTGCCGCTGGCGGCATTGGCGGCGGAAGCGATGGGCGAGCGCGGGATGGCAAAGATCACGCTCGCGTGGTGGCTATCGCTCGTCGCCCTGTATTCGCTGGCGACTTTCGCCGCATCGTTTCGCTGCTCCAGGAACAATTGGCGGCTTTTTCACTACTTTCCCGTCATTTTCGCGACATTTCATTTTTCCTATGGCGCCGGATTTTTAAGCGGCCTGGCGCGGCTGATGCAGAGGCGGCCGCATTCGCTCTCCTCCACTTCCGTGTTCGCAAAAATTACCCGCTGAGGTTTAACGATGTTTCGAGCCGTTGATTTTGTGCTGGCGCTGGCGTTGCTGATTCTGTTAATGCCGCTGTTTTTGTTGATCGCGATTGCGGTGATGATCGACTCGCCGGGCAATCCGTTTTTCCTCGCGACGCGCGTGGGCAAGGGGGGCAGGCCGTTTCGGATGTGGAAATTTCGAACCATGATCCGCGGCGGCGGCGGATCGAACGTGACGGCGCGCAAGGATCCGCGCGTGACTCGCACCGGAAAATTTCTGCGCGCGACCAAGCTCGACGAGCTGCCGCAATTTATCAACGTTGTTCTGGGCGATATGAGCCTGGTGGGTCCAAGACCGGAATCGCCGGAGTTCACGAATCTTTATACGCCCGCGCAGCGTGAAGTGCTGAATGTGCGGCCGGGCGTCACGGGACGGGTCCAGCTTGCGATGAGCGATGAATCGGAGCTGATTCCGGAAGCGGACGCGGACGCTTTTTATGTCCAGCACCTGATGGATCGCAAGATCAAAGCCGATCTCGAGTACCTCAAAATCCGCAGCTTCGGCAGCGATTTGTACATTTTGCTCTCGACGGCGGCGTACGTTATCTGCACGCTTTTCCGCGCGGCGGCATCCAGTCTGCCCGCCGGGCTGCGATCCGGCATCGGCGCGCTGGGCGGCCAGTGGACCGTTCCACTGTATCTGTTCTGCACGGCGGCGGCTTACTGGCTGGCGTGGCTGCTGCGATTCGACTTTCAGATCCCGGCATCGGAAAGGGTGCTGTTCCTTCCGGGGCTGGCCATCACGACCGCGGCGAAGCTGCTGGTGGCGCTGTGGATGGGACTGTATCTGGAGCGATGGTGGCGCTATCAGGGCTTGGCCGACGCGGCGCGGCTGCTGGGAATGAACATTGCCGGATCGCTGCTTTCCACCGTTTGCATTTACAGCTTCGCGCGCGCCGAATTTTCGCGGTCGATTTATTTTTTGGATCTTCTGGTTTGCATTCTGCTGACGGGCGGATCGCGGTTTTTCTTTCGGTTCGTGCGCGAGCTGACGACGGAGTGGATGCCGCAGCCCTCCGCCAAGGGACTGCTGATATACGGCGCGGGCGCGGCGGGAATCGAGCTGGCGCGCGAGGTTCGCCTGAATACTTCGCTCGGCTACAAGCTGATCGGATTCCTGGACGATGACGCACGAAAACACGGCGCGCGCCTGATGGGGCGGCCGATTCTGGGCGGCGGCGAGGAGGCGAGGCGCGTGACCGAACAGTTGAAATCGGCGAAGCATCCGGTGCAGGAGATCGTGATCGCGATGCCGTCGGCGCACCCGAAGCAGCGCCGGCAGGCGCTGGAGCGCGCTCGCGCGGCGGGCGTTTCCTGCCGGATTCTGCCCGGTTTCGGCGACCTGATCAACGGAAATATTTCGCTGGCGCGCACGCGCGATATTCAAGTGGCCGACCTGCTGAGCCGGCCGCCGGTGGTGTTGAATCCGGAATCGGCGCAAAAGGCGCTGCGTGGGAAAACGGTGATGGTCACCGGCGCCGCGGGCTCGATCGGCAGCGAGCTTTGCGCGCAACTGGCGCGGTTCGATCTGCGCCGCCTGATCGCGTTCGACGTGGCCGAAAGCCAGCTCTTCGCGCTTGAAGAAGGGCTGAGCGGAACGCTCGGGGGCGATCGCATGGTGATCGAAGTCGGCGATATTCGCGACCGGGAGCACGTCAAATCGGTGATCGATCGGTATGAAGTGAATACGATTTTTCACGCGGCCGCCTATAAGCACGTCCCGATGATGGAGCGGCAGGTTCGGGAGGCGGTGCGGAACAACGTGCTTGGCACCTGGATTGTCGCGCAAGCGGCCTGGCGCGGCGGCGTCTCCGATTTCGTGCTTATTTCGACCGATAAGGCGGTTCGCCCGACCAGCATCATGGGGCTGACCAAGCGCGTCGCGGAGCTTCTGGTTTCCGCTGCGCGCCCCGCCGCATCGGGCGATTCAACGCGTTTTTTGACGGTGCGATTCGGCAACGTGCTGCTCAGCAATGGAAGCGTGGTGCCGACGTTTCTGAAGCAGATCGCCGCCGGTGGTCCGGTGACGGTGACACATCCGCGCATGGAGCGTTATTTCACCACCGTGCAGGAGGCTGTGCAGCTTATTTTGCAGGCGCTCACCATCGGGCGCGGATCGGATATTTTTCTGCTGGATATGGGTAAGCCGGTTCGAATTGTGGATCTGGCGCGAAAAATGATCGAACGCGCGGGCTTGAGGCTGGGCGAAGACATCGAGCTCACTTACACGGGAATTCGTCCGGGCGAAAGATTGATGGAGGAGCTGACGCTGCCGGGCGAGACTTTTCTGGCGACGTCGAATCCGAAGATCCGGCGCTATGAGGGCAGCGTTCTTTCCTACGACAAAATCGTGCCGTGGGTCTACGCGCTGAAGCGGCTGCTGCACAACGGCGAAAACGCCGAACTGATCCGCCACATGGCGGAGCTGGTTCCTGAGTACGAAGGCCGGGCGGCCGCGGCGGAGCCGCATCCGGTGGAACGGAGCGCGTGCGCTTCCGCCGAGCTCGTGCAAAGGACCAGCGCGGGATGATCCGGTCCGCCGGGGGAGAAGCGAAGCAGGCGACGCGGCGCGGGAAGGCGTCCGAGCGCCGCCTTCGTGTGTTCATGATGGACCTGATGGCCATCGTGCCTTACTACACGGGCCATTTATGCGCGGCGCTGGAGTGCGAAAACGGAATCGATCTGTGGCTGGGATCGATCACGTATTATCTCGATCGCGGCTTTTTCCGGCGGCTGCATCTGCGAAATCGTCCGGGGCTGATGGACGTGGTTTCGCGGATTCCGTTTGCGACGGCGCCGCGGCGGATTTTAAAGCTCGCCGAGTATCTGGCGAATCTCGCGGCGCTGGTGGGTCGATTTGTCATTCGCCCGCCGGACGTGCTTCACGTGCAATTTCTGCCGCTGGCCGGACGCGGGCTGCCGGTGGAGGAGTGGTTTCTGCGGCTCCTGCGCCGCCGCGGCGCGGCCATCATTTATACGGTTCACAACGTTTTGCCGCACGAAAACGGGGAAGGGCTTCGATCCACCTACCAGCGTCTTTACGCGCTGCCGGATCGTTTCATCTGCCACGATTCCTGCGCGCGGGATCGGCTCGCGGCCGAATTCGATGTACCGGCCGCGCGAATTTCCGTGATCCCGCATGGTGCTTTGTTCGATGAATGGCGCGATCCGAGTGTTGCGGAATCGCGGCGGCGGCTCGGTTTGCCGGAAGACCGCTGCGTCGTCCTGATGCAGGGCATTCTGCGGCCATATAAAGGATACGCGTTTCTGCTGGAGGCTTGGCGGAGAGTCGCGCGGCAGGCGGGCGCGCTGCTGGTGATCGCCGGAACCGGCGATCCGGATGTTCTGCGATCGATTACCCATCAGGTTCGCGATCTGGATCTGGCCGCGTCGGTCCGGCTGGAGCTGAAATTCGCGCCGCTCGACGTTGTGGATGCGTATTACCGCGCGGCGGACATTTTGGTTTATCCCTATTCGGCGGTTACGACCAGCGGCGCGCTGATGACCGGCATTGCGCACGGCAAGCCGATCGTTGCCACGAAGCTGCCCGCGTTTGAGCGAATCATCCGCGATGGCGATAACGGTCTGATGGCCGAATTTGGGCGGGTCGACGAGCTTTCGGCTCAGCTCGTGAAGCTCATCGAGGATCCGGCGCTTCGCGCGGACCTCGGCCGGGCGGCGCGGGAAACGTACAAAAAAGTTCCGCAATGGCCGGCGATCGCGCGAGCGACGCTTGAATCCTACCGGTGCGCGGTTCGAGAAAAACATGAGCGCTTCCTTCACTGAGACTTCGCGCGAGCTGCGCAAGCTGCTGCGGCAATCCTCGCATTATGGATTGGGGCTGCTGGGCAATCTCGCGCTGGGCTTCGTTTCTTTTCCGGTTTTCACGCGCGTTTTTTCGGTGGCCGATTACGGCCTGATCGATCTGACGCAGAAAACGCTTCTGTTCGCGACGGCGTTCTCCAAGGCGGGGCTGCAAAACTCCGCGCTGCGCTTTTATGACGCTCCGGCGTTCCGCGCGGATTTCGAGAAGGCGCGGCAATATTACTCGACCATGTTTTTCGGCGTGGTGAGCACGGCGGTGATCGCGACGGCGGCTTTCTCGGCGGGCATCGGCCTGATCCCCGCGTCTTTTCTGGATGGTCCGCTGGGTTCGATTCTGCGCCTCGGCGCGATTCTGATTTTTCTCCGGTCCTTGCAGTCGATTCTGTGGTCGTTCATGCGAATCGAGGAGCGGACCAAAGCTTATAACCTCATTTCACTGGCGATGCGGATCGCGACGTTTCTGGCGGTGTGCGCGTGTTTGCCGTGGATGGGCAAGTCGGTGCGGACTTACTACTCGGCGACGATCGCGGTCGAGTCGGCGTTTGTCGCGGCGATTTGCGTTTTCCTGTTGCGCCGCGGCGCGCTCCAGCCGGGACGCTTCGATCGAAAGCTTTTTCTGGCGGCGCTGGCGTTCGGATCGCCGCTGATCGTGCAGGAGGTTGCGGGCGTGCTGCTCGAATCCGGCGATCGGGCGCTGGTGCTGCATTACCTGGGAGCCGGCTCGCTGGGATTTTATTCGGTGGCTTACGGGCTTTCAAACTACATCAACAATTTTCTGATCACGCCGCTCGGCCTGGCGATTCTGCCGATTTATATGCGCATCTGGACGGCGGAAGGACCGGAAAAAACGGTCGCTTTTTTGAGCGATGCGCTGGACTGGTTCCTGATGGCTGGATTTTGCGTATTGGCGGTCGCATCGCTGGCGGCGCACGACGCGGTGCTGCTGCTGGCGTCGCCGAAATATCGCGGCGCGGATCAACTGATGCCTCTGATCGTCGCCGGGCTGCTGCTCTATACGACGCACGTTTTTCTGAACGCGGGTCTGGTGATCTACAAGCAGACGCGGCGGATGGCGATGATTCTCGGCTGGTCTGCCGTGGTGAATATTACGCTCAATTGTTTGCTTCTGCCGCGAATCGGGCTGCGCGCCGCGGCGTTGGCTTCGCTGATCGGCTACGCGACATGCATCGGCCTGCTGCTTCGCGTCTCCGGCAAGACGATGCGGCTGCGGATTCGCGCCGCGGCGGTCGTCCGCTATTCTGTCGTGGCGATCGTGACATTTTTAGCCGTTTCTCACCTGGATTTTCGATCCTCGTTCTGGAACACATTCGGAAAGGCGAGCCTCGGAACGCTGGTCTATGTGGTTTTGATGCTTGTGCTCGATCAACGCGTGCGCACGCTCGCACGGCGAGTGCTTCATCGATCGGCGGCGCGCGAAGCCGCGATGGCTGCTTGAAAAAACCATGATTCGAATCTTGTTTGCATTCTTGTGGCCGGCGATCGTTCTATCAGGACAGCCGCGGATTTTTTTCACCGATCTCGAAAGCGGTCCCAAGACGGGCGGCGAAAATAATCAGGGAGCGTTCGTCACGATCCACGGAAGCGGCTTCGGCGATGGCGATGAACGCGCGCGAGTCACCATCGGCGGCGGAGTCGCAGCGTCGTATCGCATCTGGACGGCATCGAAAATCGTCATTCAACTTGGCGCGGCCGCGGCGACGGGGGACATTCTGGTGACGACCGCGGCGGGAACATCCAATCCCGCGCCGTTCACCGTGCGCGGCGGCAACATCTACTTTGTCGCGCGCAACGGCAAGGATTCGAACCGCGGAACTTTCACCTCGCCGTGGCGGACGATTTTGAAGGCGAAGAACTCGATCAAAGCGGGAGATATCGCCTACGTCGAGGACGGCG
>Ga0070738_10002707_pt1 | contig 25843 bp, 24 predicted proteins | sample Coa_R2_2_FD_66446 | JGI IMG/M metagenome (GOLD analysis project Ga0070738, IMG submission 66446) | Surface soil microbial communities from Centralia Pennsylvania, which are recovering from an underground coalmine fire - Coalmine... | ecosystem: Environmental > Terrestrial > Soil > Unclassified ...
GCGCCAATGGTTTTACCACCGATGGTGGATTTGCAGAATACGCGGTCAACCATATCAACACGCTGGTGCGCGTACCCGACACCATGAGCGACGCCGAGGCGACGCTGGTCGTAACCGCAGGCACCTCGATGTACGGCTTGACCGAATTAGGCGGCCTGGTCGCCGGGGAAAGCGTGGTCGTCATCGGTCCGGGACCGATCGGCCTGCTTGGCGTTGGGGTCGCCAAGGCGCTCGGCGCGAGTCCGGTCATTCTGACGGGCACGCGCGAGCGAAGGCTCGCGATCGGCAAGGCGCTTGGTGCAGACCGTGTCATCAATGTCACGCAGGAAGATCCGGTCGGTGTCGTGAAGACCTTGACCGGCGGGATCGGCGCGGACTACGTGATCGAATGTGCGGGCACGGAGGCCACCGTCAACCAGGCCATTCACATGACCAACCGCGGCGGAAGAATCTGCCTTGCGGCTTTTCCACATGAGGCCGTCACGGCCGACATCGCGCATCTCGTGAGAAACAACATTTATGTCTTCGGCATTCGCGGCGAGGGCCGCAGCGCCACCCATCGCGCCTTGGAATTGATGGCCGAGAAGCGCTTCGACGCGACAAAGATCCACACCCACACATTCTCTCTCGCCGATCTTCCGACCGCGCTGCGCTATGCGCGGGAGCGTGTCGACGACGCGATTAAGGTGGTGGTGACGAACCGTGCTGCGGACGCGGTTGCAAGTGCCGCGGAATAGAGGCGAAGAGCAGAGCGTCCCTCGTTCGCGGCTCATATGCGACCGAGAGCTCTGAGGATGACGTCCGGCGTCAGCGGGATCTCGGTTATTATCGCACCGAACGGCCGCAGCGCATCATTGACGGCGTTGATGACTGCGGCTGCGGCCCCAGCCGTACCGGCTTCGCCGGCCCCCTTCGCACCCAATTCGCTCTCCAAAGTGGGCGACACCACATGGCCGACGTCGATGTCGGGCATTTCACCGGACATCGGAACCAGGTAGTCAGCCATATTGGCGTTGGTCAGCTGGCCCCGTTCATCGTAGATGCATTTTTCGAACAGGGCAGCACCAAGCCCCTGCACGACGCCGCCCCGGATCTGCTCATCGACCAACTGCGGATTGATCATGGTCCCGCAATCCTCGACCACCCAATGTTTGAGCAGCTTGATGAACCCCGTCTCGGTATCCACCTCAAGCCAGGACGCCTGAATCCCGTTGGTGAAAGCGAAGGGAAATTCCCGCGGCACATAGTGACGGGTCGCCATCAACTCCGGTTGCATGCCGGGCGGCAGCGTATCAGGTCGGAAATAGACGATTCTCGCCAACTCCCTCAGCTCCATGCGCGTCGCGCGATCACTCGCATTCACCACGGCGTCGTTGGCAATGTCGAGTTCGTCCGGGGCCGACTGGAGGATCGCTGCCGCGACCTCCAGAATGTTGCTACGCAACGCCTTCGCCGCCTGCAGCGCGGCCTCTCCGCCGATCCCCGCGCCGCGCGACGCCCAGGTGCCGCCGCCATATGGCGTATTGTCGGTGTCGCCGAGAATGACGCGGACGCGCTCCAACGAGACGCCCAGCGCGGTCGCGACGATCTGGGCCGTGATCGCCTCCGAGCCCTGCCCCTGCTCGGTGATGCTGGTCTGGCAAATCACAGCTCCCTGCCCGTCCAATCTCACGGCGACGCCGTCCTGCGAAGAGATGCGCGCGCCACCGACTCCATAAAATGCGGCGCTCGGGTTGGTAACCTCGATGAAGCTCGCAATGCCGATCCCGCGATGAATGTTCTTGTTGCGCAATACCGCCTGTTCGGCGCGAAGTTCGTCATAGCCCATCATTTCCACCAGCTTCGCAAGCGAGGCCTGATGGGACAGTTTCTCGAACCGCAAGCCGGTCGGCGAGCCACGGGGGTAAGCGTCGTCGGCGATCAGGTTACGCCGGCGGATCTCGATCGGATCCATTCCGATCCGCGCCGCCGCAAGGTCGACCAACCCTTCCGTGATGGCACACGCTATCGGATGACCGACCGCGCGATACTGGCACATCACGTTCTTGTTCTGAAACACGACCCGTGTCCGCGCCCGGTAGCTCTTTGTGATGTACGGACCGCCGACAAGGTTGACGACCTGATTGGCTTCGATCGCGCTGGTGCGCGGATACATTGAATAGGGACCGATGCCGGTGAGATCGTCGATCTCAAACGCCTTGATAGTCCCGTCGCGCGCGACACCGACGCGCCCGATGCAGCGATGATCGCGGGCGTGGATGTCGGTGTTGAAGCTCTCGACGCGGTCCGCGACAAACTTTGTTGGTCGCCTCAGAAGCTTTGAAAGCGCATAGGTCGCCATCTCATCAGCGTAGATATGTACCTTGATCCCGAACGAACCACCGACGTCCTTGCAGACCACCCGCACCTGCTGCTCGTTCAGCCCAAGATGATGAGCCGCAATATTCTGCACCATATGCGGGGCCTGCGTTCCCTGGTAGATCGTGAGTCGCGCTTCCGCGCTGTTCCAATCGGCAACGACTGCACGGGGCTCCAGTGTCACCCCCGTGTGGCGCCCGAACACGAACTCGGCCTCGACGACCTCGTCAGACGCTGCAAACGCCTGATCGACCTCACCGGTACTATGGATACGTTCGAAAGCGAGATTGTCGCCAAGTGATGGATGTATAACCGGCGTCTTCGGGTCAAGCGCTGCGCGCATGTCCGTCACCGCGTCGAGTACCTCATAATCCACCAGAACAGCCTCGCTGGCATCCTCGGCAAGCGCGCGACTGGTCGCTACGATGGCGGCCACAGCCTCGCCCTGCCAGCACGCGCGATCAAGGGCAATGGCATGTTGCGGCGCGGACTTCAGGCCCTTCAAATGCGAGAGCACGCCTACCCAAGGCGTGATGGTCGCAGATAGCTCGTTGCCGTCAACGACCGCGATCACTCCTGGCATTTGCCTTGCCGCGCTGCCGTCGATGCTGCGAATTCTGGCATGCGCATGAGGCGAGCGCAGAAACACGACATGGGCCATCCGCGGCAACTCGATGTCGCTGACATAGGTACCGCGCCCCTGCATCAGGCGATCAAGATTTGGCCGCGGGACGGTTTTGCCGATATACGAATTCGGTCGATCGGACGCCGAGAGCCCTTCTGTCTTTCTCGTCGTCGTCATCGCGTCCTTGCCTTTCGGGCTCGTGCCGCGGCCTCGACCGCATCGACAATGGCCTGGTAGCCGGTACACCGGCAATAATTCCCGGAAAGATGCTCCCGAATTTGTTCGCGAGAGGGTTCCGGCTGTCGCTTCAGCAGATCCTGCGCAGCCATGAGCATCGCCGGCGTGCAGTAGCCACATTGCAATGCATTGCGCTCGCGGAAGGCGACCTGGAGGTCGGCAATTTCGCCACTGTCCGACAGCCCTTCGATGGTTTGCACCGATTGTCCGCTAGCCTGCACCGCCAATACCAGACAGGCTCGCACGATTTCGCCGTTGATCCGAACCGTGCAAGCACCGCAGACGCCATGCTCGCATCCGACGTGTGTTCCCGTGAGCTGCAAATGTTCGCGCAAAAAGTCCGCCAGGTTGAGGCGCGGAAGAAGGTTCGCTTCGACCCTCTCACCATTGACCTCGAGCGCTATTGCCACGGGAGCAGTCATAGAACCGGCTCGAAACCTAGAAGCGTCTCGGCGCAGCGCCTGAATAGAACCTTTGCGAGATGCCGGCGCAAATCGGCCGACGCTTGCTGATCTTCCGACGGATCAAGTTCGCGGCCGAACGCCTCCGCCGCATCGGAGATCCGTGCTGGCGTTGCCGTGACATTGATCAGGCTGGTCGCGGCCTTTGCCAAGATCGGCTTATCGGCAATGCCGAAGAACGCCATCCGGACTTCGGACAGCACCTGCTCGTCACTCGTAGCCCGAGCTGCCACACCGGCAAGCGCGTAGTCACCGTGCCGGCGGGCAAATTCATGAAAAAAATACGTCGCCGGGCCTCGCCCAATCGGCAGCTCGACTGCGACAAGCAGCTCGTCGACCGACAGGGCGGTCGCGAAGATGCCCTGAAAGAACTCCGTCGCAGCGATCCGCCGTTCCCCGCCTCGACCACGAACAACGATGGTCGCATCGAGCGCAACCATGCATGCCGGAAGCTCGGCCGCGGGATCCGCGTGAGCAAGACTGCCGCCGATCGTGCCTCTGTTCCGTATCGCTGGATGAGCTATATGCCGCGCGGCCTCGGCTAGCAGCGGGGCAAGACGGGCGATCTCGGGCGACTCCAGCAGTTCGACATGGCGCGTCAGCGCGCCGATGCGGATAACATCGCTCTGCATCGAAATCCCCCGCAACTCGGTGAGGTCACCGATATCGATCACGACGTCCGGAGAAATCAGGCGAAGATTCATCGCCGGCAACAGGCTCTGGCCGCCCGACAACAGCTTTGCTCCTTCCCCATGCATCGAAAGCATGTCGAGGGCATGATCGACGCTAGTTGCGCGTGCATATGCGAAAGGCGGAGCTTTCATGTGCGCGACCTTCCCCGAAACCACGTTCGCTCGATTTTGGATCGGATTAGAGGGGTGCCGCCATCAAACGTCAAGCTTGTTTATCGAGCGATTATTTCGAGCCAATCGACTTTTGGACTTGTCTTGAGGCCGCGAAGGACGCACGTTCCTGCCGAACGAAGTGCCCCTGTCTTGGGAGCAGGTCATGAAACTCGGTTTCTTCACGATGCCGATCCATCCCCTCGAGAAGGATTGGCAGCGTTCGCTGCAGGAGGACCGCGAGGCCTTTCTGCTTGCCGATGAGCTCGGCTTCAACGAGGCGTATGTCGGCGAACACGTCACCGACAAGGCCGAGAACATCACCTCTTGCATCGCTTTCCTGGCCTGGATCGCGGCGGCAACCAAGCAGATCAAGCTTGGGACCGGCACCATCAATATGCCGAACTCGCATCCGGCGACCGTCGCCGCATCCATTGCGATGCTCGACCACATGCTGGAAGGTCGCCTGATCTTCGGTATCAGCCCAGGTGGGCTGCTTTCCGATGCCGAGATATTCGGCAACCTGGATGCTGATCGCAATGCGATGTTCCTTGAGGCGATCAATCAGGTGCTTGCGATCTGGCAGGGTGAACCGCCCTACAACATTGAAGGCAGCTATTGGCGCCTCTCGACCGAGAAGACGCTGATGACGGAAATCGGCCAAGGCTTCATCGCGCGCCCCCTGCAGCGTCCGCATCCGCCGGTGGTGGTAACGGCCGTCGCCCCATTCTCGAAGGGCGTGACGGAGGCGGCGGCCCGAGGCTGGGATCCGATCTCGGCAAATTTCTTGATGCCGCCATGGGTGAAGAGCCATTGGCCGAAATACGTCGAGGGCTGCGAGCGTGCCGGCCGCGCTCCCGATCCGGCCAACTGGCGGGTGGCCAAGAGCGTCTTTGTCGCAAAAGACGCTGCCACCGCCAAGGCCTATGCAACCGACGCCGACAGCCCTTACGTTTACTACTATCGTTCCCTCTTCACGAAGTTGAAGAAGAACGGCCGCATCGAGCTCTTCAAGACGAGGCGTGAGCAACCGGACGACGACGTGACGCTGGACATGATCTGTGACAGACTTATTATCCATGGCACGCCGGAAAGTGTGGCGGACCAGTTGCTGTCATTTCAGGATGAGGTCGGTCAGTTCGGTACGCTGCTTTACGCGGGCAAGGATTGGAAGGATCGCGAGCTGGCGCGGCAATCGATGATCCTGATGGCCGAGAAGGTCATGCCACGGGTCAATGCCGCCACGTCGAGGCTAACGAGCGCCACTGCATGAGCGCCAACAAACTGCACGAGGATACATCGTGGCCTTTACAGATCGTATTCCCTATCAGGCGCAGGTTGATCGTCCAAAGCTGAAGCTGCCGAACGGCAAGCGCCTCGCGGTATGGGTGATCCTCAACGTCGAGGAATGGCGCATCGAGAACGCCATGCCGCGCACCGTCCTGAGCCCGCCGATGGGCCAACCGCTGCTACCTGACGTCCCCAATTGGTCCTGGCATGAATACGGCATGCGTGCCGGGTTCTGGCGGCAATTCAAGGCGCTGACGGATCGCAGGATACCAGTAACCTTGGCGCTGAATGCAAACGTGTGCGACAGCTATCCGCGCGTCGCCTCGGCAGCGCGCGAGGCCGGCTTCGAATTCATGGGCCACGGATTTGTCCAGGGGCCGATGCACAAGCTTGAAAACCAGTCCGACGCGATCAAACGCGCAGTGGAGACGATCGCAAAATTCACGGGAAAGCCGCCGCGGTCCTGGGAAAGTCCGGGCTTGACCGAAACCGAGCAGACGCTCGATCTGCTGCGCCTCAATGGCATCCAATATGTCGCTGATTGGGTGATCGATGATCTGCCGCAGGAAATCGCAACGCCTCATGGACCGATCACCACCATTCCCTATTCGGTCGAAACCAACGACATCGTCATCCATGCGCTGCAGCATCTGCCGTCCGAGCAATTCCTGAAGCGGTGCACCGACCAGTTCGATCGGCTTTATCTGGAGGGAGCTGACAATGCACGGGTGATGGCTATCTCGGTGCATCCTTACATCACCGGCGTTCCCCATCGCATCAAATACCTCGAAGCATTGCTCGACTATGTCATCAGCCATGACGGGGTCGCATTGATGACGGCGAGCGAAATCGGCGATTGGTACCGCGCGGAAATGGAGCAGCTCGATTGAGCAACCGGTTCGCGTACAGCTATTCCGCGGCCTTCATCCGAAGACGCGGCGCCTTGTGCTTAAGCGGCCGAACGCCTTTTCGTAGCCGGCCAGAAAGGCCACGATAGCGTCGCTGATCATCCGCTCCTTGTCGTCGAGCACAGGGGCCTCGTAGATGTATTTGCGAACGCCGTAATAGAAAATGCCGCTGTGGAAGACCCAGGCCAGTTCGATCTCGGAGGCAGTCGGCCTGCCCTGGGTGGGCAGCCCCGCTTCATAGCGACATTCCCTGACGATGCGCGTCAGGATCTTGTCGCGAACAACCGCGACGTAGCGCCGGTTGATGTCGAGACCCTTCAGACCGGAATAGAGGTAAATGCGCAGCCATTTTCGCTTGAAGATCACGTCCGTATAGGCGCGATAGAACTCCTGCAGCCGCTCCCTCAACGGCTTGGAGCGATCCGCGAGCAGCTGCTCCCATCCCGCATCGAGCGGATCGAGATAGACGGTGCGGTAGACCTCCTTGATCAGCTCGTCCTTGCTTGGAAAATACCGATAGAGTAGCGGTTGCGTGACGCCCAACCGGCGTGCCAGCGCGCGTGTCCCGCCGGCAAATCCATGCTCTGCGAAAAATTCCGTCGCCTTGGCAACGAACTCCTGGCGACGATCCCCCGGAGCAAGCCGCTTTTGCTTGCGCTGGACCCGCTTGGGCGATGCCTCGCGGCTCATGGCGCCTTTTGGTCCGCGCTTCGCTCATCGGCCGCAAGAAATCGGCCATAGCCGCCCCGAGCGAACAGCAACGGCTCTTGCCGGTTATAGGAATAGGCTTCGACAGCGCCGAGGAAAATGATGTGGTCGCCCCCATAATATCGATTCACGGATCGACACTGAAAGTTGGCTACGCTCTCGGTCAAGAGCGGGGCGTTGCCGAGTCCTGGCGTCCACTCAACGCCAACGAATTTGTCTTCCGATGATTTGGCAAACCTGTTTGCCAGCGCCTGTTGCGTTGCGCTCAGCACATTGACGGCAAAGTGAGTGGCATTCTGGAAGATGCTCAGACTTGAGGAGTAGAGCACGAGGCTCCAGAGCACCAAGGGCGGATTCAGTGACACCGAGGCGAAGGAGTTGCAGGTCAGCCCGTACGGCTTCTTATCCGCGCCGGCCGCCGTAATGATGGTGACACCGGTCGCATAGGTACCTAATGCATTGCGGAAATCACGCGGATCGATCGGTGAATGATCGCTGGCCAATTCGTTTGCGGGATCCGGGCTGCTTGGGTGCTTGGGCACGTCGTTCATCCGCTGGCCTCACAGCGTCAGGTTTTCGGACGGCAGCCCGAGCGCGACACGGCCGTAATTGGTTCCGGCCGCGTCGAAATTGAAAGCGATGTGCGAATTGATCGCGTGGGCATCCCGGAACTGCCGCTGCAACGCGCCTGATGTAAACAATCCCCGGGCGCCGCTCGCCGCAAAAAGCAAGGATACAGCCTCGGTGCAGATGTTGACGGAATGAGCGCCATCGCGCCGCGCGCTCGTCTTGACTTGCATGTCCGGAAGTTCACCGCGCCGCGCCGCTGCCATGGCCTCAATGCAGTTCGAGCGCATGATCAGCCGCGCGGCATCGATCTTGGCGGATGCCTCGGCAATCTTGATCTGCGTGCTCTGCAGATCGCCAAGCTTGGCGCGATTGTAGGTCGACGCACGGTGCCTGGCGCTTTCGATGTAATCGTCCAGGCAGGCCTGCGCATTGCCGAGAGCCACACCGGAGAGCACGAAGGGAAAGAGCGAGAACACCGGTAACGTGTAGAGCGGATTTCGATTGACAGCGCTGCCCGGAGTTGAGCCACCCGCGAGATCGCTTACAGCGACCGAAAGTGCCTCGGCGACGAAGGCGTCCCTGACTTCGACATCGTTGGAGCCCGTTCCTCGCAAGCCTGCCGCATTCCAGGTGTCCAGAATTCGGTAGTCCCTCCTCGGCAGCAGAAAGATACGATATTCGATGCCGTCGGCCTCGTCGTCGGAATCAACCACGCTACCGAGCATATTCCAGTCGCAGGATGCCACCCCAGACGAAAACGGCCAGCTGCCGCGGAGCCTGTAACCACCATCTACCTTTCGCGCCCGCCCGGCCGGAAAGATGAACGAAGACGCGATCAGCGCATTTGGATCCTGGTCCCAGACCAGATCCTGGGCTTGCTCGTCAAACATCGCCAGCATCCAGTGATGGCTGGCGAGGTTAGCAAAATTCCAGGCGACCGACGCATCCCCCTTCCCGAGCTGCTCGGCACAATCGACCAGGGCGACATAGTCAAGCTCCGAGCCCCCCACACGCATCGGCTGGACAATCCTGAACAGTCCGGCCTCGTGCAGGTCGCGTTCCGTTTCGGGCGGCAGACGTCGCAGCTCTTCGGTGCGCGCCGCACGATCGCGAAGCTGCGGGATCAAGGCTTTTGCGCGCGCGACCATCGCCGCATGGACGCGTTCACGCTTGTCCTCTTCCGCTGGGTGATCGGCGGTCGATTTTCGACCAACACCCGCCATCTGGCGTTCCTCGCTGCGTCCTTCTGCCCCCGCATAGCCGGTCAAGAAATCGGCCAGCGAGCACATAATTTGTCAATTAAGGCTCGACAGACCTAGCTCGTCAATCAAATTCCATCGCGACACAAGCCGTCGGGCGCGAGCCGCGCATCCTATGTTCATCCTAAATGTCAGCGAGCTCGCGCCGCCTTGTAGCCGGATTGCTCGAAAGGATGGGCGCTCGAGAAAGCCGGCACGTCAAAGCAGCGTTCAGCCAGATCGGCCACCACCGGAAATTCCTTCGGCTCGAGCTTTACGTATTGGGCTGCGACGACATGGCCCGCGATGCAGATATCGGCGAGCCCGGGCTCCGCACCGAGCGCAAAGGGCGACGGAGCCCGCCGCTCCAGCAGACGCTCATAGGTCGCTAATCCTTCCCTGGTCCAATGCCGGCCCCAATCTTCGACGGCGGCCGCGTCGGCGCCAAATGTCGCCACAAGATGGTTGCGAACCCGAGGCGTTATCAATGGATGGCCGTCCGCAATGGTCACAAGCGCCAGTGAGCGCGCATAGGCCCGCTCCTTACGATCCGGCGGCAGCAGCCGCGGCTCGGGCTGGAGATCTTCGAGGTATTCGATGATCGCCAGCGATTGGAACAGTGTATGACCGTCATGGACGAAGGTCGGCACCACCCGTTCGGCATTCACTGCCTCATAGCCCTGATTGAACTGCTCGCCTGCGAGGATATCGACCGGGATTTCCTCAAATGCCAAGCCTTTCAACTTCAGTGCGACTCGAACCCGAAACGAGGCGATCGAACGCCAGAAGCCGTATATCTGAATACTCATCGGGCAAGCTCTTCCAGCGGCAAGCAGATCGACGATCCCTCCACCATCCGATTCAGGTGGCGGCTGTCTCAGCACCCAACTTACCGAATACCCCCGCCTGAGCAAGTGCTGCGAGGCGAGCATCATCGTAGCCGAGTAGCCCCCGCAGGACCTCCCGCGTGTGCTGACCCAGTAATGGCGCAGCGACCGGATCGGCTGGTGGCGTCAGCGCCATGTTGAGCGGCGTCGCGATGTTGGGAACGAAGCCCGCGGTCGGATGTGGGATCCGGCTAAGGCGTTGCCGCTCACGCGCCTCGGGCGCATTGAAGCCCTGTTCGACGGTGCGAAGATAGCCGACGGGGATGCTGGCCTTCTTCATCTTGGCCATCCAGATTTCGAGCTTGTCACCGGCAAAGATGCCGGCAATGACCGCTCGCAATTTCTCCTTGTTGGCGCTTCTGGCCTTCCGCGTCGCAAAATCCGGATGGCTGATCAGGTCAGGCCGTTCGAGCACCTCAGTGACAAGACGGCGGTACAGACGGTCGTTGGCGCAGGCTATATAAAGCGGCCCATCTGATGCTTCGTAGACGCCGACGGTCGGCGAGCCGTTCGGGGAATTGCCAAAGCGGCCCGGATTCGCCCCACTGATGAGATAAGCCATCCCGTAGAAGCCGGTCATCGCCATCGCAACATCGAACAGCGCAACCTCGACATATTGCCCGCGGCCGATCCGCTCGCGAGTTAGCAATGCGAGCAGGATGGCATTGCAGGCCGACATGCCCGTCGCCATGTCGACGATCGGCGGACCGGTCCGCACCGGAGGACCATCCGGAAAACCATTCAGCGACATGAAGCCGCTTTCAGCCTGCGTGATCGGATCAAAGCCGGGACGCGAAGCAAACGGTCCCTTGCGACCGTAGGCCGAAATCGCGCAATACACCAGGCGCGGGTTGTCCGATGCGACCGAGGCGTAGTCGAGGCCAAATTTCTCCATCACGCTGGCGGAGAAGTTTTCTACCACGACGTCGGCGCGGGAGATCAGTTCACGGGCCACCTCACGCGCTTCCGGCACCGCGAGGTCGAGCGCAATGCCGCGCTTGTTTCGGTTCAGGCTGAGATAGGCCGCGCTCTCTCCTCCGATCTCTGCATGTTCATAGGCGCGCGTGTCGTCGCCTCCATCCGGGTTTTCGATCTTGATAACCTTTGCCCCGAAGTCGGCCAAAGTCTGTGTGCAGGCAGGCCCCGCCACAACGCGCGTGAAGTCGATGACCAACAGACCATCAAGCGCGGTCGGCGCATCCATCTCTCGCGGTAGATGATCAGGCAGCGGCATTTTTGACATGTCTTGGCGTTTCCCCGTGCTTTTTGATGCACACGGTCGACTTTACGTTTGATTTTGGGCGGCCGACAAGGGCAGCAAGCCTTTTCAGCCCTGTGACTTGCGGTGAGCGCCCCTCGCCAGCTGCACAGCTTCCGTAGGCACTACCCCAATAAAAAAGGCCCGGTGGCGCTTGGCCACCGGGCGGAAAACGCTGGGTCGAGCTTGCCATGCAACTCGCGAACACGTCTGCCATCAGACGGGTTTGCGCCAATACAGCGTGTTGGGCCAGCCCCACGCTAGTCTCGGCCGATAGAGCCGGTAGCCGGCGCGAATAAAGTTGTTGGCCGAGCTCAAATTGTCCGTGGTGTCGGAGACGACGCTATGCCAGCCGCTCGTTCGCGCACGACGCTCGGCCGCTCGCAGCAACCGCAGCTGCAACGATCGACCCCAATGCTGGCTGAGCACGCCGACACGGCACAGGTACCCGGCATTCGGTGCGTGAGTCGATCGCACCAGCCCTGCAAAGGCAACCGGTACGCTGCCGCGAAATGCGAGCCACCAATGGCCGTTGTCAAATGCTGGTACCGGAGCGCTGTCGAGAAACGTGGCGCGATGAAGCTCATCCAGGATCTCCGCAATTTCCTCGTCCTGCGTATCGACCTCCCTAATCCGGTACTCCGTCCCATCCGTCAAGCAGCTTCTCCTTCACGGCTGCGATAGCGATCCGGCGAGAGGCCGGACAGACTCACTTTCCAAGTACGACCTTGACGCCCAGCCATACCGCGCCAAGGAAGCCCGCGACTATCACGGTGATCACCGCCTTGAACGTGTAGTTTTGCGCCTGCTCGACGCTTTTCCGCCAGCGCCGCAGGTGCTGGAAATCAGCGCGCAACTCCTTGCGGTCCTCCTCTTCAATTCCAAACGAGGTGAGGATCGTCGCAATCGCCCTCAGCACCATCACCTCGATATTGTCGCGCTGGAGGCGCTGTTGCTCGGCCAACGTCTCGGCCACGATGATCCTGATATCTTCGTCGCGCATCAGATTCATCGCTTGATGATTTTGGCGACGTTCTCGAAGCCGCGCTTGGCAAAGTAAAAGGACACCACGAGGTTGGATGTGACGGCCGCAAAGCCTGCCAGCGGATCCGTCGTTCCGAGCCCCAAGACCTTGTCGAAGATGAGCAGCTTCCCGAAGTAGATCGCTACAAAATAACCCATCAGCTTGTCGGGCTCATACCAGTGACCGATCTCCGCGATCCTGTATTGAAGGATCGCGTTCGTCTCAGAAACCTGGGCGGCGATTTCGGTCGCGGCAAGATCGGCTGCGATCTTGGTGTCCACATTGCCGGCCTCGAGCTTGGCGTTATAAGCGTCGATTAGGCCCTTGATCACCGGGCCTCCAAGAAAACTTAAGATCGCCATCCACATGTCAAGCGGCCTTTCGCAGCGACCTCAAGCGGGCCAGGATCGTGATAATGGAGATGACCAGCAGGACACGCCCTGCCACCCTGGTGTCGCCGATTGCGTTGTTGATCTGGTCCCTGAGATTGGGATCCCCGAGAGCATCGCCGATATTGTCGATGACAGTCATTGCGGCACCGGTCATCGCGAGGACGTAGCCCCATGCGACAGTCAGGGAATGAAGACAAAAAGCCTTGAGTTTGCCAAGCATCAGAGCGCGGCCCTCAAGGCCGCAGCCTTGCTCTCGAGCGCCTTGGCATAGGTCTCAGTGCCGTTAATGGCTTGCGCAATTCTATCCTTGGAGAACCAGCACGACGCAAAGCCTGCTGCAAACATGATGAGATCGAAGAAAGTCCACATGGTTCATCTCCTTCTGAAGAGGGCTGTGAGAATGGAAGCAACGAACGCACCGATCGAGCCCTTCGACGGTTTGCTGAAAGAGGGGCGAGTGGGCTTCGACGGACGAGAGAGCGAGGAGCTTCGCGTCCGATCCGACGTGGTGGAGACAGATTGTTCCGATGTGAGCCCCGCAGTCGGATCGATTGCCGCCATCGCCTTCAGCAAGCCGGCACAGCCAAGCTGGCTGTCGACTGCATCGGGATCGTAGAGGCCGTCGCGCACATACTTTCCCGATTTGTATTGGTCGGTACCCGACCAGAGGTAGGGTGAAGGCTGGCCGCGCGCGGCATAGCCGAGCCCGTTATATTCCTCGAGCTTTGTCAGGGCCCGACCGATTGACCAGTCCTTATTCCGTGCGGCATACGGCGCGCAATTGACGAGCGCATCCACAGCCGCCGCCTCCCACGATATGAACGGACCGCGGCCGGCGGGCACATGCACCGAGGTCCGATTCCAGGGGTCGCCCTGCGCGAGCGATCTCGTCCAGTCCTGCGAACACTCCCGCTCATGGATGACCGCGATCACCGCCCAAGGCACGCCGGTCTTGGCCGAGACGGATTGGTAGCGGGCTTTGCCGGACGGAGAAACAAGGCGCCTGGCAACGGCATCAAAATTGCGCGTAAGGCGGGCATTCTCCCAGCGCGCGGCATTCGCCGCAGCAAGGGCGTTGAGGTCGGTCATAGATATCAATCTCGATTGGAAGCAGAAATGCGCCGGTCGAACCCTGCAAATGCTTTATGCAGGCGCAGAAGCCCGCTGGGTTCAGCTAATCGCTATTGCGTGACAATGGAGGACAGGCATTTCGATTCTCCATCGCCGATTTCCCCGTATGCCAAATCGGTTCAATTTCGGACGCTGCGAACCGACAGAGAGATGCAGCAAAGCGATGGCCGATTCGTTGGAAGGACTGGGCCCGTCAGATAATTCGAATAATGTAGTTGCAGACGATCGATGGTTGAAGGTTGTTGTGCGCTGCACCTCCACCATTATTACCAATTGCCACTGAAATGCCGGTCATTGCATATTGAAGCGAAAGGGGCTGCTCATAGCTGCCCCCGTTTGTTGCCGGCCCGTAAATCCCGCTACCAACAAAACCACTGATGTTGTTCGCGGCATGAGTATGACCTGGATCATTTATTGTCGCGCCGTGATTGTGCGCCGGTATTTCGCCGATTGTCAGCGTATGCTGTTGTTCACCCCCAACAGCCCCAAGCCCGTTTCCAAGCACGGCGTTAACGCGGCCCGCTTGGCTGCCGCCCATGTTGTCGGCGGCAATAGCGACCCGCCCGCGCAAGTCCGGCAAGTTGAACGTCGTTGACCCGTCCCCGCCGCCGTAGGTCGTCCCGAACAGCGCAAACAGCGTCGCGTATGCGGTACGCGAAATCGCCTGTCCGTAGGGTAACGCGAAACAGCTGTTGGGCGCGCTCGGCGCCCAGTAGTCGAAGCCGGCGCCGAGCGGGACGTTGTAGGGGTTCCACGAGGCCCACACTTCCGAATCCGGCGCGCGAATGGTGGGGCGCAACAGCGCCAGCGAGCGCGCGCTCAGCGTCTGCGCCTCGTCGATCCAGGCGATGCGAAAGCCTTCCAGGCTCTTCATCGATTCCGCCGTGTGATCCTGCATGCCGCGAAAAATGATCAGCCCGTCGCCGGGCGTCTCGATCTTGTCGTTGAACAGCTTGAATCCCCGGCCGAGGCCGAGGGAAGCGATCTTGCCCTCGATCAGCCGCTTGGACGACTGCGCAAGCGTCCGTTGCGCCTCCCGGATGCAAACCGCAAGCGTGCCGCGCTCGGCCTGGCAGGTCTCCACGAGAAGCTCGCCAAAGAAATGCGACTTACCAGAACCGCGTCCGCCGTAAACTCCCTTGTACCTCGCTGGCTGCAGCAGCGGTTCAAATACCCGTGCTGTCGGTATCTTCAGAATCCTGGGGATCGACAATGATGCGCTCGATACGATGAATCAGTTCAAGAGGGCCATCCTCGCCATTTGTCAGCGCCTGCGGCGGCTTGCCCCAGCCGCGGTCCAGGATGGCATTGGCGGCGGATACACGCGCCGCATGGGTCGCGTTCTCCGAGCGCATGATCCCGACAAGCGTACGGATAGCTGTCCGGGTGTGACCGCGGGCGATCGAGCGGATCTCGGTCAGGGTTTTGCCTGGCATAAGGGATAGTTTGCCTTGTTGGTTGAAGAAGCTGATGCGAAGGTAGCAATATTTCCGCTCACGCGAGCCCCTCCCAGACCGCGATCAGGCCGAACAGCGCCAGCGATATCAAATATGCGGTCATCATCGCCGGCTTTTCCTCTCATCGCCAACCGCAACCAGCCGGCGATGCTTGCATCACCAACTATTCTTGCGCGGCAGATCGCGGTCGTCGCGATCGTTTCGGGCGCGAACCCTATCCTCGGGTGGAGGACCGCGGGCGCGCGCGATTGCCGCGCGCCGCCTGCCGGCACGTTCGCGCGCGCCGGCTGATCGGAATGTCTCGCAAAGGCTCGGACGGCGGCGCGCGAGCGACGACGCATGGGGCAGGGTTGAGGCGTCCTGACGTGCGGGCCGCCGTCCGATTGGGGAAGTCGCTGGATTGAGGTGAGCTTAAGCAAAAAGCCCGTCGCGGATTGCTCCGCGCGGGCCATTCGAATTCATCTCGATGATAACAATGTGCCGGTGATTTGCCCGACGTGTCAAACGCATTTTCTGTTATTCAAAAGATCATCCGATCGCGCAAGGAACGTGCCACAAAACTGAAAAAACCCGAGGCGTTCGCTTTCGCCACGGGCTCACATCGTTTTCGCGATGATGGCAATGTGCATCTGATTTGCCCGACGTGTCAAACTTTAATGAAAATGCAGCAAAATCAATTGGGCAGATTGAAACCAATTTTGCAAATATTGCTGCAGAAAAGAACAAAGCCCGCTGCCGCTGTTGCGGCGCGGGCGCTATGATTTCTGCAACGATATCGATATGCGACTGATTTGCCCGACGAGTCAAGCGAGCGGGCGAGTCAATGGCACAACATCGAGACGACCACGCCAGGGAGGCTAACAATGATGTATATTGCCGCCACGGTGCTGCTGATCTTGTCCGCGCTGCTCTATGCCGCAGGCAATCACCAGATCGGCTCCTTGGGCGCTGACGTGTGCAGTTATGGCGGCCCATTCTGCGAGCATCCGCAATATGTGCTGGTCGCGGCCGGGCTTGCCGCCGCCTGGGGCAAGTTCGTCAGCATCGGTTGACCGGCAGAATTGATCTGCGTCAACACGCCAACGCCCGCGCCGCATCATAGAGCACGAAGCGAAATTTGATCGACTGCGGAGCAATGAACGGTCCGGCAATCAGGCAGGGAGCGCACTCCGCGGCCATCCCCGTGAGCGGGAGCGCGCCCCATCTGCCGCGCGGCAATCTCCCGGCGCTCACCATCGGCGCGGTCGGCGTCGTCTTTGGCGACATCGGAACCTCACCGCTCTATGCGATCGACCAGATTTTCTTCGGCGCGGCCGGCGTTGTGCCCACACCCGACAATGTGCTCGGCGCGATCTCGCTTGCGGTCTGGACCATCATCCTCATCGTCGCCATCAAATATGCGCTGCTCGTGCTGCGCGCCGAGAACGACGGCGAAGGCGGCGTGTTCGCGCTCTATGGCCTTTTGCACAAATACAAGCAGCAAGGCACTCGCGTCATGCTCTGGTCCTTGATGCTAGGCGCGGGCCTGTTGCTCGGCGATGGCATGATCACGCCCGCGATCAGCGTGCTGTCGGCCGTGGAGGGGCTGGAGGTGGCAACGCCGGCCTTTTCGCCCTACATCATTCCCATCACCATCTGCCTGCTCACTGGCTTGTTCGCGATCCAGTACAAGGGCGCCTCCGGCGTCGGGGTTGTGTTCGGGCCGCTCGTGCTGGTCTGGTTCGCTGCCATTGCCGCACTCGGCGCGGCCGCGATCGCGAAGGAGCCGGCCATCCTCGCAGCATTCAATCCGGCTTATGGCGCGCGCTTTCTGATGCAGGCGGGCTTGCGCGAGGCGATCGTCATCCTTGGCGTGATGATCCTTGTCGTCACGGGTGGTGAAGCCATGTATGCCGATCTCGGACATTTTGGTGCCCGGCCGATCAGGATCGGCTGGTTCTGCGTCGTGTTTCCCGCCTTGCTGCTCAACTATCTCGGCCAGGGGGCCTATCTGCTCTCCGGCGCGACAGCCGTCGGCGGCAAGCTTTTCTACAGCCTGGTGCCGTCGCCACTGCTGCTGCCGGCCGTCGTGCTGGCAACGCTCGCAACCATCGTCGCTTCGCAGGCGCTGATCTCGGGCGCCTTTTCGCTTGTCTCGCAGGCGATCGGCCTCGGCCTGTTTCCGCGCGTCGAGGTCCGGCACACCCATCGCTCGCATGCCGGCCAGATCTATATTCCGGCCGTCAATTGGGGACTCTATGCCGGCTGCATCGCGCTGGTGGTCGCGTTCGGCTCATCCTCGGCGCTGGCGACAGCCTATGGACTGGCGGTTGCCGGCGTCATGCTGATCACCTCGATCGTCATGTTCGCGATCGCGCGTCGCGAATGGCGCTGGAGCCTGCCACTGACGGCTTTGGTATGGGGACCAATGACCGCGCTGAACAGCGCCTTTCTGCTCGGAACGTCGACCAAGTTCATCGAAGGCGGCTTTGTCCCTCTCACTGTCGGCTGTGCCGCCTTCCTGGTGATGGCGACCTGGCGCTGGGGACGCAAGGCGACCTTTGCAGCCTATGCCGCGCGATCGAGCCTGACGATGGCCGAACTGGTTCACCTGCACCGCACCAGCGCGCACTTCATCGAGCGCAATGCCCTGATCATGGCGCCGAACCCGGTGCACCATCCCGGCGATCGTGCGCCGGCTCTGGTTCGCCTCCTGATCGAGCGCTACGGCATGCTCCCGCGAAACCTGATCCTGGTCGAGGTCACGCACCCCAAGGTCCCCTATGTGCATGACGACCGCTACCACATCACCGTGTTCGACCGCGACAAGGACCGCGGCAGCATCATCGGCGTCGAGCTGCGTTTCGGCTTCATGGAAGAACCGAATGTCGAGCGCTATCTCGAGAGCCTCGCCCGGCATAGGGAGATCGACCTGCCCGCGCATCCGCGGCAATGGATCGTTCACGTCGCCCACGAGAACCCCCTGCCCTCGCGCCACATGAACCTCCTGCGACGGCTCCGCTTCCGGCTTTTCCTCTTCCTCCGGCTGGTCTCCCGCCCGGCTTATTACGCCTATCACCTCGGCAATGAGGTCCAGCTCTCGGCCGAGATCATACCAGTGAAGCTGCACTAGACGGCGCGGGAGCAGCTTGGGGAACTTTCGACCCCGCCACCGCATTGAGCGATATCATCCCGGCCTCGAGAGGGAGCCTCAAGCCAACGCCGCCTCAAACATCCGCAGCCCTTGATGCACCAGACCAGCCCGAAAGCACGTGAAAGCTCCAGCCGCATGGTGCTTCGGCTGCTCGGTCCGGGGCTGGTGACCGGCGCCGCCGACGACGACCCATCGGGCATCGCCACCTATTCGCAGGCCGGCGCGCAATTCGGCTACGGCCTGCTCTGGACGGTCTTCCTGACCACGCCGTTCATGATCGCTATCCAGCTCGTCAGCGCCCGCATCGGCCGCGTCACGGGGAAGGGCCTCGCCGCGAATGTCGTCCAAATCGCACCGCGCTGGGTGGTGCTCGCGCTGATCTCGCTTCTGGTCGCCGCGAACACATTCAACATCGCTGCCGACATTGCGGCCATGGGAGAATCGCTTGCGCTCGTCATAGGGGGCCTCACCCACGAGCACGCGCTGATCTTCGCCGCGCTATCGATTCTGCTTCAGGTCTTCGTCCCCTATCGACAGTATGCTCCGATACTCAAGCTGCTCACGCTGACACTGTTCGCTTATGTCATAACCGCGCTGACGGTGAATATCCCCTGGAGCACCGCGTTGCTGGCGGCCGTCTGGCCAAGGCCGACAGCGACCGCCGATTACTTCCTGATGGTTGTCGCGGTTCTCGGCACCACGATCAGTCCCTATCTGTTCTTCTGGCAGGCTTCCCAGGAAGTCGAGGAAATGAACCGGGACGGACGCCGCGCGCTGCGGGATACTGCGAAGGGCGCGAAGCTGGAGCTTCACCGCATCAGGATTGATACAACGGTTGGGATGATGCTCTCCAACGTGATCGCCTTTTCCATCATCCTCACCACAGCCGCGGTGCTCAACGCCAATGGCGTAACCAACATCAATTCGGCGACGCAAGCCGCGGAAGCGTTGCGGCCGCTCGCCGGCGATCTGACCTTCCTGCTGTTCGCGCTTGGCATCATCGGCACCGGATTGCTTGCGATCCCGGTCCTGGCAGGCTCGGCTGCCTATGGGGTTGCGGAGGCGCTCGGATGGGAGGCCACGCTGGAAGCCAAGGCGCCTGACGCCGTGGGCTTCTATACCATCATCGCCGCGGCGACTGTGATCGGCTTTGGGTTGGGATTCACCGGTATCGATGCCATTCACATGTTGGTGTCGAGCGCGGTGCTCAACGGCATCGTGGCCGTGCCGATCATGGCCATGATGATGGCGATCGTCTCGAACACGAAATTGATGGGACGGTTCAAAGCAAGATCATGGCTCGTCATCTTGGGCTGGCTGGGTACGGCCCTGATGGCCGTTGCGGTGATTGCCCTGTTCTCGTCATTCTTCTTCTAGGCTGGTTTCTCCAGGGTTATTTTTTCATTTGCAATCACAATTGCCGCTGCGCGTGCTCGCACCTGGAATGGTGCGCTGCGGCATGGGATTTGTGCTATCAATCGCGATCCGAACGTTTTATGCAGCGGGCTGCGACAGCAGTGAGACGCTACTGCGACAGCGGTGAGAGCTACTGCGATCGCAGTGAGCAGCTAGAGAGAGCTAATCAAAAGACGACAAGGGGGAACGCCTTGACCCAGCCGAACCGGATGAGCGCGCGCTCAATGCCTTCTTTTTCGCCGCATGGTCTCGCCCTGCTCCGCGATCCCCTGCTCAACAAGGGCACCGCCTTCACCGAGCAGGAACGCGACGCGCTGGGCCTGCGCGGCTTTCTTCCCGCCGGCGTGTTGTCCATGCAGGCCCAGGTCGAGCGCGTGCTGACCAATCTTCGCTCACTGCCCAGCGACCTGGAAAAATATGTCGCATTGAACTCGCTGCACGATCGCAACGAGGCCTTGTTCTTCCGCGTGGTCTGCGACCATATCGACGAAATCCAGCCACTTATCTATACACCGACCGTCGGCCTTGCCTGCCAGCGCTATGGGCTGATCTTCCAGCGTCCGCGCGGCCTGTTCATCTCGGCCAACGACCGCGGCCATATCGCGGAAATCCTGTCGAACTGGCCCTACCGCGCCAAGTTGATCGTCGTCACCGACGGCGAGCGCATCCTGGGACTCGGCGATCTCGGCGCCAACGGCATGGGCATTCCGGTTGGCAAGCTCTCGCTCTATTCGGCCTGCGCCGGCATTCACCCGGAGCTCTGCCTGCCCGTGATGCTCGATGTCGGCACCAACAACGAGGAGTTTCTGAACGACCCCTACTACATAGGGCTGCGCCAGAAGCGCGTCACCGGAGCCGCTTACGACGATTTCGTCGCTGAGTTCATGAACGCGGCACGTGCGGCATTTCCCGGCGTGCTGATCCAGTTCGAGGACTTCGCCAATCATTCGGCCTTCCGCCTCTTGCACAGATATCGCGACGAGGCCTGCGTCTTCAACGACGACATCCAGGGCACGGCGGCGGTGGCGCTCGCCGGCCTGTTCTCGGCGCTGCGCGCAACCGGCGGCAAGCTCAAGGATCAGAGGATCCTCTTCCTCGGCGCGGGCGAGGCTGCGACCGGCATCGCCGATCTCATCGTCTCCGCCATGATGGCTGACGGCATGACCGAGACCGATGCGATCAAGCGCAATTGGCTGGTCGATTCCCGGGGCCTCGTGGTCAGGGGACGCGCCAATCTCAGCGGGCACAAGCTGCGCTATGCGCACGAGCAAGCGCCGATCGAGGACTTCCTGACCGCGATCAGAACGCTGAAGCCGACGGCCATCATCGGCGTCGCCGCGGTCGGCGGCGCGTTCACCGCGGACGTGCTGAGGACGATGGCCGAGCTCAACGAGCGGCCGATCGTCTTTGCGCTCTCCAACCCGACCTCGAAGGCCGAATGCTCGGCCGAGGAGGCCTATCGCCACACCGGCGGGCGCGCGCTATTCGCCTGCGGCAGCCCCTATGATCCGGTCGATCTCAACGGCAAGACCTTCGTGCCGCGCCAGGGCAACAACTCCTATATCTTCCCCGGCGTCGGCCTGGGCGTGATCGCGAGCGGCAGCCGGCTTGTGACCGACGAGATGTTCATGGCGGCTGCGCATACGCTGGCCAATGCCGTCAGCGAAGCCGATCTGAAGCAGGGCAGTCTTTATCCGGCGCTGCCGCGCATTCGCGAAGTCTCGGCGCAGATCGGCGCCGCGGTTGCGGGGGTCGCCTATCAGCGGGGGCTTGCGCAAGGCCCAACGCCGAACGATCTCATCGCCGTCGTTCAGGCGCAGATGTACGATCCGCATTACTGAGAGCCGCGGGCCGACCGATTGTCAGCTGCGCTGCAATAGCCGCCGCAGGCTGCGGATGTCGGCCATCTCCTCGATGGCAAAGACCGTATCGATCAGCCGCCTCGACACCTCCCGGCCCAGCACCGGCGTCGTGAGATCGGTCGCCTTGTTGACCACCTCGGCGCGCGTCATCGGATTGCGCGGCGTGCCGCGGACCGCCGAGATGCGTTCGGTTTCACGGCTGCCGTCCGCAAACTCGATGTCCACGATCGCCTCGCGCGCCGGCAGCAGCTTCGCCAGTTCCTCGTCCCGTACCAGATTGACCTTGGCCCGTTCCTTGAGCACGGCGGCATCCTGCATGCGCGCCTTGTCATGAGCGGCCTGGAACGACACCGTCTTGTCGATCAGCATGACTGCAATCATCTGCTGCAGGCAGATGTCGGGGATATCGCGATTGTCCACGACAGCTGCGACGGAAGGCGCTAGGCGCACTGTCACCCGTTTCACCTGGCCTGGCTCGAATGGCTTCCTGGCGCGGATCGCTTCCACGCCGTCGAGCGGCGCCTGGATGGGCGAGCCGACGCTCCACTTCTTGATGTCGGTCTGCGTGATCTCGTAGCGCTCGCCGAGCTTTTCGATCAGGCGATCCGGCTGCGCCTTCGGCGCATAAGCCGCGAAAAAATTGTCTGGCCCCGAGAAGATGTCATCGACGCCGTTCCAGCCCGATTTCACCAGAAGCGCCGCCGTGACGCCGTTGCGCGCGGGCATGCCCGCGAATACGAACGCCTTCTCGATGTGATCCGTATCCCGCCGCCACGCGATGAAGCCGGAGGACTGTTGCGCGGCATAATCGAGCAACCAGCGGGTCTGACGCGTGTCAAGTGCCGCGGCGGAGCCCGCAGCAGCAGCGGCCCCGAACGTGCCCGCGATACTATGGGTCGACAGGCTGCTCTCGTAGCTGAAGGCGGCCCCGCCCATCGCCATCACCACGCGCGTGCCGATATCGTAACCGAGCGTCACCGCGCGCAGCAGGCCGATGCCATCGATGCCATAGACCTCGCCTGCCGCGAGGGCGGCGGGCACCACCGAGCACCCGGGATGGGAACGTGATTCATTGTGCGAATCGTCGGTCTCGTCGGCATGCGCCATCACGCCGTTGGCGAGTGCCGCGTCGATCGGCGCTGCGGTCAACGCCGAGCCGACCACGGTCACCGCGCCATTGCCGCCGCGCTCGCGGACATAGCGCTGCGCCGCCTGTCCCGGCGGCAGCTCCGACCCCGAAATCATCGCCGCAAGCGTATCGAGCAGATGATATTTTGCCTGTTCAGTGACATCGTCAGGGAGGGCTTTGGCCCGCGCAGCGCTCATATAGGTGCTCAGCGCGCTCATGACCGGTCCCGGTGAAGCGGGGGCTGCAGGCGCGTTTTGCGCCGCCGCTTCCGCTGGCAACAAGCCCAGCGCCGCCGCGCCACGCATTGATAATTCAAGAAAGCCGCGCCGCGATTGCATGCCTCCCGTCAGCCTCCCCAAAAGTGCTTTTCTTCTTTCAGTGACATTTTGGCAGGTCACCGTCAATCAGTAGCGCCCAGCCGGCGCTGCGTCTCCTGGTTTGGAGCACCGCGCCGCCGGTTAGATCGCGACCTGACGCCCGATCTCGACCACCTGGTCGTTCGGAAGGCTGAAGAAATCGCTGACATGCTGCGCATTGCGCTCCATCAGCGCAAACAGCCGCTCCTGCCAGGCCGGCAGGCCCTTGCCGTCTTCTCGCGCAATCACGGTTTCGTGCCCGACGTAGTAGGTCACATCGGAGACGTCGACGGTACAGCCGAGCGCCTTGCTCCGTGTCAGGAGATCGGGGATATGCGGACGCTCCATGAAGCCGTACCGCGCCTCCACGCGCCAGAAATTCGGCGCTAATTCCGCGAGACTGATCCGATTGGCGGAGGATACCCAGGGGACCGACTGCACCTCGACCCGCAGCACGACCACATGCTCGTGCAGGGCGCGGTTGTGCTTGACGTGCCAGAGCATCACCGGTGGCGTGCCCTGCTCGGTCCGGGTTGGAAACACCGCGGTCCCAGGTACGCGCGGAATTTTCTTCTCGACGATGCGCGACAGGAATTCCGGAACGGGAATCAGCGCCTCCCGCAACCGCTCCGAAACTGCAGCTGCGCCGCGGTGCCAGATCCACATGATGCCATAGACGGCGATTGCAAGGACAAGCGGCACGTACCCGCCCTCGGCAACCTTGGTCAGGTTGGCAAGGAAAAAGGCGCCATCGACGATCAGGAAGAAGCCGGCGACGGCGCCTGCGGCCAACAGACTCCACTGCCAGATCTCGCGCATCGCAATGAACAGCAGCGCCGAGGTCATCAGCATGGTCAATGAGACCGCGATCCCATAGGCTGAAGCAAGATTGTCGGACTTGCCGAAGCCGATGGTCAGCCCAAGCGTCACGAGCATCAACATCCAGTTGACCACGCCGACATAGATCTGGCCGTAACCTCCTGACGAGGTCTGCTTGATCTGCAGCCGCGGCAGCCAGCCGAGCTGGATCGCCTGCCTCGTCATCGAGAAGGCGCCGGTGATGATCGACTGGCTGGCGATGATGGTAGCCACTGTCGCGAGCACGATCAGCGGCAGCAACAGGCCGTCGGGACAAAGCCGGAAGAAGATATTGCCGTCGGTCGGCGCACCGTCGATCACGAGTGCCGCCTGACCCGCGTAGTTGAGAATGAGGCTCGGGAAGACGATGCCGAACCAGGCGAGCTTGATCGGTCCCGCGCCAAAATGCCCCATGTCCGCATACAGCGCCTCGGCCCCGGTCACGCAGAGAAACACTGCGCCCAGCACCAGAAAGCCGCTGAAGCCACCCGAGAACAGGTAGGACAGGCCGTAAGCCGGATTGAGCGCCGCAAACACGGCCGGATGCCTGGCGATGCCGAAAAGTCCCATCGCCGCCATGACCACAAACCAGGTCAGCATGACCGGGCCGAAGAGCTGGCCGATGGTCGCCGTACCCTTCGACTGGATCGCAAACAGCGCGAGCAGGATCACCACGGCCGCCGGAACGACATAGGGTTGCAGCGCCGGGGTTGCCATGTTCAATCCTTCCAGCGCCGACAACACCGAGATCGCCGGCGTGATCGCGCCGTCGCCATAGATCAGCGCCGCGCCGAACAGGCCAACGGCCACGATGCTGGGCCTGTGCTGCTTCTTCACGCCGAGCAACGCCATCAGAGCGAGAATGCCGCCTTCCCCGTCGTTGTCGACGCGCATCGCAAACAGCACATATTTGACGCTGGTGATGATGAACAGCGTCCATAACACGAGCGACAGCGCGCCGAGCACGGCGGCAGAATCCGGGGACTTTTCCCCTGTGGCGAGGATGGTCTTGAAGGTGTAGAGCGGGCTCGTGCCGATATCGCCGAACACGACTCCGAGCGCAGAAAGGGCAAGCACCGTCACCTTGCCCTGTGGGCCGTGCCGGGTGGCTTCGCCGGTTACCAAAGTCCGTTGTTCGCTCACAGTCGCCTTCCGATCTGCCCCCGTAAACAATGACCGCAGATTGCGACAGCCAAGCGAAGGACCTCTGCGTCCATACTATACCGGCAACCAAGACGGGGCGAGGACCTTCGATTCCGCTAGACCAACCCGAGCTCTGCTGGTCTGACGCCCGGGAATATGCGCTGGACGCTGGCGGCATCCAGCCCGTACATCCGGTTGAAGAGGCCGGCGAACATGGCGCGATAATCGGTCAGCACAGGATAGTCGCGGTTCTGGAACAGCGTCGGCTGCTCGACCTTGATTTGCTCGCCGTGAATGCGGCCGCCATTCACGCTGCCACCCATCACCCAATAGACGCTGCCATGGCCATGATCGGTGCCGCGGTCGCCATTCTCGCGGAAGGTGCGCCCGAATTCGGAGATCACGACCACCACGGTATCATGCCAGGCCTCCGGCCCGATCTCCTCCGAAAAGCCGGCAAGCGCGCGGCCGAGCTCGCCGAGACGGTCGGCGAGATAGCCGTTGGCCGCGCCCTGGTTGACGTGGGTATCCCAGCCGCCGACATCGACAAAGCCGAGATT
>Ga0070738_10002709_pt1 | contig 25831 bp, 22 predicted proteins | sample Coa_R2_2_FD_66446 | JGI IMG/M metagenome (GOLD analysis project Ga0070738, IMG submission 66446) | Surface soil microbial communities from Centralia Pennsylvania, which are recovering from an underground coalmine fire - Coalmine... | ecosystem: Environmental > Terrestrial > Soil > Unclassified ...
GCCCCGTTCGACGTATGGGACAATGCGAATGATTGCGTAATCATACGAGCTGGGCGCGGGCATGCAGGGCCTCCTCCACAAAGATTTGCGAAGCTTCCAGGCGGCTCAGCAGGTAATCGACATAGGCCGCGCGGTGCGCCTCAACATCAGGGAACAACTCTTCATCGTCCTCAAGCCACGCTTCGGGAATCTGCGCGACAATCTCGCGTATCATGGCCGGGGTCAGCCGGTCTTTGAGCAGGGCGTCGGCCTCCTTCAATGCAGTGGCGTAGGGCAGCAGCACGTGATCCTTGATGGGTTTGAACGGGCTGCGACTGCGTTCCAGGTAATCGGCCCAGGTATGGTGAAAGTAGAGCGACGCGCCATGATCGAAAAGCATCAGGTGTCTATGCCAGAACAACATGTTGGGATTGCGTACCGTGCGGTCAACATTGGTCACGAAGGCGTCGAACCAGACGATGGATGAAGCCAGCAGGGGGTTGAGTTCTTCCCCGTCCAGCGTGTGAAAAGGCAGCGCCCCCGGCAGGTAATCCATGGCGAGGTTGAGTCCGACGCTTCCCTTAATCAGGGCCTGGATTTCAAAATCCGGTTCGCTGCGACCCAGCATGGCGTCAAGTTCGGCGAAGACGATTTCAGGCACAGGCAACCCCAATGCACGCGCAAGTTCGCCCGCGACCAGCTCCGCGATGAGCGCCTTTGCGCCCTGCCCGGCCCCGCGAAATTTAAGGACATAGAGGCCATCGTCATTGGCCTCAACGATGGCAGGCAAAGAGCCCCCCTCTCGCAGCGGTGCCACATAGCGCGTAGCAGTAATTGTTCTTAGCATGGCGCTATTATAGCACATCCCCCCTCACACCATCACCAACCCCACCGCAAGCCAGACCACAACCACCAACCTGAAAAGAGCAGCCTCTTGACAGCGAATTTGACAGCGAAAGAGGAACTCTGCCATCCGGAGACCAACCTTCTCACTCAGCCGAGCGAGTACGTCGCCCAAGCAACTCATCCATCTTCTTCATGGCATCCTGCCGCATCGCAGGAAGCACATGCGCATAGATGTTCGCCGTTGTCGCTATGTTACTATGTCCCAGGATATCCTGTATCACCTTCATCTCGACTCCCATCCCCAACAACAACGTTGCCGCCGTGTGCCTCAGATCATGAAGCCGCTTCTCTGGAAGCCCTGCTTCTTGTAGCACCTTCTTGAACTGACGCAACAAGGTTTGCGGCCTGATAAAATCCCCATCAGCTCGACAGAACACCAGATCACGCTCTATCCACCCACGAATTGCGCAACGAGTGCTAACCGATAGCAGGTAAAGAGAAAATGTGCCTCTTTGAGAGGGAAAAAGGATTCCATATACTAACCAAAATCAGTGAACGCGTGTGTTTTGCCCGACGACGCTTTGGACACTACGAGGTGATCGACTTTCTGGCCGTCCTCTTCGGCTATGCCATCAGCGGCGAACGGACCCTGGAGGAGTTCTACCAGCACCTTCAGCCCTTTGCGGTTGCGTTCATGGCCTTGTTTGAGCGCGATCGGCTGCCCTCCCGCTCGGCGCTTTCCCGTTTTTTGGCGGCGTTGACGGAAGTCCCCGTCGAAGCCCTGCGCACTCTGTTTCTTGATGATCTCGAGAGCCGCCCCCTCTGCAATGCCTCTCAGGAGGGCTGCAACTAATTCATTTGTAGAAGTCCTTTGTTAATGGAACGGGCTTTCGCTAAAATACGCACGTTCAGAACTAAATAGATCAAGGTATTGAGATTGCGCACCAAGCGGATGTTGCGTACGCGAGGTCGCTCGATGCCCAACTCTTTCGCTCGACTGTTGATGCGCTCAGCACCCGTGCGCTGGGTGTAGACGGCATGATAGAGCGGACTGTCCCGGTCAAGGAGCGAGCGCATCAGCCCGCCTTTCTCCTGGTTGACATCCTTGACGCAGCCTTTGCCCTTCTGGAACTGCTCGTGCTCACAACTCTGACCGGTCTTCTCAGGGAAAAGCAGGGGACAGCGGAAGCGTTGGGCCTGATAGCCTCGCGTATGGCGGAAGCGATAGCTGGGGGTCATGAGCAAGCCTTTGCAGCAGTAGGGAGTGCCATCGACCGTTCGGCGCACGCGCTCTTGCCCGTGATCGTTGGGAGCAATGGCAGCGATGCCGGGGCCAGTGGCGGCAATGGTCTGGTAGACGTACCAGAAATCATAGGCGGCATCGGCGGCCACATGGCTGGGATAGTGTCCCAGAGCCAGCACGCTGTGATCAAAGAGCGGGCGGTAAGAGCTGACATCGGCGGCGTTGAAAGGGAGAGTGGACTCGGCATGCACAACCTCGCCATAGACCGGATCGGTACTGACCGCCACCCCGGTGCCATAGCCGAAGAGACCTTCCTTTTTGACTTTCTTGCTGCCATCGGGCTGCTCTTGATTGCTGCTTTTCTTGATGCCGAGTCGACAATCGGGATCGCCTTTGGGGATGTGCTGCACGTTGTAGGGACCCTCGACATAGATGTGCGGGTTGTTCTCGCGCACCCAGGCGTAAATGTGCTTGACATCGACGGCCAGCGTCTCGCCCAGACCGGGAATCTCGTCTTTCAAGTCCCTGACGGTGGCGGCCAGCAGATCCGTCAGCAAGCCGTGATCCAGGGTGCGCAGTTTCTCGCCCAGCCACTGGCGGGTGGGCAGGGTCTTCTCGACATCGAAGCCGTAAGGGGCCGTGGAATCCAGGTGCAGGTGGAAGCCCAGTTCGATCACGAGCAAGGGATGCTTGAGCAGAAAGTCGCGCAGGTGCGTGCTGTAGGTCAAGCCTTCTTTGATACGGACAAGGAAGGCTTTGAGATAGGCGCTTTCGGGATGAGGCGGGCGGCCCCGACCCGAGCGCTGGGCTTGCCACTGCTCAACCAGAGACCAATCGAAGAGAGCAAAGAAGGCGCGATAGTCGGCCACCAGCGGGTCATGCTCCAACAGAGCGTTCATGACAGACTGGTCAAAATGGACCGAGGTCGGTATCATAACAAAGACTCCTTTTGTTGGGTGGATTGTTCTTTGATGGATACTCTGCAAAAGGAGTTGCTTGTTGGTCAAGGCAAAGGGAGAAAAGTCCGGGCGCAGAAGGAGTCGTGCGACTGCTGAATTACTTGCGCCAGTTATACGTGAGGGGTGCTACCAGTGGCGAATTACTTGCGCCAGTTTTAAGCGAAAGGGGGGGTCGAGAAGTCGATCATGCAATTACTTGCGCCAGTTTTGGACGAGACATCTGTTCCATTTTCCTCAAATGAATTACTTGCAGCCCTCTCTCAGGAGAAGCAAAGCGGAGGGTTAGTGGATCGAGCAGGAACGAGTTGGCTGGTCTTCGACGTCGATGGCACGCGAGAAGCCGCTCGCCAACGTGCCTTGCCCCAGAGCGAGGACTTGCCTGCCGCCTTTCGCCAGTTGGATGAGATCTGTGCCCCTGGCTATCGAGGGCGTAAGCGCGGGCAAGTGGTGCGCACGCGCACCGTCATCAGTCAGGCTCACAGTTCGCAGTGGCTCGGCAGGAAATCACTCGAAGGCGTATGTGCCGGGAAGAAGTTACCAACCCATTCTTTGTAGCCCCAAACGGGGCAGCCGATAAAGAACACGACCTCACTCCTTCTTAATGTCTATTTAGAACTGGTTGCGAGAGAAGGCGCGGGATTGCGAACCTTTCGTCAGCCCTGGCAGCCTGAAAATCAGTTAAATAGTCATGAAGATATATTTGTGAGGGTGATTGCTCCCAGAGTAACGAGCCGGGGGCTTCAAGAATGAAGCGTCTGTTTTCCCACAGACAGTTCATCCATAGCGGCAAGCTTACCCTCAAGGAGCCCTGCGCCAGGAGACCTGCCGAGATGCAATTTATTTGCGAACTTGTAGAGGTACTACCTCTCTATTCTTTTTGACGGTTTAAAAACGGATATTTGACGCCTAGAAGTAGCGTGGCTTTCACCAAGCGGGCAGTCGGTAAAGAGGCAGAGGGGTTATTAAGGCTTGCTGGATATAGAGATATTCGCGAGCGTGTCCCGATGTTCTCCCATTACCTATATGCCTTGCGCTTGTTCCTCCTCGAATCCGTTCCAGCGATGAAAGTAATCTGCGCCGTAGCCTTGCAGGTAGGAAACGGCCTCCCGGTGGACAAGCCAATCTGCTTTTGCAATACCTGCAAGAGGAGCGGAAAAAGTTCCAGGTAGTCTGCCTGTTATTCTCCAGAGGATCTCTTGGTTCTCATCACCTATCTCATCCCTTTTTCCCTTTCAGGCTAGTGTACTACAGAAGGAGCAATGGTCAGCAGGAGAGCGCGCTAGCTGCTCTGCACAGCAGTTGTCTCAATCGCACCCAACATGCGCAGCGTGACGATCTCGGCCTGAGTCAGGCCGCGGATGCCGGTGATATTGAGGCGCTCGTAGGGCCGGTCGCGCCGCAATGTGTGCAGGTGTTCGCCGCTCTCCACGTCCCAAACATTGATGGCGCCATCATTCCCGCAACTCGCCAGCTTGCGGCCATCGGGGCTCACTTTGAGGGCCTGTATCGTCCCTTGATGCGCTTCACGCACGCGCACGCACTCCCCGCTGTCCATATCCCACCAACGCAGTCTCCCGTCACTACTTCCACTGATGAGTTGCTCTCCACTCGGACTCCAGGTCACAGCCGAGGCCACCCCTGGATGCCCGATAACGTCTCGCACGCGCAGCCCACTGTGAACATCCCACACCACCAGTTCCCCGCTCTCGCCCTGCCCCGAGCTCGTGACCAGCCGCGAGCCATCGGAGAACCATGCAACGCTCATGATGACCCCGTGCTGTTCCGCCAACTGCTGGAGCAGCTTGCCTTCAGAGGCTTCCCACAGATAGATGTAGCCATCGTCACCTCCTCCGGCGATCCACCTGCCATCCGGCCTCCAGGCTACTCGGCGCACCCAGGTCGCCTGTGAGCGATTCACCCAGCGCTGAGAGCCAGCGTCAACATCCCAGACGATCACGCCCCGCTCAATCGTTCCACTGGCCAGGCGCTTCCCGTCCAGACTCCAAGCCACTCCATTGAAGAAGGTGCCGGGGTGGTCGTGATCCCGGAGAATCTGGACACAGGTTCCTGTGGTAGGCTCCCAGAGACGGATGTCATGATCCCAACCGGAACTGGCTAGCCTGCTGCCATCGGGACTCCACTCCACGCCCTGCACTGTCCAACTATGGCCGCGCAAGAGGTTGAGTGGTGTCTCATTGGCCACTTCCCAGAGGGTCACCGCGTTATCCGTGCCACCACTGGCGAGTTTTGTACCGTCCGGGCTCCAGGCGACGTCGTAGAGAGAGGCCGTGTAGCCTTGAAGGGTCCGCACGCACTGCCCACGCTCGACATCCCACAGCCGCAGCGTGCCATCATCACTGCCACTGAGCAGGTGGTGGCTGTCAGGGGTGAAGGCCAGGCCATGCACCACGGCGCTATGGCCCTGCAGTACCAGCCGGGTGCGGCCCTGCTGTACATCCCACAATCGGATCGTGTGGTCCCAACTGCTACTGGCCACTGTGCCTCCATCCGGGCTCCAGGCCACCCATTGCACTTGCTCTGTATGCCCCACCAGCGTCTGGCGTAGGCGTGTGATTTGCGCCTCTCCTACCTCCCAGAGCTTGACGGTGTTATCATAACTGACGCTGGCTACGCTCCTCCCGTCAGGAGCAAAGACTAATCCATGCACCCAACTGCTATGCGCCTCAAGTGTCTGTACGCATCGGGCCGACCCGCACTGCTGCCTCTCCCACAGTCGAATTATGCCCGTGACGTCACCAGTAGCGAGCAGACTCCTTTCTGGATGCCAGGCCAGGGAGATGACCGGGCCGGGATGCGGCAGATCCTGTAAGGTGCTGCCCGGCTTCGCATCCCAGAGCCGAACGGTACCATCATGTGCGCTACTGGCGAGCAGGCTGCCGTCGGGGGAAAAGGCCAGCCAGCTGGTGACCTTGCTATGCCATCCTGACCAGAGCAAGGTACGACGTTCGACGTCCCAGAGCTTGACGCTGCCATCAAAGCTCCCGCTGGCGAGCAGGCGTTCGTCCGGGCTAAAGGCCAGGCTCACTACAAGGTCGGTGTGCGCCTGCCAGACCCGGTGCAAGGTCTGGCTACCCTCGCGCTCCACTCGCCACACCCGCACTTCCCCTTTCCTGCCGCCCGCCGCCCAGTACTGCCCGCTGCGACTTATTGCGACCGCGACGATGGCATCGAAGCTCTGGGTCAAGGCGCACTCCCGTAGCAGTGCCCCGGCAAGACTCGCGTCTTGCAGATCGAAGCCTTGCAGTGAGATGTTGCGCAAGACCAGCCGCGACAAATCCAGGCCACGCAGGTGCCCGCGCTCCTCGCGCAGCAACGTCACCAGATTGGACGGCGCATACCCCTGGGTTTGAGTGTCCTGGGTGCGCACCGTCGCGAGCAGCTCGAGCAAACGCCCCTCCACTTCGGCTCGCGAATATCCCGCACTCTTGAGCCGTTCTAGTAGGGGAGCCACCAGCAAGCGATTCTGGGTCTGCTGCACATACTCCTTGACCTGTGCTAGTTCCAGTCCATGCTCCCGCAGCAGTGAGAGCTGCCTCTGCCTGATCTCCTCGCTGGCCGTGCTTACCAGCCTGCCGGTCACGTACTCGAGTACCACCGACTGCAAGGTAAAGCTGCCAGTCTGCTGCCCCTGCTCGAGGAGACTATGCCGTCTCAGTCCATCCACGGCTTCTAACACCCGCTCGGGAGCAAGGAGAGCCAGCAGCACAGCTTGCAGGTCCTGGAGCATCACCGGCTCGCGCAGGATGGCCAACCAGTACAAGAGCGACTGTTCCAGGGGGGAGAGCCGCATCCATTGCTCCTCCAGCAGCTCGGTGATGCTGCCAAAGAGGACGGCGTTGCTCGCCAGAAACGGAGTGATCTGGCCCCCGAAAAGGTCGACGATAGTTTCGGCCACGATCCGCAGGGCCAGAGGGTTGCCCGCGTAGAGTTGCCCCAGGCGAGCTAGTTCCTCGGGAGAGCCGCCGACCCCGTGCTCGGCCAATAATTGCGCGCAGGCGTCGGCATCTAGCCCCGGGAGGCGCAGCGAGCGCACCGGACGATGCCTGCCCTCCAGGGAACGTAGGGCGGCGGGTTTCTCACGCGAGGTGAGCAACAGGCAACTCTGGTGTTCGGTTTCGGAAAGTAACCGCAGCAGATCGGCATAGCCTTGCAGGCCGGGTCGCAGCCGCCCCAGCACGTCGCCTTCTTGCAGAAGCGTTTCCAGATTATCAAGCACCAGCAGCACCCGCTGGTGGCGCAGCTCCGCGAGCAGGAGATCCAGGCGGGGAGAGAGGCCCTGGGAAATGCTCGCTAACGACTCAGGCGCGAGTACCTGCAACAGGGACTCCAGTAGCGATTCGCAGGTGGGCGCATCGCGTAACGAGCGAAAGCACACGACGTCGAAGTGCGCGGCCAGGGCTTGCATGGCCTGCACCACCAGCGCCGACTTCCCGATGCCCCCCATGCCCAGTATGCTCACCATGCGACAGCTATCCTTCAGCGCCCAGCGCGTGAGCGTGGTCAGTTCTTGCTCGCGACCATAGAAGCTAGTGACAGCCAGCGCCTCCTCCCACTCGACGTGCGGTCCCATGGTAGCAGGCACTGGTGCTGGTGGCTGGCGCAAGATGGGGGTAAGAGGCAGCGGATCGACCAGCGAGAGGGAAGGCCGCGCACCACCCAGCAGGGTGGCGAGCCAGTATTCATCAAGTAGCACCTTCTGGTGGGCCGCTTTCCACAGCGCCCGGATCTCCTCAGCCTCTCGACCTGGGGGAAAGACCGAGGCTCGCACGGCCAGAGTAATGACCTGTTGTAGATGCTCGGCAGAGGGATAACTACTGCCGCCCTCCCAGCTTACCACCGCTCGCCCCGAGACGCCGAGATGCTCTGCCAGTTCAACTTGCGTCAGACCCAGAGCTGTGCGCAAGGTCACCATACGTTGACCGAAGGCATAGTCCCGTTCCTGGTAAGAGAAACGCTTCATATGTGCTCCTTTCCTTCCATAGAACCCAGCAGTGCAGTTCACGACCACTCGGTTGTGGTCTGCGAAATGTTCCTCAAACGGAAGCAAATGAATGCTGTTGGGGCGCAAGGAAGAAGCCAGCAGAACCAGGCTCCTACCGAACAGCACGCAAACGATTTCTCCAAATGTGAGCAAATAGCTGGCATGAATTCCTGTCCCTTGAAAAGTATAGAGAATACTCATCACCTTGTCAATCATGACTTTTATTTTACTTTGTGTATAGAATATTTATGGCATTTATTTATGGAAAAAGATCAGAAAGCAGACTTTTTTGATGGAAGAGATTTTCAAAATCTCGCTATCCCCTACCTGCGCTCGTTAACCCTTTTAACCAACTGGAATGGGCAAGGCGAGCAGGACATCCCTCACCTGTGCGAAGCCGCCGTGTTGGCAGTAGAGATCGGTTTGCCCGAAGAACTGTGGTAGATCCAGGCGCGGTTGGAAAGGCTGTATGAGACTGCGGGTGAGACAGCACGGGGGGTGCCTGCTCATTGGTAAAGCGGCGAAGATTATCCATGGGCTGGCACAGGCATCAAGGATGAGGCACTGCGTGCGCGCTTTCTGACCGGGTCACTGCTACTGCAGGCCCAGGGCGAAAGATCATAATTCCAGGGATGTGCGGGTGAAATCTTTCTTTTTTTCTCCCTCGGCCTGCCTCCCTGACCGGAGAGCTTCCGCCTGGGGTGTTGGTCCTGTGTGGACGAGCGCCAGTGCGGTGCGTACCGCAACCGGTTCGTACTCGGGAGCCATGTGAGCCAGAGCAGTTAGCGCGGTTCTTGCCAGGTGACGGGCTAACTGCTGTACAGCTTCCTCTCGATCGCGTTCCCGACATGCCTGGAGAATTCGTCCGTGTTCCACCAGACTCACCGATTGCGCGTGGATCTCCCGATATGCCAAGATTAAGCGATAGCGCTGGCTCTGGTCTGTATAACTGGCTATAGTAGCACGCAGCTGCTTCCCGGCCTGGGAGAGCAGGAGTTGATGAAAGCGACGGTGCGGCGCTTCCCAGTCCTCTACCGTGGTAGCGGAGCGCATGGCTGCCAGAGTCACATCGAGTTCAGCAAAATCCTCCTCTTGCAAGTAGGGGATTGTCAAGGCAAGACCCAGCGTTTCCAACTGGATGCGCCCGGCATAGAGCATATCCAGTGCCACCGGGTCCAGCGGCGCGACTCGCGCGCGCTGATACCTGCCTGCCTCCACCAGTCCCTCGCGCTGGAGCATGCGCAGGACTTCGCGCAGGGGCGTGCGGCTCACTCCAAGGCTCTGCGCGAGTTCCCTTTCAGAGAGCCTGGCACCTGGGGGATAGACTCCCTCCAGAATCAGCTTGCGCAGGCGCTGGTGGAGCGTTGTGATTCCACCTGCTTGCTCGTCTTCAGCTGGCGCTCCTGCTGTCTCGATCTCTGTCATAAGTCAACCTTTCAAATGTTCCTGTTCTCTATTATACATCTTAGAGCGTCCGGGAAGGGAACTCGGCCACCATCTGATTGCGAATCGTCCCAATTGGCTCGATCTCAACTTCTACAATATCACCTGTCTGCAAGAACAGGGGAGGCTGACGCCTGGCACCTATCCCGGATGGCGTCCCTGTCGCGATCAAATCTCCGGGTTCCAGTGTCATGAACGAACTGAGAAAGGCTATGGTGGCAGCAACCGAGAAAATCATCTGCGAGGTACTCTCATGCTGGACAACCTCGCCATTTACTCGCGTGGTGAGGGTCAAAGCCTGTGGATCAGGGATATCTGAGGCGAGGACGATGCCCGGCCCCATCGGCAAAAACGTATCAATGGCTTTGCCAGCCGTCCACTGACTGGTCTGCATCTGCAAATCGCGCGCACTCACATCGTTGCAGACCGTGTACCCGGCAACATATGCCAACGCCTCCTGCTCGACCACGTGTTTGCAGCGTTTGCCGATCACCACGACCAGTTCTCCCTCGTAGTCAATGAAGTGACTGACAGTGGGCAAGATGACCGGGCTGGTGGGCCCAACCAGGCTGTTGCGGAATTTGGCAAAAAAGGTCGGCACCGGTGGAATATCGAGTTGAGCTTCGGCAGCGTGTTCCGGGTAGTTGAGGCCCAGGCACACAATCTTCTCCGGATCAGGAACCGGCGGCCCAAGCTCGACCTCGTTCAGAGAGAGTACCTGCTCTTCTGCGTCGAGCTGACGTGCAGCCCACGCCAGCATCTGTTCTTGCTCCTGCGAGCTTGCTGAGATGTATGCCCGCGCTGAGTGGTGGGGTGCGCCTACCTGGCTGCGCGAAGTCATGCCTGCATATCCGGCGAGATCAATCAGTGCATGTTGAGAGGCAACGCCTGCACGCCAATCAGGTGCCGTACTGTCGGTGCGATAGCTCACAAGACGAAGCATAAGAATTCTCCTTCCCGCCCGCAAAGACCGGGCGGAACACAATCTGAAACACTCTCTACTCTTGCAGAGCGATGGTAGAACATTATCTGTCAATATGGTATACCATTATTCTGAAATTGTCAAGGGAACAAGAACAGGATAGAACCATCAATGGGTAAGTGAAAAAGAAAGAGCTTCCCTTAATCACCGAAATTGATGCCATTTGCTCTTGACAAATCATCCTCTTTCATGTTATATATTGGTATGCCATACTTCTAAATATGATGATTTATGGTATACAATTGAGTTCAGAATTGTTACTTTTCAATGAAGAGGCTTTGAGCCGTTGTACGAGTCTTGAGGCGAGAAAATTGCATTGCCTCAAGGAGGAGAGAAGGACCATGAGCGAGATTGTCTGTGATGTCGCTATCATTGGCTATGGACCAACGGGCCAGATGCTCTCGTTGCTCCTTGGTCAGAAGGGATACCGGGTCGCAGTCTTTGAACGCTGGCCGACTCTGTATCCCATGCCGCGCGCCGTCCACTACGACCACGAAATTGCGCGCATCTTCCAGGCAGCAGGCATTGCCGAGGCCCTGGCCTCTGTCGTCGAACCCGGCGGTATCTACGAGTGGCGCAATGGCAAGGGGGAGACCTTGCTGCGCTTTGATTGGTCAGAGCTGGGCAAGGCCGGGTGGCCGAGTAGCACCATGTTCTCACAGCCCCAACTCGAAGCCATCCTTGATGCCAGGGTGAAAACACTGCCCACTGTGACCGTCTACCAGGGCTGGGCAGCCGAACATGTTGAGCAATCGCAGGATGCCGTCTGGGTGCAGATCAGGAAGCATACGGTTACCCCCAAGGGCGACCTGGAGCCTGCCGGGGACAGCCTCTCCGTGCGCGCTAGCTACGTCATCGGGGCTGATGGTGCCAATAGCTTCCTGCGCCAGCACATGCGCACCTCGCTCACCGATCTCGGCTTCCTGTTTGACTGGCTCGTCGTCGATATCATCCCACGTGAGCAGCGTGAATGGAACCCACCGAATATGCAGGTCTGCGACCCGGCGCGTCCGACGACCGTAGTGTCGGGAGGAAAGGACCGCCGACGCTGGGAGTTCATGCGGCTACCGGGAGAAAGCGTGGAAGACCTCAACAACGCGGAGACAGCCTGGGAGTTGCTTGCACCCTGGGACATCACTCCCGAAAATGCTACACTTGAACGTCACGCCCTCTACACCTTTAGGGCGCGCTGGGCCGATACTTGGCGTGATGGACGGTTGCTGCTCGCAGGTGACGCAGCACATCAGACTCCACCGTTCGCCGGTCAGGGCCTGTGCGCGGGCATGAGGGACGTCGCCAATCTGGCCTGGAAGCTTGACCTGGTGCTCTCAGAACGGGCGGAGGAGAGGCTGCTCGATACCTATACGAGCGAGCGACTACCAAACGTGCAAAGCTACATTCAGTTCGCAGTCGAGTTGGGCAAGATCATCTGTATCAGCGACCCCGAGGCGGCGAATATGCGTGACCAGCAAATGCTGGCAGTACGCCAGCAATCCGACCAGGGAGGGCTGCCTCCACCGGTGTTTCTCTCAGGCCTGGGCATCTTCCTGGAAGGCGATCCTCTGGCTTGTCATATGTTCTTACAGCGAGAGGTTGCTTACCAGGGCAAGCAGGGATGGTTCGACGATCTTGTTGGCAGAGGCTTCAGTTTGATCAGCATGGACGGGAATCCAGCCCGGTACCTTTCTGCTGATGACGAAGCCTTCTTCACTTCGATTGGCGGGCGCAGTGTGTTTCTGAGCAGCAGCACAGACGTGTACACCGACCATGTCAACGACATTTCCGGGGCCTACGCCGAGTGGTTCGCGGCCAACAACTGTGCGGTCGTTCTGACACGACCCGATTTTGCGATCTATGGGACTGCGCCTGATCTGGCTGGCGCGGTCCAGTTAGTCAGGAGCCTGCGCGAGCAGTTGCGTCCATCATCATCGACAAACGAAAGGAACAACCCGATGACAACAGAACAGCGTGAAACCAGTCCGGAGCAAGAGGGGTCCCAGGAGGAAGTGATTATTCCTGCCCGCTTGCATCATGTCAACTTGAAAGCGTACCACTTTGAGGAGATGCGCGACTTCTATACCGCGCTGATCGGCATTCACCCTAATGCCGAGGTTGGCGAGTTCGGATGGTACACCTTCGATACCGCCAATCATCGCCTGGCGCTCATGCACCTCCCCAGTTTTACTGAGCGCGTGCCCGAAAGCGCGGGAATGCATCACTCGGCCTATGAGTATGACTCACTCGATGACCTGATGAAAACCTACCTGCGGCTCAAGCAGATCGGCGTTGTGCCGGTAGCTTGCCTGGATCATGGCATGACCACCTCCTTCTACTACCGTGATCCCGATGGCAATTACGTTGAGTTGCAGGTGGACAATTTTGGGCCGGACCCGGCAGTGAGTACCGCCTTTATGCACACACCGGCCTTTCTTGCCAACCCCATCGGCGTGCCCATCAATCCTGAAAGCTACGTGGTGGCCTGGCAAAAAGGCGCTTCCCTGCCGGAAATGCACGAGCGTTCCTACGCCGGCGAGTTCGCCGAAGGCGCAGCGATGATCGTTATCGACTAACCTCTTTCCCTGCTGAAACAGTTCGCAGGCTGAACTCTTCTCGGCGTGGGAGTTTTATCCCCACATGGAAAGGGAGCGATTTCACGCCGATTTTCATACATGCATATAAGGAGCATCGTGATGTCCATCCTGATCATTGTCGTACAAGTTGTCTTAGGTCTGCTGTTTGTCTTGATTGGCAGCATGACGGTTGCCGGGATGAACATGTTCGTCGAAAGTTTCCGCCACTTTGGCTATCCCCAGTGGTTTCGTATCGTCACCGGCTCACTGGAAGTGCTGGGTGGTCTTGGCCTGCTGATCGGCATCTGGCTACCGTGGCTGGCAGAATTGGCGAGTGCTGGACTGTCGCTGGTCATGCTGGGGGCAGTTCTATCCCAGTTGCGAGTAAGAGCCTTAAATAGGATTGCCCTGCCACTCGTGATGGGGGCGCTGGCTATCCTGGTTGCCGCCAGTTACTGGTCCACGTTCCTGCACATGGTTGTCAGGCAATAAAAGAAAGGAATATCCATGGCTAACGTTATTGATGCTATCCAGGAAGATGGGACGTTGACAACATTCACTCATGCCTTGAAATTGAGCAAATTGTCTATACCCTTGAGGGAGCCGGGAGCGTATACTGTGTTTGCTCCCAATGATGCCGCCTTCGCACAGATGAAGGACCAGTTGCGCGAGAACTTGTTCGACGAGTACTACAATCTCAGCAGAGTGGTCAAGTACCATATCGTGAAGGGCATATACGAGGCGATAGATCTGCTCGACATGCTCTTCCTGAAAACGATGGAAGGACAGCGCCTCGTCATTCGATCATCCGTTTTACATGAGGTGTCGAGGAAGCAGCTGGAAAACGCTTCATATGCACACAGCTATGCCGTGAGAAACACCGTCACATCATCCTTGCTGGAAAGCATTAAAGTCAATCGTGCGACCATCATTCGGGCCGATGGAAGAGCTGATAACGGCATCATTCACGTCATCGATAAAGTGCTCATACCACTCTTCATGAACGTCTGACAGGCATCTGGATAAGAAGGAGAAACATGTCATGGCAAACGTCTTCGAAACCGCGCGAGCCGAACGTCAATACAACAAATTCGTGAACGGTGTTGAGTCCCTCCCCGCTCTGGTCCAGACCCTCAGTGGATCGGGTTCTTTCACCATCTTTGTTCCCAACGATGTCGCCTTCGAGCGCCTGTCTTATTTCCATCAGGCCAACCTGTACTCCGATCCCGAGACACTCGCCAGGGTGCTCAAGTATCACATCGTGCCCGGCTACTTTAGCGCCGACGACCTGCTGGACCGTCTCTTCCTCAAAACACTCGAGGGGCAGCGGCTCCACGTGTGGTCGGACATCTCGCAGACCCTTCTGCATGAGGAAGAAGTCGATACCCCCAACGATGCACTGAGCTATATCGCCAGGAACACCGTCACCACCTCGGTACGAGAGAGCATCACGATCAATGGCGCACATGTATTGCGCGCGAACGTCATGGCCGACAACGGCATTATGCACGTCATCGACAAAGTGCTTGTCCCCGCATTCACTCAGCTCTAATTTTCCCTGGAGTTCCCGCCCAGCAGGCGCAATAGCATCACCAGATTGGTAGGAGCATATCCCTGCCTGTCTTCGGCCCAGCTACGCACCTCTTCAAGCAAGGAGCGCAATTGCCTCTCTAACTCGACCTGCTCCTGGTACACGCTCTGCAGGCGGGTTAGTAAGGGAACCACGAACAATCGCTCCTGGGTCTGGCGCACATATTCCGTGGCGTGGGTCGGTGAGAGAGTATGCTCCCGCAACAGTCGCAGCTGCCCCTGCACGATCTCCTGGCTGGCTGTGCTGACCAGCTTGCCGGTCACGTACTCCCGCATTACCGCTTGCAAGATGAAGCTACCGGCGTGCTGCCCCCGATCCAGGAGACTGCGCCGCCGCAGCCCATCCACTGCTTCCAGCAAGTGCTGGGGGGCAATCGGGACTACCAGCACCGCTTGCAGCTCCTCGAGCGTCACCGGTTCGCGCAGGATAGCCAACCAGTACAGCAGCGTCTGTTCCAGGGGTGAGAGTCGCCCCCATTGCTCCTCCAGTAGCCCGCTGACGCTGCCAAAGAGGACAGTGTTTGCCGAAAGGAATGGGCTGATCTGACCCCCAAAGAGGTCGACTATGGTCTCGGCCACGATACGCAGGGCCAGTGGGTTGCCCGCGTAGAGCTGTCCCAGGCGAGCTTGTTCCTCAGGTGAGCCACTGATCTCATGCTCAGTCAATAGCTGCGCGCAGGATACCGCATCCAGTCCAGGGAGGAACAGCGAGCGTACCGGAGAGTGCCGACCCTCCAGAGCACGTAAGGCAGCCGGTTTCTCGCGCGAGGTCAGCAGCAAGCAACTCTGGTGCGTCATTTCGGCAAACCTGAGCAGCAGATCGGCATAGGCTTCCCGGGCAGGCCGCAGTCGCCCCAGTACGTCGCCTTCTTGCAGCAGCACTTCCAGGTTATCGAGTACCAGCAACACCCGTCGCCTGCGTAGCTCCCCCAGCAGGAGAGTCAGGCGCGGCTGCAAGCCATGGGGTAGCATGGCCTGAGACTCAGGGGCCAGCACCTGCAAGCAGGCATCGAGCAGGGCTGAGCAATCGGGAGCATCGCGCAACGAGCGAAAGAGTACTATGTCGAAGTGGCCTTCCAGTTGCTGCATGGCGCGCACCACCAGGGCCGACTTCCCAATGCCGCCCATGCCCAGCACGCTCACCATGCGACAGCCCTCCTCCAGCACCCAGCGCGTGAGCGTAGTCAGTTCCTGCTCTCGATCATAGAAGCTTGGCACCGTCAGCGCCTTCCAATGCTCCCGTTGCTCCCGCGCCAGCTCAGATGTGGACACATCTCGTTGGGGGATCTGTAGTAGCTCAGGAGACAGGGGAGGTAGCAGGGTGAGTCCAGGGCGCCGTGTACCCAGCAGCGTCTCGAGCCAGACTTCATCTGGTGGGAACTTCTGCTGAGCGGCCTGCCACAAGGCGTGGATCTCCTCGGCCTCGCGCCCCTCAGGGAAGGCCGAGGTACGCACACCCAGCTCGATAAGCACTTTGAGATGCTCGGCGGTGGGATAATTGTTGCCGGCCTCCCACTCCGTCACCGCCCTGCGTGAGACATGGAGCAGCTTGCCCAACCCGGCCTGCGTCAGGCCAATCTGGTTGCGCAGCTTCAACATGCGCAAGCCAAAGGCATAGTCGCGCTCACCATACGAGGGTCGGCTCATGTGCCATCTCCCTTTCTACTATCTGATCCAAGGGAGAAGATACTTCACTGATCTCACAAAAATATCACGACCAACTTACAGTGTATCACAAAAACATCACAATCTCTTTTTTTCGAGCGGTTCGTCTCCTTCCTAGGGCAAAGCCACAAAAGCTGTTCGGGAAAGGGGTGCAGGGGAATCCCCTGCCGGGGGCGGGGTGTCCCCGCTCTTTTCCTCTTCACAAGGGTGGATTTGTACTAGATACTCCATGAACTGCCCGAAAAGGAGCAGGTGGCCGTGGATAAAAGTGAAGGAAGTGAAAGTGAGGTATCATCTCCTGCACAAGGGAAGACCCCCGACTCTCGGATAGAGAGCCGGGGGTCTTCCCTGGAGCTAACAGTGTATCAAGGTTCGTTAGAGCATCGTGAATGGTGGGATGAGCACTTTGTCGATGACGTGCATGATGCCGTTGTCGGCATTCACATTTGCTCGCATCACATGAGCCCCATTGATCTTGATGCTTTCTCGCACGGCAGTTGTCACTGTGTCTGTAGCAACGTAGTTCAATGCATCCCTGTAGGTATCGACTTCTTTTTCCCCCAGTGGAACCATTGAGATGTCGGACCAGACGCGAAGGCGTGGGCCCTCCAGCGTTTTGAGAAACAGGCGATCAAGCAGGTCGTTGGCCGTGTAATAGCCCGGCACGATGTGATACTTGAGTACCCTCGACAGTTTTTCAGGGTCCGCAAACAGGTTGGCCTGTTTGTCATCAGAGAGGCGGTCAAAGGCGGCATCAGTGGGAACGAAGATGGTGAAAGAGCCTGGCCCACTGAGGGTCTCTACGAGTCCGGCGATGGATTCGATTCCCTTGACATACTTGCTGACCTCGCGTTCGGCCCGTACCGTTTCGAAGATGTTTGTCATGGAATGGTTCTCCTTTCTTTCAGGAAGCTACAACGGTGAGAGTGCGGCCCCAACCCTCTCTTAAGAGCTGCGCCGTCAACTCGTCCAATCAACTGCACCAACATGGTCTGTGTACGAGAGAGCGCCCCAGCCGGTAATTACAAACGAGCAGAGTACGCCTGGCTCCCTGGCGCTGGTGTACAATCCCAGTCTAGTCGAGGTGCATCAAAAAAAGCGTTTGAAGAAGTATCAAAAAGAGGTTCGCTATGAGCCAATGAAAGAGGAAACATTTCATAGCTCAGCCCACGCTTTTCTTCACGCTCTCGCACTATGCTTACACGAGACGGGCCGTGTGTCAATTTGACGATGTGCATCATCATAATGCCGCTGCTGGCTCTCTCAAAGCGATCCCATGAGAGCGATAAGGCAGCTTGAGATTGGAGTATCCCGTGAGCGATCAATACGACAAGAATCAAGCCATCCCTGAACAATCTGAGGTACTCGTACCCCTGGATGGATCAGCGTTCGCAGAAGCTATTCTTCCTCATGCCCTCCTGTTTGCTCGATGGAGCCAGAGCACTCTCACCCTGCTCCAGGTGGTAGTCCCATCCGGCCCACCCGGAATCGCCGATCGACTGATGGCTGATACCTGGTCCGAAGGTGAGCAGACATGGGGGAAGAACTATCTGGCAGAGACGGTCCAGCGCCTGCAACCAAGCGGCGTTCCTGTTAAAACACGGCACCCACGAGCAGTGCTGGCCGAGCAAGCCATTGCTTCCTATGCAAAACAGCAACCGCAGGTACAGTTGATTGCGCTGACAACGCATATACGATCTAAGCTAGTTCATGCTCTCCAGGGGAGCGTAGCTGAGCAAGTCTTTGCCTCTGTTTCCACCTCGCTGCTGCTCTTGCACCCGCTTGAGGGCACGCACTCCACCTCTGGGCCAATCGTCAGTACTAGCTATGAGACTATCATCGTCCTGCTCGATGACAGCACAGGTGCTGAACGAGCCTTGCACCAGGCGGCAAGCCTTGCAACCCTGTGCGATGCCACCCTTGTTCTGGTCGCTATGCCAGCCCGCCTGGGAGAGGAGATAGCTGTCGCACGGCAAGAGCCATCTCCAGCCGGGGAGACGGTACAGGAGGCGTTAACCAACGCTGACTCCCTTGAGGAGAAAGCACAGATTCTGCGCTCAGCGATCGGACTGCGTGTTGAAACTACGTCCAGCGGAAAAGACCCAGAGGCATTCGTCGAATGGATCAGTAGTTCTGGGCAGGGCAATGTCCTGGTCGTAGCCACACGAGCGCAGGCGCTGGAAGGTGCGGAAAAATTCCTTGCTCACGAGAATGTGCCGGTGCTGCTGCTAGCCAATGGATAGACTGCCATTATGGAGAAAAAGAAACTGATGTCGGCGTCGCATAAAAACCCTTTGGGAATAGAGGTCGTCGTAGCGTTGCTGGCAATTCATGGTCTTTTCCTGATCATCATCGGCCTGATAGCTTTTTTTGGGGGTTTCATCGGTGCCTACAAGGTTTCGCATGGCGATACGACACCGGCAGCGCTGATCGCTGTTCTGGGAGCGTTCCTGGCGTGGATTCTTCTCCTGGAAGGAATTATTTCCTTTCTCTGTGCCGTGGGATTGTGGACGCCGCAACGCTGGGCATTCTGGCTGACAATCGCGCTCGAGGTCATCAACCTGCTCCTGGGGGGCTGCACACTGAGATTGCAGCTTTTCGCCCCGTGGCCGATTGTCCTGAGCATGATTCTTGCAGGAGGCATCCTCCTCTATGTGCTGATAATGATAGGCCCTCGCATGCTGCCTCAAAGAGGCAGCACTTAATCAGGAGAAAATACTATGGCGAAGACTGATGACCAGATTACGCAGGATGTCCTTGCCGAGCTGACATGGGACCCCGCCGTCACTGTTGCCAATTTGACGGTCTCGACCAGGGGTGGTCGAGTCTCGCTCCACGGCACGGCAGACACCTATGGCACCAAATTGGAGGCGGAAGATGCCGCCTCCCGTGTCGCCGGTGTACGCTCTGTGGATAACGTTATTGTCGTGGACCCTGCCGCGCTGGGCTTGCGCAGCGATGTGGAGATTGAGAAGGATATTCGAAAAGCCCTTGCCCTCGATTATCGCGTTCCTGAGACGTGGCTCTTCGTGAGCGTCTTGAATGGCCGCGTTACCCTGAGCGGCGACGTTACCTGGGACTACCAGCGCAATGCAGCCGAGGCAGATGCCTCTATGATCAAGGGAGTACGGGGCATTGACAACGAGATCACCGTCAATCAGCCAGCCGCCTCGGCAACCGCGATCGCGGCTGGTATCGCCGCAGCCTTTGCCCGCAATGCTGACCTCTCCGACGACAACATCGAGGTCACCACCGATGGGGGCCATGTGACCCTTTCGGGAACGGTAGCCACCTGGCGCGAGTTGAACATGGCCGAAGACATCGCCTGGATGTCTCCTGGTGTGACCAGCGTCACCAACAAAATTGAGGTACTTTCCTCAGGAAAGGACAATGACAATGTTTGAAGCAACCTTTACTATCACAGCGCTGGTCGAAAGTGACGGGCAAGGATACCATGCCTTTCGCGTCCTGGAGCATGCAGTCCCGCTCGATGATGCCGACTTCTTCTCCCTGCTGCTAAGGATGTACGAGCAGGATGTGTCGCGCACGGTGCAAGTGGGCGATGACTTGAGGGTCTACCTTCACCTGGATCTTCCTCCAAGAGAGATCGAAAAGATGTTGCATGTGCGCGAAGATGGGCAGTTTGAGGCAGAAGGCATACCGGAGCCTACCAGAGACCTGCAACCGCTCATAGCTTCAATGTTTGAGTATTATCGCCCTCATGTGCAATCCGGTGATGTACTCACCATCTCGTACCAGGTGCAGCGGCACTAATCCCTCCCATGTCGTTAAGAAAGTCGCCCGCCATGTCATTCTGAGCGAAGCGAAGAATCTGAGGTAAACAAGCGATCTACCCAGTTCACGTGAGATTCTTCGCTTCGCTCAGAATGACATGCGAGAAGCTTTTTTCTTCAGAGCAGGGTTGAGCGCTTTCTCAAGAACTTGCCAGCATGTTGAAGACGGCCTGGTCAAAGTCTCCGAGGTTCGGCGTGCCGAGACCGGTGGTGTAATCCCAGCCTGTTGTCGCTGGATAGTACAGGTTGTTGCCACTGGTGATATCAAAGTAGGCATGACTGCCCGCTTCCTTATTGGCAACCTCATAATAGAGGTTCGGTGAGTAGGCAAAGGTATTCAGGCGTTGAATCGTGTCTTCGTTCACCAGCAACTGACCGGTGGCCCAGATGGGAGCGGCAGCGCTTGTTCCGCCAACAGCACCCCATGAGCCATTGAAGTAGACGGCCAGGTTATCAGCGACTGCCGCCACGTCTGGAATTTGACGGTCGTTTTGGGAGTACTGGTTATTGACGCCGCTGGCATTTTGCCAGGCTGGGCGATGAAACAGGCTGCTATTGCCGCCGCCGGTGCCCCAACTGTTGTTGCACTTAAAAATGTTGGGAAAGTGCCACCAGGCTTCCTCATTGGCACGCTGGCTCTGGTTATTGACGGAAAGTTTTGTTCCTCCGACTGCCACAACCCAGGGATCGGTAGCCGGATAACTGACCGAGAGGTCCCCAAAGGTCTCGTCGGCAAAGGCCCCGCAGTCTCCACTGGAGACGAAGACTGTCATATGTTCTACTCGCGTGAGTTGTTGCAGGCTGCTGTCAAGGGCGTTCACATCGTCGGAGGTGATATCGGCTTCATCGATGCCCAGGCTGATGCTCACCACACTGCCCGCGTTGGCGTTACTGGTATTGTTATCAATGATTTGCTGCAATTCATCGTTGACCTGCGTCCATGTATCCCCGTCAGCATTGCCATCGGTCTGGTAAATGTTGATAGCGGCTGCCGGGGCCAGCCCGGCGGCCATCTCGATGTCCAGTGTTGATTCCCCTTCCGCATTGGAGGGATGGCCATCGACGTTGTTGAACGAGAGATGTCCCTTGAAGTGAATACAACCCAGATAGTTCTGAATATCCTGCTGGTAAGAGCCATCCACCTCCACCAGATTGATTGTCATATTCTCTCCATGCAGCCCGCGCTGATAGAGGCTATTGTAACCGTAGACAGAGGCTACGTCACCGGGAAAAAGTGTCGAGGTATCAGGGCTACAATCCAGTGCTTCCTGCCGCGCTGAGTGTGATGCTTGTGGATAGGTAATATTCAGCGCATGCACGGGAGGCTTGCTATAATTATCCAGGCCGGTGACCGCATCAATAGAAGGGGCAATGGAGGCAGGAACTTTGGGCGGCGTACTTGGCGCGTAAAAGGTGCGACCCTTGTACTGGTGAATGACGAATTTCGTTTGCAGCACCTTCGCCAGGGTACCGGCCTTCGCGACAATGGAGAGATGGGTGCGCAACTTGCTCAGTCTCAGGATGATGCCCTGAGGAGAAAAAAACTGTTTGATCTTTTGGAAGGTGGCATCATCAATGCCCAGGCGTTTAGCCAGGGCCTCCAGGTTGGAGTTCTGCCCTGGCTGCGGTGGCTGTCGACCGGCCTCGGCAAGCACCTTAGGATCTATCTTAAACGTGATGCCCACGTGCAACACGGTTGAGTCGGGCAACGGACCCTTCACAGGCGAATTCAGAGCTGCAGCCGGAATACCCAGATTGAGCGAGGCATACGCAGGGGCGGGTTGACTACAACTAATCAGCGTCGTGAGCGAGAAAGACAGGAGGAGGACCAGTGCAGAGAGATAGACTCCCCGCGTGCGATACGCTTTCCGCAAGAATTTCATGAGAACACCTCGGCTCTTTCTAGAGTATGCAACCAGTACTTTATGCAGGGTGACCTGAAAGTCACAAAGAGAAAACAAAAGGGTCAATTCTTTTTCTTGTAGTGTACTTTTGCCTGCCTGAGAATCTCTTCCCGGTAGCGTCTCTTTTGCTCCTTCTCCACTGCTGAGTCTGGTGGCTCTGAAGTGACGACGGCGACGACGACAGTGACTAGACTGATCATGGCCATTACCAGAAAGACGACCCCGATCCACCAGGCCATATGCCACAAGGTGGCCGTCATGCCTATCAAGGTCAGTAAAGTGCTTAGCGTCAGTATTCCCAGGGAAGTACTCAGGACGACAGCTGTTCTTCTCTTGCGCACCGTCTCAAGAGCTTTGGGAGAAGGAACCTGCTCATCATCAGTGAATCCGGCCTCCTGGAACGCCTGAATTACTTCTTCCTCAAATGCTATGCGCGTCAGATCCTGCACCGGCCTCAACAAGATGAGGCCGACCACATCCACAGGCAGGGCGAGAGCAAACGCGGTCGTAGCAACCATAATGGTGGAATCAACGGGTCCAATCGTAAAGAGGGAGGTCATGACAAGCACGGTGAAACCAATCAAGCCCGCAAAGATCCAGCTGCTAAAATCCAGTAGGGAGGGAATGAGTCTCTCAAGCAGCCTGCCAAAGGCTTTCATACTCTTTTTGACCCGTTCTTGCTCAGTAGCTAGTGAGGTCTCCTGCCGGGGGTCAGCCGGTGTCTGATCGGCTTGCGACATCTTTGAACTCCTTTCTCTTCCCTATCTCTCTGAGGGGAACGTCCGGCCTGATCGGTCCTCTCTCTTCCCTATCTCTCTTAGGGAAACGTCCGGCCTGATCGGTCCTCATTGCCACCTCCTTCTTCAACCCTTCTTTCTAAGGGAGAATTGCATTGATCAGCGAGAAAAGGGTGCTTCTCTTCCTCCATTATGCATTATGCAAGTGCATCGTGAAAAGAAGCGTATGTAGGAACCGTCAGTCCGTTATCGAGCAGCACCAGACGCGGTCCAAGCTGCACCCGCAGGTTGCCGGGATGCGGGTCGGCGTGCAGGATGCCCAGGTGCAGCATCTGCTCAGCATACACATCATTGAGCAGGCGCGCCACCTCGTGCGGAGAGATGCCTGCCTGCTCCAGAGCCGCGCGGTCGGTGATTTTGATGCCCTCGACATATTCCAGCAGTAGCAACCGTTCGGTACTCAGCTCTGGCAGTACCTCCGGCACCAGCACATCTGAGCGGTGTGCCAGGGCCTCGCGCAGCTGTGTCGTGGCCTCGGCCTCGTGCGTAAAGTCCAGTTCCGGCGGCAGTGTCTCTTTCAGGTAATCTACAATCGGTTGAAGCTGGACAGAAGGGGCAAGGATGAAATCGCTGGTGCTCCGGGGTACTGGCTATTGAGCCAAGCACGGCCAGGGTGTGCAGCACCAGTTGGCGATGGCTAAAATAGACGCCCTTTAGCATTATCCGCTACCTGGTCGCCAATGGCGTGCAGGTGTTTGCCATCGGCTGGCGCAATCCCACGCCGAAGCAATGCGATTGGGGCTTCGATACTTACGACCGCGCCATAAAGGAGCATTGATGCCACCAGAAACCAACCGGCCCCCGGCTGAGACACGTACCATCACCGTGAAAGGGCAACGCCCTCGCATTGCTATCCACGCGGGCAACGACACCCGCACACCACTGACGAGCATTCCCTGACTCCACAGAATCCGGCAGCCCACACTCATTCTGCATGGAGATGAAGACCCACTTGTCCCCGTCGTCAGCGCCAGAATCATGCATCGCCTGATCCCGCACTCGCAGCTCTACATCTTCCACGATGGACACCTGGGCATAGGAACCAGCGCCCAGGAACTCGCGCCTGTGGTTGACCAGTTTCTTTCAGCCCCGTCTCCTCCCTGACAGGCGATACCATGAGAGTGATCAAGCGGCTTAAGATTGGGAATCCCGATGAACTGTCAATAAAGCGGATGATCGAATGGCGAGCGAGCCGTTATCCTGTGATAGTGGGTACTACGACTTGCAACGGTTCATCCGCGACCCGAACTTGCAGTGGTGTCTGAACCCGCACCTCTCCATCGAGGGTCGCATCCTGTGGGTCCCTACCCGTGGTAATGGTCACTCCTCGTGCCTGAAGATAATGGATGCCGGGGGGCATGCCCGTCAACTCCGCCGGGTGGCGCGACGGAGAGGATTTGTGTATTCCAGTGGGCCGTGGTGGGACGTGTCCCTGCAGCTGAAAGAACTCAGCTAATCCTTTATTGAGTTCTCCCATTCCTATGTCCTTGATCACAATGATGTCGAGTAGGCGATCACTGAAGCTTGCAGCGGGAACGGGGATTTGCCATCGACCACCGAAGAAAGGGGTATTGACAACCGTGACCTGGATGGTACGACAACGCAGTGCTGTGGTCGCGTTGATGGGGGTGGGCGATGTTCGTGTTGGTCTGAACCTGGACCGGTGGGCTGAAGGAAAGGAGAGTCCGTCGAAGTGTAGCTCAACTTCCAGTCCCTCGTGCGGCCTTGCTGCTTGCAAGGCCGCCACCGGGTAGGCCAGATGACCAAAACGCTCACGAGTTGCGACATTGGTTGCGATACGGGCAAACTCAACATTGAGTCCCACCGTCAGGGCATGAGCGAAGCATGCCTGTTCCGTGTGTACTGTGGGTGCAGATGCTGGTTTCTGCTGTGGTACCTGAACAACGGGCCGTGCCTCCCCAATATCGATGGGCCGAGTGTGTCCCTGAGCAATGACTTCGGTCGCTTGAGGGAGGTTAAGAGGAATGCGTAAGGAGCGCGCAATATCATTGCCAGTTCCCAGAGGGAGTATCCCTAACGGGAGACTACTGCCTGCGAGATGGGTGATGACTCCTCCAACGACCCCGTCACCACCTGCCGCGATGGCAAGCGTCATTCCCCGCTCTCGCCAGGCTTTCCCCTGGGGAGGCAAAGTATTCAGTTCAGCAATGGAAAGAACCCCGGTTACCTTAATGCCCGCCTGCTCAAGGAGGATGAGGGCCTGTGATAGGCGCTCTGATCTGCCTGAATGCGGGCTATGTATCACAATGGCGCGTTGCGGATCTTGCATACTTGCCTCCACTGTCTCGTCGTCTGCCACTTACATCAGGATGTGAAGGGGAGCCAGTATGCGTTCGCTCACCTTGTGATACTACCGATGACGCTCCCACTGCTCTAGAGTCAGATCAAAGGTGCGGCTGGTGATGCACGAGTATCAAGTGGAGGAGATGTCTAGTCCTGCCTGTCGGCACACGGATGTGGGAAGCTCTCCGACAGGAGTGAAGGCTTTGGGGTAGTCAGGACCAGATCTGCTACCCTGGACTCGCCCAAACTTAGACATCGTGTAGCCCAGCCTATAGGTATAGCTGTGATTATTCTTTCATCTCGCAGCTTTGGCCTCCTCGGCTTCAGTACGTGCCATCGCCGCATTGAGTACCTGGTATTCGGCCTCTTCAATCGCAGCGTAGGCGAATTCGACAGCTGCCGCAGCATTGTCCTCTGCTATCTCGGCCCGCGTCTCCGCCTGGTCTGCCTTCATGTGTGCCCTGGTCTGGTCCGCATTGTTACGAACCCTGGCAATGAAGGACTTCCAGTTGTTCTGAACCTGGCCCCACCACTGAGTAATTTCGTCCTGGGTTTCTTCGGCAGATACCTTCAGATCGTCGGATGCCTGCTTGGCAGCTGCTTTGGCATCAGCAACCTTCTGCTCCAGTGCTGCTTTATTCTTAGCCTTCAAAGCGTTTGCCTCGGCTTCTGCCGCACTGGCTCTCTCCGATAGGCGCTTCAGCTGAGCCGATGCCTTGTCCAGTTGTTTCGATAAAGAATTGTCTGTCATTT
>Ga0070738_10002713_pt1 | contig 25806 bp, 26 predicted proteins | sample Coa_R2_2_FD_66446 | JGI IMG/M metagenome (GOLD analysis project Ga0070738, IMG submission 66446) | Surface soil microbial communities from Centralia Pennsylvania, which are recovering from an underground coalmine fire - Coalmine... | ecosystem: Environmental > Terrestrial > Soil > Unclassified ...
GCAATCGAGCATTGCTCCTCCTTCATTGATTGGTAAGCTTTGTGCAAATCATCCAAGCTTTGTCTGGCATCGCTCAAAGAAATTGCTGGATCATCCCATAGACCAAGTTCTAGGAGTTGGGCGAAGTCGTCAGTTGCAGCTATTTGGTCTAGGGCTTTTTGGGCATTGAGAATTAGAGTGTTAAAGTCCATTAGACAGCCTCCTTATGCTTTTGCTGTTCAAGAATGCGATTGACTCGTAATTTGGATTCAGTGAGAAAGTAGAGAGCACTGCCAACAGAATTATCAAGGCTATTTGGTTCCTGAGTCTGGGTGAGTATATGTAGGAAACCACGGCTTTGATAAATGCGGTTCAAGTCGGAGTGAATTCGCTTTAGTGTAATTTGTACGTCTTCTGCGTCCATAAGTTTAAAGATTTTGTATTTTGTAGATTGATTGCTGTGGTTGAGGACAACAAGGTGTAAAAGCTAGTCCTAGTAAAGTGCCGAGAAGTATCGCTAACCCACTGCCCATTAATAGGATTGCAAGCATCTGATTTCTAATTAGCCACTCGTTCATTGTTCTGTTGTTGTGGAAAGCTTATTTGAGGTACTTTCTCAGGATGAATGCAGCGAACTGTAACTACAGCTAAAAAGCTTCCAAGTGTCCCGAAAACTAAGATTTTGTAGAGCAGTTTCATTGGTGGTGGAGGGTTATAAATTCGCTCTAGCTCCTCCCGTTGCTCTTTAACGTCTATGTCTGCCATATAACCAAAGTGCTCCCGCTACTGCTATTCCCGCCAAAGCTGGAGGGCAAATTAGACCAGTCACTACAGCTGAATAGACTCCACCCATTATCAAACCTGCCGAACCTGTTTCACGTGCGATCGCTGCAACCATTGTTTGTTCTCCTTCGAGCTTTTCAAAGTACTTTTGGTAGATAAAAGCAGTTGCATAGATGGAATGAACGACAACCGCCTTAGCTAAAAACTCTCCAAGATCTAGACCTTGCTGATATCCAATTGAGCGAAAAGTGAAGTCATCTTGGTTAGCTGTTCCTGGGTTTTCGTGTGCAACTTTCCCAGTGAGGATGATTCGCTTTGCTGTTGGGCTTTTTGATTAGCTCGAATGCGGTTTAAAGACTGCTCTAGCTCAACTTCCAACCCTGCAAAGGTTGCATTTAAATGTGCCTCCGTACGCGCTAAAAAGCCTGTTTTTAGGGCACTAAATGCAGCGTCTGATAGTTCTACCCCTGCTAAGGTATTTACCTGTTGAGTACCTGCAATTAGCGTATCCTTAACTCCCATTGATACCTGAGGGATAAAGTTAGTGCTAGGAGTAATATTTGAGTCGTTGGGAGGGGTATCAAGGGAAGAGGGAGGAACATCACTTGGTGGTGCCAAGTCTCCTCCAACATCTGTAACATCCTCTGTGATTGGTTGTGAATCAACATTGAATTCATTCACATCCAATTCACTTTCATTCACAGTAGGCTCACTCTGAACATCTTCAGATGCTAGTAGGGCAAGGTTTTCGAGTGGCTTGAGAAAGTCTCTGAGTAAGCCTAAAGACTTTTGAGTAAGTGTGTCGTACTTCTCGGGGTTAGCTAATTCGTCAGGAACCTTCTTCTTTTGTTGTTGCAATGAATCGGCTAATTCTGTAATTTTGGCATTCAGATCTTCAATTGTTGCCAGATTAAGCAGCTGTAGCACTTCTGGTTTTGCGATTTTGATGGTAGACATATGCGTTAAATCCCTTTTCTGAAAATTGTTCTGGTTTTTCAATAAATAGGAGACGAGCTATGGACTTTGAGGTATATCCCTTAGTTTTGAAGTTCCGAACTTGAACCAATAGCCAAATGAGGTATGGGGTTAATTCGACTGCCTCCAATTTTGCTGGATTATCTGAGTAATAGTACTTACCCGCATCTGGCACCCACTGCTTAATGAGAAGTTCATCGTCTCTTAAAGTGTTGTAGTGGCACCCCAGCAATCGAGACAATTCACGGCGGGTAAGCTTGCGGTCTGGGGTTTCATCTAGTTCATAGGTAATCGTGAAGCCCATAATTTAGATGTAGAAAGAGTTTTGAGTGTTGGTTGTGTGTTAACTGTGATTGCTGTGAGTCTAATGTGTCCGTCTTGTGAGTACTTATTGCGCTAAAATCCCCTTAAATCATTACTGGGCAAGCTTTTGGGCGATTCACAGTCTAGATTTTTTGTGAGTGGGAGGTGTTGTCATCTCTTGCTCACAATGCTATACTAGCACGTATACAGCACACGTCAACCCTAATAAATGCCAATTTAAATTTTTCTAGGCACAATTGAGCATACGGAGAGATAATGGAGGCACAAATAATGCTATTTAATATGACAAAAAGACTAGCTGTCTATTTACCTGATGGAATATATGAATTTTTAGAGCGCTGGGCTGGAAATGAACGACGGTCAGTAAGTAATTTAGCTGCTGTCCTTTTAGAGCAGTCTGTGCGAAGTCGAGAAAACTGGGAACTTTCTATACAAAAAGCCAACAAAGATACACCCCATGACCACCAACCAACCTGAGAACAGCGATCGCCATCAATGAATGAAAGTGAAAAGCCAAAACAGGAACCACAGACATCTGGCTATGATTGGCGTGATCCATCAAAGCCTCGCAATCCTGAAGATGATGTAATCGTCGATGGTTGGCGGCGGCGTGATGATGGCACCTTTGAAAAAGTTGGTGAAACCAAACAGGATACTCAACAGGAGGAAAAGCAATGACATCTTTTATATGTGATCAGTTAATAGATTTTGATGCATCTGTTGCCTATGAATCTCAGAATGTTGAGGGGTTAATAAATCAAATACAAGATGCTGTAGCAGAAAACGGCGGCCGAAAAGTGGTTATCTTGCTAAGAAGTGGGCACTACTTAACTACAAAAGCATTCGCTACCTTGTACGATTACATCCGTACCCAATCTACAAACAATATTGTGTTTGTACTGGTTTCTACAGATAAGTCTAAAATCTTTCCACCTTTGCTAAGCCTGCTCCAAAGTGAGCAAGTAGATTTTAATGCTGCATAAAAATGCTCAATAGACAACATAAAAATGGACAAACCCATACCTAAAAAGCCAGTTCAAAAACTAGAACTTGTTGCTCAATATGCTGATTCAGAAAACAATCAGGATAAGCCAATTACTACAAAAGAGGGCGAAAACTGGCGCATTGATATCTTCTCGCATCCCGTTGTTAAGTCCCGCTTTTCCTACAAGTTGACTATCAACAATAGAGTACGGATACACCCAAGCCCCATAAGCGACGAGCAACCTTATCTATTTGGTTGCTTCAGTAGTCCCCAAGAAGCGATCGCGGCAGGATTAGAGGAGGTGGAGGAATAAATATAAACCACTGCACTATGCGTAATTTAGATATTGAGGACAAAAAAGTGACATATACCTACCGATGCTATCCCCAGACCCATGCAAATCTGAACCAGATTGCACAGCAAGTTGGCACAATACGATCACGCCTTATTCGAGACGCGATTGAGATCTATATAAGCCAGATAAAGAAGTAAGGGTGTTGTTCTACTACACTGCACAAGAACTTGCGATCGCCTGCCAGTGGTCAACACCACTATAAAGATAAAATTCTCTTACTTCCAGATTAACACCCGCGACCGCTACAAAACAAGGAAAAAGTACGCATTAGGCGTATTTCCAAGCATTTTAGTTCTTGTGCGTTAGTAGAAAAGCACCTTGAGTCCATTGATTCAAGGATGAAAAAACGTGTACTACAAACACACTACTAGTATATATCATAATTCCGACGTTCCTACCCCACTCCCCTCCCTGTGTCGAATATGCGGCTATGAACGGGGGCTGCCTCTGCCAATCAGCATCAATAGCTGGTATCTAGCTTGCGGTTCGTGCAACACAACGATCAGCCCAGTGTCCAGCAGTGGGGAGGTAGACCCATGAGGACAACTCCTCAAAAAAATCTAGACAGGTATAACAAACATGAGAAGAAATTTTGTAGAAGAGATGCAATCTCTAGACGTAGATCCACACCGCAGGGTACTGGAATCCAAGGCAGTGGATGCATTGGTCAGCAGTGGGATGAAAAGAGGCAAGGCGATCGCCTTTGTCAAAACATTGAAAGACATAGCAATCGATCCACAGACTGGGGAGATATTAATGATTCCTTCCAAATAACCATACATTTACTGGGTGCATGTCAATACGTAATTAAAAACTTTGTAGCTGGTGGTTATGGTAACCGCTGGTCCGTTTGGCGTGACAGAAAAGGAGAAATTTTATTATGACCAGCACTAATAAACTGGAAACATTTGATATTCGAAACTTTTTAGATCGCCTAACCCCAGCTAAAGAGAAAAATAAGTTTATTTGCCCAGTATGTGAAGGTAACGATTTAGGCATTGACCCAAACACAGGCGCTTACCAATGCTTTAACGGTTGCACCTGTAAAGATATTCGAGAGGCGATTCGACCATGGGATGAGGCAATGGAGGATCTGCAGCAGCAGAAGTCACGATCTGTTAGTAGTTCCTATTCGTCTAAACCCAAAAAACAACAAAATACCAAAAATTCAAGTCAAAAACAGAAACTCAAGTCAATCCCATTGCCAGAGGGTAGGTTAGCGATCGCCCGATTGGCTGAAACTCCGACTGATGTCCCTCAGCCAGTTAAGCCACAAATCGTTTCAAAGTCGGTTCGGCAGATATTTGTAAATAAGGGTGCGACACCTGAGGAGATACAAAAAATTAAAGTCATCACCTATGACTATGGAGATCAAAAGTTTGTCCATCGCTACGAGTGCCCCATAGCCGCGATTGACAAGGGTTACGAGAAGACCTTTTTAGTTAGTCGGGTGGATGAATCAGGTAAAACCGCATGGAACAAAGGCGCGTATGCTTGGGCAGGATATCGCCAAGCCGAGGCGATCGCGGCATTAAAGGCTATTGAAGATGACACTATTCCAGTGCTACTTTCACATGAGGGTGAAGGTTGTCTTGAGGCAGCTAGAGGGGAAAGGCTAGCTGGTATCACATTCCAAGGAGGAGCTAAGTTAGATGATTTGATTTGTATCTTAAATGATGTCAAATCCCAAATGGGAGATAGATTATTTATTTTGGCCCATTGCCAAGACAATGACCAAGCAGGACTTAAGAAATCTGAGACTATTGGTGAGGCTTGCGCTCGGTGTGGTATTGCCTTTGTTGCGATAGACTTAAAGCGGATCAAATTAGATCTACCGGAAAAGGGAGACGTCGTAGACATTCTAACAGCTGGTATGACTGGAGATGACTTAGCACAAGAGATACTCAAAGAGATTGAGCGAATTAGAGCAGCAGAAGCAATTGATTCTATAAATGATGATGAAGATGATGAGGAACTAGAAGATGAAGACACTCTTCATCCAGAGGCTTTTTACAAAAGTATTTGCAAATCTCTTGGATTAGATTTCAATAACTGCGTCAGTGCGCAAAGCTTCGATCTGTGGGTATATCATCGGATTTTTACTGGCGCAGAAAACTGGAGAGTTATTGACAGTGCTTTTTATCGTTGGTCAGAAGTACGGCAGATTTGGGAACATCAGAATGACGTAGTAGTTTTGTCTATGATTGCTGATGCTGGAGGGCAAGCATTTAGGTTGTCTCACACCAAAACCTTTGGGTGGCAAGTTACCTACCCCTACGGAACTGATGGACATAAAAAAAGTGCTTTTGGGTATGCAAAAAGTCGTTTAGAACGCCCGGAACCACTACCAGCAAATAACCATCTTTTAGCTTTTAAAAATTGTGTAGTGGATTTAAGAACAGGGGAGCAAATGCCCCACGACAAAAAATATTACCTTACTAATATGGTTCCTCTGGATTACCATGCAAATGCAGAATGCCCAGAAGTATTTCGTCAATTTATTGCCGATTCTTTTGGTGAGGAGATGTTAGAGGTAATCAGAGCGTTTAGTGGAGCATTTCTAGATCCAACTGCCCCCTATGGGAGATTCCCTCATTTAATTGGACAGTCTGGAGGAGGTAAAGGAACTTTAGGACGGTTTTGGGGTAATCTGTTTGGGGAATCCGGATCTGGATCGGCTAGCGGTTTTGGTGATTTATCCTCACCTGAAGGCAGGCATCAATTTTTAACTGGTAAAAGAATTTTCGGATTTCCGGACTTGGGTGGTCATCAGCAGGGAGTCAGAAGTTTTTATGAGTTAATTGATAATGGTCCATTGACTGGACGCGCTCTTTTTAGTCCAGTTGCTTACAGTAAGCAATGGTTCACTAGGTTTTGGGTAGCTAGTGTGGATCACTTGCAGATTGAAAACGCGGGTGATGGGTGGGCTCGCAGGGCTTATCCTATACCTGTCAAAAGCCGGAACGTGGTGCCAGATCCAGATTTAAGGCAAAAACTTGAAGAGGTTAAGGCGGAAGTTATATCTTGGGCATTAGCTATGCCACGAGAGGAGCGCGATCGCATTTTATTGTCGCCTCCCGATAGAGAGCGTGCAATTAATGCCCAACTCGATGCGGCATTGTATGGAGACAGTACAAAAAGCTTTGTTGATTTGTGCTTACGACCCACCAAAGAACAAGTGAGCGTATCACACGATTTACTCCACAGCTGGTATGTATGCTATTGCAAGCAACACGGTTACACTCCATTGGGAATGTCTAAGTTCATTTCACATCTAAAAACAATACTCCCGAGACATTTTGTGGACAGACATTGGACGCCTACTGTTAATGGTAAGCGGCAGCGAATAGCAGCACACTGGGAAAATATTGTGTCACTGCCGGGCGCATTTATGAGTTGGTTGCCTGGGGGTGGCAGTGGGGAAAATTCTGCTCCTCCCGTACAAGAACAATGGGATTGTATCAAGAGAAATTGTAGAGAGGGTGGCTTGGAAGAATTTGAGGATTTTTGGAAGCCATCTAGCGAACAATCAATTGAGCAGATAGTTATTGATTCAACGCCAACAGTTAATGATGCGATACCAACAGTTATTGATTCAACGCCAACAGTTAATGATGCGATACCAACAGTTATTGATTCAACGCCAACAGTTAATGATGCGATACCAACAGTTATTGATTCAACGCCAACAGTTATTGATTCGACGCCAACAGTTATTGATTCGACGCCAACAGTTATTGAGCAATTTGAAGATGTGGAAGGCAATGCCGAGTTATTAAGTGATCCAGATATGGACGTCGAGACTCTTCAAGCCCTAACCGGAGCGTGGTCACCCGAATTTAAAAAAGTGGTTTGGGACAGGTTGACATTAGGGACTCAGCAGCGACTCAAAAAATTAAAATTGCAGTCAGGTTAGTTGACAAGGTTTACATCTTTTGCAGTCTAAAATTAGATTTTTTGTCAAAGAGTTGTCACTTTTTGTAAACTTTGGCGTCTGTGGAGAAAAAAAATCTTAGCTATTGACTACCTAGCTCAGGGGCGATCGCAAACTGAGGTAGGCAAGCTTGTGGATCTAAGGGGAGTTGGGGGAGAGTTCCTGTGGTCACAAAGACGTCTAATATACGCTTTTAGCGAGAAAAGTACGGAGAATGGGGCTATTGCAGTCTTGTCGAGAATTTAGTAAAGAATTGCATCAGAAAGGATCTAGAGGGGGGTAGTTATGTCAGAGAATTCTAGGAGACAAAAGTAGCCTTTTGTCTGTTTGATTTACGCGGTAAATATGACACCAGTAGTAGCAGTTAAGCGGAGGGGAAAGCAACTTAATAAGTTAGCCCCGGTAAATGCCCAGCAGCGATTAATTCAACTGTGGCTGCATGACAAGCCTCAAAGTACACAAAAGTGTTACAGGAGGTATGCTGCGTCCTTTACTGCGTTTTTAGGGGGAGTGTCGAAGGTGATCCTAGACACAACGGTGGAAGATTTGGTGGAGTTTTCCGAGTATCTATATAATAGAAAGCTTGCTGCACCCACAATTAATACCTATATGGCAGCGATCAAAAGCTTACTTTCGTTTGCTTACAAGACTGGTTACATCAAGCAAAATCCCGGTGCTGCTATTAAGTTAAAAAAAGTTGACCAACGGTTACATGAAAAGGTGTTGACCGAAACTGATATCGCTTTGATGATCCGTTTAACTGAACGCGCTGAGTATCGTTATAAATCTCAACAAATTAGAGATGTGTTGATATTAAAGTTGTTGTATGTGGCTGGGTTGCGGGTGTCGGAGTTGGTAGGACTAAGGTGGAGAGATTTTACGCCACGTGAGCGGACAGGACAAATTACTGTGGTGGGGAAGGGGGACAAGTCCCGTCATGTTCTGCTGCCAGAATATCTTTGGCAAGAATTAATCAACTATAGGGGGGAGGCTCTCAAGGATGCTTATGTCTTCCCTAGTCGTAAAGGTAAAGGGATGATGCCGCTGCAACGTCAAAATGTTGACCCAATAATCAAGGATGCAGCAGAACGGGCGGGACTAACAGAAAAAGTTAGCTGCCACTGGCTCAGGCATAGCCATGCCACCCATAACGCTGAAAGAGGAACACCCGTTCCTTTGATTCAGCAAACAATGGGACACGCTGATCTAGCGACAACATCAGCTTACATCCACATTCGACCAGGGGACAGCAGCGCTTTACACTTACCTAAAGTTTGATTCACTTGTGAACAATGGCACAGCCTTAAACTACTTCGGCATCTCGCAATGATGAAAATGCCTCTGTCTCTTTATTTACTAGAACCATTACTGTGCAAGGCTTAATTCCTGATTAACAGTTGAAAATCAGCGAACCGACAGAGACTAAACGAAGAAAGATAATTAATTTTCAGTTAGTATGGCTTCTATCTCCATCAATAGCTTTTCTAAGCGCTTCTGTTTTTTGGGATCATCCCAAGCTTTTGCTTTTTGAAAACGATGGGTTATCTGTTGCATCCGCTGCTTTAACGATTGGTTTTCTTTTGGTTGAGGGCGAGCAGCTTTGATGCGCTCCCGAATTTGAGCAAGAGATAAGTTGTGAGTGATTGCGTCTTCCAGTAATGCTTTCCTCTGTTGCTCATCTTTTAGGCGAGCGAGTGCTTGAGCTTTGGTATAAGCAATTGTGCCACTTTGCAGGGCTTCCAAAATCTCAGTCGGTAAATTGAGTAGTGTTAGTCTAGTTGTAACAAAAGACTCCCAAGAAATAAATGCAAGCTCATCAAATACAGCTTGAATTTGCTTAGCTTCAGAACTAATCAAAACGTTTTGATTAATATTGCCAACTACTTCATTGCGCATTCGGTAAAGAAGGGAAGAAACCTCTGCTACACTGATTTTGAGTTTAAGACTTAATAGCTGAAGAATTCCTTGTGTTTCTTCTACAGGATTGAGATCCTCACGCTGTAGGTTCTCAATCAGTGCTAGCTCAACGGCTTCGTCATCAGTTAATTCTCTGACAGTTACAGGAACTTCTCTAAGACCAGCTTCTTTTGCAGCCTTATAACGTCGTTCTCCTGCGACTAATTCGTACATCCCAAGCTTTTCCTTCGGGCGAACTAGTAACGGTTCTAAGATTCCATGTGTGCTAATTGACGCTTTCAATTGTTGAAGCTTTTGAGGATCAAAATAGCGGCGAGGTTGGTTTGAGGCAAGAGTGATGGAGTCAATAGATACTTCTCGAACATTGGATAATTCAGCGTCAAATTTCCAATCGTCTTTCAAGCTATTACGCCTTGTCATAACTCAAAGCCTCCTCAAAAAGCTGCTGATAATCTCTTGCAGCTTGAAATGCTGCATCACCAGACATATTAAAAACAGTAGTAGACTGCCCTGGTGCATCAGCAATAACTTGCCGCTGATAAATCACCTGCTTTAATAAGGTTAGCCCTTGCGTTTGGGTTAAAGCCTCTTGAGCTTCCCTCAATAACACAGTTCCCTTAGAAGCACGACTTAAAAACATCACTGCTAGCGGTGGCCCTTTGCGGATTTTCTGAGCTTGGTTGACCAAACGAACAATATCTTTAGTTGCCAGGAGATCGAGATTTGATGGCTGCACAGGTACTAAAGCTAGATCAACACTCAGCAATACGGCTTTAGCAGTCTCGCCAAGTACAGCAGGAGAATCGACAATCACAGAATCGTATTGTCCAGCGTACAGCGTGATTTGGTCAAACAGATCATCTGGGTCATTGATAACTATCGAAGGCAAGTTAAGTTTTGCTAGCCACTGACTAGAACTTGTTTGTCCATCCGAGTCAATAACTATCACATTATGCTTTCTGTGTGCTAACCAGTAGGCAAGATGGACTGCTGTCGTTGATTTCCCACATCCACCCTTTCTGTTTAAAATTCCAATAAGCATTGATTAAGCCTGATAATTTCTGAGCCTTTCAAGATGACGGTTGTTGCCCCTACAGTTTACTTAAAACCTTAAAGAATATGGAGGTGTCCATATTGCCTTCAGTTACAAAAAGTAAAATAAACAATAAACCGCCTGAGGTTATCTGTGCTTGCAGTTGGGTAAATCTTGTAGCCGTGAGGTTAGGATGTGGGGATGGGATGTGCGATCGCGACTCTATTAGTCAGCTTCAGAATCTTTCAATAGTTCTCTTAATCTTTTAATATTTTCACGATTGACACTTAACAAAGTAGGCTCTTGTGCGCTATTTTCCAACAACTCTCTCAAATCATCTTCAGCGTTTTTTTTGGCAATGGTTATAGCAGCAAATAAGTATTTGAGAAATTCTGCATTTTTGAAATTACGTTGTAAATTGAGAGCAGGAGAGAAATTTTTACAACCTTTGTCGATTAATTCAACAATTCTATTTCTGATAAGTCCTAAATCACCTTTTATATTGGGTGCTAGTGCAAGCAACTCAAATCCAATACCTGTGGGATGATGTTTAGCATATGAAAAATAGTTAACGCCTTCTTTTTTCTGGATACCGTATGGAGCAATATCTTCAAAAGATAACTGGTCCCAAAAGATTTTTTGATTTAAACCTAATTCTTTTGAAAGTTCTGATAATGTGGTTTCATTTGTTTCAAAGTTTCTCAATTGAGTTTCAGTCTGGAATAAGAATTGAGAGCGTGTGATTAACTTCATCATTTTATATATCGTAGTATCAAAACCCATTGGATGAGCTATTTCTTCACTACCAGACTCTAAAAGACTGATAGCGATTTTATTACCATCACCAAATTTAATAAGTTTTGATTCTGAATAAATTAACGGATTTGTGTAATTTTCACCAATTGATTTTGTATACCATTGGATTAATTCTTGATCACCACCTTGAAAGCTTCGTGCTTTGACAAACGGTTCATTCTCAGCAATATTATATTCATCACCTTCAACTAAAATTGAACCGCTATCAACGCCTTTACAGTAATTACCAGCGTTATTGTTATAAAACTTGGTAAATAAAGGTGTTTCTATAGCGTAACCATTTTGAATTAGATAATTGTCCCAATTGATTCCTAATTCGCTTTTCAATTCTTCAATTTTAGCTAACTCTGTTTCAAAGAAAGCTTTTCCTTTATCAGTTAGAAATTTTTCAGTTTTCAACTCATAATCAAACTGAATTAAGTTGTAATCTGCATTGGCATCTACACCATAAAAGTTGGCAAAATGTTGCATGAGATGGTCATGACACCATGCTAGAAAATTAAATGTAGATGTGACTTCAATTCCTGATTTAATTGAAGTGTCAAAATGTTCTAAGTATCTATTGTTTTTTGCCAATATATCATGAAATGTTTGATTTAACGGTATATGGTCCCACGAAAAGCTAGTACCATCTGTGATAGGTCCAAATCCATTAAGAGCGTTAGTCATTAACCAAGTGCCAGCTCTAGCACCAGCTGTAATTTGATTTGATGCCATTAGATTATTAGTAGATAGGTACAGACAAGCTAAGACACCATACCCACTATTTTGAAAAAGTTTAAATACTTCTTGAATAGGATTTTTTGATTTTTTAAATTCGTTACGCTTTTCCTTTAACTCTATCCAATATTTATTAATAGAAAAAGCTAAACAAGCATTATTTTTATAACGTTGTGTGTCAATAGTTTTGGCACCATTTTTAATATCAAATTTTTCTATTCTGTCGTATTCTGGTAGCGAGTTTGCTATTTTTTCGTAATCACTAATGGTTTCAGCTATTAATTCACCAGGAAAGAAACATACTACATCACATTTAAGATTAAGATATTCTTCATACCAATTGCTAGGCAGTTTTTTTAATGCTTCTATAGTACTTTTTGTGATTAATCCAAATTTGATTTCTTTGGTTAAAATAGTGCTTTGAGCTTGACGTTTACTAGTTTTATAAGCATTAAAATTTTCTATGGACTTGCGATTGTTATTGATTTCGTGTAATGATTGCTGTTTGATATTTTTTGATTCAAATTTTAAATCACTCATTACCAATGTATTAATAGCTTTATCAAGTCTCCCTGTAACTCGTATAAACCAACCATCATGGGGAGCATTTTGATTTTCTATTAACTCTAATGCTTCTTTTAAAGTGATTTTATATTTATCGTACTTACAAGTTAAAGTTATAGGTTCTCCTAGGTAGATATTCATTTTACTCATGTAACTCGCGTAGCATGACTTTAAATCACAGTCAGAAAATCTACCTTTGAAAAATTTGACTTTAGCCATACGGCTATATAACAATCCGCCAACTGTTAAAAATGGTTGACATCCAAAATCATTTAATGGTGACCCTTCAAGATTGTCTAAACTACTTAAATTGAGAATTGACTTGATGATTTTTTCTGATTTTTTATCAGATACACCAAATTCATTTTTTATGCATTCAACAATAAATTTAGAAACATTACTTCCAGTAGTGTCACTTATTTCAAGTGGTTCAAAGCCAAATGATTTAAGGATCACATTATAAAATTCTTGTTGCTTAAGATTTAAATCCCAGGTGGCAAAAATGTCTGTACCGTGATATCTAAGTGCTTTATTAGGTAATTTTGTAAGGAAGTGAGAGAAGTTGGCCATCACTTCGTTTAAATTTTCAACCCCAAGTGCTTTTGCTATTGTCCAAGTTTTCACATTGATTTTTTGAGTAGCTACTTCAAAAATAGTTGTTTGAGCCTCTAGTCCTTTAGCTCTAGGAGGGAACCTGTACATGGTTTCTCGTAAATTGTAACGAAACTCGTACAACATTCCATCAACTAGATTGTATTCGATTATAGGGGTTTCGCGTCCGTGGGAATTTCGGATTTTTAGTGAGCGCTGTTGTACTAAATTTGCATTTAATATTAAGTGTTGATAATTTTTGCCCCAGATTTTAAATAAATCAGCAAATGCATAGAAGAATAGAAATGGTATCTGAATTTTTGGTGGCTTGATTACAACTGTATAGGTATCAGTATTTTTATCTTTTTCTAGGCTCAAACATTCAGGCCCAACATTTAATTCTGCTAAGTGACGGTCAAAGTGTCGTTCAGCAACAATTTGTTTAAAAGCTTTACCAACTTTTCGACTCGACGTAGTACAATCTACCAATTCTTCAAAAGTTTGTTGTATGCTGCCTATAATCTTAATTAAAGTGTCTTCATTTGTTGAGTCAATTTTGTATCCAAAAGCTTTAAGTGTATTTTTTACAGGATGAAAATCAGCAGTTAACTCATCATAAGTAAAAACTACTAGGTACTGTGGGATTAAATCTGGTAAATAAATACCTATACAATCTACTAGTAATTTATTTAAATAACTTGTAAACTCTGTATCAGAAACAAGATATGTTGACTTAAATACTGGTAATTTATCTATAGGATTTTTCTCATAAATATTTAAAATCCTATCTATAAAATAAATCATTGCTCTCATCCCACACTAAATAGGGGAGTGATAACACTCCCCATCAAATATTTAATCCTTGAGTTTTATTGGTTTGATGCTTGTCAGTTTGGGTATTTTTAAACCCTTTTGTTTTTTGGACGTTTCTAATTCAAATTGAACTTTCAAGCCTTCAGCACTATCTATATTAAAATTACTTAGAGTGTCGAGAGCGGTTAATTCTTCATAGGTGATTAATTCTAACTGAAGCATTAAACGAGTTAAACTATTGTAATCAACTACTCCGTTAGGCTTTTTGTATTTTTCATTGTTCAAAGTTTGTCTTGTCCATATGCGGTAAGTTACGCATTTTTGAGTCCCTGCAGCTTCAATTTGAAATTCAAACTGTGGATCAAATCGACGAACTTTTTTGCCTAGATTTTTCAGATCTAGATAATCTTCTTTAGAAATTTGATGTCCTTTAGAATCTTCAAATCTTTCGGGAATTTCTAAAACTTGAATGATAGTTCCCTCAATTAATCCACTGTCAGTGGTTTTTACTTTATTGGCAATTTTGGCTTTGAGAATCATGATTTTTCCTTTGCTTAGCTTTTTACGCTGACGTTATTTTTGCAGTCGCCGTCTGCTATTGCTTTGTGTTTTTTTGGTTCATGGTTTTTATGTAATCCTTTGTTATTTCACAGGATTTACATATTTGTCACTTAGCAAAGGTAGATGCACATTTAACAATTCTGATTTTTCCTGAGGAATTGGAAAAATCAAAATTTTACTAGCAGTAATGTATTATTGCAATCAAAATTTGTTCTGTCTGCTGACAGAATTCTTATGGGAGAAAGTAGTGATATCTAACAATACTACTTGAATTTAGCAGCGCAACTCCGTGCTACTGTCAAAGTTTGCTTTGCCATAGAAATCAAAAAATTAATTCTATTCTATTAGTAGCAAAAAATTTCTGAAAAGGGTAGTGTTTTAATTTTTATTCTCAACTTTGTTTGAATGCTTGATAGGGAACTAGTTTTTATCGCTGGAATTATATTTAGATTAGACTTATGGCTAAAATTTTCTTAGACTTATGGCTAGTATTACAACCAAAAAACTTGAATTAGTTAGTGAAAGTTTAGTATTTTGATCTCCTTTGGATTAAAGTTTTCAGGGTAACGGGTTGTATGTACTGTTTGTTGTGGGGATATAGTTCCGAGTAAGTACGGTTATTTTTAAAGGTGGCTACTAGCTGAATTTGCACTAACTCTATCGCTTCCCAACAGCTACCTATTGGGCTAGCAGACAACTACCTATCGGGAATTTCCAAAATAGCTTGATCAAGCAAAAAAAGCTGCTCTGTTGCCCGATAAGTAGTTAGGTTAAACCTGCGTCTGAGGCCGACTGCTACCTGTGAGGAAATGTACTATACGATACTTATTGGGAAAGAAACATCCCTTAATTTTCGTATGAATTAGGGAGATTCAAAATTGAAGAAGACTGTCGAGTATCACGAAAGATGAGCGCTTGCGTTAGGGCGATCGCAAAGGGCGCATTTTTGCACTGCGCTTGCGCGATCGCTGTTAGTGTTAGAATCATAGGTGAAGTTTGATTCAGTCAATGCGAACTGAATCCTGCTAGGCACAAGCCAAGACATATCATACTGTGCCAGCGAACTAATGTGAGTGCTATTAGACCAACTTTTAAACGGTCTGTTTGGGTAAGACCAGTGTCCATGGAAAGCAGCATTAGTTGCCGAAACGCTATAACCTTTGCCACTGCCAAAAACGAGTTTTCAGGCGGTGTTTTGTCCTATCTAAGCACTTTTTTTAGAGCATTGTTTCTGAAAAATATGAACTTTGGCCAGGGATTTTCGGCTAGGTAAATAACTCAAACTCTTGCTATGTAAGGCTGGCCAGGCTGTCCAAGGCGGTTTTTTTGATTTTTTAGACCCTGGACAGCCTGAAATCCTTGCTGTGTAAAGCTGGCCAGGCTGTCCATTTGTCCAACCTATAGATCTGCTATAAAAAAAGAACAATGGAGAAGTGTCTTTCCAGACGCCAAAAATTTTTCTTTTTTTAGATTGACTATCTAGGGGTGGCCAGGGTGGACAAGGTGGCCAGTTGCTCTAGGAGAAGGTTTGGGGCTGTCCACCCTTCCAAAATGGGCAATGGGTAGGGTGGACAGCCTGGCCAGTTGCTCTAGGAGAAGGTTTGGGGCTGTCCACCCTTCCAAAATGAGTAATGAGTAGGGTGGCCAGCCTTTGTAGACAATAGCTTGGGTCGAGATGTTGTCGATATTGACAACTGTGAGTACAGACAACAGCACAGACAGTGGTACAGATGCAGTGGATATGAGAGTAAAGACATGGATGTAGATTGGAATATGGGATTCAGCAAGATGATTGCGTGCAGCGCAGTGCTCTAACAGGCGATCGCCTATTAGGTCACTCTTCTATGCGGCCTCGAAAAGCAATTGCAGCTGCATGGATTTCCAAAACACATAGACTTTCTTGTACTACAAAAATCATGTGTCATCTACAGCGCATACACAATAAAGATTACAACGTACTACATTTCAAAAAATAAGATTTTTCATTTTGTGTCATCTCCAAAAGTGACACATTTTGACTATATTAGCGGGGGTTATGTCGCAAACGCTCTTAGGGAGATCCAAAAAAAATAAATGAAAGCGCCTGATTACAACTCTTAACCTACAGATCAACAAACTCTTGCTGGACATTTACTTGTAAGTGCCTTAGAGCTTCTGAAGGTAAAGGCGATTGCCTCTGGCACTGGCCCCTTGGGCCAATCAGCTTTGCTGGTGCCCCTTGGGCAATCGCGAGTACGTACCTTGTGAGCAATAGCACTCTGGCACAGCGCTCTTTGAGCAATCGTAGCCCTGGGCTTGAGCAAGGGTCGCATGATTGTGCAGTTCTGTTTGCACAATTGCTGTTCGGGGTTGCACTCGTGCGCTGTTGAGTATCAGAGTTTTGCTGAGCAGTTTGCGCGGAGGCATGAAATACTCTGGGCAAAGCAAAATCTTCACCCAGCATGAGCCGCATTTTTCCGGGATGGGCATTTTCATGAGTGATGTTCAGGCATAGGTAACTGCCACAAGGGACAGGTGTACCAACCATAGTGATGTGGATCACTAGCCCAATTCTTGTTACAGACTGGAATGATCTGTTTATTGCGCTCAAGCATAACTCGATTAGATTCGCCCAATTTCCAGGCAAAGAAAAAGCCTAATGAGCCAGCGATAAACATAAGTACTCCAACAATAATCATCAAGTTTTGGTGCTTAAAGATAGCGCTAAGAGCCACCCCAATTCCTCGCCAACCAGACTGAGAAATACTGGCATCAATCATGGCAGCAGATTGAAGTTCCTTGGTGAGGTTATCGGAAGAAATGCGAGCGTGGCCGATTTGTTCCAGGTAGGGGGCAAGTACTAATTCCAAAGAATTTTGGAGATAAATAGGATGACTATGAAGGTTGCTATCTGTTTGTAACAGTTGAGCTTTTAACTGTGACATATCAATGCGGGTGAGAGCAGTTTCGACTACCCAAGGAAAAATTTTATCCGTTGGTGGAATTCTTGTTTGTTGGAGAAGGAGGAAGAGTTTTTGCTTTGTTACCATCTCTAGAGAGGGATAGTGTTCGTTCAGAAAATGCCAAATCGGCGAGTCCTTCGGCTCGATCCAGTTGTTCATAAAAATCTTCAAGATAAGTTTGAATTTCTTGTTGACCCAAAATGCCAAAATCAGGATAATCGCGTGCTTCACCCCAACTGAGAAGTTTGCGCTCAGGGTTATGGCCATCAATAACCTTCTTCATCTCCAGGTCGAACAAGCGGAGCTTAATGACAGGCACGCGATATTGTTCAAGTAACGCTTGAAAACCGGGAGATTCAAAAAACTGCAGGTCGGTGGTGTTGCGACCCAAATTAGCAACAAAGATGAGCGGCATGTATTGGCCGAACATTTCGGCCGTGGGCTTAAACAAGTTCAAAGAATCGATTTCCAGGTTACTAACAAATAGATAACGCATCTGAATGCCGAGGCTCCAAGCGGTTTTTGTCACATTTTTAGTGACCAGCCAGGTGAGCAAAGCTTCGTTAGAGCCGGCTCGACAGTTGACGACAACAGGACGCTCTAAAGCGGCATCAAGAACAGGATTAGCAGTACTGGCGCGCTCAGGGGCCTCACTAAAAAATGCTTGTTTATTGAACAGGTAGTTGCCATAGTAATGGCTGGCGGTAGCATGAGTTTTGTCAGCGTCATGAAGAAAGAAAGGTTGGGAGCGGTCTAAGTAACGCTGACAGTCTAATCGAGCGCCAAAGGACTTACCAACACCCCCGACCACCCCAGACCAGTAATTAACGGGATAGGACATGGTTGAAAAACGAGAGGACTAAAATTTGACAGCAGAGTTAGCAGTAGTGGTGGTAGTTAAATCTGGAGAGCCAGAGGTATTAGTTGCAAGCAAACGACTAGTGGCAGAAGCAGTTGAATTGTCATCAGATGGTTTAGCATTAAGTCTTTGCCAGTATTTACGAAATGTACTGGCTTTGATATGAATCCCGTGAGCAGCAGCTAAGCGACAAATATCTTCAACACTGTAGCCTTGGGAGAGAGCGCGAGCAAACTTATCTTGATAAGTCTCGAGCAATTTTTCGAAAGAAGCAGGATTAGGCTTAGTACCCCAATCATCAAGTTCAGCCAGAAAGCCACCGGGGTTAGGTGGAGGAGCATCAGACTCGATTTGGGGAAGACTAGAAGGGGATTTTTTGGGTTTGGGATCAGTAGGCATGGGAGTGAATGAGGGGTTGGAGATGGTTAGCACAAACAAACCCGATCCAGGAATGGAAGAGGCGCTTTGAAAAAAATGAGGAAAAAACTTGTAACAGATAGAAATTGGATGGGAAAAATCGGCTTAAAATGGGCGCAAGGGTTTTGCAAAAACCGATGGTCCTTTTGTTAGGAACAAGCCAACAAATGAAATAAGTGTGTGTTAAAAAGACAAAGATAGCTACTTTGTAGTTGATTAAGAGAGTTCAAATGGAGAGGTAAGATGCACACAAAGTATATTATACAAACAAAAAATTATGTGTGCTAGGTAAGGGTTTGGGTCTGACCTATGACAAAGTTGCCCAACCTTATACAAAATTCCATCGTTAGAACAGTTAACGTGAACGATTAGGAGCGCTTTCACCTTCCGACTTTGCTAAAAGAATGTGAGATTTGCGCTCCTAATCGAAGGTTGGGCAACTTTGTCCAAGGTTAATGAAGCGGGTTAAAATACGCGGAGAGTGAAAAGTGGTAGAGTGAAAAAGAGCGGTTGAGGAGAAAGGAGCTAGCTATGCTCTTTCAGCAAAAAAAAGCTCCAAGGGCGGGAGTATTATGAGCCTGATGGGCCTAATGGGTATCGATGACAGTTTTGTTTGGTAGGGAAGCTTGTTTGGAGTTCTCTGTTACGATATGGGGAGATTCTTAAAAATAAAAACTCGCGCTTGATGACAACGAATATGTGTCTATTAAGAGCGAATAAACCTGAAAAGGTGCTTGTTTTGATTTCAAAGCGGGTGCCATCTACAGATTTTCTTGAAAAAGTGACTAAAAACGTACTGTGACGGACCGTCAACCTCTAGAAGAGATACTCAAAGGAGTCTTTGAAGACTCGCGGTTAAAGTTAGATGAAAAAGTAGAACGAAAGAATAAGCTGAGCTTTGTTCTCAGTGATCAGGAGTTAGAACTGCTCAATACTACTAGAGGAGGAATGAAGATAAGTGAGTATCTGCGCGCTGTGCTGTTTAACAAGCGGCAACCGATTTCGCGTGCTACTGTCCCTGCTATTAACCGTGAAATATTAGCGCAGTTAAACCGAATTGGAGGATTGCTCAATCAACAGACAAGAGTGTTGAACACTGCAAAGATGTTGAACAGCTTTTCGGCCATCACACCGGAATTTCTCCAGCAGTATCTAGATGCATTAGAGGAATTAAATCAATTTCTCAAAGAGATTGGTTGGGAAATAACTCGACTAAATGCTGGAATTGAGGATGGGAACCAACGGGAAAATTTTTAATGTTTTGCGGAATTATTTAGTCAAAGGGATTGGGGATTGGGTTTACAAAAGAAAAATTCTATTCAAAGCAACAGACCATTTCCTGGATAGTGGGAGGTTATTCGAGTTCCCAATCTCCAGTCCCTTTTACACAAATCTTATGTGTGATTGTCTAATGAGATTCTGGAATCCGAAACGAAAATGATTGGAAAAATTATTAAGAGTAAAAGTTTTAAAAATTTAATAGAGTACCTGGATAAAAAGGATGCAGTTGTCCTGGGAACAAATATGTATGGTCGGAACAATAGAGAATTAACAGCTGAGTTTATGAGTGTTCATGACTTGAATCCGGGAATTAAACAACCTGTTTTACACGCCTCGTTATCTCTGTCACCAGGAGAATCTCTTTCGAATGAACAGTTCACGCAAGCATGTGAAACCTGGATTGAGAAAATGGGGTTTGATTTAGCGTCGAATCAGTACCTCATTGTCCGTCATCAAGATACAGAACACGAACATGCACACATTGCCATTAATCGCATAGATATGGTTAGTGGTCTTGTGGTAGCAGATCATTTTGACCGTTACCGAAGTCAGGAAATTATTCGTCAATTGGAGCAAGATTATGGTTTAGAACAAGTTGCAAAAAGCTGGCAGACATTTAAGAATCAGCAGCGGAATTTCCAGCCGACATTAGAATTGTCTTCTCATCAGAAGTTAGCAGCAGAGATTGAACAGGCTAGTCTTGGCCAACCTACAATGCCAGAATTTTTTCAGCGCTTAGCAAATTATCAGATTCAAGCTGAGCTAAATTTTACCCGGACTGGTAAACCCTATGGTATTAGCTACCAAACGGCATTTGGTGAAAAAGTATCTGGAAATGCTTTAGGGAAAGCTTACAGCTTCTGTGGACTCCAGAAGTATCTCAAAGTTAACTATGATCCTGCTAAAGATCACCTGAAATTGGTTGAAGTGATTCAAAATGCACAACAGCCTGTGTCGCGATCATCGACTGTAGAACTTACCGAGGGTCTTTCTAGAGAGGAGGGCAACCTTAAAAGCCCCACGATTAATCTTGAGGACAGACAACTATCGTATGAAGGTCTGGGAGCCGATTATAGGGAAAAGGGGAACCTTGATACCAAACTAATTAGTTTGAACACCAATCAATCAATCACAGAAGGTTCCCCTTTTCCTTTTGGCAATATTCCAAACCCTCCTCTCCAAACAAAATGCGTTACACCACAAGAGCACGAATCACACTCATCGCAACCATTGCCGGAACCAGTGGAAAATCTTCCCCCAATCCAACAGAAGATTCCGCATGTTTGGGAACCACAATATGGAATTCCCAATATTGAGAAGTTGATTGAAGCTATCCCAACTAAGAATACCCACAACAGTGATGACCAATTTGAACAAGCCAAAGCTTCTTATCAACACTGGGTAAAACAAGCTCAGGCAATTTATCAAATTACACAACCACGAGATATTGACCAGCGGATTGCATTTTTAATGCAACAACAGCAGCAACAACCCAACCAGATCACCCTGGTCTTAGCACACAGCCCTGCTATGCAGGAATTACGCAAACGTGACCATACTTATGTTCAAAACTACTCCCAATTCTGTCAATCAACTGCTCATGAGCATCACTATACCTGGCAGCTTCAAAAAGAGGAGTACCTTAAGGCTATGGAAATAGAGCGCCAACAAAAGGAACAACAGCGCATTGCCGCAGAACGCGAACGACTGCAGCAGCAACAACGACAACGTTACTTGAAGTTGTTAGCCCATTGGGAACAAATTGCGATCGCTCTAGGTAGACCCGGCGATTATGTGGAGAAGATTCAACAGATCACAGATTCTTATGAGCGCGGTCTACCATTATCAAAGAAAGCCATTGAAGCTTGTGTTCAAGATACAGAAGATTATCACAGGCAGATTCAAGCACAAACACAACGTCGGTCTAGAGGATTGCGTTTATGATCCTAACCCGGTAAATGTAGAGAAATGCTTAGGCAGTTGCCAGTAATAAAATATCCCAACGAGCGTTGTTGAAATACAGCAATTCTCATTTTGAAAAAAATCAGAGAAAATTCTGTTATTTAAATAGAGAGCTTGTGTGGAAGCATCTGTCGATTAACAAATTAGATAGGCTCATGTGTAAATTTGGTGATCGTTTGTGGAGGGAGAAGTACAGGAGGTGAGCACAAGATATGAGGAGAGATCAATAAAGGTACTTGAAGAGAATAGTTGCAAGCGGGTTGGGCTTTTGTAATGGTATGACAGACAGCGTAGTTACGGGATTCTCCCAAGATGGTTTCATATCCGATTTGTGTCAATTCCCGAGAGTCTAAGATCAGTAGAAGTGTTTAGAGATTTGACGCTGCTTTAAGGTAGATATTAATAGACGATGAGGAGAGGATAATTTTCAGGATGTTGAGGAGGTTGGACTAGAGCTTCAATTGTTTGACCTAGGATGAGAGTTTGAGATGCATAACACCAAAAAAACTTTGATAAATTAATATTTTCGACAAAATAAATTAAGTCTTTAGAATCTTTAGCTATCACACGGAATTTCTCAGGCAATTGATTATTTTGTTGAGTCAACATACTTTTTCACTGATGAATTCAACTAGTTAAGAAAATTCACGTGACTCTTCAGTCACGGGGTCTTACACGTATTAAAAATGGGGAGGCTTTATTTATTGATTTGTTTACCTCATGATGAATCCTGAAGCTTGTAAGCCCTTGGAGCCGATGATAGGGAAAAGGGGAACCTTGTAACAAAACGGGCCTAGTGAGAACACTAACCGCTCAATCGAAGAAGGTTCCCCTTTTTCTAGTGGCAATATTCCCAACCCATTTTTGAGGGGACAATACGTCAATTGATTCATTGGCAGACTAAGGTAAGAGTGATTTTTTCGAAACCCTCTCTAAGTAATTCCTCTAAGTGCCAAGTATTTGAAATGTCGTTAATTAAATTAGATTTTGAATCTCAAAGCCTTTTCCAAGTTAAATGAATTGAGTTGGGCAGTAGTAGCAGCTATAAAGTTACTAAAAATTAAGGAAGTTAGATTAATTGTCCCGAATTGATAGTACTTTGAAACAAGCATAGTGTAAATCACGAAATTCTATTGTTGTCAAAGAAAATTTCTATAATGATTGCTGATCTGATTGCCGCCATTTCATTTCAGCCACTAAAATAAGCCCCTAGAATAACCTAGGGGGAGATTTGATACTTTATCTAACCAATTTTTAACATGCTAAAATTAGAGCACTACTTTTCTAGGTATTCACCCCACTTTGTTTTTAAGTGGGGTATTTTACTGGTTTTAGTATTATATTAGCTAGCAATGATATTAAAATAGTAGATCTAAAGCGAGAATTTTTCACTTACACTTGGTTGACTAAAAGACTAAGTGTATTTTTAGATTTGATTTCAGTTACTAAAATCAAATTAGTAGAATAAGAATCAATCAATAACGATTATTTTATCTTTCTACGTAGTATGCAGTAGTGCTACGTGTTTATTGCTTCTTGTTCAGCTGTCGAATAACAAGGTAATTGGGCTCTTGTGGAGTTTTGGTGATCCAAGGTGTTGATTATCAAATTAGATGGGCGCTTGAGTGCGATTTTGGTGATTTAGAGCTTGCGTTTTAAATAGCCAACAGCATTGTTAAAAAGTGAGTCTGAGAGATTGCCTAGCTCAAGGGATGGAGATGGTTGATGAGCTAAGTGAGAGCAATCAAGCAAGTTGAGGTCTATAGGATGATGATTGAGTGGTGGCTGGGGTGTCATTAAGTAAACTTCTTCAACTAAACCAGCAATTATGAGTCGAAAAGTAGCTTGCTGAAGGGAAGTAGTTGGTTGATTGATAATAGTAGCGATATTGTTTAAGGACATACGACTGTTGGCAAATGTCAGTATCTGCCGCTCTAAATCCTTTAAGTGAACATGAGGTTGGTTGTCACTAAGAGTACATATGGCAGAATTAGGATCTGGAAGTACATCAGCAAGAGTCTGCCAATTTTTGAGAGATCTTAGGGCCATGAGAGCAGCTTCAATGGCTTCGAGAGTTAATCCGGTCATTTCAGTAGTAGGGGCGGATAAATTTTTATCGAGTTTAAAAACACCGGAGCGAAATTCAAACATCTCCTGAATGTGCTTCAATTGGCTAGCAAATAATAAATTGAGATGTTCTGTATCTAGCAAACCTGAGGCTTTGAGGCGTAATCCCAGAGGTGTTTGCGATTGTTGTGTACAAAATTGGTCGAGCAATTGAGGGTGTAACCACTTGCGGAGCTTGATTTTACGGAGCAAACCCTGACCATTCAAGCAATTAGATGCGGCGACGACACAGCCGTGGCGAAACCAAATGGAGTAGTATCGTGAGCGTGTAGTTGAAGCATGAGCGCTAGATAAATTGCAGACAATTAAACGGCATGTTTTTCTTCCTTGAGCAATAAATAGAAATAATTCAGCTAAGGAAAAATCAGCTAAAGAACTATGTAGACGCATTAGATAGGTAATAAATAAGCAGCTAAAATTTTGCTAAGGAAATTTAGAAAAATACATATTTAACCGAAAGCCTATCAATTATATTGCAAATTATTAAATGAGCAAGGAAAAATCTCCTGAAGAAATATAGACTCATAAAATAAGCATAGAATAAGCACCTAATATCTTTTTTGAGTTTGAATAATGTCCTCAAGGCTGATCGGGTTGTGATTTACAAATTTAAACCGAACTCAGGACATACTGAAGGTGAGATCATTTGAGAGGATGTGTTATCAAACTTCGTTTGTGCGGCGGCTTTGCAAATTCGAGATAACTGCTTTCAGCAAACGAGTATAGCTCATTACTCTCAAGGACATGTCAGAGCGATCGCTGATGTCGAGTATCAAATTAAATTGGCAAAGAGTGCAGTTTTGGTGATCCGAGGTGGGTCGGGTAACATTGGGGTGTCGCCACCCCACAGTCCCCGTGCGAACGGCTCGTGACTGTTACAAATCTTGCCGCTCAAGCCGAGAGTGACTTCCCAGTCAGTAGTAATTGAAGAAGGCTTTTCCTTTTGGTTTGTAGACTTGTTGGTGTGTATTATCCGGTGACAAGGTGAGTGTAGCCAAACTAAGTTGTTAAGTGAGTCATTGAAACCGAAAGTGATAAGTAATGATAATTTGTTCTACAAAGGCGAGAGCATAGGGCATTGAAAGGTTTCCCCTGTTTGTATTATCGTATTACATAGTAAGCGCACTATAATACATATCTCTTTGTACTCACTTAATACCTTAATTAACTGAAACTCTTATACATCAAGGATTTTGAATGTAATATGTTGCTCAAAAAATTTTTGACTTTATCAAAAATAAACGTAAAAACGGTGATACACAGCAGTGTTCTCAGTAATTGAGAACTTATGCCCATTTTCACTTTCAAAGTGATAACAATTATTTTTAAACCCTGTGAATCTTACCAACATTCTGAATCCAGAAAGAAATTCAATCTCATAGATGTTACCAACCTTAAGCTCATTAGCTTGTATTTGCAACATTGTTGTTGGTACTGAAAATACACAGATTTTACACCAGTAAAGTGACTGTTGTTAACTTGATTGGAAAGCAAAAAGCCGTCTTCCGACACTAGACGGCTTAGTAACACAATTAACTATTTTTCTTGTCTTTAGGTTTTCGACAGATGACGTACCGATAGCCTAATAAGAGTATTCTTTATCCGTTTACATCATTAAGCTTACTTTGTTGGTATGTCAATTACCCACATAGGGTATTTTTTTTAGAGACCCATTATAAGCATTGAAATAAGTGGTTTTTAATTTCAAATGAGTGATTCCTACAATTTCTTTAATACTTAATTCTGAGGAAATTCTGAGGATTTCAATCACCCCAAAAGTGCTATCCTCTAAAGGATTTGTCTACAAGTTTTGTCTACAATCAGTATAAAAACTATCATGGGCAGACCAAAGAAGGGGCAACTTCAAA
>Ga0070738_10002716_pt1 | contig 25799 bp, 23 predicted proteins | sample Coa_R2_2_FD_66446 | JGI IMG/M metagenome (GOLD analysis project Ga0070738, IMG submission 66446) | Surface soil microbial communities from Centralia Pennsylvania, which are recovering from an underground coalmine fire - Coalmine... | ecosystem: Environmental > Terrestrial > Soil > Unclassified ...
GTGGAGCAGCTATTCGAGCGGCGCCGGCAGCGCCGTGTGGAGCGTGCGCGCGAGCGCCTGGCCGGCAAAAGCTTCGCTGAGCGGGTTGCAGAGCTGGCCCGCATCCTGGACGAGGACGGTTACCTGGCCGACTTCACTCGCGCCGACGATGGAAGCTTCCGCATCACCGAGCACAACTGCGCCATCCTGGACGTGGCCCGCCGCTGGGGCCACGCCTGCAGCAGTGAGATTGCCTTCCTGCGCGAGGCCCTGCCCGATGCCGAGGTGACCCGCGTGGCCCACATGATCGGCGGCGCGCACGTATGCGCCTACGAGGTCCGTCCGTCTAAGGCAGGATGAGCTGCGAGTCGCCGAACTCGTGCCATAGGTAGCCGGCGCGGATCGCCTCGGTGTACGACGCCTCCAGGAGCGGTCGCCCGGCAATGGCTTCCAGCATCAGCAGGTGCGATGCGCGCGGCTCGTGCCAGCCGGTGATTAGCCCGTCCACGAAGCGCACGCCGCGCTCGGGCGTGATGACCACGTCCGTCCAGCCATGGGCAGCGCTGTCAGCGGCTGATTCCAGCGCCCGCACAACGGTGGTGCCAACGGCGATCACCGGCCGTCCGGCCGCTCGCGCCTGCTGAACGGCGGCGGCCGTCTCGGGCGGGACCTCGAAGTATTCGGGGAACGGCAGCTCGTCCGCCTCCTGCGACGACACCCCGGTGTGGAGCGTGATGAACGCAGTCTCCACACCTCGCCGCCGCAGCTCAACCAGGAGCTCCCGCGTCAACGGACGGCCGGCGCTGGGCATTTCCGCCGAGCCGGGTCTATCGGCGAACTCCGTCAGGTAGGCGGAGAGCGGCCATTCGCGGGCAATATGTGCGTAGCGGATGGGCTTGCCATTCGCAGCGAGGTACTCGAGCACCGGCCGGGGCAGATGCAGCCGCGCCGTCCACAATCGCGAGCCTTCGATGACCAGCTCATCCGGCGGCGGGTACGCGTCCAGCACACGGGCCGTCCCCCCTTCCGGCAGGAACAGCAGCTCGCCAATCCGTCCATTCCGGACCCGCGCTCCGGCGGGGGTCCTCAGCTCGAGCGTCCACAGCTGCTCCACGGCCTTCGGCAGTCGCGTCGAGAAGTGGATCACGACCGGTGCGCCGTCGCTGCGAAAGCCCGCCACCTCCGCCGGCAGCGTGGCCGAGCGGTTCAGGACAAGCAGGGTGCCGGGCGCGAGAAGGCTCGGGAGATCACGAAATCTCGCGTGCTGCAGCCGGCCATCGCGCTTGCGCGAGACCATCAGCCGCACTTCGTCGCGGGCCAGGCCGCGCACCTCCGGGGGCTCGTGCGCTTCCAGCGCCGGCGGCAGCTCGAAATCGAGACGGGGCGCCGTCACGGTCGAGGCCATGGCTCACACTCCCACCTGCACGGCGATCCTCTTGGCCTGGTAGCGGCGGCTCGGCAGATCGCCCTCGATCAGCGCCAGCAGGCCTGGGACGCTCTCCTCTGGCAGCGGCCGGTCGGAGATGTCCTCGCCGGGGAAGGCCTCCTGGTGCATCTGCGTGCGCATGTCGCCGGGGTCCACCCAGTAAACACGCACGCCGGGCTCCTCGGCGGCAAGGATATGGCTGAGCTGCTCCAGCGCCGCCTTCGACGAGCCGTAACCGCCCCAACCCTCGTACGCCTCGACGCCCGCGTCCGAGGTGATGTTCAGGATGCGTCCATGCGACTGCCGCAGCAGCGGCAGCGCCAGCTGGATCAGGCGCAGAGGCGCCAGCGTGTTCACTGCGTAGACGCGGTCCAGGACGTCCAGCGGGTACTCGGCGAGATTGGGCTGCGGGGACGGCCCCAGGATGCTGGCATTGTTCACCAGCACCTGCAGGCCGCCCAGCTGTCGCGCGGCCTCCACAAGCCTGAGCCGGTGGGTTTCGTCGGCCACGTCGCCTGGAATGGCGACGACTCGGGTGAGCTTCGAGAGCTCCGCCGCGGCGCTTTGCAGCGCCTCACCTCCGCGGGCGTCGAGCACCAACTGCCAGCCTTGGCGAGCCAGCGCAGCGGCCAATGCCTTTCCGAGGCCTCGAGAGGCCCCGGTGATCAAAGCTGTTTTCATGGCCGCATTATAGACAGTAACTACTGTCTATACATCGGTCATTCGACTAGGCGGGGGACGCCAGCTCGGCCTCGACGCGCCGCACGAATTCGGCGAAGATGTCGTCCGCGCGGCGGCGCATGGGTGTCGCGCCCAGCGCCGCGAGTTTGCCGAGCACTTCGAGGCGCGCGTTCAGCGTGAGCCTGGTGCCCGCGGCGGCGGGCGAGAGCACGGCCTCGACCGTGCCCTTCACACGGGCCTGGCCGCGGCCGTCGTTGCCGGTCAGCTCCGCCACCAGCCGGCTCGGCGCGTCCGCCGACTGCACCGCGATCTCCACCGGCAGCTGCAGCCGGAAGGGGCCCAGCTTGTCCGTGACGGTGGCCGAGTAGCGCTTGCCTGGCTCGAGCTCGCGCATGTCCGCGACGCCGGGGATGCAGCCGCTCAGGCGGGGCAAATCGCCCACCAACTGCCAGGCGCGGTCCTGGCTGGCGGCGACTTCGGTTTCCTTCGTGATCTCGAGGAGCACTTGATCCAGCCTACGCCATGGCCGGGACGTGCTGCCGCGTGCGGGCCTTCACCAGCGGGATGCCGAGCAGCACGACCGAGAGCACGGCCGCCGAGCCGCCAATGACGGCCGCGCCTGGCCCGCCCCAGGCCGAGGCCATCGCGCCGGCATCCATCTGGCCGAGCTGCGGCCCGCCGGCAGTGAACATCCAGGCCAGGGCGGAGACACGCCCGCGCAGCTCATCGGGCGTGGACAGCTGGACCAACGTGATCCGCGGGACCTCCGCCATCACATTGGCCACACCCGTGCCGAACAGCGCCAGCATGGCCAGCCAGAATACGGGCGAGACGCCCAGGCACACGAGCCCGAACGCTTCGGCGGCGTAGGCGATCAGCAGCATGCGCACGGGCTTCTGGATGTTCCCGCGCGCGCCGAGGAACAGGCTGCCGGCGACGGCGCCGCCGGAGAGGGCCGCGTTCATCCAGCCCAGCCCCTCGGGGCCGACTAGGAACACGTCCTTGGCGAAGATGGGCAGCAGCCCGCGCGAGTTGCCGAGGGCGCGCGTGCTCAGGTCGATCAGCAGCGTCCACAGCACCAGCGGCTCGGCCACGGCGTAGCGGAAGCCGCCCACCACCAGGTCCCAGGTGTTGGCTTTGCTGCCGGTTCCGCGCGGCACCGGCTTCATGGCGATCACGGCGGCGGTCAGGAACAGGTACGAGATGCCGTTGGCGCCATAGGTCCAGCCGAGGCCCGCGCTGCCGATGAGCACGCCGCCGAGGCCCGGGCCGAAGACCGTCGCCAGCTGGCGCAGCAGGGTGGTCAGGTTGTAGGCGCTGGCCAGCTCGTCGGCGGGGACGACGTTCGGCACCAGCGCCTGCCGCGCCGGGCCATCGAACGCCGTGGCCGCCCCGGTCAGGAAGGTGACGGCGTACAGCGTGAACACGTTCACCGAGCCGCTGAACGTGGCGAAGATGAGCCACGCAGAGGTGAGCATGCGCACTGCCTGCACCCAGACGAGCAGCAGCCGCCGGTCCATGATGTCGGCGACAGCGCCGCCCACAAGTGTCAGCAGCAGGAAGGGGATGGCCCGAGCGGCCCCGACCAAGCCGAGCTGCAGCGCCGAGCCGGTGAGGACGTAGATGTGCCAGGCGATGGCCACCACCTGCATCTGGTCGCCGACGGTCGACACGAACAGGCCGCCCCACAACAGGCGGAAGTCCCGATGCCGCAGGGTGGCCAGCGCATGCCGGCCGCGCGGCTCAGCGGGTGGCAAGAGCGTGCACGTCGAAGCGGCCGGCGCACACGCGGAGCACGCCGATCAGGCCCAGCAGCATCGCCAGCATGGTGATGCAGAAGGCGGCCACGGGGCCGGTCTGGCCGCCGTTCCACAGGTCGAAGATAGTCACGGAGGCCACCTCGCTGCCGGGCGAGGCCAGCAGGATCGACGCGGACAGCTCCCGGAACGAGTAGGCGGCGATATAGATCCAGCTGGTCACGAACCCGGACATGACCAGCGGCAGGATGATCTTGCGGAAGGTGGTGACCCAGGCGGCGCCGCTCAGGTGGCCGGCTTCCTCGAGCTCCGGCTTGAGCTGGACCACGGCGGCGAAGGAGAAGCGCATGCCCATTGGCATGAAGCGGGTGACGTAGGCGATGCCGATGACCCACAGCGTGCCATAGAGGCTGAACGGAAGCGTGATGTAGATCCACAGCAGGCTCAGGCCGAGCACGATGCCCGGAAAGGCCTTGGGCAGGAAGATGAGCATGTCCAGGATGCGCCCGCGGCTGTTGCCCGAGCGCACCACCAGCCAGGCTGCGACGATGGTCAGCAGCGAGCCGGCCGTGGCCGAGCCTCCGGCCAGGATGAGGCTGTTGCGCATGGCGCGCACAGTGGTGGGGTAGTGCAGGATGAACGCGTAGTTCTGCAGGCTGATGCTGTGCAGCGCCTGAAGCGAGGGCGCGGAGTAGAAGGGCAGCAGCGAGGCCCACAGCAGCACCAGCACCGGCAGGCCGAAGCCGAACCCCAGCACCGCCAGGCAGGCGCCGCCGAGGGGCCACCTGGCGCGCCCCAGGTCGGTCCGCCGCGGCCGGTAGTTCTGCCCGCCGACGGTGGCGTAGCGGCTGGCGCGGGTAGTGATCTGCTGGTAGGCCCAGATGCCCAGCGCAGCCAGCAGGAGGAAACCAGCCCCGTAGGCGCTGGCCAGGTTGATGTCCGACGGCGTGCCTTCCGTCGATTCGTAGATGGCGGTCGAGAGGGTGGGCAGGTGCGCCCTCAGGCCGATGAAGGTCGGCGCCTCGATGGAGTCGAAGGCGTCCAGGAAGACCATGAGGGCACCGGCCAGCAGTCCCGGCGCGGCGAGCCGCAGCGTGACCCCGCCGAAGACCCGCAGCGGCGAGGCGCCGTTGGCGGCGGCGGCTTCCTCCTGGGCCGGGTCTATCGAGTGGAAGGCGACGATACTCAGCAGGAAGGCGATGGGCAGCAGGTCGATGCCCTCGCACCAGATCATGCCGCCCATGCCGTAGATGTTCACGGCCGGCAGATGCGCCGCCTCGAGCACCTTGTTGACCAGCCCGATGTTCGGGCTCAGCAGCAGGATCCAGCCGATGACGGCCAGCATCATGGGTATGACCACGCGCACGATGCTGAGCGTGAAGATCATGCCCTTGAACGGCACGTTGGTGCGCTCGTGCACCCAGGCCAGGAAGCCGCCCAGCAGCATCGACAGGATGGTCGTGCCGGTGGCGTAGACCACGGTGTTGCCGAGCGTGGCGTAGATGTCGCCGTCGAGGTAGGCCTCCTTCAGCTTGTCCAGCGTGAAGGCGCCGGCCGCGCCGGGCGGCGCGTCCCGGAACATGCCGTAGAGGAGGAGGAGCAGGGGGCCGAGAGCAAGGTAGGCCAGCAGGGCGACGATTACGCCGAGCAGGATCGACTGGCCGCTCGGCCGGGGCAGGCTCCAACGCCGCGGCAGCGGCAGCGCGATAGCGCTCATGGTGTCACTCTGAACTCAACGTCATGCTGAGCGTCGAGCGAAGCATCCCCCGCAGGGTCGGTCCGGGGACCCTTCGCTCGACGCTCAGGGTGACAAACAGACTCAGACTCAGGCTTTGAATAAGGAGCTGAACTCCTTCTGCTTCGCGGCCAGGTTCTTGCCCGAGTCGGGGCCCTGGACCCAGACGTCGCCCTTGGTCTGCTCGGCGATCTCCGGGTATTTGAGCTTCACGTCCGTGCGCGGCACCATGCGCCCCGTGCTGTCCGCCAGGATCTGCATGCCGTCCTTCGAGAACAGCCAGTCGATGAACAGCAAGGCCGCGTTCGGGTGCGGCGCCGTCTTGTCCGCCAGCAGCGGCTCGCCGGCGATCATCGTCGGCCGCAGGTAGACGTAGTCGATCGGCGCGCCCTTCTTCTTGGCGGCGATGACCGAATAGTCGAACAGCGCCACGGACATGTCGAACTCGCCCGCGGTCAGCAGGTTGAGCTGGTTGGTGCGGCTGTTCAGGATGCGAGGATTCTGGAGGGCCAGCTTCTTGAGGAAGTCGGTCCCTTGCTGGTCCCCCATCGTGGCGCGCAGGAACTCGGCCCAGGCGTAGTCCTCGGAGTCGATGGACAGCTTGTCCTTCCAGCGCGGGCTCAGGAAATCGGCGTACGACTTCGGCGCCTCGTCAGGCTTGACGCGCTGGGTGTTCCAGGCGGGCAGCACGCCGTTGAGGTACATGAACGCCCAGTAGCCCTGCGGATCTCGCATGTTCTGGGGCAGCTCCTGCACGCTAGGCGAGTCGTACGGCGCCACCGCGCCAGCGCTCTCGTAGTTCAGAATGGACTCCGGCGAGACGTCGATCACGTCGAACAAGGTCTTCTTGGCCCGGACCTCGGTGAGCGCCTTGTTGGCCAGGTCGCCATCGGAGGCGCGGAAGACCTCGGCCTTCACGCTGGGGTAGGTCTTGTTGAAGCCGTCGATGACCGCCTGAGCGTCGCCGGCGTTCATGGTGGAGTACAGCATCAGGCTGCCCTCCTTCTGGGCGCCCTGCAGGAGCATCTGCTGACGCTCCTGCGGGGATTTGCCCTTCAGGGAGGCGCTGAGGCTTTCGATGGAGCCGGCCTGGCTTGCTGCGGGGGCCGCTGCCCCGGTGCCGCCGCAGCTGCTGAGCAGCAGCGCCGCCACCCCCACGAAAGCAGAAGCAAGCCTGGAACCCAGGGCTCCAGGGCTCCTTCTGCTAGGCAATGGCTTCGGCGGTGAGCCGGTGCTCCACTTTGTGGAAGCCCTGCCACAGGGCCTCGTAGAAGTAGCGCGCGCCGAACTCGATGCGCAGCGTTCGGGTGCGGCCGTCGGAGTTGTTGAAGTGCTCGTGCATGGTCATTTTCGGCGGCACGTGCACGGCGTCGCCGGCGACCCAGTCGTAGCGCTTGCCGTCCACCTCGGAGTAGCCGCTGCCCTCGAGCACGTACAGCATGGCCTCGGTGTGGGTGTGGGAATGGCTGCGCGTCTTGGGCGTCTCTTCGAAGATGTTGGTGATGGCCACGGCTTTGGCCTGGAAGTCGTTGGTCTCGTCGCTCAGGCTCTCGCTGCCGCCCATCAAGATGTAGATGGCGCCGTGGCGATGGCCCTGGTGGCCGACGCCGTGGCCGTGGCCCTCGTGCCCATGGCCGTGGTCGTGCCCATGATGCTCGTGGCCGTGACCGTTACCGTGCGCGGCGGAGGCGGCCACAGCCGCTTCGGCCGCCTTGCGCTGCTCCTCGCGGCGGGCATTCTCGTCGATCCAGTCCTCGGGATGGAGGGCGATGCGGCGGGTGCCGCTGGCGTCGTACTGTGACTCCTGCTTGCCGTAGCGGGTCTCGACGTCGGCCGGATTGGCGCCCTTCTCCTCAAGCTGGATCATGCGGCCCAGCTTGACGAACAGGTCGAGATCGATGCTCATGGCCGAGACGTAGAAGGCCGGCTCGGAGCCCGTATTGAAGTGCTGGTGCTCGGACATGAACGGGATGTGGATGGTCGTGCCGGGCTTCCAGTCGTAGCGCCGGCCGTCGATCACGCTGAAGCCGGTGCCCGAGAGGAAGTGCATGCCTTCCTCGCCGTGCTGGTGCTTGCCGGTATGATGGCCGGCCGGGATCTCGGCCTTCATCAAGCTGGTGCCCATCGTCGGGAAGCCGACCTGCTCGCCAATCAGCATGGCGATGCGGTAATCCTGCGGCGTCTCGATCCATTTCAGGTCTTTGCCTTTAGCCAGCGCGGGCGCGTTCTCGACGGCCGCCTGAGCCTTCTTGCTCTGTTCGATCCACTCTTCGTAAAAATTCATGCCCCCTATGGTAAGGGAGGAGCCAAACCTCCCTTACCATAGGGGACTAATGGCTACAGTGATTGGTGAGCGCGTTCCGCGCGTCGAAGGCGTCGAGAAGGTCACGGGCAGGGCGCTGTACTCTGCCAATGCGCTGATCCCCGGCACCATCTGGGGCAAGTGCGCGCGCAGCCCCTACGCCTACGCCCGGATCAAGAGCATCGACGTCAGCAAGGCCAAGGCGCTGCCCGGCGTGCTGGCGGTGATCACGGCCAAGGACATCAAGAACAACCTGGTCGGCAAGCGCGTGAAGGACCAGCCCATCCTGGCCGAGGACGTGGTGCGGTTCATCGGCGAGCGCGTGGCGGCCGTGGCGGCGGAGGATAAGGACGTGGCCGAGCAGGCCGTCGACCTTATCGAGGTCGAATACGAAGAGCTCGACCCGTTGCTCGACCCGCTGACGGCCATGTCAGATGCGGCGCCGCTGCTCCATCCCAACTACGAGAGCTACGTCGGCAAGTCGCCCGCCGTGCCTGCCGGCATGAAGAACGTCCACGCCTACGGCAAGTGGGAGAAGGGCGACGTGGCGGCCGGCTTTGCCGAGGCCGACGAGATCGTCGAGGGCCGCTACACCACGGCCAGGATGCACCAGGCCTACATCGAGCCTCACGCCTCCGTCGTCTCTATAGATAACGAAGGCCGGGTGCACGTGTGGTCGGCCCAGAAGCAGCCGTATGGCCTCCGCGACGCGCTGGCGCAGGCGCTGGAGATGCCCATCGAAAACGTGGTCTACGAGTACACGCGCGTGGGCGGCGAGTTCGGCGGCAAGGGCCACATCATGGATGTGCCGCTGTGCTACTACCTGGCGAAGGCGACCGGCCGTCCGGTGCGCATGATCATGACCTACACCGAGGAGTTCATGGCCGCCAACCCGCGGCACCCCGGCTTCATCGAGTTCAAGACCGGCGTGAAGAAGGACGGGACGATCGTGGCGCACCAGTCGCGGGTGCTGTTCGACGGCGGCGCGTACGGCGGCTACAAGCCGGTGCCGACGGTCGATCTGGGTGGCGCACGCAAGGCCGGCGGGGCCTACCGCATCCCGAACACCAGCATGGAGTCGGTGATCGTCTACACCAACCACGTGCCGGGCGGGTTCATGCGGGCGCCGGGCGATCCGCAGGTGCTGTTCGCGCTGGAGAGCCACATCGACGAGATCGCCTACAAGCTGGGCCTCGATCCGCTGGAATTCCGGCGGCACAACATCCTGCGCCCGGGCGACGCGAACGCTGCCGGCGAGAAGTGGGAGGACCTGCGAGCGGTCGAGGTGCTGGAGGCGGCGGTGGCGAAGTCGAACTACGGCAAGGCCAAGCCAAAGCCGAACATCGGCCGCGGCATGGCCATCACCAACCGCCACATCGGCGGCGGCGACGCCGAGGCGCTGATCCAGATCGACAGCCAGGGCCAGGTGACGCTGGTCACCGGCACGGCCGACGCCGGCCAGGGGTCCCACACGGTCCAGCAGCAGATCCTGGCCGAGCTGCTGTCCATCCCGCTGAGCCAGATTCGGGTCACCCCCGGCAACACCGACGTGGCGCCGTTCGATCCTGGCGTTGGCGGCGGCCGGACCACGCACGTCACCGGCCAGGCGGTGGTGCAGGCTGCCGGGAAGGCCGTGGACGAGCTGAAGGGCTGGGCCGCGGAGATGCGTGGCTGGCCGGAGAACGAGGTGACGCTGGAAGACGGCCACTTCGTGGCCAAAGGCGAGCAGGGCGAGGCCGTGTCATTCGCCGAGGCGGCCCGCGAGGCGATCCGCCGCAAAGGCGAGCCGCTGGAGTTTCGCAGTGCCTACAGCAAGAACAAGGTCGAGCAGGAATGCTTCTGCGCCCAGGTGGCCGAGGTCGAGGTGGACCCCGACACCGGCCAGGTGACGGTGCTGAGCATCACCACCGCCCATGACAGCGGCACGCTGATCAACCCCATGGCTGCCGAGGGCCAGGTGGAGGGCGGCGTCATTCAGGGCTTCGGGTTCGGCGTGATGGAGGAGATGATGGTAGAGGACGGCAAGGTCGCCAACCCGAACATGGGCGAATACAAGATCCCGACGATCGCCGACGTGCCCGACATCCGCGAGGCCTGGGTGGAGGACGCCCCTGGGCCACTGCCATTCAACGGGCGCGCGCTCTCAGAGCACTCACTCATCGTCACCGCCGGCGCCATCAACAACGCCGTCCGCGACGCCTGCGGCGTGCGCATCACCTCCACGCCGATCACGGCGGAGAAGGTGTACAAAGCGCTGCACGGGGCCTGATCACCGGCAGGCCGGGTGACGCCCGGGCGCTTAGAAGTATGGCCGAAAAGCGCTAGGCGGGCCGCCGAGCCTCCGTGCCATCGGAGCAGGCCCGAGCTCCGCCGCGAGCTTTCCGGCCATACTTCTAGGGCGTCAGCTGATACGAGAAGGTTGCTGCTTGAGCCCCCAGCCCGGGCACAGACCAATGGGCAGTGATTGACCACTGTCCCGCATGTGCCGCGGTGAAGGTTGGGTTCGCGCTGCCGCTCGACATGGGGGTAAAGCCCGGTGCGCTCCAGAACATGAGCCCCGCCCCGACGAACGAGCAGGTCACCGTGCTACCCAGCCGGATAGTCCCGCCCGTGGGGGTGCACGACGCCGTTGGCGGCTGTAGCACAGGAGGCGGATCAACGCAGATGGTGCCGCCGTTTGGCGCCGGGCCGCACCCGTAGCGCAAGAAGGTGTACTGGAAGCTCTGCGACTGGGCTCCCAGGCCTGGCACCGCCCAATAGCCGGTGATCGACCCTGGGCCACTCGAGCGTGTGGCCGTGAAGGTAGCGGAGTTCCCCGAGACTGACGCCTGAAATCCAGGCGCGCTCCAGAACAGAAATCCCGTTCCCGAGAAGCTGCAGGACACAACCGTGCCGACCAGCACGCCACCCGTTGCCGGGCTGCACGAAATGGAGCTGGCGGCCTCCGCGGGAGCGGCGACGATGAAGGTCACAAGCAGGGACAGACCCACCAAAACAACCCGCCACAACCTGGCGATGCCTACCACGCGCGAACTCCTCAGATCAACGTCTGCTTGAGATTAGGGAAGGGGCGTCAAAGAAACAAGCAGCAAATTACTCACCCAAAGCCGCAAGATGCGGCGCAGCTCTGCCAGGCGGCCACTGCTCTCAGGCGTGGCTCGGAGGGGTCCTGATTCTTGCCTGCTTGGGCTTAGGATAGGGTCAGTGGCGTCTGAGCGGGGCAAAGCCGAACAGTGGCAGATGCTCTTCTCGTACATGCTGGGCTACCAGGCGACCTGGGTCATCGACGTGGGGCTGAAGACCGGCCTCTTCCAAGCTGTCGCCGAGGCCGAGCCCGTCGATGAAGGCGCGCTGGCCGAGAGGCTCGGCTTCAACCGGACCTACCTCGGCGTGTGGTGCCGGGCAGCCTACGCTTTCGACCTCGTGGACTGGGACGAGCAGGCCGGCTACCGGCTGGCGCCGCACATGCGCGAGCTGCTGTTGGAGCCGGGCGACCCGCAATTCCTGGGTGGCCGGCTGCAGTTCTACGCGGCGCTCCACGAGGACTTCCGCGCCTTCCCCAAGCACCTCGCCCACGGCGGGACCTGGCCCAGGGCAGAACACGACCCCTTCCTGCTGCGCACGCTCGAGAGCATGACCAAGCCGGACGCCGTCATGATTTCGGAGTCTGTCCTACCGCAGCTACCGGCGGTGCTGGCCCGGCTGCAGGCAGAGGGTGGCGCCATCCTCGACATCGGCGCCGGCGCCGGCTTCGCGGCGGTCCACTACGCCCGCCAGTTCCCCAAGGCGCACGTGATTGGGCTGGAGTTCGATGAGGCGCAGGTCCGGCTCGCCCGCCAGGAGGTGCAGGAGCCGCGCGTCGATATTCGCCAGGGCGACGCCAACCAGCTCGCCGAGCGCGATGCCTACGACCTGGTGACGATGAACGTCGCGCTGCATGAGACGGGCGGCCCCGAGCAGTGGCGCAACGTCCTGCGTCGCGTTCACAGCGCCCTGAAGCCTGGCGGCGGCCTGGTCGTCTCCGAGCTGCCCTACCCCGACTCGGTCTCGGACTACCGCGAGCTGCCGGTCTACAAGGCCCTCGCCGGCGTGCAGTTCCACGAAACCCTGGTCGGCTGCGGAGCCATCACGCAGAACACCCTGCGCGACCTCCTGGCCGCTGCCGGCTTCGCGAACGCCCGCGTCGCCGACCAGCCGGTGCCCACGCGCTTCGTGATGATTGCCGAGAAGTAGCAGGGCCGGAGCCCAGGCCCACAGAAAGGCCCCCCGGTTGGCATACGGGTTGCGCAATAGGACCTTCAAATGCGTGACCTGGCGAAACGGGGAGCTGATCCGGAGGTGCATGCGGAGCGAGTGCTCCCGGCCTTTCTGGGAGCGTTCGCCAGGAATCTCGCCATCTTCGGCATTCGTGGGGGACTTTCTGCAATGAAACGGGCGGACGGCGATTCCATTCATCCAGAGTCGTACGACGACGGCCATAGAGAACAGGTTGTGGCCGGGCCGGGCAGCGGCGCGAAGAAGAAGACCTCGCCCATCGACGAGGCAAAGGCCTTCGTCGATAAGTTCGGCAAGGACTGGTGCATGAACCTGTGCTCCCTGCTGGCCTACAACTTCCTGGGCGCCATCTTCCCGCTGCTGCTGGGCATCCTGGCGCTAGGAGCGCTGTTCCTGCCGGCCAGCATGGTGCAGGAGATCGGGACGCAGCTCAACGGCGCGGTCCCTTCGGCAGCCAATGGCGCGAACGGGCTCAACCTTAATTTCAACAGCGTGCTCGAGAACTTCCGGCGGGCATCTGGGCTTACCGCCATCATCAGCTTCGCCGCGCTGTTGTGGACCGGCTCGAGCCTGTTCGGCGTGATGGAAAACTGCTTCAGCATCATCTACCGCACCAAGGACCGCGACTTCATCTGGCAGAAGCTGATGGCGTTGGCGATGATCGTGATCTTCGCCATCCTCACGCCGCTATCCTTTGTGGCCTCCAGCATCAGCGGCTCGTATCAGCAGATCGCGAAGGGTATGGGCAACGTCCCCGGCGCCGGTCTGGTGTTCTCCGTGGGCGGGTTCGTCATCGGCGCGATTTTCGGCTTCGTGCTGTTCCTGCTGATCTACCTCATCGTGCCGAATATGCACATCAGCTGGAGCCATGCCTGGCGCGGCGCGGTTGTCGCCAGCGTCCTGTTCGAGGCGGCGACGCTGGTGTTCCCGTGGTACTCGACGCACTTCGCGGGCAAGAGCCAGTTCGGCGCGGTGGCCGGCCTGCTGGCGGTGCTCACGCTGTGGTTCTGGGTCATCTCGCTGATCCTGATCCTGGGCGCTGAAGTGAACTCCTACTTCGCCCTCGGGCAGCGCGCCGCGGGCGACGACCTGCCGGGCGTGCTGCATGGTCTGAAGGTCCACGGCGAGGCCCGCCGCGGGGAAGACGCGGCCTCGCCCCAGCAGCAGGAGCGGGTGATGGAAGACGTGCAGCCCAAATCCGAAAAGAAGCAAGCGGGGCTGGCGTAGCCCAGCCCACAGAAACCAAACCTCAACCAACAGCCTGAAGGAGGACGAGACATGGCTATGGACGAGACACGGGGAACCACAAGCAGCAGGCGAACGACGGGAGGATCGTCGCCACCCACCGGGATGCCGGCCTCACCCGGCGCAGCGGCGGACAAGGCCAAGGAGGCGGCGGTATCGCAGCTCACCACCCAGAAGGGGCGCGCGGCGGAAGCCATGACGAGCATGGCGCAGTCGCTGCGGCAGGCCGGCCAGGGGTTGGAGCAGAGCCAGCCACCCCTGCCGGTGCACCAATACGTCACCAAAGCCGCCGACCAGCTGGAGCAGCTGGGCACCTTCATCGACCAGCGCGAGGTCGGCGAGATCGTGGCTGAGGTGGAAGGCTTCGCGCGCCGTCAGCCGGCGCTCTTCCTGGGAGGGGCCTTCGCGGCGGGACTGATGATCTCACGGTTCCTGCGCAGCTCCGGCGGCAACGGCGGGTCCTCCGCCTCCCCTTACGCGAGCGATCCCAGTATGTATGGCCCCTCACGGACCTACGGGAGTGAGGCCGTAAGCCCCTCCGGCGCGGCCGTGTCGGAGCCGGTGGCCGAGCTGTAGGAAGACGGCCATGAGCGTGAACTACGGAGAGCCCTCGCTAAAGGAGTGCTTCTCCGACCTGACGAGACAAGCCGGCGAGCTGGTCCGGGAGGAAGTGGAGCTGGCGAAGACAGAGCTCTCGCAGACGGCCGGCCGCCTGGGCAAGGGCGCAGGCTTCGTGGCGGCGGGCGCGGCCCTGGGCTACGCAGCGCTGCTGGCGCTCATCGCCAGCTGCATCATCCTGCTGGCGCTGGTGGTCAAGCTCTGGATCGCGGCGCTGATAGTGACCGGCGTGGTGGCCCTCGCGGCAGGCATCCTCATCATGTCCGGCATCAACCGGCTCAAAGTCGAGAGCCTGGCCCCGCGGGAGACGATGCAAACCATCCAGGAGGACGTGGCATGGCTGAAAGCCCAAGCTCGTTGACCCGGACCGTCATCGTAGCCAAACCTTCTTCTCCGTCCAGCGCCCCTCGGCGCCATGACGAGCGCGTCAGCGACGTCCAGGAGCACAAGGAGCGCATCGCTCGCAAGCGGGCCGAGATGTCGGCCACGATCGATTGCATGCAGCGGCAGCTCGATCCGCAACGAATAAAGACTCGGGTCACTACCTCGGTGAGGCAGGCGACCATTGGGAGGGCACAGCAGATGTTCGACAGCACACGCTATGGGCTGGTGGACCGCGTCCGCGAGAATCCCATCCCGGCGGCCATGGTGGCCATCGGCTTGGGCTGGCTGTTCACGCGCAAGCCGGACAGCGTGGACCGCTACCGCGAGTACGACAGCGACTACGGCTACACCCATGATTACCGCGGCGCCGACGAGTCGGACCGCGCGGGGGACATGCGCGACAACGTGAAGGACCGCATGGACGACATGCGCAGCCGTGTCCAGGAGCGCGCCGGCGACGTGCGGGCGCGGGCCCAAGGGCGCATGGAGGACGTGCGAGGCCGCGCTCAGGACACCATGGCTCAAGTCCAGGACCGGGCCTCCAACATGGCCGGCCAGGCCCGCTACACGGCGGTGAGAGCGCGCGGCGGTTTCCAGCGCATGCTGGAGGACAACCCGCTCGCAGTGGGCGCCATTGCGCTCGCGGCAGGCGCGGCGATCGGGCTGGCGGCGCCGCCGACCGAGAAGGAGAACGAGCTCTTCGGCGACACGCGCGACCGGCTCGTGGACCGCGCCCAGGCGAGCGCGCAGGAGGCGGTGGAGAAGGCGCAGCGCGTCGCCCAGAAGGCGGCCGCGACGGTCCAGGAGGAGGTGCGCAGCGAAACGTCGAGCTGAGCTCGCTCCAGCCTACATATACGAAGGGGCGCCTCCGGGCGCCCCTTCGTCATCTACAGCACGTAGAGCTGGGGCTTGAGCTTATTCACCGAGCGGGCGCCGGTTTCGGTGATCACATAGGTGTCGCCCATGAACACGCCGGCCACTCGGTCCTCGGTGCAGGGGTGGATCTCCACGCAGCAGGCCATGTTCGGCTTAAGGACCACGTCCTTGTCGGGTCGGTGCGAGGTGCCGACGAACGGGCCGGCGTCCAGCGGGTTGAACACGCCGTGGACGAGCGGCGCCACGATGGTGTAGCCCCTGTCCCAGATGACCTGGCCGGCCTGGCGAATCTCGGCGGCGGTGCAACCTGGCCGGAGCGCCTCGGTCACCCGCTGGTAAGCCTCGAGGCATACGTCGAACAGCCCCTGGAACTGCGGCGTCGGCTTACCGAAGGAGATCGGCTTACCGGTCTGCGCCTCGTAGCCGTGGGGGTCGCGTGCGCCGAGCTCCAGCAGCAGCACGTCGCCGTCGGCGATGTTGCGGTCGATCGGGCGCGGCCGCTGGAAGCTGGTGGTGGGGTGGTGCATGGACTCGCTGCCGGCCAGGATCATGCACGGCACTTCGCCGCCTTCCCTGGCGAACGTGCTCCAGATGATTGAGAACAGGTCCTTTTCGTGCATGCCGGGCTTCAGCTCGTCCATGACGGCCTGGACGGCGCAGTCGCCGATGCGGCCGGCCTCTTCGAGGCAGACCAGCTCCTCGGGCGACAATTCCATGCGCTTCAGCCACCACTCGTCCGAGAACTCGGGGAACTCGGCATGCGGGAAGGCTTCGGTGAGCGCGGCCATATGGTCGTGCGGCAGCGAAATGAACGGCGCCGAGCGGATGATGCCCAGGCGGCCCCGCTCGAGGCCCAGCTCCTTCACTCGGTCGACCAGCGCGTTGGCGGTGTTGAGGGCGCCGCGGACGTCCGGGAAGATCGAGCGCGCCACGCGGTCCGGCACGCGAGCGTTGAGGCCCAGGATGAGGACCGTCGGCTCGCCCTGCCGGGGGAAGATGACGAAGCTGTCGAGCTCCATGGTGCCCATGTAGTTGGACAGCCAGCGGACGTTGGCCCAGCAGCGCTCCCAGATGCCGTTGTTGCCGGCCACGAGCAGGCAGTCGAGCTGGTGCTCGTCCATGAACTCCTGGGCGATCTTGTGGCGGCGCTTGAACTCCTCGTCGGAGAAGGTGGGCCACTTGTACTCATTGCGGGCGATGGGGTACTGGTAGAGGATGGTGTCCGGAATCGTGCTCATGATTCGCGCACCACAGCCACAACTTCGATCTCCAGCAGCATGTCGTCGCCTTTGAGGCGGCTGACGAAGGCTGACGAGCGGGCCGGCAGCGGACCGCTGAAGTGCTTGACGTATTCCTCATTCATGGCGTTGGAATCCACTCCATCCTTCATGATGACCGTGACTTTGACGGCGTCGTCCAGCGATGAGCCCGCGGCCCGCAGGATATTGTCCAGGTTGCGCAGCGACCAGTCGGTCTGCTCGCGGACGTCGCCCATCTTGCCGGTCTCTCGGTTGCGGCCGGCCTGGCCCGAGGTGAACACCAGGTTGCCGACCCGTATGGCCTGGTTGAAGGGCCCGGTGGGGTTGGGCGCCCCGTCGGTCTTGATGACTTGCCGCTCCATCGTCACCTCTCGTCTCTCGTTTCTCGTCTCTCGCTACCCGAATCCTTCCAGCCGGATGCCAGCCGGGCTATCTCGTCATCCTGCTTGGGCGACCCGCCGCCGATGCCGATGGCGCCGACGAACTCGCCGTTCTCAAAGAGGGGATAGCCGCCGGGGTTGACCGTGACGCCGCCGGGGATGATGGTGTTCAGGCTGTCCGGGAACATCGGGCGGTCCTTCCACTGCTCGACGAGCTGGACGGTGGGCTTGCGGAACGCGGCTGCAAGGCGCGCCTTGCCCATGGCCATGTAGGGGCCGTGCCAGTTCTTGCCCCGGGCCAGCGCCACGGGGTGGCCGGCGCTGTCGTGGACGGCCACCGTGATCACCAGGCCGCGCTCCCTGGCGATGGCTCGGGCCTTTTCGACGTAGGGCCAGGCCTCCTCGAAGGTCACCAGGGTGTATTCGTCAGGCGCAGGAAGCGCGCAGCGTTTTCGCCCATGAGCTTGCGGGTGGCATCTTCGCCCAGGACGGACTTCCAGCCGATGACTGTGTCGGTGGAGTTGGGATAGAGGCTCTCGGGATGCGGGAAGTCGGACTGGTACATCAGCACGTGGTCGCCGAGGAGGTCGACGACGGCTTTGGTCATGTGCGGCCCCTCGTGATTCTCAATGCCGCAGAACACGCGGCCCATCTGAACGTACTCCATGGGCGTGTGCTTGACGCCTTCGGGCATGCCGTTCTTCACGAAATGGCTCTGCGACGTGAGGCGGATGATCCAGTTCGGTAGCCAGCCATGGCCGGTCTCAACCGTCGCCACGCGCAAGGTGGGATAGCGGTCCAGCATGCCGCTGATGAGCACGTAGGCCAGCAGCCGCTCGGCGCCCCAGACGTGCGCCGCCGTGCGGGCGACCACGCCATTGCCCCAGATGTCCCGATACCCGGGGAAGTACGGCGGCTCGTAGAAGAAGCTGTGATGGATGAGCGGGAAGCCCGCCTCATCCATGGCCTCGAACATCGGCGCCAGGTCGGGGTCATCGATCGGCAAGCCCTCAGGCAGGATAGCCCACACCGCCGCCGGCCAGTCCTCCTTCGCCAGCGCGCGGATGGTCCGCGCCGACCACTCCGGGTCCGCGCCCTGGGCCAGGATCAGGCCCTTCAGCCGGCGGTCGTCGGCCGAGCAGTAATCGGCCATGTAGCGATGGTAGGCCTCGAACAGAAGCTGGGCCAGGCTGGGCTCCAGCCCGGAGCTGCCGCAGGCCCAGGTGCCGGGGATGATCAGGTCGATATCCACGCCCTCGACGTCCATGTCGTGCAAGCGGCCAGCCGAGTTGTCGTGCTGGATGCCCACGCTGATGCCTTTGCCGGCTAGGTTGTCCACGCGGCCCTCCAGCGCGCCTTTGCTGCCGGCGCCGGTGGTCTCGACCTTGGCGCCCTCCTTCTGGCCGGCGACACGCTCGTAGGGGATCGGCTTGATGCGCAGCAGCGGGTAGTCCGTCTCCGGATGGCCTCGGCCGGGCAGCGTCTTCACCATGCGGATGTAGGGTGTCAGCTCGTCTTCACGGGCCTTGAGCCGGCTGTCCGCGTAACGCAGCAGCACATCCGTCGAGGGCGTGACGTGCGTGTCCATGTCGATGACTTTGTAGCCCTGTCTCATGTGGTGGTCCTCGCAGATTGTGGTTCGGGTTCCAAGCGGGCGATGAGGTCGAGCTGGATGCGATCCAGGTGCTCGAACATGGCGTCGCCGGCGGCATCGGCGTCGTGGGTGGCGATGGCGTCGAAGATGCGCCGGTGCTCCTGCTGCCCTTCGTCGGCTGCGTGGTGATGGTGACCGAACAGGCGCCAGTAGGTCGGCAGCCGAAAGAACAGGTTGCGGCTGTTCTCGTATACGGTCAGGAGCACCTGGTTGCCGCACAGCCGGGCGATGCCGTCATGGAAACTTGCGTCGGCGCCCTGGAACGCTTCGTCGTGCGGCGCCTGGCTTCGTAGCAGCAGCTGCTCCAGCTCGCGGAGCCCCTGCGGCACGACGTGCTCGGCGGCCAGCTCAGCCGTGCGCACCTCAATCAGCTTGCGCGTCTCGTACAGGTCGCGTACCGACACTCGGGCGGCGAGGGCGGCGTAATCCAGCAGGTCGCGGCCGATGGAGCTGGGATCGGTGACCACGAGACGGTTGGCCTGGCGTTCCAGGAAGCCCGCAGCCACGAGACCGCGCAGGGCCTCGCGGACCGTGGTGCGGCCGACGCCGAATGCCTCGCTGAGCTGTAACTCAGGAGGAACCTGCTGGCCGGGATGCAGGCGGCCGGAAAGGATCTGGCCACGCAGCTCGGTGAGCAGCGAATCGGCCAGCGTCACGCGGCGCAGCGGGTTGACACGGAGAGACTGTTTGTCTGACAATCAGTGCAAGTATATGAAGATTGGTGCTTTGACCCGCGAACGGGGGCGCGGAGCCGTGCTCGGCCTGGCGGTTGCAGTCGCGACGCTGCTGGCGGCTTGTGGCGGGACGGCTGCGCCCGCGAGCTCAGGCGGGAGCGCGCCAGCCTCCGGGGGAGCGGCTGCGAGCGGGGTTGCGTCGAAGCCGGCGGCGAGCGCTTCCTCGGCGACGAAGCCGGCTGCTTCGGACAAATCACGAGGCATGATGAAGCTCAGCCTAGGGCTGGCGTCGAAGCCGGCGCCGGCGCTGCCGAACTCGGTGCTGTGGCTGGCCAAGGACCTGGGCTACTACGAGCGCGAAGGGCTCGACGTGACCCTGCAGGAGCTGGATGGCACGCCGACGGTGATCGCGGCCATGATCGCGGGCGACCTCGACGTCGGCAATATCGGCACCGACCAGCTGGTCAAGCTGGCCGCGCAGAAATCGGTGGACATGCGGGCCATCAACTCGTCGGACGCTCGGCAGTACTTCCTCATCGAGTCCAAGGACAGCATCGGCACCATCCAGGACCTGAAGGGCAAGACCTTCGGCGTAGCCAAAGTCGGCAGCCTTGACGACACCATGACCCGGCTCGTGCTCCAGGCGAAGGGCTTCGATCCCACCCAGATGACGTTCGCCGGCATCGGCGCGCCAGACGCCCGGGCGCAAGCGCTGGTCGCCGGCCGGGTCGACGCGACGACGATGTCCCTGGGCACCTGGGTATCCATCCAGCATGAGAAGGGGCTCAAAACGCTGGTCAACGCCGACGACTACTACGCCGCCGCACCTATCAACCTGAAGGTCAACGCCGCCACCAGCAAGCTCATCCAATCCAACCCGGAGGTGCTGCGGCGCTTCACGGCGGCGATCATGAAGGCAAGCCGCAGCTTCGCCGAAGACCAGAACGCCTGGGTGGACGCCATGCTCAAGCGCCGGCCAGACCTGAAGCGCGACGACCTGGTGGAGCTCTGGCCGCAGTTCAAGAACGCCTGGGCGGTGAACGGGCTGTTCAACCTCGAGCAGTACCAGAAGACGGAGGACTTCCTGTACAAGACGCCGGATTTCAAGGACGTGCCGCCCGCCGCGCTGTCGGCCTGGACGGATACGCAGTTCGTGGATCCGTGCTCAAGCAGATCGGTGTGGACCCGAAGCTTGACCCGCCCGGCAGGACTATTTCGTGACGCCGAGCAGTTACAGGGACGCAGTCCCTGCCGGGGTCTGGGGTGTCCCCAGAAAGCGGACACAGAATGGGGGCGGCGACTGGTAAGGAGCCGCTTAGGCGGGGCGCTGCTTGCCGCGAGTCTGCTGGCGGCTTGCGGCGGAACGGCAGCGCCGAGTGCGAAGCCGGTGGCCACGATGGCCGTGTCCTACCCCGAGGGCGGCGCGCACCTGCCGCTGTGGTACGCCAAGGACAAGGGCATCTTCGCCCGTAACGGGCTGAATGTGGACCTGCGGCCCCTGGGAGGTGGATCGCCCGCCATGGCCGCGCTGACCAGCGGCCAGACGCAGGTGGCCGATATCACGGGCTCGGTGATCGCCGCGGCGGACGCAGGCGGAGCGGACGTGCTGGCGCTGGCGACGCTCGATCCGGTCTACCCGTATGTGCTGGAAGCGAACGCCGATATCAAGAGCCCGGCCGACCTCAAGGGGCAGGCGATCGCCGTGCGCGCGTTCGGCGATGCGACGGACGTCGCTGCGCGAGTGGCGCTGCAGAAGCTCGGCCTCACGCCGGACAAGGACGTGCGCCTCATCGAAGTGAACTCCGAGAACGCGCGCGTTGCGGCGACGCTGGCGAAGCAGGCGTGCTGCACGGTAGCCCAGCCGCAGGACCGACCGCTGCTGGAGTCCAACGGCTTCCACCAGCTGTTCGACTTCAGCCAGCTCCAGGGCACGAAGAACGCGCAGGGCGTCATTGGCGTCACCCGAGCCTACGCCTCCGGGAATAGCACGGCCGTCCAGGCGTTCATGGACTCGCTGGTGCAGGCCATCGCCGCCGAGAAGGCCGACAAGCCAGGCTCGCTGGCGCTCATCAAGAAGTACCTGAAGCTGGATACGGAGGCGGGCGCCGGGACGCCCACGCCGTCAGCGGCTTCGGCGGACCAGATCGCGAACGTGCTGTACGACTACTTCGTCGGCCAGGTGATCCCAGCCAATCCCGTGGCCACGGCGGATCAGTTCACGGACGGCATCGCCGTCGCGGCCGAGAAGAACGCGCAGCTCAGAGGCTTCGATATGAGCCGCTACATCGACGGCTCATTCCTCGAGCAGGCGGAGAAGAGGCCGCCGTCCGCGTAGGACCTAAGGGTCTCGTTTTCGCAGGAAGGCGGGCGTGTCCAGGTCGTCCGGATCGGTGCGGGGGCGGTCGAGGTAGTTTGGCAGCTCGCGGGTTGGCGGCGGCTGCGGCGCTGGCGCCTGGGTGGCGTGCTCGCGGCGGGCGCGGGGGCTGTAGCCGCGGTCGAAGCCGGTGGCGATCAGCGTGATCTTGAACTGGCCCTCGAGCCTGGGATTCAGCACCGTGCCGAAGATGATGTTGGCATCCGGGTCCACCACGTCGGCCACAATCTGCGCCGCCTCGTGGACCTCGGCCAGGGACAGGTCTTCGCCGCCGCTGATGTTCATCAGCACGCCCTTGGCGCCTTCGATGGTCGTCTCGAGCAGCGCGCTGTCGATGGCTGCCTGAGCGGCGATCCGCGCCCGGCTGGGGCCGGTGGCCTCGCCCAGCGCCATCAGGGCCGAGCCCGCGTCGTGCATGACGGCGTACACGTCGGCGAAGTCCAGGTTGATGATGCCGGGAATGAGCACCAGGTCGGCGATGCCGCGGATGCCCTGGTGCAGCACGTCATCGGCCAGGCGGAAAGCCTGAAGCATGGTCGTGCCGCGTCCGGCGAGGCTCAGCAGGCGCTCGTTCGGGACGACGATCAGGGCGTCGACGGCTTCCTTCATGCGTTTGATGCCCTCTTCGGCCGACTGGCCCCGCCGCGCGCCCTCAAAGGGGAACGGGCGCGTGACGACGCCGACCGTCAGGGAGCCCTGCCGCCGCGCGATGTCGGCCACGATGGGCGCCGCACCCGTCCCGGTGCCACCACCCATACCAGCGGTGACGAAGACCATGTGCGCGCCCTGGATCTCGCGCTCGATTTCGGTCGTGCTCTCCATCGCCGAGCGCTCGCCGATCTCCGGCTTGCCGCCGCTGCCCAGCCCCTTGGTCAGGCGGCGACCGATCTGCAGCCGCTTGGTCGCCAGGGAGTGGTTCAGCGCCTGGGCATCGCTGTTCACCGCGATGAAGTCGATGCCGCGGACGTCGGCCTCGATCATCCGGTTGACGGTGTTGCTGCCGCCGCCGCCGACGCCGACGACCTTGATCTCGGTGAAGCCTCGGGCTTCGGGGGTCTCTTGCGGATCGAGCATGCGGCTTACCACGCCGGATGGCTGCCGGCCCAGCGAATTGAGGCGCTCGGGGTCGAACCCGAAGCGGCGTTGCTCAGCCACGTTCCAGCACTTCCCTGGCCAGATCGCCGTACAGCTCAGCCGCTTTCGTGCCGCCCTGCACGTCGTACACCGGCTGCCCGGAGGATGCCGCTTCCAGAATCTTGCTGTTGGTGCCGATCTCGGTGTTGAACACCAGCTCGCCCCAGTGCTCGCGCAAGTAATTGGCCACCGTTTGCTCCTCTCGCAGGCGCCGGTCCAGCTTGCTCAGAAGGATGCCGAGAATCTTGAGCGTCGGGTTGAGGTACTGCACCTCGGCGATCGTCTCTTCTAAGCCCTGGAGGCCCTGCAAAGAGAAGAAACGAGCTTCCGTCGGCACAATGACGCGCGATGCAGCAACCAGGGAGTTTACGGTCAGAAGACCAAGCGACGGAGGGGTGTCGATGAGCACCAGCTTGTACTGATCGCCGGTCGTGGCGAGCACGTCGCGCAGGCGAAATTCCCGGCCTAGCTTGTTGGAAAGCGAGGACTCGGCGGCAGCCAGCGTGGCGTTGGCCGGCGCCAGATCGAGGCGGCCGCCGTCCTGTCCGTTGCGGACGTTGACCACCGGCAGCCGGACGTTTCGATCCAGGAGGGCGTCGGCGATGGTATGGTCAACCTTGTCCTGAACGCCGAAACTGGCGGTGAGGTTGCCCTGCGGGTCCATGTCCACAATGAGGACGCGATAGCCCAGCCGGGCGATGGCAGTGCCGAGATTAGCCGTCGTGGCCGTCTTGCCAACGCCGCCCTTCTGGTTGGCGACGGCAATAATCCCTGCCATTCGTCCGCTGATTATAGGGGTGCACTAGCCTGCTTGGGCCGCCGCGTTATCGAGGCGCGATCCGGCCCGTTACTACGTATTGGAGTGCTTTGCCTTAGACTGCTGCGCCCAGCGGCTCTTGCCGCCGCGCTGCTGCCGGCGATCGCGCATGCCGCCGGCTCCGATACCACGTTTTACCCCCAGACCAACCACTCGCTGAGCTTCGGCTTCAAACATTTCTTCGACACCCACGGCGGGCTGGATAACTTCGGCTACCCGACTACGGAAGAGATCAAAGAGGACGGCTGGACGGTCCAGTACTTCCAGCGGGCCCGGTTCGAGTACCATCCCGAGCTCGCGGGGACGCAATACGAAGTGGAGCTGGGGCTGCTGGGCGACCTGACGGCCGCGCAAACCGGCCAGACGTTCGACAAGGCCAGCCCTGCTCCGGGCGCGCGCTTCTATAAGGAAACGTCCCATAACCTGAGCGGGCCCTTCCAGGCGTTCTACGACTCGCATGGCGGGCTGGACGTGTTCGGCTACCCCACCTCGGAGCCTTTTCAGCGGAACGGCTTCCTGGTCCAGTACTTCCAACGTGCGCGGTTCGAGCTGCACGGCTCGGACGTGATGCTGGGCCTGCTGGGCGACGAATACCAGGCCCAGCGAGCAGCCGCCGCGGCCGCTGCGACCGCTCCGGCCTCAGGAGCACCGGCTCAGCTCACCCCGCCACCGTCCGAAGCGGTGATCGTCGCCTCGCCGCCGCAGGCGCAGCCCACGATTCGGGTGGCCGTATTCGGCGGGAACACCGTGAACGTCACGGGCAACGGGCCGTACACCGCCAGCGACACCTCCGGCCGGCAGCTGGCCAGCCTCCAGAGCGGCCAGGCGTCCAGCGTGACGGCCACCGGCCCGGGCAGCTACTCGGTGAACCTGGGCGGCCACGTGATGACGTCCTCCTCGCCGATCCGCTTTTCGCCCAGTGGCGGCACGATCCTGTCCGATCCCGACCTGCCGCCGTACTCGCGGGACTTCCGGGGCGCGCTAGAGGCCAACTACTCGACCAAGACGAACAAGCTGTGGCTGATCGACGAGCTGGCGCTGGAGGATTACGTCAAGGGCATCGGCGAGGAGCCGGAGGGGCTGGCGCCCGAGGCCTACAAGGCGCTGGCGGTGGCCTATCGCACCTACGGGCTGTCTACGCTGCAGCGCCACAGAGGCGATTCGAGCTGGGGTGAGCCGTTCGACCTCGGCTCGTCGACGGACCAGGTGGCGCCCTACAACGGCGCGAACCAGATCTACGCCGGCTACCATCGGGAGACTCTCGGCCCGGGGCTGACCCAGGGCGAGCAGGCGACCTCAGGCCAGGTCGTGACCTACAACGGGGCTGTGGTCGTCACGCCCTACTTCGCGCGCTCGGACGGCCGCACCCGCAGTTGGGCGGAGGTGTGGCACGGCAACGACCATCCCTACCTGCTGAGCGTCCCCGACCCCGACAGCGCCGGCCAGACTCTGTTGGGGCATGGAGTGGGCATGCCCCTGCGCAGCGCCATCAAGCGAGCGCAGGCCGGCTGGGGCTACGACCAGATCCTGCGCTACTTCTACACCGGCGTGCACATCACCAAGCTCTACTAATAGGAGTGAAGGGGCTTTTCGAAATAGGCGAGGCCCAAGGGCTCCAGGTTCATGGGACCGGCGAAGATGTGCTGAGCCGAGGTGTGCAGGTCGCGGAAGCAGCGCTCGATGGCGCGCCCCTTGTAGACGGCTGGTTGAATGGCTTGGCCTTCATCGTGTCGGCGACGCGCTCGTCCGGGACGAAGAGACGGTCCAATCGGAAGTCGTGTTGCCGTCATAGACGTGTGCGATTCCGAACAGCCAGGTGCAGTGCAGGCAGCCGCTGGCGAAGGGCCACACGCCGGAGACCTCGTAGCCACCCTCCACACACACCGCCTTGCCGTTGCGGCCGTTGCTGCCGCCTATCGTGGGCCGCGTCTCGCACGCGAAGATGCGCTGGGCGACCTCGGGCCTGAAGGCGGCGAAGGTCTGGCCTGAGTTTGGATCCTAGCCCCCTGAAGCGGCGGTTGACTACGCTTCGAAGAAGGCGAGCCACAGGCCGGCGGCCGCCATCGCCAGCCCGCTGATCACGACCGCAGCGAACGCGACCAGGCTGGGAGGCGCTCCAGCGGCATCCTTCAGACGAGGCGGGCAGAAGACCGGCCCGGCGCAGGCAACCGCGGCTCCGAGCGCGACGAGAAATCCCGCACCGGCCAGGCTCATGTGTCCGACACCCGC
>Ga0070738_10002717_pt1 | contig 25799 bp, 13 predicted proteins | sample Coa_R2_2_FD_66446 | JGI IMG/M metagenome (GOLD analysis project Ga0070738, IMG submission 66446) | Surface soil microbial communities from Centralia Pennsylvania, which are recovering from an underground coalmine fire - Coalmine... | ecosystem: Environmental > Terrestrial > Soil > Unclassified ...
GCGATATGGATAAAGAAGTGACCTGTAAGTCGGGCGCGGCATTGGTATCCATCAAAGACACGGGAATACCTGGAGGATTCGGCACAACGATAAATGCGAAGTACCCTGTGGCGCTGGTGTCAGAGTAACGTCCTTCAATGGCTAAAACACAAGTGCCGGACTCCGGGATCGTAACAGTGTCGGCGTTGAGGGCTGCCTGTTGCAGTATCAGTGGGGTTCCATCAGGAGAAAGCAACCGGATATAAGGTGTAACCGAAAAACCGGAAAAACCTAAAGCCTGGTAATAAAAGCGATCGCCCGCGGCAGCATTGAATCTGTATAGCGCCGTGCCGTTTCCGGGAGAAACAGACCCGTTGACCGGAGACCCCGGAGTCAGAGGTGTTGCAGCCGCCGTATCCAACAAGCGAAAGCTGAACCCGCCGGTTTGAGCCGCAGGCGCCGCGACTGTTAGAAGGTAATCACCGGCGGGTAAATCCAGGCGAGGGTCACCGTCGAAACTATCCGAGCTCCAGAATTGACGAGAGACAACCAGGGCACCTTGCGGGCCATTCAAGCTCCAGGAGAAGGCGCTATCTGTGAGAGAGTCAAAAAACAATCGTGAGGCGATGGCGAGAGTGAATTGATAAAACCGGCGCTGGCCGGCGAGAGCGATGGAGTCATTTACGGTTACGCCAATCGACAAACTGTTGGTTATGTCGGTTACCGGCTGCAGCAGGAATGAGAATGAGCCACTGGAGTTGGTTTCGCTATATCGCCCCTCAACCGAGATCAGGTAAGTTCCCGATTCAGGGACACTAAAAGTGGCCGCATCGGAATTCACAGGCTGGTTCAACAATAAGTCTGCGTAGGGTGAATAAAGCTTCAGATAGGGAAAGGCGCCAAAGCCGCTGGTGGGCAGCCCATGAAGGTAAAAACGATCTCCAGCAGAAGCGTTAAACCGATAGAGGCTGGTGCCGTTGGCTGGAGTGAGCGTGCCGCTAACCACTTGTCCCGGGGTGAACCCCTGTGCCGCCGCAGAGTCCAGCAACCGGAAGGAGTATGTCCCCGTGGCAGCGCCCGGCGCGGCGAGGGTGAGGGTGTAATCGCCCGTCGGCAAATTGAGCATCGCATTCCCATCAGGGCCGTCCGAACTCCAAAGCGCCCTGCTATCAACGAGGATCCCGGGCGGTCCTGTGAGCGTCCAAGTAAACCCAAGATTGCTCAGGGCGTCGAAGAATAGAACAGCCGGCTGCGCCAGGCTGAATCGGTAAAACTGTCTTTGGCCGGCGACACTGATGGCATCGTTCACGGTTTTCCCGATGGTTAAGATGTTGGTGTGGTCCGTGACCGGCTGAAGCAGGAACGAGAAGCTCCCGTTCGTGCCCGGGTCATTGGGTTGTCCCTCGATTGAGACTAAATAAGTTCCGGTAAAAGGGACGGGGAACGTCGCAACATCGCTGTTCAAGGAAGTGCTAACCAGAAGGTCGCCGAAAGGATTTAGGATCTTGAAATAGACGGGTGCGCCGAAGCCCGTGGTAGGCAACCCATGAAAATAAAACCGTTCAGCCGCGCTCGCTGTAAAACTGTAAAGAACAGTGCCGCTTGCCGGAATGCTAGAGCCGTTTACGATCGTTCCGGGGACAAAAGGTGTGGCATTGGTCGTATCCAAAAGGCGGAAAGCGAAACCTCCGGGACCGCCGCTGAGGCTGAGTTGGTACGCGCCGACCGGGCAATCCAGGGACGAATTTGCGAAACTGCCGTCGGAATTCCAAAGGGCACGATTGCTGACGAGGTGGCCGAGCGGTCCATCCAATGACCATACCAGGCCGGAGTTAGTGAGGCTGTCGAAAAACAGCCGCGTCGGAGCAGCCAAAGTGAAGGTGTAGGAGTTGGTGGCCGATGCAGTCGGCAACTGTCCGGCGGTGATAGCGCCGATGGTCAATGGGATGCCGCTCGGTGGGACAGGCGGGACGTTCCCCTCCGGCACTGCGGTGAATTGGTAGGCGCCGCTGCCGACATCGGCAATGCTGCCTTCTATCAGTAGCGTGTAAGTACCGGGCAAGGTCAGCACATTGGTGCCTTCATCGCCAACATAGCCCCCGAATACCCGGGTGCCGTAAGGGTCGTAAAGTCGCCAATACGCGTTGGGAATTCCCGTTTGGCTGATCCAATGAAAAAAGAACCTGTCTCCCGCGGCTGCATTGAAACGGTATGCCTGAGTCTCGTTAGCAGGATTGAGAGTCGAGCCGACGGTGGTTCCAGGGGTTAAAAGAGTGCCGGTCGCGATATCGAATAAGCGAAACTGGAACGGGCCAACAGCATCGGCAACCGCTGTAATGGTCAGTACATAATCACCGGGCTTAAGAGACAATAACGGGTTGGCGGTGGAGGGGCCATCCGATGCAGTAAATGCGCGTGTATTGACGATGCGACCGGCAGGGCCGTCCAATGACCATTGAATATTGCCATTGTTAGTCTGGGCATCGAAATAGAGCGTGGTTGAAGCAGCCAGGTTGAAGCGATACGCCTGGGACTGCCCGGGGCCAGCGATGGAACCGTTCACCACAGCACCCAGCGTGAGCGATTGGCTTTGATCGTTTACCGGCACCACGTTGAAGCTAAAGGTGCCGCTGCCCGGATCTGAGACGCTTCCTTCCATGAGCAGCGTGTAAGCCCCATTCGCGGCCAAAGTGGTCGGACCAAAGTCAGCCAGGTATTCGCCGAAGAGCTGATTGCCAAAGGGGTCCAGGCAACGCCAGTAGGCATTCGGAATTCCCGCGGACGCAAGGGAGTTGAAGTACACTTTCGTCCCGGCGGCCGCCACGAACTGGTAAGCGACAGTTTCGTCGGCAGGATTCAGACTGCCTGAGACGAGAGTGCCTGGGCTGAACGGAGTTGCGGTGCTCAGATCGAATAAACGAAACTGGTACCCGCCCGTGTTCCGACCGATGCCCGTCACGGTGAGAAGATAATCACCGGCGGGCAAGTTGATCACGCCGTTACCCGTGTGACCGTCGGACTGATTAAAGGCACGATTTGCAACCACCACTCCCTCGGGTCCGGAAAGGGACCATTCCAAATCAGGGTTGTTGGTGAGCGAATCGAAATAGAGCGTCGCGCGCGAGGCGAGTGTAAAATTATAAGTCTGTGCCTGGCCAGGCATGACCACGGTGCCCGACACGATCTCGCCCACAGGCAGCGGCTGTGACTGGTCGTTGACGGGAACGACGTTGAAGCTGAACGTGCCACTGCCAGGATCAGAGAAGTAACCTTCCACCAGCACCGTGTATATGCCGGTCGCTGGAAGGGACAAAGGCCCATCATCGGCGAAAAACTGGGCGAAAACAGGCTGGCCGTAAGGGTCCAGACAACGCCAAAAGGCGTTTGGCGCGCCGGACAGCGTAAGCCCTTCGAAATAGAACCTGGCCCCTGCATTCCCATTAAACCTGTAGGCCTGGGTTGCGTTGGCAGGATTCAATTCACCGATAACCGGCAGACCAGGAGTAATCGGTAAGGAGGATGCCACATCAAACAAGCGGAATTGGTATCCACCGGTTGCATCGCCGATTGCCGCAATGGTGAGAGTATAAGCTCCCGCAGATAAGGGAAGAACACTGTTGCCCGAGCCGCTATCGGAACTGTTAAAACGGCGGTTTGTGACCACGCTTCCATCCGGTCCCGAAAGCGACCACAGCAGATTGGCGTTGTTGGTGCGAGAATCGAAGCAGAGCACTGCGGATGCAGGGAGCGTGAAAACGTACCTTTGAAGCTGGCCAGGCATGCTGATTGCCCCGCTCGTGACAGAGCCGATCGAAAGCGTTTGTAATCCACTCGTGACCGGGATCACATCAATCCGGTACGCAGGGTTACCCGGGTCGTTGCGGTAATAGCCTTCAAGCAGCAGCGTGTAAGTGCCAGGAATCGTCAAGGTCGTCGGGCCGAACACCGATTGGATGGCGGCGCTTGCAACGATGACATTGAAGGGATCGACAAGACGCCAATAGGCATTTGGCGGCCCATTAGTCGCATACAAATCGAAAAAGAAAGTTGAGCCGGCAGAAGCTCCAAACTGGTACATCGCGGTCTCTTGGGACGGCTGCAGGGCGCCAAAAATCGGTGTCCCGGGGGTAATGACCTGTGCGGTGCTCAAATCGAGAAGCCGAAAGTTGTAAAAGACAGTGCCGGGTGAAGTTTGGGAAACAGTGAGCTGATAGTCCCCAGGCGGCAAACTGAGGAGGGAGGAACCTGTATAACCGTCGGAAAAATTCAGAGCGCGGGAGGTCACCAGGCCCGGCGGCCCCAGCAGAGACCATTGCGCGTTGGGGGAATTGGTCAGGGTGTCAAACACGAGCCTTGCGGCCGCCGGCAGGGTAAAGATGTACGCGTTCGTCCCGGCATTGGTGATACTTCCCGTGACATCCTGACCCAAGATCATCTGGCTGCCAACGAAAGGTGTAGGCGGGACATTTCCTTGAAAGACGGCATTCAGCGCGTAGGAGACGGGGCCACTGTTGTCAGGAAAGCCTTCAACCAGGAGGGTATACGTTCCCGATGCGTGCAGAGCCACGGTGCCCGTGCTGGCGAATCTTCGGGCGAAAATGACGTTGTTGAAAGGATCGATCAGTTCCCAAAAAATGTTGCCAGCTCCGTTGAGCGAGATGTCGGTGAACTGGAATTGGTCCCCGGCTGCCGCGGAGAATTGATATAGATCGGTTCTTGTTCCTGGTGAAAGCGTGTTGGAGACGAGGGTGCCTGGAGTCAGCAGACTGGCGGCAGAAAGGTCTATCAACCGAAGGGCATAGCCATTGGTCGCTCCACCGGTCCCTTCCACGGTGAGGCGATAGTACCCGGGAACCAACGCCAGCACCGGCTGAGGCGCCAAACCGGCATCCGAAGCGCTGAACGGGCGCAGACTGACGACCGGCCCTTCAGGACCGGTTAACGACCAGGCGATCGATGTGAGATTCGAGAGCGAATCGAAATAAAACCGCGCCCCGGTGTTGGTCACGCTGAACGTGTAAATATCCCGCTCGCCCGGGGCAGAGATGGTCCCTGCGGTAACGCTGGGCGGACTGACTTGTGCACACAGGAATACTGGCATTCCAAGCCATGCTGCGATCGCCATCGGCAACCACACCCGTGCTCGTTTCGTCAGTTTGTGAGATCTGGATCGATCCTTCCCGTAACACGCGACCGTAGTAACGGAATGGACAATTGCTCCCGCTTCGGGATTCGGATTTCTTGTCATAACATTGCTTCCTGGTTTCGTTTCTCTTTTCAGGCCCGCCGGTTAACGACCGACCGTTGGCCGGTACGAGACAACACTCCACCTGCAAGGGGTTGCCGCCCTTTTTCGTTCGGGAATGAGTCCTTAGCTTAGTTTAAATCCGGTATCCCGGCATCCACTCGGAGTCGTTTTTGAACTCAGAGGAGATCTGCCGAGCCGGGAAATCACACTACGGAAAAGCTTGCATAAGCCAGCCATGCGGCTGTTCGAGCCTTGGGTTAAATTCGCGTTCCATACGATTAATTGGTTTGCGAGACACGTTCATTGCCGCCCGCCGCGGGTGAGGATTTCCAGTCAACGCCCAACTCACTCAAGCGGGTTCTGAGCCGGGACAGGTCCCAGATTTGAATGAGCCCATTATGCGTGCCGGCAGCCAGGCGCGTGCCGTCGAAGGAAAGACAAAGTGAAACCAGTTCATCACCGCCAGGACCCGCGAAAGTGGCCAGTTCATTGCCGCTGCCTAAATCCAACAGGGTGACTTCATCTTTAGAACGAGCTACGGCCGCAAGGTTCCCCTGGGCCGAGAAGGCCGGGAACACGGAAGCGTATCCGGCGTAGTCGCGATGGAAGCACGGGCCCGCTTGCCAGGATCCAACCTGGTAAAAGCGGTACTCCTGGGCCGTCGCAAAAACGATCCAACGATCGTCGGGAGTGAACGTCGCCAGGGCCGTGCGCACTCCGGGAAAGTCATGCACGCAAGCTCCTGTGTGCGCGTCCCAAACTTTCGCCTGATAATCATCTGTGGTGGTCGTGGCGACCCAGTCCCCGCCCCTGCTCATCGCGGCAAAGCTAATCGGGTAACGAAGGATCCGCGGCTCTTCCGTTGGGTTCTCCAAGCTGAGTACCACGCAAACCGCGTTGGCGGTGGTTACGGCAACACGGGTTCCATCGGCGCTTTGCGAGGCATGCCTGGGTTCGCCAACGGACGGCAGCGGAATCCGCAGACGCGTCGCAGGTTCAAAGACGCTGAGCTGCCCGGCGGAATCGGAGGTTATGGACCAACGGCACAGCCCCGAGGGACCACAGGCCAGGAGCGAGGTATCACCCGGCGCGAATTCGAGCGAGAAAGTGCGGTCACGGACCGAGCCGGCAAGGGTCCCGTTGTCGGTATCCCATAAACGCGAACCGTCTTCGGCGCCGGACGCTAGCCACCGGCCGTCTCTACTGAACGACAGCCCCAGAATGGGCCCGCAGCCGGTCATTCCACCCAATTGACGATATTCCGGCCCCGAAGCCACTTCCCATCGGCCAACCTTAGGTCCGAGCATCCCCAGGCCCAACCATTTTTGTCCGCCGAATTCGGTCGACAGACCCTTGGCTCGCAGCAGTTCTTTGCCGGTCACCGGATCCCAAAGGCACGTTTCTTCATCGCCCCCGCACGTTGCCAGCAGGTTGCCTTGTGAATGGAAGCTGGCCGAGTAAACAGCGCCCCGGTGACCGGCACACAGGGCCTGGAGTTTGCCTGTGCTTGCGTCCCAAACGTAAGTTTGCGTGTCGCTGCAACCCACTGCCAGCAATTTGCCGTTCGGACTCCACGAGGCCATACTGGCTCGGCCTTTGTGTGCGAGCGGACCGGTTAGCATCCTTCCTTCCAGGTCCATCACCAATACCTGGGAGCCGAGACAAATCGCCAGCTCATTGGTTTGGGGGTTGAACCGGACGCAATCCGCAACGCCGCTCAGTGTAAAGCGGCTTAACTCCTCGCCGGAAGGTAATGAGCACACAAGCACGGAGTTGTCCGGCCGGGCTGCGGCGAACAAACTACTGTCTTTACTGAAATCGAAAGCACAGCTCTCCCAGACGTTCCCGGGCGAGAGTTTCAGGACGGATCGCGAAGTTCCAACGTCCCAAACTTGCATGGGCGCCTCGCCCATTTGCAGATTGCCCGACGCGCCCAGGTACTGGCCATTGGGGCTGAACCGAAGAGTCATGCGCCAATCCGGCTCACGGATATCGACCCGCGGAGCTCCGATTTCCTGGATTACGGCAATCTGCCGATTATCAGCCATTCGCCGGACCTTGATCATTCCGTCCTGATCGACCAGGGCGTAGCGTTCCAACTCGCGATCAAAGGCGATGCCGGTCAAGGCCGTGCCCGGTGGATATGCCTGCCATTTATGATCCAACCGAAGGTCGGTCAGCGCCAGGAGAGCGATAGCTTCGTTGCGAACTTTGAGGATTTCCTTCGGCTCGAGTTGCAAGCGGCGGGCAATTTGGGCCGCTTCGGCCAGTTCGGTGAGGCCTTCAAAGCGGCGGCCCGCGCGACCACTCCATCGGGCGGCCTGGGCCTGCGCGACTCGGGCATCGAACAACCTGCGCTGGGCGTCATCTCGATCGAGCAAAGCCTGCTTTTTGGCTTGAGCGGCGGCACTCGTCGCTTGAACTTCGGCATCGAGCCGGTGTGCCGCCAGACGCTCGGCCCGGAGCGCCCGCACGGCCAAAGTGGCGCTAAATACCGTTGCCAGGATCAATACCAGCGCCAGAAATCCCGCCATGACAAAAGCCACCCGGTTTCGGCGGGCGAACTTCTGGAACCGATAGAGATTTGAGGGCGGACGAGCCAGGACTGGCTCATTGGACAAGAACCGCTGAATATCCATGGCCAGGCCATTGGCCGTCTCATAACGCCGCGCCCGGTCCTTTTCGAGGCATTTGAGCACGATCCAGTCTAAGTCCTGGCTAAAACCGGACAGGGAACATGACTCGGACGGGCCGGATCTTGCAGGCCCGCTCGGTTGCGGATTGCGATTCAAAGAGATCAAACGCGTCGAAGGCCGCTCGGGTTCCTCTTCCAAAATGATGCGCTGCATCTCGGCATAACTTGCGGAACCAAGCCGTTTCTCAGAGAAAGGAGTTGTGCCGGTGAGCAACTCGTAGAGCAGGATGCCAAGGCTGTAAATGTCGGCTCGGGTATCAATATCCAGGCTGCTCATTTCCGCCTGCTCAGGGCTCATGTAGGCCGGTGTGCCAACCAACGTGGCAAACTGCGTGAACAAGGTTTTCTCGGTCAATTTCTGGTTGGTGGCCTTGGCGACACCGAAATCGATGATTTTGGGCAACGGCACCCCGGCAGTCATCGTAACCAGAATATTGGTGGGCTTAAGATCGCGATGAACAACTCCCTTTTGATGCGCGCTCTGGATCCCCTGGCAGACCGGCACGAGAAGCTTGAGGCGTTGCGCAACCGAAAAACCATTCCGATTACAGAATTCAGTGATGGGTATGCCCTGGACCAATTCCATGACAAAGTAAGGACGCCCTGTCTCAGTGGCGCCGGCATCCAGCACACGCGCGATATTGGGATGGTCCATCAGGGCGAGGGCTTGCCGCTCGGCTTCAAAGCGGGCCACCACTTGTTGGGTGTCCATGCCCATCTTTATGATTTTCAATGCAACTTGCCGGCGCACCGGCTCCTCCTGGGCAGCCAAGTACACAACTCCCATTCCCCCTTCACCAATTTTTTCCAACAGCAAATAACGGCCAATTCTTGAACCCGGTCCTTCAGAGATTACTGCGGTGATTTGGGGTCGCTCGCCTGACGCAATTGCCGGATCTTGCATAAAGCCATCCTGCTCAAAATGATTTGTCAGGAGCTCCTCCACCCGCCTTTGCAGCTTGTAGTCCCCTTGGCAGGCAACTCTCAAGTAGGCCGTCCGCTCTTTCGCACTGGCTTTCTCCAGTGCCTGAAAGAAGATGGCCTTTTCAAGACTTTGACCTGTTCCTAAGGTCGCCATACGGGTTTCAGTTGTTCATGGCGAAAAACAGGCTCAGATCACGCCACAGTGAATTTATTAATTCTCACCAGGCCACGGGCCCCGATTTAAACAGACCAACAAGCCTCAAGTTTGGTCGCCCGATTCAGGACCTGAAGTATCTGCTGCCTCTCCACGGATGGCGCACTTGAGCCAGGCTCGGGCGAATGACCAATGCCGATCGACAGTCCGCGGAGCAAGTTCAAGGGCGGTGGCAATTTCGGGAATGGTCATCCCTATGAAGTAGCGCAGTTTCACGACCTCCGCGGCGGTTTTGTCTTCGGCCGCCAAAACGTCAAGCGCCTCGTGGACGGCGAGCACTTCTTTGGACGGTGCGCCCAGGGCGACGACTTCGTCATCGAATGGTTCGTGCTCACCCGAACGCTTCTGGCTGGCTTTGCTGCGGGCACGATCAATGAGAATTCGCCGCATGGCCTCCGCGGCGGCGCCAAAAAAATGGGCGCGGCTGCGCCATTGCTGCCGTTCAGAGCGGCTCAGGCGAATCCACGCCTCATGAACCAGCGCGGTAGGTTGAAGGGTCTGGCCCGGGGCTTCATGTGCCATCCTGGCAGCCGCTAACTTGCGCAACTCGTCATAGACGACCGGCAATAATTCCTCCGCGGACAATGGCTTCAAGTCGCCTGTCTCCTTCAACCTTGCCGCAGCGCCGTTCATGGCAAGTACATTCCCAAGCGTAACACTTCCGAGTTCAGACTGTTCCTAACAGGGTATGACTACATTCTGGCTCTTAGCGGCCAAAAACGCAAGCTTCTGGTGGGAGCTTCTGCTGGAAGGTGTGGAACAGGCCGCGCGGGGCGAGTTACCGGAATGGGGGTTGAGAGCCCGCCCTGCCACGGCGCGAGCCGGTAGAAACGGCTTCCGGACGAGCCACTTACGCCTGGCCTGCCTCGACCCGCCAGTAGGAGGGCCTGTGCGGTTCCGTCGGAATTGGTAAAACTTAGGATCGGTTGCCATGGACCTCCCAAGGCATCGCAGGATTCGATTTGCCATATTGTTCCCTGCGGTGTCTGCGCCACAAGGCGCGGGCTTCCAGGCGCGGAAAAATCCGCTCGTAATCCGGGGACAGGGAGACCGGAGATCACCGTCCTGAGACAAACGTCGAACGCAATGTCGTCGTAGTCCGACCAAGTATTGCCAATTCGAATTGCGAGCGTGTTGGTTCCCGGTCTAAGCGACGGCGCAAACGGAAGCAGGTCGAAGTAGCGTGTTTCGTTTCCCTGCATGGTTACGGCATCGACTGTCGCAGCAACAGCTTGACCGTTGAGATAGATCTGCAGTGGATAGATCCTCTGCACATCCACATCCGTGCAGGTTGCCGCGAGGAGCAACTCCTCGAGGTTCGTAGAAGCCAGATTGAACTGGGTGCGAAAGAAATAATTGGGAAGCCGTTGAGGCAGGAGAGTGCTGATGTTGGTGGGGCCGCTGCCTGCGCCGAACTTGGCTTTCGCGAAGGGCCATGCGCTGACATCGAAGCCAGGGGTGGGCCAGTCTGGAGCGACCGTGTTTGTACTGTACCTCCACCAGGCGCCGAATGGAACCAGGGTTGTCCAGGCCGCAGACCCTGGGTTGGGGATTTGACGAAAGAACAGGTTATCGAGGTACAAGGAACCAGTGGCAACGCCGCCCGTAACCGTATAGCGATGGCGAATTTCCACATTGGGAAAACCTCGCGGCATTTGGAAAGTGCGGTTCACATAGGACCAATCGACCGGCAATTGAGCCGCGCTGAAGTGCGGCGTGTAATAGAACGGGTCGGGAAGGATCGGCCGTTCATTGGTATCCCAACCTGTTTTCGTCGAACTCCATTCCAGCCAATTTTCGGAAGGCGCGGACATTCCCGAGCTTTTGAAGAAACCGCCGAAGCTGTAGTAAGCCCCTGGCGTTACAAACATCGAGGGGTCGGGGATGCCATACTGAATATTTTCGGCAACGCTGCTGCCGGCAGCTTGGTTTTGAAGGAGCACGCACATCGATCGCAACCCTTGGTAAGCGACATTCGTGCTCACGCAGATGTTTGTGACCCCCGCCGTATCGCTGGACCATTTGTCCCAACAGCAATTGTCGTCCCGTTCAAATCCCGGGTTTGCGAGCAAATTTCCGTTCAGCCCCGACAGGATGGCGAATGGCGCCGACAGAACGGTGTGGGCGGGAAAAACGGCACCAACCTCGTAGAAATACTGCCAACCGGGACGCAGGCCGACGTCGGTGAAGGAGGTGGTCCCAGGTTCGACCGTTGCCACGTGAACGAAAGGACCGTCCGCCTGGTCGGCGCGAAAGATCCGGTAGCATGATGGCGTGGCGGAGTTGGTCCAACCAAAGCTCGTGCGGTTAAAACCGGATGCCCGGAAATTGACCATTGGAGTGCCGTCGGGATAGAGAGACCGGTTGCAATTTCCGTCGCGTCGCATGTTCCCTCGAGCCGTGGCCCAGGAAACGAGATTGGTTGTCGTTGATCCGAAATTCCAAACATAGATCTGACCGGTAACGCTCCTGCAAACCACGTCAATGCGGCCAATTCCTTCAACGTCGGCCAGCGCGGGCACCTGCTTTATCCCCCCGGGGACAGGAACGCTCTGCTTGAGCATTCCATCAAGGCTGTAAACCAGCAGTTCACCTGCCTGGCTTAGCCCCGTAGGGTCATAAGTCCCAACGAGGATTTCTTCGAGGCCGTCCCCGTCAACATCGCCAACTACCGGGGGCGTGGGCAGCAGCGGAGAGAAGTCCTTGGGCCACCCGGTCCTGTCTACCAGTTCGATGCCATTCCAATACCGGAACGAGAGGATGGAACTGTGGTTCCAGCCAAGGACATCGACATGGTTATCATGGTCGGGGTTCACCGGGATCAAACAAGCGCTGTTGAGCCAACCGGAGTTGTTGCTCATATCGACGTGCGGCAACCAACGACGCCATAGGATCCCGCCGTTATCATCCAGAATAGTTTCGTTTGGCTGCCAAAGCGAACCGAGTTGTGTGCCCGCCACCAGGACTTCATCCAACCCATCCCCATCGATATCCGCCGTGTAAATGTCGATTGGCACCTGGTAAGAACCGCTCATGAGCCGGAGATTCCTTCCGAATTGCCCGTGCAGCATGCCCTTGCCCCAAAGACCAAACGGCCGGGTTTTGTCGAAAGCGACAACGCTGTCGCTGTCGTTGAGCGCGTAGATATTCAGGGCCCCGGAAGGATTGGCCCGGCCCACAGCAAGCCCGGATTCCACCAGGTGATGAAGATGGTAAACAAAGGTTTGGCGTCCGGTGGTTGCCTCAAAGGTGACAACGCCGCCGGACCAGTTTTCACCCATCGCGCCCCACGGTCCGACGCCGAAAATGGGGAAGATGAAGGGATTGAAATCCTGGCCACCTGCGAGCGGGTCAGGTTGAATTTTCCATGCAGTCACCACCTCGAGTTTCCCCGTTCCATCAAGATCCATAACTACGGGCGACGAAACTTCGGAAGAAAAAACTGCGCTGGATGGAAGGTGATCCAACCAGGCTCCGGTGGGCCACCAGTAAAATCCGTTTGTGACGGTTTGGTAGCCACCGTTGGGCACATAGGATGCCGCGTCAACGGTGTTGGACCACATGACTGTGCCGTCGCCGTGCAGAGCGATGACGTGGTTGCCGCGCGTGAAAATGATTTCGTCGCGACCGTCGCCGTCCAGGTCATATAAGGTGGGAGAGACGTTGACAGGGTCGCCCCCGGCCGAGTAAGGAAACCCTGGCAACCTCTTGCCGTTGAATTTGAAAGCATCAACAAACCAGCTGCCGGCCGAGTCGCGGTACGGGACGACAATCTCGAGGTCGGGCGAGCCGTCGAGATTTCCAACTGCGAGAGTGCCCATCTGCCAGCCCGTCCCCCCATCGGCGAAGGACGCGATCTGCGCTCCGTCCGCAGACAGCGCTAAGCCGCAACTCAGCGCCAATGCGAGGCGTGCGCAAACACGGGCGGCTACCGACTCATTTTGAGTGCGTGGAACCAGCATTCTGATCAAGGGTATGAGCTTTGCAGGAGCCTTTGTGACAGAGCCGAAGAGATTACGCACCCTGGGGATTTCCCGGGGGGGGTACCAGGAGCGCTCGGTTCAGAAGGCCGCGCTCTGCAAAGAGACTCAAACCCTCGCGAACCTAAACGCCATCAACTGCGGCGACTTTCTCCTCGCATTGCTTGCGCCAGAAGTCGGCCCGCTCGATCAACCCAAGCTGTCCGAGATAGATCAGATCCAGTTCTGGCAGACGCGCGCCCGATTGCGCAGGAGCCATGGCGCGGGCGAAAACATCCGCCGCGTGCACCGCGGTCAGCACACCAAAACTTTTCTGTTTTAGTCCAGAAGGCTGATGATGCAGCCCCACAGCCTGAACTATGGGAGCGGGCAGATTCCAAATCCCCAACAGGCATGCGCCTACTTCGGCGTGGCTGGCTCCAAGGAAATGTCGTTCGGCAATATGCAAGCTCATCGGGCCGGCCTTTGAAAGTTGCAGCGCCTGCCCGAACGGTTCCGGCAAATTTGCCGCGAACAAAACTTTGCCAAGATCATGTAGCAACCCAGCGGCATACGCTTGCTCGCCCAACTCCGAGCCCTGCTCTTCCAGGCATACAATGTGGCGCGCCAATTGGCCTACCAGGACTGAGTGGTACCATAGCTCGTCGACCGAAAAGCCGCCTTTTGGCAATCGATCAAATTCAGAAAATGTATGCGCCAATAGGACCAGTGTGCGCGTCGCTTCCAACCCGAGGTACGCCACGGCTTCAGCCGGTTCGTTCACCTGCATATGGAGGCCGAACACCGCCGAATTGGCCAATTGCAGAACCTTGGCCGTGGTTGGCGGATCCTGGGCAATGATCTTACCAATGGTTTCGACCGAAGCCGCCGGGGATTCCATTTCGAGAGCGATTTGGAAATAGACGTTGGGAGGGCTGGGCACCCAGCGCAGTTTTCCAATCAGGTCCTGCGCCGCCTTTGGTGGTGTCCACGCGGTCTTCCCGAGGCCCTGGTTCAAAGCGTCGGCAACCATCGCAGCGTCGCACGGCTTGAGCAAATGGTGGTGGGCCTTGCCGATGCAGCGAACCGTGCTTTGCAAATCTCCCTGTTCGGAAAGGACGAGACGAAACGCCTGGGGCTGCCGGCGCATGAATTCGTCCAGCAACTCGACGCCGCTCATGTCACATAATTGGACATCGGCAACCACTGCGTCAAAGTTGCCATCATCCGCCAACGCGAGCGCCTCGCGAGCGTTTTGTCGGAATTCAGAGCTCCATTGTTTGGAAAACTCCGGTGAATTGGCCCGGATCTCCTGCCAAAGTGGCTGGTCCTGCCCAACGAAGAGCACGCGTCTCATAGATTTTAGCTGCTAAATCAATCGAACGCCGGATTAAGATGCACTTTGGATGCCAGCCAGCGCGGAAATTCAACGTGACAAAACCATCTTCGGACTTCACGCTGGCAGCCAATTTCGGGCAAACTGCAACCAAGCTGATATGAAAGCCTATTCCAAACGCCAATTTCTGAAAGCCGGCGCAGTGGGCATCGCGTTGCCATGGGTTGTCCCTTCGTCGGTTTTCGGCGCCGATGCGCCCAGTAATCGCATCACGATCGGCTTTATCGGCACCGGCGACCATGGCACGACCTGGAATCTGCAACGGTATTTGCAACTCAAAGCCGCCAAGGTTGTTGTGGTTTGTGACGTCGACGGTTACCGGATGCGACGCGCCAAAGCCATGGTCGACGCCGAATACGACAACGAGGATTGCACCACGACCAAAGACTTTCGCGAAGTCATTGCTCGTAAAGACGTCGATGCGGTCATGATCTCGACGCCCGATCATTGGCACACCCTGATCAGCGTCATGGCCGCCCGCGCCGGCAAGGACGTCCAATGCGAAAAACCGACCCTCACGATAGCCGAAGGCAAAATCCTTATTGAGACCATGCGCAAACACGGGCGTGTCTTCCAAACAAGCACCGAAGACAGGTCCCTGCCGATGTACCACCGCATGGCGGAGTTGGTTCGAAATGGGCGGATTGGCAAGCTCCAACGAATTGAGGTCATTCTGCCCAAGCAACCCGACGGCCCAGGCAATCCAACGCCTCAGCCAATTCCACCCGACCTCGATTGGGAAATGTGGCTCGGCCCGGCTCCATTTGCCCCCTACACTAAAGACCGGGTCCACTTCAACTTCCGGTGGATTTGGGATTATTCCGGAGGAATCATTTGTGACTGGGGCGCCCACCTTTTTGACACTGCTCAATGGGCCAATGACACGGAGCGAACGGGCCCTGTCGAGATCGAAGGGACCGGCACGTTTTGGGAAGGCGGCCTTTACAACACAGTCAAAGATTACAACGTAACGTATCGATATAAGAACGGAGTCGAAATGACCTGCGTTCCCGGAAACCCGAGCATCAAGTTCATTGGAAGTGAGGGCTGGGTCGGCAACCGCGGTTGGCGCGGAAAGGTGGAAGCCAGTTCCGATAAGATCCTGAACTCCGTGATCGGGCCCGAAGAGATTCACCTTTATACAAATCCCGAAGGTGAGCACGACGATTTCCTGAAATGCATGAAAACCAGGAAAGACCCTTACTTCCCAGTCGACATCGGCCACCGTGTTTCAACCGTGTGCCACCTGGCCAACATCGCGATTAAACTTGGGCGTAAGCTCAAGTGGAATCCCGATGCCGAACGATTTGAAAATGACGATCAGGCCAACGGCATGTTGTCGCGGCCGATGCGAAGTCCCTGGAAGCTTGCCTGATTAAGACTTCGGCGCCATGGCAACGTCATACCAGAGCGCTGGCACTTCGGAGGAGGTTCCGGTTGATTCCTTTGCGACTGCTAACTTCAAGATGCCGGGAGGGGCGGTTCCCCTGAATACCGCGACGCACTCGGTGTTGCCGGTCGGAGTTGTGATTCCGACCCGGAACTGCGTTGCGCTGCTCGAACGGCACCTGGATTGCCTGCGCGAGTTGATGCCGCGAGTTGAGCAGGTTGTCGTGGTTGACAGCGCATCCACCGACGGCACCCCGGAACTGCTCCACAAGCAATTGCGCCATCCTCGCATTGAATTTCTGCAGCATCCACCCGGTCTGTACGAGTCCTGGAATTTCGGCGTGCGCCAGGTGCGCGCCCGCTACACGTATATCGCGACCGCGGGTGACGCGATCACGCCGGCCGGGTTGCGATCTCTCTGCGCCGCGGCTGAAGACCTGGAGGCAGACGTGGTAATCAGCAAACCGACCTTCTGCGATCCGGAAGGCGCGGCGTTGCCGGACGAAGCCTGGCCTGTCGATGACATTATCTCCACGCTCCGGCTTTCAAAGCCCTACCGGTTGCACAAAATCGAGGCGCTATTGTTTGCCTTGACAAGCATCTCCTCGGCTCTCACGGGCAGTTGTGCCAGCGATCTTTTCAGGACGGAACAGCTTCAAAGATACCCGTTTTCCCCAAGCTATGGCGGTGCCGGAGACGGGGCGTGGGGACTCGAAAACGCCCTGAACGTCAGGTGGGCGGCGGTACCGGGCAGATTTTCACAATTCGTGCGGCACCCGAAGGCAGGCTCTCCGGGCAAACACCACGGCCTGGATGGCGAACGATTCGAAAAACTTGCCCGGCAAGTGATCGAAGAAGGCCTGCGGTTTGGCTTAATCACAACCCATGAAGTGGAACGGTTCAGGTTTGAAGAACTGCTTGACGCATTGTCGCGCTACCTGAGGTCAAAAACCGAATTCGATCGGCAACGGCGCCAGAGCTTTCCCTGGATTCTCTGGCCGAGTTCCTGGCGGGCAAGGAACCATCGAAACGAAGCATGGGACCAATTGTGCCGCTTGCGCGCTAGGGCTTTGGAGCAATGCAGAGACGCCTGGCATTAAACTGGAACAGCCACCACCCCCACCGCGTCGCCACGGCCTTGCCGATTCAGTTCGGCGGCTTTCCTGTTGAACTCGGCGAGTTGGGCCTCTGAAAAGAACGCCTCGGGGCTCAGCCCCACGCCGTTGGCATCGTACAAGGTCAGACCGCGGCTCATCAGTTCGCTAGACCAGAACTGCGTTCCGCCAGAGTCGCACCACCAATCCACAATCTTGAATTTGCTTTGTTCCGCGAGCAGATCGAAGCTTCGCCGCGAAAACACATGCAGATGCCGGGGGGCGTCGCAGCCGATCCAGTTTACGCCATATTGCTCCCATGCGAGGCAATCCACACAGGGCATGCGAAGCAGCACTCGGCCTCCCGGCCTGAGCTTTTGCCGGCATAACCCAAGTGTGGCCCGCGGATCGGGCAGATGCTCAATAACGTGATGCAGCATGATGATATCGAACGACTCTTGCACATTTTCCAGGGAAGTGGAACGCACAAGCACGCCAGGAGCTGCCTCAACGTCGAGGGGCAAATAGGGATCAATGCCGGTGAGGTTGCGCAAGCCGGCGCGCCAAAGTTGCGCCAGCAACTGGCCTCCGCCGCATCCAACATCCAACACCCGGGACTCAGGCGCCAGGCCGGCGCGCCTCAGCGCCTCGACCTCCGGTGTTGGCGCCCGTTTGCTGGCAATCCAGCGCCCAATCCAGCCCCGGCCAGTCAGCATCGTGAAATCGCGCCGCGCATGGCGCCACGCCCGCCATCCCCGCGTTTTTCCCGGTCCCGGTTTGAAACTGTAGTAGTGAGCCGGATAGAATCGGTCCAAATCCCCGGGCACCGCGTCTATTTGCAGACAGCCACACGAGCCGCATTGGAAATAGTCAAACTCGCCGGAAAGTCCAAACAACTTTTCTTTACACAAAAAGTGTTTGTGCCCGGTCGTTGAACCACAAATGCGACACGTGTGCTGGGCGGACATGGAGCGAGCGTACCGGGCGCGCCTCCGAAGTCAAACTGACAGGCGCTGCTGCGCTGCTGCTTCCACCGGCGCTCTGCGGACGCGCAAACGGTTTCCCACGCTTGCGGGTCTTTGGGTTAACTGCTGTAATTGCCTGGCGCAAATCTTTTGTCCAGGCTCCCAATCCATTTTTTCACGATTGTGCTGAATGGCGAACCGTTTATTCGCCATCACATCCACGTCTTTCGGAAACTCACTGTTCCCTGGGTGTGGCACGTCGTCGAGGGATTGGCCGGACATGTCCGAGATACGGCATGGGGCGCCAAACGAGGCGGAAGTTTGCCGGACGAATTCCTCACAACCGCCCGCAGCAACGATGGGACTTCGGAATACCTGGACGAACTCCATAAGGAAGACCCTGGGCGGGTCGTGATCTATCGAAAGCCAGCGGGTGTTCGGTGGGATGGCAAATTGGAAATGGTCTCGGCGCCGCTCGCCAACATCCGCGAGCCTTGCCTCTTGTGGCAGGTCGATGCGGACGAACTCTGGACCGTCCGCCAGGTGTTCCACCTCCACGAACTCTTTTCCCGGAACCCCGATAAAACCGCGGCCTGGTTCTATTGCCACTTTTTTGTGTCGCCGGAATTTTGCAGCGGCGCGGTGGACGTTTACGGGAATTTCACAAGAAGCGAATGGTTGCGAGTCTGGCATTTTAAACCCGGTGATACATGGGAAGCGCACGAGCCGCCGACGTTGGTGCGGCCAGGGGCAAACGGCCGAAAAGACGACGTGGGCAAGCTCAATCCATTTCCGCAGCAACTCACGGCTTCCGAAGGTCTGAGGTTCCAGCACTACGCTTACGTGACAGAGCCGCAGTTGCGCTTCAAGGAGCGCTACTATGGTTATCCCGGGGCCGTGGCTACGTGGCACAGGCTCCAGGCTGACCTGGTTCAGGCTCCGCGTTTGCGCAAATATCTGCCATGGGTAAGAGAGATGGAGATAGGCACCTCACACACATTGCGAACGCTTGGACGCACAATCGCCGAACCCTTGGGCAAGGCATCTCGCGCGATGCCGGCCAGAAGAGAGGGTGTGACGCCATTGGCCCAGCAGGATTCGACCGGCAAATGGTATTTCCACGACGATGTCCCGACCGGCACAGCCGCGCCCCACATCGTTGTGCTACGTTCAGACCGGATCGGCGATCACCTGCTGAGTTTCGGACTGATTGAGCCGCTGCGAAAAGCCAATCCCCTGGCCCGGCTCACGATCGTTTGCCCGGCCGACGTGTCCTGCCTGATTCCCAATCGCGCGTTATTAAACCAGGTTGTGACCTTCGATCGCGACCTGGGACATGCCGACTCCAAGCATCGGCGCGAAACCCAGGCCGCCGTTGAAACGGTTCCGGTGGATCTCCTGATTTGCCCGCAATACAACCGCGACAACCTGGCCAACAAATTGAGCGTGCAAATCAACGCGCCGCGGCGCGTGGGGTTCGATAGCGACGTGGCGGTGCAACGTCCATCTCATGAACGCAAGCACCGCCGCTACGCCCGGCGCTTTGACGTGCTTGTGCCGGGAGTTCCCCGCGACCTGCCCGAGTTCATTAAATACGGCCGGCTGTTGCAGTGCCTCGGAATGGGTTCGGTCCCGAGTGAACCGCAATTCGCCCCGGGACCACAAGACATCGCGGCTGCCGAGGAGTTGCTCCAATCGCATGTTCCGTCGGGCCGCGAACTTTTAGCTGTGTTTCCCGGGGCCGCGAACTCGATCCGCAACGTGACTTTTCTAGGGCACGCAATTCGGACCACGCCCTGCCTTCGGGAATTTTGCCTCGTAGGCCTGGGATCGGAAGACCACCGCGATCTCGTGACAAAAACATTGAAAGAGAGCGGCCGGCCGGGGTTGAACCTGGCGGGCCAGACCAGCCTGCCGGTAGCGGCTGCCCTTTTGAAGAAATGCAGACTGGCTCTCGGTGCGGATACCGGGTTAGGACACCTGGCATGCGCGGTCGGCTGCAGAAACGTGATTATTCTTGGGGGCGGTGATTTCGGACGGTTCTTTCCGTATTCGGCGCTCACGACTGCGGTCTGCCTGCCGCTGGAATGCTATCGCTGCCATTTCGTGTGCCGGTATGACGAACCGCATTGCGTGACCTCAATCCCCCTTGGAACCGTTCGCGGCGCCCTGGAGCACGCATTGGCAGGAAATTCGTCCAAGCCTCAGATCTTTGTGCCGAAAAATGAAAAGCTCCCGGATGCAGTCGCCTCGCTGAAAACTTCAAATGCCCAGGTTCGGACCATGCTCGAACTGGCCCAGTGCGAGTTGCGAGAAATCGATGAAAGCGTTCTGAGCCAGAGCGTCATATGAGGCACCTGATCATCACCGCAGCAAACTTCCCAGCGGAACAATGCTCAAAAACGATTGGGTATCCGTTCGAATTGCGATCCGCGGATTATCTTACCACCATTCAGCACGCCTTGCGGTTTCAGAACCGTTTTGACTCAATCACGGTTTTGGAAACGGTGGCAAAACAGCGCCTTGATTACCTCGAGCAGGCCGGAATTCCCGTCGTTTACTCAAACCTCCAAAATGATTCCTCCAACAAAGGGATCAATGAAGTCAGGCATCTTTGGGATTTCATAAAACAGGATAAATTTGCAGACGGAGACATTTTCGTGAAACTCACCGGGCGTTACGTGCTGCTGGATACCCGCATTCTCGATCATTTCATGGAGGACAGCGAGATCGTGGCCAAGGACGACGGCGACATTTATCATCCGTCGAGCCGCGGCGTGCATACTTTTTTGTGGGCGTTTCGTAAGCGCTTCCTGCGAGAATTCATCAACTCATTGGACAGGAAATCCAGTGCCCCGATTGAATGGCACGTCAAAGCGTTTGCCAGAAGCCGCAAAGCCCGCCTTCTGCCCAGCGACACGAAGTTAGGGGTGGTCACCTGCCTTTTTTTATCGGAAACCGGTCTTTGGAAAAGAGCCGTTTGCTAGGTGGCGTCTCGTTTTTTCTCGCCTTGCAACAGCCTCTAATTTGAACTACTCAACACTTCAGAGAAAATATCATGTCACTCAATGGAAAATCAGGAATCGTTTTCGGAGTCGCCAACAAACGTTCGATAGCCTGGGCGATTGCTCAAGCATGGCATAAAGCGGGCGCGCGGCTGGCCTTTACGTATCAGGGCGAGCGGTTGAAGGAAAACGTCGAGGAACTCGCCGGAACCTTTGGAACCGATACTCTCATTCTGCCCTGCGACGTCACCCGAGACGAGCAGATTGATTCGGTATTCAAAACGGTTGGGGAGAAGTTTGGGAAATTGGACCTTCTGTTACACTCGGTGGCCTTTGCGCCTAAGGACGCTCTTGAAGGCCAGTTCGTCAATACGAGCCGAGAGGCGTTCCGAGTTGCCCATGACGTGAGCGCCTATTCATTAGTGGCTTTGGCTCGGGCAGCCGCGCCGCTGATGGTTGACGGCGGCAGCATTTTGGCGATGACCTATTACGGAGCGGAAAAAGTTGTCCCCCATTACAACGTGATGGGAGTCGCCAAGGCTTCGTTGGAGGCCAGCACGCGTTATCTTGCGTACGATTTGGGCTCGAAAAAGATCCGGGTCAATTGCATCAGCGCGGGTCCCGTCAATACCCTTGCTGCCCGGGGCATCTCGGGCTTTATGGAAATGCTCAAGCATTACGAGGCGCACACACCGTTGAAGCGCAATGTGCTGCCCGAAGAATTGGGAGCCACGGGTCTTTTCCTGGCCGGCGAAGGCGCGGCCGCGATAACCGGCCAGGTCATCTACGTCGATTGCGGGTACCAAATCATGGGAATGTAATCAGGGAGATACTCCCGAACGAGCCCGGGCAAGCGGCTTTTCGTAATCAAAAGTGTGCTCTGTAGACGCTTTGCATTCGTTGTCAAAGGACTTGACAAACTGCAGCAAGGCGCAATGGTACTTCTGGCCGCGATTGCTGAGCCTGACCTATGAAAACGCCGCGTTTTGGATCTCCCGTGAAACTCGCCCTGGCCGGACTTGTTGTACTTTGTAGTGGAGCATTTTGCCGTGGAAACGCACAGGGCGACACCGGGCCCGCCAGCCCAGCCGTATCTTTGCCTGCCAAGAGCCCATCTTTTTCTCCGGGCGTTCGGGATATCCTTAAGATGCTGGACGCCAAAGTAGACGCGGATGTTATAAAAGCCTACATCAAGAGCTCGTCGATTGCTTTCAACCCGACCGCTTCTGACATCATTGAACTGAAACGGCGCGGGGTTCCGGACGAGTTGATTACCGCGATGATTCAGCGCGGAGCGGAGGTGCGGACGCAATTGGCCCAGGCCGCGGCAGCGCAGCCGCCCGTGCCCGCCAATCCCCAAGCGAGCATACCCCAGGGGTATGGGTATGATTATCCCGCTCCTGCGTACCCGTATCCCAATTACGTAGATTACGCTTACGATTATCCGTACTACGGCGCTTATTACGGCTACCCCTGGTACGCCGGGTACCCGTACAACTATTGGTGGTTCAATTACGGCTACCCCTGGGGAGGTTATTATTCTTACTGGCGTTACGGACATCGTTTCTACGGGTACGACCGCTACCATTACTACAATCGCTTTCACGATTACGACCGTTTCCACGGACGGCGAAGCTTCGCTTACGGCGGCAGGGCAGGCGGAGGCGCCCGTGGGGCATGGGCTCCGGCGACGGGAAATCGATCCATCGCAGTGCGGGGTGGCTATGCCGGACACAGCTTTGGCGGCGGTGGTTTTCATGGCGGCGGGTTTGCCGGGCGCGGAGGCGGAGGCGGCTTTGGAGGCCATGGCGGAGGCCATCGTTAATTTTATCCTTCAGCTTTCAAACCGTCCGATCGGCATCAAAATCGCGCGGGCATGATTCGCCGCGACTATATCCTGCGGATGCTGGCCGAGTTCTTCGAAGTACTCTCCCGAATTCGAGCTTTGCAGAAGGGGCAGCAATGGAGTGAAGCAAGCCGGCTCACCGGGGAGCAAATCAGCGGCCTGATTGGCATAGACCCTCGGGCGGCTTTAGGACTTAGCGAGACCGAGCTTCTCGCCCGCCTCATAAAGAGTGAATCCACGCTGGCAGTTCGTGAGAAAACGCTAATGTTGGCCACCCTCTTCAAGGAAGCCGGGGATACCGCCAGCACCAGCGGCAACCCGGATGAAGGCATGGCATACTATTTGAAGGGCCTGCACTTGATGCTCGGGTTGCTGGCCCGGGAAGATCCTTTCGAGTTTCCAGAATTTGTTCCCAGGATTGAAGGCTTTCTCAGCGCGCTGGGCGGTGCTCCATTGCCGTTACTCACCCGTGGCATGCTCATGCAGCATTACGAGGGCATCGGGGATTTTGGCAGGGCCGAAGACACCCTCTTTTCCATGATCGAGGACGACGAGGATAACCCTGAATTGCTGGAGTTCGGCATCGCGTTTTACCATAGGCTTCAAAAACAACCGGACGACGCTCTCATCAACGGGAACCTGCCAAGAAATGAGTTGGAGACCGGAATTTCGGAACTGTTGAAACGGAAGGCAGCCCGTTCGTCGGCTTTCCGCCCATGAGGTCTTGAGACCCCCGTTGCTCCGAGTAAAAAGGCAAGAGGAGCTTTCCTGGGTCGCCTCGCCGGCTTTGTCCTGACGCACGCATTCATTCCCCGTGAACCCGCCAACGAGCCAGGTCCAACAACCCGTCGAAAGCCTGTCGGGCCTAATCGAACGCGTCACGTTCTTCAATGAAGAAACCGGCTTCGCGGTGCTGAAGGTCAAGGCGCGGGCCCGCCGGGAATTGGTCACCGTCGTCGGCTCTCTCGCCTCGGTGAATGCGGGGGAATGGCTGACGGCGGAAGGCCGCTGGAGCCAGGACAAGCAATTTGGACTGCAATTTCGAGCCGAGCTGTTGAAGTGCACGCCGCCGACCACTCGTGAAGGAATAGAAAAGTACCTCGCAAGCGGGATGGTCAAAGGGATCGGCCCTGCGTATGCCGGAAAGCTGGTCGATAAATTCGGGGAAAAGATTTTCGACATCATCGAGAACGCGTCCGCGAGGCTGGAAGAAGTGGAAGGCATCGGGCCGGAACGCCGGCGGAGAATCAAAGCCGCATGGGCGGAGCAAAGAGTCATTCGAGACATCATGGTGTTTTTGCATTCAAACGGCGTGGGGACCAGCCGCGCGGTGCGCATTTACAAAACCTACGGCGACCAGGCTATCGCAACCATCCAGGCAAATCCTTATGTCCTGGCCCAGGACGTGGCCGGCATTGGCTTCCGAACTGCCGATACGATCGCCCAGAAAATCGGAGTTCCCCACGACTCGGTTCAGCGCGCGTGCGCGGGGCTGGCGCATATTCTGTTGGAAGCAGCGGCTCAAGGGCACTGCGCCCTGCCCGTCGCCCGCCTCAAGGAGGAAGCCGGGAAACTCTTGCTGGTCTCCGATGAGGTCCTTGCCGCCGCGTTGGAGCGGATATTGCGTGAAGGCGGCCTGGTCCGCGAACAAGTCCACTCCGAAGATCTCATGTTTTTGCCCGCCCTAAGGAAAGCGGAGGAGTTCATTGCAACCCGGCTCAAAGCGCTGAGCAAGTTGCCTACAAATTACCCCGCGATCGATTTCGAAAAAGCGGTTCAATGGTATGAAAAGCGAACTGGCAAGACGCTGGCGGCAAGCCAGCGAGCGGCTTTGGGCCCGGTGCTGACGAGCAGAGTTGTTATCGTCACCGGCGGGCCTGGTGTCGGCAAAACGACTCTCGTCCATTCCATCCTTATGATCCTGGGCGCAAAGAAAGTCCAATGCCGGCTCTGCGCGCCAACGGGCCGCGCCGCTAAACGGCTTTCCGAGGCGACCGGCTTCCCGGCCAAAACGATTCACCGCCTGCTGGAATTCGAGCCGGGCAAAGGCAGTCAGCGGAATGAAAAACACCCGCTCCATTGCGACCTGTTGGTCGTGGATGAAACCTCGATGGTAGACGTTTCCCTGATGCATCACCTGGTCAGGGCCTTGCCGTCCCACGGGAGTCTACTCATTGTCGGAGACGCCGACCAGTTGCCTTCTGTCGGGCCAGGCCTTCTGCTTCGGCAATTGATTGAAAGCGGGGTCCTGCCTGTCGCCAAGCTTACCGAAGTGTTCCGCCAGGCCGAAGGCAGCCGTATCATCACCAATGCCCATCGAATCAACCAGGGACTCTTGCCGGAAACAGCTGAATCCGAAAAGGACTCGGACTTTTTTTTCATCGAACGGGAAGATCCTGAGCGGATCGCCGAGACGTTGCTCGAAGTGGTCAAGGATCGAATCCCGAAACGATTCGGCCTGGACCCAATCCGTGAAGTGCAAGTACTGACACCCATGAACCGCGGATCTCTCGGTGTCCGGGAACTCAATTCCCGGATCCAGGAAGCCGTCAACCCAGTGAAGCCCGGTCAGCCAATGGTCGAGCGGTTTGGATCCCAATTCCGCCTGGGTGACAAAGTGATCCAGACCGAAAATGACTATGACAAGGCCGTCTTTAATGGAGACATCGGGCAGGTCACGGCCATTGATATGATCGAGCAGGAGTTGAAGGTCGATTTCGAAGGTCGTGTTGTCCTCTTTCAATTCGGAGAACTCGATTCGCTGGCCTTGGCCTACGCCATTACCATTCACAAATCGCAGGGGTCCGAATTTCCGGCGGTCATCATTCCCCTGGCGACTCAGCAGTTCATGCTGCTGCAACGGAATCTGGTTTACACCGGCGTGACCCGCGCCAAGCGGCTTGTGGTCCTGATCGGCCAGCCCAAAGCCTTGTCCATGGCAGTGCGGAATAATCGAACGGAGGCCCGGTATTCAGGCTTGTTAGCGAGGCTCAGAGCGCCAGGACCCTAAGAACCCTTTGGCAGTTAACCTCGCAGCAGCCGCCGCTTGGATCGCCTGCGCTTCAACCGGACTTTTGGGTCGACA
>Ga0070738_10002718_pt1 | contig 25798 bp, 22 predicted proteins | sample Coa_R2_2_FD_66446 | JGI IMG/M metagenome (GOLD analysis project Ga0070738, IMG submission 66446) | Surface soil microbial communities from Centralia Pennsylvania, which are recovering from an underground coalmine fire - Coalmine... | ecosystem: Environmental > Terrestrial > Soil > Unclassified ...
CAGAAGAGGAGAAGTATATGGGACTCTGGGCATGGGTCATTGAGAGATGCGATTATGGCTGCAGAGCAGGCAAAACAAGAGACACAACTGGTGGATACGGCTGTGCAGGGTCTTTCAGAAAGAGAGGCGGCAGAGCGCCGGAAACGAGGTAGGGGAAATGCCTTTCCCCTCAAGAGCAGCCGCTCCTACTGGCAGATCATCTGGGAAAATCTCTTCGTTTCCGTCAACATCATCATGTTTGCCCTCGGTCTCGCTTTGATTCTGTTGGGCCAGGTTTCCGATGCCCTGATCTCGGTCGGCGTCGCCTTCTTCAATGTTGTGGTAGCAACAGTGCAGGAAATCCGGGCCAAGCGGCTGCTTGACCGCATTTCGCTGTTGACACGTCCCAGAGCCACAGTCATCCGTGACGGGCAAGAGCGGCTGGTTGATCCCGCCGAACTGGTGGTTGGAGACCTTCTGCTCGTGCATCCGGGCGATCAAATCGTCGTTGATGGGCCGCTGGTCAGCGATGATCGCCTGGAAATGGATGAGTCGCTTCTGTCAGGCGAGTCTGAACCTGTTCCCAAACGCAAAGGAGACTGGCTCTATTCGGGCAGTTTCTGCATGAGCGGCAGCGCCCGCTACCAGGCCGAGAAGGTTGGCAACGAGAGCCTTGCCAGTCAGCTTGCATCGGGTGCGCGGGCCTTCCGTCGCGTGAGAACCCCGCTGCAGCGGCAGATCAGCGTCATACTTCAGGCGATGCTGCTGATCGCCCTCTTGCTAGAGGTTTTGCTGGCGCTGGCGGTGCAGGAGAACCGCATTTCGCTGGTGGGGAGTGTGAAAATGGCGGTGGTGGTCATCGGCATTGTTCCCAAAGGACTGCTGCTTGCCACCAGTGTGGCCTATGCTCTGGGAGCCGTGCGCATGGTCGGCAAAGGGGTGCTGATTCAACAGGCCAACGCCATTGAGGCCTTGAGTACAGTTGACATTCTTTGTCTCGACAAGACGGGGACGCTGACAGCCAATGCATTGCAGCTTGAACGCCTCGTTCCCATACAGATTGAAGAGGCCCAACTGCGCCGTTTGCTGGGCGATTATGCAGGCAACCTCTCGGCAAGCAATACCACCATCGCAGCCATCGCTGCCGCCTGTCCTGGACACCATTATCATGCCAGTCAGGAGGTACCCTTCTCCTCAGAGCGCGAGTGGAGCGCGCTGACCTTCGACGAGGCAGATATGCAGGGCGCTTACGTGCTGGGAGCGCCGGAAAAGTTGCGCGGGGCCTTCTCCCAGGAGCAGCAACAAGGGCTAGCAACCTGCATTGAAACAGAAACTGCGCAAGGGCGACGGGTACTCTTGTTTGCCTGCCGCCCCGACCCGGTTCCTTTGTATGACCAGCAGGGCCAGCCGACCTTGCCAGCCGACCTTGTCCCGCTGGGACTCGTCAGCCTGCGCGACCAGTTACGCTCAGAGGCCAGCCAGACGCTGGCAGCTTTTGCCGGGGAAGGCATCCAGCTCAAGATCATCTCCGGCGATCACCCGGATACTGTGGCGGCACTGGTGAAACAGGCCGGATTTCATACCGGCAAGGGAACGCTTTCCGGGGAAGCGTTGAACGACATGGATACCGTCCAGCTAGCGCAGGTGGCCGAGGAACACAGCGTGTTTGGGCGCATTACTCCGCAGCAGAAAGCCTCTCTGGTGCAGGCGCTGCGTCGTCGCGGGCATACCGTAGCCATGATTGGCGATGGCGTCAACGATGTACTCTCACTCAAGCAGGCTGATCTGGGCATCGCCATGCAGAGTGGCAGTGCCGCCACCAGAGGGGTGGCCGATGTGGTGCTGCTTGAGGATTCCTTTGCGGCCCTGCCTCAGATGTTTCAAGAAGGGCAGCGCATTCAGCACGGCATGCACAACATCTTGAAGCTCTTTTTAACGCGGGTGAGCTATATGATTATCCTGCTGATCGCGATCATGATCGTGGATGGCTTCCCCTTTGTTCCCAAACAGAACGCCATTCTGACCCTGCTCACCGAGGGCATCCCCGCCCTGGCGCTCGCCTCATGGGCAAGGTCAGGTTCTTTTCAGCAAAAGCGCGCTCTTCGTGCTTTGCTCTATTTCGTGCTGCCCGCTGCGTTGACGCTGAGTCTGCTGGGGTTAGGAGTGTACCTGGCCGTCTTTTCTGTGACGGCTCAACTGCCGATGGCTCAGAGCGCGCTGACTACTTTCACTATCGCCTGCGGGCTATTGCTCATCCCGTTCGTTGAGCCGCCGAGCAAGTTCTGGACGGGTGGCAGCGAACTGGGAGGAGACTGGCGCCCCTCCCTGCTCGCTTCTGGCCTGCTGCTCGGGTACGCAGGCTTGCTGGCGATTGCCCCTTTGCGTTCTTTCTTTGAGCTGACGGCCCTTGATGCAACCATCTACCTTTTTATTGCAGCGGTTGCCCTTGCCTGGGCGCTTCTTGTTCGCTGGCTCTGGCGCGCTCACCTTCTGGAGCGATTTCTGCAAGTAGATTGGAGGGAAGAATAATGGTCAGGTAACTCATCCTCATCCTTTGGGAACGGTTTGTGAGGGTATGAGGCAGGTTTGAGAAAGAAATGTGATACCAGCGAACTATGATAGCAGAGGATATGGTTGTGTGTTTCGCAGGATATGGTTGTGTGTTTCGCAGGAATAATAATGAGGAGGGAGGAGATGTTTAAGCGGATTCTTGTTCCGTTGGATGAATCAGAGCTGGCAGAGCAGGCGCTACCAGTCGCGAGCCGGGTGGCTCGCGTTGCAAAGAGTACCATCGAGTTGCTGGAGGTTGTTCCTCCGCCAACCGAGTTTGGGCCGTACTGGGGAGAGCCGCCGCTGCTGGTGCAACGAGCCATTGATACAGACCTGACCCTCGCAGCCGATTACGTAGCGCAAGTCGCTGAGCGCGACACTCTTGCCGGCGTGGAGGTTGAGACGAGAACCGACGTTGGCTGGCCGGCCTGGACCATTCTGACGGTCGCAAAAGAGGATGAGAGCGACCTGATCATCATGACCAGTCATGGACGTACCGGTCTCTCGCGCTGGTTTCTTGGCAGTGTAGCCGAAAAGGTGATCCGCCATGCTCACATTCCGGTCTTGTTGTTGCGCGACCAACCCCTGCGTGAGGTCTTCGATGAGAAGCATCCCTTGCGTGTCTTGATCCCGCTTGATGGCTCACCGGCCTCTGAAGCCGTGCTTGAGCCTGCTCTGCAACTCATCGCGGCCCTCTCGCCCCAGGCCCCGGCTGTGCTTCGCCTGATCCATGTGCTTCGTCCGCACAGCTCGATTGAGAAGCAAGAGCAACAGACGCTGCGTGCTTCAGATTACCTGGAAACAGTAGCCCAACGCTTGCAGCAAGCAACAACTCCGGGGCCGCGACCGATCGTGGCCTGGTCGCTTCCTTCTGATGAGGATGTAGCCGATGCGCTGTTGAGGGATCTGGAGGCCGTGGTGGCCTCAGATGAAATGGATCAACTCGTCCCCTACGATCTGCTCATGATGGCAACGCACGGCTGGGGCGGCTTCCCACCCTGGGGTCTGGGCAGTGTCACCGAGCGCGTCTTGCATGGCTGCCGCTTGCCAATGCTGGTGGTGCGCTCACCTGAACAGGAGCGTGTTTCACAGGATTCTCTCACCTGAAGAGCGTGAGTTGATGAGTTCCCATAGCTTCGTTGGCCCCGGTTAAGCAGGCATTCATACCTGCTCAACCGGGGCCAACCATAGCTGGTACATCACAACATGAGGGGGGCAAAAGAGATTCTCCTGGATCAACTCTGACATGAATTTGTTGCCTGCCTGTGATATCCGGCAGTCACTTTGTGATGCCGTTGCGACCGGCATGATGCATAGTGAGAGCAGTAGCGTTGTCAGTTACAGCAACTGCCTGCGGGCAGTAAGCAAGAGAGAGGAGAAAAGGGTATGGAGCCTCAAGTGGCTGGAAGTATCGCTGTGTTTCTCTTCGTCTTCCTGATGGTGGCCTTAAGCGTGGCGGCGTTCGCCTTCTGGATCTGGATGCTGGTGGATTGCCTGACGCAAGAGCCGTCGGGAAGCGATAAGATCGCATGGGTACTGGTGATTTTGCTGACCAACGTGGTTGGGGCGCTGATCTACTACTTTGTAGAGCGCGCGCAGCGGGTGAAGGTACTGGGTCAGAGAGGAGCAAGTATATGAGTACACAGGAGCCATTGATTGCGCCTCAAGAAGAGCAGGTGCAGGAAGAGAGAGAGGGCATGACAGCCCCACAGGTCAAAAGCGAGCCGGAGATGCAGGCTCCTATGGAGAAGCCAGCAGCAGAGCCAGGCGTACAGGGGCCGTATGATCTCCCGGTGTCGCCAGCAGGCGCTGCGGTCGGGCAACAGCCCCAGGGGACCATGCCTCAAGGGCCACCGGTTGCGCCCGGCACAGGTTCGCCTTTTTACGGCAGAGTTCCACCCCAGGCGCCGCCCTGGAACTATAGCCCTCCATCGGCACAGCCCCACAGACGGTGGGGGTTCTGGATACTGATCAGCTTACTTGTGCTGTTTATCCTGCTGATCCCGGCAGCGGTGGCGCTGATTGCGGGGGCAGTCATCACAACAAGCCGTATCGAGACGCGCCACTTCACGGTGGGGAGTTCTCCTCACATCATCGTCAAGCAGACAGTTGGCTCGATCCATGTCAATAGCGGCGGTTCGGGCAGCGAGGTCAGCGTCCAGGCGACGAAATGGATGAGCGGATGGTGGGGCAATGCCAGTGCTTACCAGGTGAGCTATGCGCAGAGTACGGATGGTAATACCGTGACCGTCACCGTTAAAGGTCCCACACCCTCCTCCATGTTCACCGGGCCAGGAGTGGCGCTGGATCTGACGATTCCTGCCAACGCCAATCTGGAGTTGACGATGAATGCCGGCGACATCTGGGTGACAGGGGTCAGTGGACAGATGCTGCTGGAGAACAATACCGGCTCGATCACGATGAGAGAGGGGATGCTTGCGGCGAACTCATCGCTGACCACCAACACCGGCTCGATCACATTTCGCGGTTCGATTGAGCCGCGAGGGAACTACCTGTTCTCCACCAACACCGGTTCCATCGATGTCACGGTTCCCTCCAGTGCCGCTTTCAATGTGGATGCGAGTACCAATACGGGCAGCATCAGCAGCGATTTTCCCGCAGTGGTGATCACCCACAACACAGTAGTGGGCAGCCAGGCGCATGGAGCGGTTGGACAGGCTCCATCGGCCAGCATGGTACTCAGGACCAACACCGGCTCCATCCATCTCGCTCAAGGCGCGTAAGTGAATGAGCAGGCTTTGGGCTGATGTATGGACAAATTGTGGGACTGAAGGAGCAGGGGGTGCGTTCCCCCGGCGCACCTCCCTGCTCTTATCTGGAGAAGGTCTCTGCAAAAAAAATCAGGTGAGATGAAATGAGACGAAATGCGCTTACGCTTCAGCGAGAACAGCGATCTCTGGATCTTCAGGAAGTGCAGGTGCGCGACAATGCCTTGCAGTTGTACGCCGATGGGTGGAAACTCTATCAGGCCATGCTTGCCGCGATTGATGACGCTCAGGAAAGCATCTACCTGGAAGTCCCAACCTGGGAAGATGACCCGATTGGCGACGACTTCAAAAAACATCTGGCACAGAAAGTGGCGCAGGGAGTTGCCGTCTATGCCATTGGCGGGTTCTCTGGCAATCACTCTGCACGGCATGGGAAAGTTTTCTACCCTGTCGGAGTGCAGACCCTGAAATACAGACCTTTCCACCGGCCCTGGCATCTTGTGGACCCCCGACGCTATGTCGCCGATCATCGCAAGCTCCTCGTCGTGGACGGAACCACCGCTTTCCTCGGCGGCAACAATCCGAGCAATACTTATACTGAAGGCTGGCGAGATACGCACCTGCGTATACGTGGTCCGGCGGCTGCCGATCTCGCTTTGACCTTCATCGGGTTGTGGAATCGCTTCTCAACTCCCCGGCAGCGGATTACACACTGCTACCAGAGACAATTCAATCCCTGGATCGTTGTGCGGGCCAACGATGCGCTGCGCCTCACATTTCCTATCCGCGACATGTATCTGGATGCCATTGATCGCGCAGAGCATTCGATCTGGCTCACCAATACACACTTCATCCCGGATCAGAGCTTGCTCAATGCATTGAAAGCAGCCCGAACACGCGGTGTGGATGTTCGGATCATACTGCCCTGGCCCTTTCTTCCCGGCTGGCACATAGCCCGCTGGCTTACACAGAGCGTCTTCAGCCAGTGTTTGCAAGCAGGTATCCGCCTGTTTGGCTATCCTCACGCCAGGTTTCGCAGCAAGACCTGCACCATTGATGGGGCCTGGTCTACGCTGGGCAGCGCCCACCTTGACCTGCTGAGCGCGGTCGGCAACTACGAACTCAACGTCGAGATCTATAATGCCAGCATCGCCTCTCAGTTGCAGGCGCTCTTTCTCCACGATGCCGCCAGTGCCGTGGAAGTATCTCTTGCGGATTGGATGAAGCGCCCCGGTTTAAGAAGGCTGAGCGATTGGTTCCTGGCTCCGCTTCGTTCGCCGCTCTAAAGAGCTAGTTGAACCTCTGGACAATCCCCGGAGAGATCCTCTTCTGTGATTGAGCGGTGAAATTGGGCTTCGTAGAGAATCGGAGGTCAATCATGACATCCTGCCAGCCCTGAGGGCATTGAGGATGACAATGACATCGATGCCTTCCTGCAGGATGGCACCGACTGCCGGGGGAATGTAGCCCCAGGCGGCAAAGCCCATGGCGATTAAGCTCAAGGCCATGCCGACCCAGATGCCCTCGCGGGCGATGTGCATGACATGCCTGCCGATGCGCACCGCCCTCACGACGCGATGAATATCCGTTGAGAGTAAGACGGCGTCAGCGGCGGTGGCGGCAGCCGTTAAGCCTTGCGTTCCCATCGCCAGACCCAGCGAGGCAGTCGCCAGAGCAGGAGCGTCGTTGACGCCATCGCCCACCATCAGCACCTTCTGGCCCTGTTGCACCAGTTCTTGCACCACCTTCACCTTCTCTTCTGGCAGACAGCGCGCCACCACGCGATCTACCTGGGCCACCTGCCCGATTTGTTGGGCCACGACCTCGCCATCGCCCGTCAGCAGAATCACCTGCTTGATGCCCGCTTCCTTCAGTCGTGGCACAAGCTGCGAGAGTTCCTCACGCGGCACATCTTCCAGCACGATTAGCCCTTCCACTTCCCCGTTGACGGCGATGAAGCTGCCAATCTGCCCACGCTCGACGCGCCGTTCCCGTTCAGCGAGCAACGAGGAGGGGATAGGGATATGCAGATAGGCCATGAACGTGCGGTTGCCCACAGCAACCTGCACTTCTCGCACTTGCCCGGGGCCTCCCTGAGAGGCTGAATTCTCCTCCTGGGAGGGAGGAAGCGAGACCAGGCCTTGCACGCCTTTGCCGAAGACCTCTTCAAAGGCCATCACCGTACTGAATGCAAGCCCCTTCTGCTGAGCCGCTTCCACCACAGCTTTCGCCAGAATATGGGTAGAGAGCTGCTCCACGGAGGCGGCCAGACGCAAGAGCGTCTCTTCGCTATAACGGGCTTCCCCCGTCTGCTCACGGCTCTCAGACACGCTCTCTCGCGACACCAGCGCCGTCACTTTAGGAGTACCAAGCGTGAGGGTACCCGTCTTATCGAAGACGGCGACCTCCACCTCGCCAAACTGTTCGATGGCTCCTCCACTTTTGACGATGATGCCGCTACGGGCCGCCAGGTCGACACCGGACATGATGGCGATTGGCGTGGCCAGGATTAACGGGCAGGGGGTGGCGACGACCAGAACGGCCAGGGCGTAGACACTGTCGCCGGAGATGGCCCAGGCGGCAGCGGCCAGGAGCAGGGAGACGGCGGTGAAAACCACACTGTAGCGATCGGCCAGCCGGTGAATGGGAGCTTTCTGTTCCTGGGCCTGCTCTACCAGACGTACAATCTGGGCGTATTTACTCTCTGCACTGCGCTTGCTGGCCTGGATGTGCAGTACCCCGTCCAGATTGACGCTGCCGGAAAGCACCTGCATTCCTGCCATCTTGCGCACCGGAATGGGTTCGCCGGTCAGATCGGCTTCGCTGACATCCGAGGAGCCATCTACGACAATGCCATCGACGGGGATCAGCTCGCCCGGCTTAACCACCACCTGCATACCGACCTCAATAGCCTCTGCCGCCACATTGACCAGTTGCTGGTCTCGCCAGATGTGAGCGGTACGGGGAGCGCGGTCAGCCAGTGCCGAGAGCGAACTGCGCGCTCGCCGCAAGGCGTAAGCTTCCAGCGCCTCCCCTCCCGAAAGCATCAAGACGATAAAAGCTCCCGCCAGGTACTCTTTGAGTGCCAGCGAGCCGCTGATGGCCAGGATGGCGATGAAGTCCACGCTGAACTCGCGGTGGATCACATGCTGCACTGTTTTCCACAGCAATGGCACGCCACCCAGCAGGGCAATTGCCAGCAGCGTCCAATCGGCGATATCCCTGTGTCCGCTCAACCAGAGCAGCAGGCTAACCAGCAGAAGGGCGAGCGCGCCCAGGGGCAATGGATAGCTTCTGATCGCGCCCCACAGCCGTTGATACCAGGTGGCGAGCGCGAATGCAGCTTCAACATCGTCCGGCTTTGCTTGCTCTTCTCCCGGCATCACCAGGGGTTTTTCAACGTGAGCAGGTTCCTCATATGGTGGTAATTCGAGCATATTTTCCCTTTGTTTCATCGCCGTCTCTTTCCCCTCAGCATATTCTCGCTTCGCTACCTCTCTCGCTCCTGTTGTCTATTGGCGAGCCGCGCAAGAAGTGTGACGGTCGCCGACATGGCTACAGAGAGGTATACAGAAAGGCCCAGCAGGACAATGAGGCGCCTCCTCTGAGCAGGTAAGGCGTGCCAGAAAGCGACCACCCTATCGATGGACGTTGTGATCGTCTTTTTGCTGGCTGTGATCCTCTTGCTCACCATCTGTAGCGATGAAGCCTTTTTCGGAAAGGCCCGCTGCTCAGATGCAAGCTCTGAAGGCCCTTGCATTGCAGGTGGTGGTTGAATGGCTTGCTGGCTCATAGCATCTCCTTTGCGGCTCATATCGTCGCTTTGCCTTTAGCTCCTGTTATAGAAGAGCAACACGTTGAAGGCGACGTTGATCAGCACGACGGTCAGAAAGGTAACGCCGACGCCGATGAGAGCGGCGCCTATACCTAACGGCCCCAGTTGATCGAAGGCAATGGCAATGAGCGGAATCAAGAGCGCCAGCGAGACAATCGCCAGCGCCAGGCTCATACCCATGGACCGGTTGCGTTGGGCGGCAGGTTCGACGGCGCGCACCTGGTAGAGAATCTCCGGCATCATGCGTGGCATCAAGCGTTGGGCCAGCGCCTCAATGAATTGCTCGTTGAAAGGCGGCATTGCCTGCGGCGCCTGAGATGGGACCGACATATCCGCGTTCACCGATCTGGGAGGAGGTGACATATCTACTGGCTGTTGCATCATTTCTCATACTCCTTTCCTGTTTCAATATCCGAGGTCAGAGACCTCTTCCACATCGAGAGTATAGACCCTCGTCATCACTGACACCTCACAAAACGGCATTGCCAGCTCGCAACCCTATCACATCTGAGCATGCTTTCCTCTTTATCAGGCTTTCTCAAATGCCGGTACTGGACAATGATCGTGGGCTTATTTCACAGTTGTGGTTAAGCTGGATTGTGGGGAAAGGAGATAGCCTACACCGGCTTTGGTGAGAATGTAGCGTGGATGAGCGGGGTCAATCTCCAGTTTGTGGCGCAGGCGATTGATGTTGACCTGGAGCAGGTGGCTCTCACCAAGATACGATGTTCCCCAGACAGACTCCAACAACTGATCCTGGGTCACGATCCGCCCGACATGTTTGGACAGGTAGGCCAGCAGCCGGTACTCGATGGGGGTAAGGGCAATCTCCTGGCCACCGCGTTTGACGATGTGATGAGCATAATCGATGGTCACATCCCCTACTGTGATGGTTGGCTGCATACTGCCGACAACCTCGTCGCCGTTCAATTGCGCACGTCTGAGTACAGCATGCACCCGGGCCAGTAATTCGCCCACACTGAAGGGTTTGGTCAGGTAATCATCGGCTCCCAGGTCCAGACCGTGGATTTTCTCCCGCTCCTGTCCACGTGCGGTGATGATAATGATGGGTACCGTCGAAAATTCGCGCACACGCTGGCAAACGGTAAAGCCATCCAGATGCGGCATCATCACATCGAGGATGACCAGATCGGGTTCGTGGCTGGCTATCAGTTCAATGGCTTGCTCACCATCGCTGGCGGCATGTACCTCATAGCCTTCAAATTGCAGATTGCGCTCTAATAAACGCAGCAGATGCGGATCATCATCCGCGATCACTATCGTCGTTTTCTTCGCAGGCATCGCTCTCTCTCCTTTACTCCCTCTCACCTCTCACAAAAAGATTCTTACAGTTTCGCCTTTAGTATGGAATCTTCACCACACAGATCCATCACGAAAGGTCGCTCTGCTATCACAGTCCACTTACAAATGCGCAGGCTTATCTGTATCCTCGAAATCGCCTTATGGCCGCACTTCTCTCCTGGGAGTTTATCCTCGTTCAATTCTCTTCAGGTTGTGAGTTTTTTGTGAGAGTACAGACGGCTTTTGTGATACTTCTGTGAGACGGATGAGCCATGCTAGAAAGTGGCATATTAGAGGAGATACAGGGAGAGGAAGCCTTATGGCTCATCAGGAAAAAAGCCTCGCCGTGAGGAGTGATGCCTTGCGGCGGGAAACATCCCAGAGGCTGGAGATTGCCAGGGCCGGTTTACAGGCGGTGCTTGATGTACTGCCTGTTGGCGTTTGCATTGCTGACCGCCAGGGCCGCCTGATACATATGAATGCCGCAGCCAGAGCGATCTGGGGAGAACCGACGCCTCTCGCGACGTCGGTTGCGCAATATCAACTCTATCAGGGCTGGTGGACGAAAAGCGGGCAAGCCATTGCGCCGGAAGAATGGGGCATGGCCCGAGCTATTCAACGCGGCGAAGTCTCGCTTGCAGAGGAGGTAGACATCCTCTCCTTTGATGGCCAGCGCAAAACGATGTTGCACTATGCCGCCCCTGTTCTCGATGAGGCAGGCTCGATTATCGGCGGCGTCGTCGCTATTCTCGATATAAGCGAACGCAAGCAGCTTGAGGAGGCCCTGGTAGAACGCATCAGCCAGCTCGAAGCGATCTTTGAAGCGATGGCCGATGGCGTTTTCGTCTATGACCAGCAGGGCCAGATCGTTCAAATGAATACGGCAGCAAGCGAGTTACTCCTGCCCGGTGCCACCGATTTTGCCGCCCGTTCTCTGCAAGACCGGCTTGCGCAACTGGCCGTGCGTGATTTGCAGGGTCGACTGCTCTCCCGGCAAGACTGGCCAATGCTGCGCATTTTGCACGGGGAAGTCCTCAAAGGGCGAGACGCGGTGGATGTCCAGTTGCGCTCGCCGGGTGGGCAAGAGTTACAGGTGAGTATCAGCGGTGCGCCTATGCGCGACCAGCAGGGAAGAATCATCGGGGCAGTCGGCATTGCGCGCGATGTGACGGAACGCCGCCGTCTGGAGCAGTTGGAGCGACAGTTGCATGCGGAAACGCAAGCGCAGCTGGCCTTACTGCAACTGATCCTGGATGAATTACCCGGCAGCGTCTTCCTCGTGCGTGGCTCCAACGCTCGTCTGCTCCTGGCCAATCGTGCCGCCGCCAGTCTGTGGGGCGCATACTGGCAGCGCGGAGAGCCTCTGGAGGCATTCCTGAGGGCGAATGGCATTCGTTTGATGGGTACGGATGGGCAAGTATTGCCCCTGGACGCGCTGGCAATGTTGCGGGTCGTCCGGCGAGGGGAAAGGGCTTGCCAGCAGCAGGAGATCATTCGTCATGCCGATGGCACCACGCTGCCCACGCTGGTGAATGCGGTAGCCCTCGATCCTGGCAACCTGAGTGGTTCCCTGCTCGTTACGAGCAAACAAGAGGAGGAAGGGGATGAAAGAGTAGCTCTTGTCGTCTATGAGGATGTCACCACATTGAAAGAGGCGGAAGCCCTCAAAGATGATTTCATCGGCATTGCCGCCCATGAATTGCGTACCCCTCTGGCAGCCTTGCAGGGCTTTGCGCAAATGCTGATGATGCAGACGGCGCGCGGCAGAGGGACAACACTTGCCGACTGGCAACTGGAAGCTTTGCAGGAGATCGAGGGGGCGGCGCTTCGTCTGAGCGAGCTGACCGAAGACCTCTTAGATGTGACTCGTTTGCAAGCCGGACGGCTAGCATTGCAGCGCGAGCCAACTGATCTGGTAGCATTGGCTCAACGTGTTATCAGGCGCCTGCAAATGACGAGCCAGCGCCACACGCTCTCTTTACATGCTGTATTACCCCATGTCGTTGTGCAGGCAGATTCTCGCCGGCTGGAGCAAGTTCTCTCCAACCTGATCGGCAATGCCATCAAATACAGTCCGCAGGGTGGGCCGGTCGAGATCACCATTGAACAGGAGGAGACACATGGCGCTGTGCTGAGCGTTCGTGACCATGGCATCGGCATTCCGGCGCAGCAACAGGGGCGTATCTTCAGCCGCTTCATGCGAGCGGATAACGCCCGCAAATCCGGGGTTTCGGGAACGGGCCTGGGCCTTTATCTCTGCCGGGAACTGATCGAGCTTCACGGCGGGCGTATCTGGTTCGAATCGGTTGAAGAGCAAGGCAGCGTCTTCTACCTGGCCCTTCCGTATCCATCACGATAAGTCATTCACTCTAAAAAAAGGAAGCATGCCATACATTATAACTCCTCGCGTACTATCCTGGCCCCTTCGGCCAGCGCACACAACTTGCCGAAAGCGACTGCGCGGGGCAGATATTTCATGCCGCAATCGGGGGCCAGTATCAGGCGCTCTGGTTCTACATAGTGCAAGGCCGCGCGGATTCTCCTGGCGACTGTCTCCGGCGTCTCTATCTCCATATCCCCCAGGTTCAGGACGCCCAGAATGATGGTTTTACCGGCTAACTCACGTAAGACGGAGAGGTCGAGGTTGGGCTGGGCTGCTTCAAGCGAAATCTGTTGAACGACACAATCGCGCAGTTCGGTGAGGAAGGCGTACTGACCGGGGCGGTCATGCACGATGGCCGCGTAGCCAAAGCAAAGGTGCAGCGCCGTTAGCCCTTCGATGCCTTCCAGCGCGCGGTTGATGACCTCAACTCCATACGCTCTGGCCTGCTCCGGCCTGGCCTGAAGATAGGGTTCGTCGATCTGCACCACGTCAGCCCCGGCGGCCTGCAAGCTTTTGATCTCTTCGTTGACGGCTGCCGCGATATCCAGCGCCAGGGCTTTCTCATCGTGGTAATAGTCATCCTGCGTCTGGTGCGTGATGGTGAATGGGCCGGGTACGGTGATCTTGATGCGACGGTCGGTGTTGCGGCGCAAAAACTCCACGTCGCGTACTTCAACCGGATAGAGGCGGCGAATCGGGCCAACGACGCGGGGGACGAGGTTGGTGCGGCCTGTGCGCCCAAGAGCTACGCCCGGATTGTCGAGATCCATGCCGGCTAACGCGGTAGCAAAGCGGTTGGAATAACTCTCACGCCGCATCTCTCCATCAGAGATAATATCGATGCCCGCGCGCTCCATGTCCCGAATGGCGAGTAGCGTGGCATCGTCCTGGGCCTCTTGCAGCAGCGGCTCCGGGATGCGCCAGATGTCCCGCGCCCGCACGCGCGGAGGCAATCGACTCCGTAAATTCTGGCGATCAACCAGCCACTCCGGTTGCGGATAGCTTCCCACAACCGTTGTCAAAAGCTTCTCTACCACACTTTTTCTCCCTTGCACTGCTGCTCAATTTTCCCATCCCGCAGGCGTCGATTGAGCGAGCGCAGCGCCAATTTATTGGCCTATATGGCTCTGCATACCGACCGAGCCAATGAATCGGCGCTGCGCTCGCTCAAATCGGCGCCTGCGGAATTTCGGTTGCCTATATTCTGAAGAACAGGTGGCGCACCTGATCGATGACTTTCGGGTCGCCGCTGGTCTCACCGCCTGGGAAGCGTTGGTAGGTGGTGAGGACGAAATCTGAGGCATCTTTGAAGTGGAAAACGGCCTGCACGTCATCCAGGTTATCAGCCGGGACGCAGACGAACTGGCCGTCTTTGATGGTGGCGCGCCACTGGCCGCCCCATTCTCCATCGACGACGATGCCGATGACCGCGTCTACGCCTTTAGCTGAGTCCTCGTCGACGGTGTACTGCATGACGATGAACATGTAGGGCATCAAGATGCCGGCGGTACGCTCTTCGAGCTTGCCCGTCTTATCGCCCAGACCCCATTTCATATCCCAGGTGTGAATGCCATAGTCAATGATCTGGAAAGAGGGATAGAAGCAGGTGGGGATTGGCCCCATGTAGGGGTGAGGAACGGTCGCGCCCATCCATTCGTCGGCGGTGAGGGCCTCGAAAATAGCGAACGCTTCGTCTGAGTCCTTTTTGAGACGGGCGATAGCTTCTTCGCGCGGCAGGCTGCGGAAGGCCTGGGCGTGTTCGTTGAGCCGGTCGCTCATGACGGCAAGGCCGAGCGGGGTGCCGGTCTCGCCTCTGCGCTGCATTTCCCAGGCGTTCAGATAGCCTTCGGTCACGTCGATCATGTGGCCGACCATATCGCGCACTTCCCATTCGGTGCAGCGCGTCTGGACGTACCAGTTGTCCGGGTTGTCGATGATGTCGTAGAATTTTGCGCGTTCTGTGCGCGCTATGTCGAGTACGAGTTCCTTGTCTTTGAAATCCATTGGATTGCCTGGCATCGTAGCCTCCTTTTACTTCCTGCGTAATACCTCATCGTTTCAACAGATGATTTTAACAACCAGAACCGGGGAAAAGCTGTCCCTACAGCTTTTCCTCATTCGGTTGTCAAAGTTCAGGTAGCGGATCTGCGGGATCACCTCCTTACTTATGTAGTAATATCCGGGTAGGGCAGCGACCAGTGCTGGAGTTTGCGCGCGTACTCACGCTGGAAGCCGAGCGGCTCTTTGTAATCGCGCTCGAACAGGGCAATGAAGAGTGTGAGCGTCAGGAAGTTGTGCGCGCCCAGCTCGAACAGTTTGACGTAGTCGTGGGTTGCCAGGGCCTCGCGCTCTTCATCGGTAAACTGCAGCCAGCTACTGCGCTCGCCTTCAGGCAGGTTCAGGATGACGTTGGCGCGCTCGGCTTCCCACCAGGTGACGGTGCCGCGCGGGTCCTCGCGGTAGCGTTCCACCAGTTCCGGGTCGCGGTCGATGGTGAAGAGGAATTTGTTGAGGAGATACTTGCTCATGCGTCCACTCCCTTCGGGTACCAGGTGAAATACGCTTCCATCGTGTGGAACAGGTCGAGTGAGTCGGCGTAATCGGCTTTGACTTCTCCGGCGACACCCATCATCAGCATGAAGTCGAGGAAGCCATGCGTGGCGTTGCCAGGCAGCCAGAGGCTATCGAGCGTGACTTCGCGCAGCGCGCCCTCGATATCACCGGAAGCGATCCACTCCACGGCTTTGCGGTCGAACTCCGGGTCGGGACCGTGAGGGCCGAACTGGCGCGGCCCGCCAAGTTCAAGGGAGAGATGGCCGGTGCCGATGACGGCGACGCGCTCATCGCCGGGCCACGCCTCGATCAGGCGGCGCAGGGTGCGCCCCAGTTCCACGAAGCGCCAGGGCTGCGGCAGCGGCGGCGCGAAGATGTTGGTGTAGACAGGCACGATGGGCAGGTCTGCCTGCGGGCGCGTCGTGATGATGGGACAGGTGATGCTGTGGTCGACGCGCAGTTCGTTGCTGAAGGCGAAATCAAACCCGGCATCCAGCCCGGCGCGCAGCAGGTAGGCCGAGAGTTCTTCATGTCCCTTGAGTCGCATGCGCGGCAGGCCGAACTCGCGCTCCTCGTTGTAGTAGTTCGCGTCATAGAACGGCGCTTTGCCGATGAGGAACTGTGGCATGTTATCATAGAAAAGCTGGTGGAAATGGTCGGAGCCGACCATGACCAGCACATCCGGTCTGGCCCGCGTCAGCGTTTCGCGGTAGGCCAGCACCTTGCGCACCCACTCATCCGCGAAATCAGGCCGCTCCTCTGGCGGCGCGGTGCTGGCGCGATAGAAAAACGGATGGTGTGTGGTGGCGAGGACAGCGACAAGTTTTGCCATTCTTCCATTCCCTCCTTTGCGCATGGCCTGCATACGGCGCAGGCGTCTGCTGGATTGAGCCAGTGCCTTTGTACTTGACCTTTTCAGGTTGATGATATACTGTCCGGCGGGCCGATCCTTTATTGATCTCCCGTCTGGGATTGAAACGGCTGGTAGACAGCGTTGCGGTCGACGCTGGCATAGATCGCGGGCGCGATGGGATGGCGCATCTCTTCGGCGAGGTGGCCGAGCAGGCCCGCCGCGCGGGCGAGCAGGGCCACGCCGCGCAGCAACTCCGGCGGCAATCCCAGATCGGCCAGCGCGGCCCCCGCGACTCCCGCACCGTTGAGCGGCAACTTGCGACCGAGTATTTCTGGATGGACGCGCCCGATGGCCTCGAATAGACGCAGATGCGGCCCGCGCAGGCCCTCCTGCTCAGCAATTTCAATGATGACAGCCGTGCGCGGGTCAGCGATCTTATGCACCGGGTGGCCCAGCCCCGGCACGAAGCGACCGGCGGCGCGCTGCTGCCTGACGGCACGCCGGGCGAGTTCGTCCCATTGCTCATCGGTCTCCGGCAGGGGGCCTTCGACGCCCGCCAGCACGCTCGCCAGGAAGCGACCGGTATCTTCGGTCACGCCGAGGAAGCGCGAGCCTCCGCCCAGCAGACCGGCGGCCATTGCCCCCTGCAGCGCATCGGGCGCGCTATAGAGGGTCAGGCGCGCGGCGATGGCGGTGGGCGTGAAGCCGTGATCGGCCAGCGAGACCAGTACGGCCTCGAAGACGCGCACCTGCTGGGGCGTTGGTCGCTGCTGCGTGGCGAGCCAGAGCGCCAGTTCGCCAAATCCGACTTTGCCCATCAATTCTCCTGCCAGGTCGTGGCCCAGCAGCGAAATGCCGGTCGCATTGGATGTCCCGATTCCGGTTGGATATTCCATGATTCCCTTCTCTATCTTTTTCTCCGCGCCGGTGGCTGGCTGAGCCAGGCGCGGATTTCCTCATTATCCTGACCGAGCGCCGGGGGCGGCAGGTCGTAGCGCGGCGGCGTTCGTGAGAACGTAATTGGATGACGAACCATCGGCACAGCATGTTCCCCACTGCCAACCTCGACGACGGGGTTGAGTCCGATTTCGCGGGCGAAGGTGACGCCGCCCTCCACGTCGTTGATGGGGCCGCAGGGAACGCCTGCGGCGCTCAACAGGCGAAACCATTCGTTGGCCGATTTTGTGCGCAGGCGTTCGACCAGCAGCGGGCGCAGAGCCTCACGGTTGCGCGTGCGATCTTTTGTGTGCGCGAACCGGGGATCGTGCGGTAGTTCCGGCACGCCGAGAACCTCGCACAGCTTGCTGAACTGTCCGTCGTTGCCGGCGGCGATAATCAGATCCAGGTCAGCCGTTGGCAGCGATTCGTAGGGGAAGAGGCTGGGGTGAGCGTTGCCCATGCGGTGTGGGATGACGCCGCCTGCGACATATGCGGTAGTCTGATTGACCATGCCGGAGAGCGCCGTAGCAAATAAGCTGGTTTCCACGTGCTGGCCCTCTCCCGTCTGGTTGCGGTGGTTAAGGGCAGCCAGGATGCCGATGGTGGTGTGCATGCCGGCCATGACATCGAAAACCGAAATGCCGGAGCGATAGGCCGGGCCGTCAGGGTCGCCGGTCAGGCTCATCAGCCCGGACATAGCCTGCACGATGAGGTCATAGCCGGGCAGCGAGGCTCCCCCCGCCGTGCCAAAGCCGCTGATGGATGCGTAGATAATGGACGGGTTGCGCTGCTGAACCGATTCATAGTCCAGGCCGAAGCGTTTGAGGCCGCCGGGTTTGAAATTCTGGATGAAGACATCGGCGCGCGCCGCCAGTTCGTGGGCCAGTTGCAGATCCGCTGGATCATTGAAGTTGAGGGTGATCGAGCGTTTGTTGCGATTGATTGCCATGTAGTAGGTGGCGACGCCCTCGCGTTCCGGCGGCAGCCAGTTGCGCGTGTCATCGCCTGCCGGGCTTTCCACCTTAATCACTGTTGCGCCGAGATCGCCGAGCAGCATGGTGCAGTAGGGGCCGGCGAGAACCCGTGAAAAGTCGGCGACCAGCAGGCCGTCCAGTGGGCCGGGCTGCCTTTCGACTTCCTGCATGGTTTGCTCATTATCCTGCTCTGGCATACGGTTTGCGCCTCCGCTTCCAGGTGCCTTTACACTTGACTTTTTCGAGTTTGATGGTCTACTGCCCTTTCAGGGAAGCAGGCGGAATCAGCCCTTTTCCTGGCCTCCCGTCTGGGATTGAAACAACTGTCCGTTCTACGGACGATTGTCCGCTAAGATAAAATAAGTATAGTTGACATTCAAAGCGATGTCAAGGGAAAGGCGGAGCTGTGTTGACCGGGCTGGCGCCGAGAGTGACCTGTGGCCTGCTCTGCCAGCGCGCCCAGTCGGCGCTGATGGCGGAGGCAGTCTGCAACAGCAGCGGCAGGTACTCTCCGGTCAGTTTCTCGATGCTGGTTTCGGCGGCATGAACGCTGACGTTGAGCGCGGTAATGACCTGATTGTTGCCGTCGCGCACGGGAGCGGCAATCGAGCGAATGCCGTATGCCAGGTGTTCGTCGGTGAGCGCCCAGCCCCTTGCGCGCACCTCGCATAGCACGCGGTTGCGCTCTTCCACGTCTGGCCGCCAGAGGGGCGCGATGCCGGAGCGGCTTGGCAGGGCGAGGGTCCGTTCCAGTTCGTTCGGCGGCAGCGCGGCAAGCAGCACTTTGCCCAGCGAGGTTTGAAGGGCCGGGAAGCGCGTGCCAATCGTCACTGCCAGCGTGATGATCTTTGGCACAGCCACGCGCGCTACGTAGACGATATCAGAGCCGTCGAGCTGGGCGAGTGACGAGGATTCGCCCGTGCATGCCACCAGCCGTTCCATATGCGGGCGCGCGATATCCCAGATGTTGGTCGAGCCAATGTAGGCCATGCCAAGCTCAAGCACGCGCGGGGTGAGCGCGAACCCGCCCTGCGCGCTGCGCACATAGCCCAGCTTCTCCAGCGTCAGCAGCATGCGTCGCGCGGTTGGACGCGCCAGCCCGCTGGCCGCTGCCACCTCGCTCAGCGTCATGATTGGCCGGTTGGGTTCAAACGCCCGGATGACATCCAGGCCGCGCGCCAGCGCCTCAATGAAGTCGGGTCCTGTCTCGCCTCGCATCGTCTCTCCTTCTGGCATAACAGCGCCATCGCAGGTATAGTGTGCTGGTACACACAGGCTCTTTTCTCTGCATTCATGGTAGCAGAAACATCGCTATACTGTCCAGTGCTTTGCCCCTGTGCGACTGGACTTTGCAATAGCTCTTCAACGGTGATATTCTTGACATAGCCCTGCCAATCGGATAATATGTGTGCAGTGGACAGTTGTCCGCTAGACGGACAGCGTTCATGACCTCTGGTAGCCTTTTGAATGTCGGGTTTATACAGGGCTAGCAGACAGGGAAGAAAGCAGGAAATGACAGGTATCCGGCGAGCGCCGCGTGGCCGACCTGCTTTGTACCACGTCGTGTTAGCCGGGACACAACGAGGTGAGCAACATGAGCCAGAACGCAGACAGTAATTCCTTCCCAGCGGGACGCCCCGTCGTATTTCGTAACGCCACCGTACTGACCATTGACCCATCAACCGGCATGGTTGAGAATGGCGATGTTCTCGTCGTCAATGACCGTATCGCTGCCGTCGGGCAGCATTTGAGCGCGCCGGATGATGCCGTGGAGATTGATGCGAGCGGCGGCATTCTTATGCCGGGGATGGTTGATACGCACCGTCACATGTGGCAGACAGCCCTGCGCGGCTTCGGCGCCGACTGGACGCTCACAAACTATTTCCAGTTCTACTACCTGAACTGGGGCAAAATCTTCCGCCCCGAAGACATTTATGCCGGCAACCTGCTTTCAGCCATCGAGGCTGTCGATGCCGGCGTTACCACAACGGTTGACTGGTCTCACGGCTTGCAGACGGTCGAATACGCGGACGCGGCGGTTGACGCGCTGGAGGCGGTGCCGGGTCGTTTCGTCCTCGCCTACGGCAACCTGCTGGGCGCGCCCTGGCAGTGGACAAAGGCCCCGGAATTCGCCGATTTCATTCGCCGCCGCATCGATGGACATGGCGACCGGCTCGGCATGCAACTGGCCTTCGACGTGACCGGCGACCCGGCCTTCCCCGAAAAGGCCGCCTTCGAGGTTGCGCGCGAGTACAACCTGCCCGTGACGACGCATGCCGGTGTGTGGGGCGCGACCAACGATAACGGCATTCGTTTGATGTACGAACACGGCTTCATGACCCCTTCCACCATCTATGTGCATGCCGCAACGCTCTCCCAGGACTCCTATCAGCGCATCGCGGCCACCGGCGGCCATGCCTCGGTCTCTTCCGAAAGCGAGCAGAATGCCGGCCAGGGCTACCCGCCGACCTGGCAACTGCGGCGGCACAACATCCCCGTCTCTCTCTCGATGGATACCAGCGTCTGGTGGAGCGCCGATCTCTTCTCGGCTATGCGCTCAACCCTCAGCGCCGACCGCGCCCGCGAGCATATGGAAGCGCATCGCCGCAACGAGACCGTCATGCTTTCCCACCTGCGCGCCGAACAGGTCGTGACCTGGGCCACGCTCGGCGGGGCCAGCGCGCTGGGTATGGACAAACTGATCGGCAGCATCACCCCCGGCAAGAAGGCCGATCTCGTGCTGATTAAGAACGATCAATCGCCGACCATGTTCCCGCTACTGCACCCCTACGGCCACGTCGTCTTCCAGGCCGGTCGCGGTGATGTGCATACCGTCATGGTCGATGGTAAGGTCGTCAAGCACAACCACCGTCTGCTCGGCATTGATTTGAATGCCGCCCGACAGGCCGTCGCGAAGACAGTTGAGTACGCTCGCTCGCGCATGGGCGAGCAGGCCTGGAACGAATCAATGAATCCGGCAAAGGCGGTGGTCGAACTGATTGACAACCCGTACACCTACACGAAGAAAGAGCAGGCTGCGCAACAGGGGAGCGCGGAAGCGTCACAGGATTAACGCTGATATGCATAGCGATCAGAAGAGTTGAGGAAAGGAAACAATCATGAGTGCAGAGATGCCTGCGGCAGTGCTGCGCAAGCACAATACGCCGCCCGAATATCTGCGATGGCCTGTTCCTCGTCGCGGGCAGGGGCAGGCGCTGGTGCAGGTGCTGGCTGCTCCCATCAGCCCGTTAGATTTGCTATGCGCCTCCGGCAAGTCCTACTTTGGCGCGCCAGCACTACCCTACATTCCCGGCACGCAGGGTGTTGGCCTTATCATAGAGGCTGATACCCTCACGCCTGGCCAGCGCGTCTGGTTCAGTTGCGACGCCGGGATGAAGCCGGGGGATGGCAGTATGGCGCTCTACTGCATTATCGAAGAGTCGGCGGCCCTCGCGCTCCCTGCTGAGATCGAGACCGATCTTGTCGCCGCGCTCGGCCTCTCCGCGATTGCCGCGTGGATGGCGCTGACATGGCGCGGACGGCTGCAACCGGGCGAGCAGGTGCTGGTGCTGGGGGCCAGCGGCGCGGTCGGGCAGGTGGCAGTGCAGGCAGCGAAGCTGCTTGGGGCAGGCCGAGTGGTTGCCGCCACGCGCGACGAGCAGGCCCGCGCCCGCGCGCTCACGCAGGGGGCCGATGCCGTTGTCGATCTCAACGGCGACGACGTGGACGAGATCAGCAGACGCATTGCCGCTGCCTGTGATGGCCCCCTGAATCTCGTCATTGATCCCCTGTGCGGCCTTCCGGCAGAAGCCGCCCTGCGCGTGCTGGCTCCCTGGGGCCGACTTGTCAACTTTGGCTCTTCCGCCGGGGCCAGCGCGCGCTTCGAGTCGGCCACGCTGCGCAGCCGCCTGCACACCATCCTCGGCTACACCAACAACGCGCTGTCTCACGAGCAGAAGGCCCAGGCCCTCACCGAAATTCTCACTCACGCGGCTGCCGGTCGCTGCACCGTCGAGCGAGAAATGGTGCCGCTCGCCCAGGCTGCCGGGGCATGGCAGCGCCAGGCCGCCTCTGCCCGCCGCAAACTGATTCTTATTCCCTCGACTGTAGAATGAGAACTGCCTGTTGCTCACTGTTCTTCGCTTCTGGCAAAGAGCGTCTCAAACAGGCTGGCAATCTCTTCGTTTGAGAGATCGAGCGCCGCTTCTCCTATCGTTAACTCGAATCCGGCATAACCTGGTATCCCGGTAGGGGCAAGTGATGAGAAGAGCCAGGTTCGCGTCTCCTGAGCAATGGCAAGGGCGGCAGAGGCTAGTTTTTCGCGGTCGCCGCGCAGGAAGAGATGCATCATGTTGGTCTGTGGCGGGTTGGGCATGACCTCAATTTGAGAAAATTGCGCGAGCGTCGCGGCCACTTCTCCGGCTTTATCGCAGTATTGCCTGATGCGCCCGAGATGATCTTGCAGCCCTTTGCGGGCCGAGAGGACATATGGGAAGAGCTGGACGAGGTTGCCGCCGTGTCGTTGCTGCCAGATGCGCGCTTCGGCAATCACATCGGCTGGCCCGGCCAGGATCGCGCCCGCGATGCCGCCCAGAATTTTGTAGAAGGAGACATAGACCGTATCGAAGAGCGCGGCAATTTCCGCGTAGGCGCGTCCATAGAACGGCTGGCATTCCCACAGCCGCGCCCCATCCAGGTGAAGCGCGATGCCTCGCTCTCTTGCCCAACCGGTGATAGCAGTCAGGTCTTCCCAGGCAGGCAGTTGCCCGCCGATCTCGCGCTGTGGTAGCTCAATCAGGAGCGCGGCCAGCGGCTCTGCTACCTTTTTCACGTCTTCAAGCGTGAAGAGTCGCTGCGGCTCCCCCAGCAAAATACCGTTGAGATGATGCAATCGCTGGTAGGCACGCTGCTCGTGTATTTCCAGATGGCAGGTAGGGTGAAAAGCGACATTCGGGGAGCCGCGCCGCTCAGACCAGATGCGCAGCGCAATTTGCTGGCACATCGTCCCGCTCGGCATAAAGACAGCAGCGTCCTTGCCCAGCAATTCCGCGATCTGCTGCTCAAAGCCTGAGATCACCTCTCCCTGCCCGTAGCGGTCGGCGCTCAATTCCGGCGCTGTGAACTCAGCCAGCTCGCTCAAGACCTGTTGTGGCGTCTTCCGATAATGATGGGTAAGAAAACGGGTACAATCTCTGTAAATTCGATCAACCTCTTGTTTGTTCACTCTCTTGCTTTCCTTACTCTATATTTCTGTCCTCAATCTCCTGTTCACCGTAAAGTCTACCCTCTTGACTGTGTGCCGTCAAGCCGGTGATGCTGTACTTCATGTCTTTGCAATATAGCCACTTCTACGATATGCTCCTGGTGTATCGCAAAGAATAAATGATTATAATACCTTTGGGTGTAATGCCCTTTATTGTAGAAGGAGGAAATAGCAATGCTTCTTAAAACGCAAGCCGCTACTGAGGTTGCGCAGTTTCTCGCGCATCATCCTACTCCTGAACAAATCGTAGCTTTCCATCCCTCTGCCGAGGTAGCTGAACGAGCATTTGAACTGATTCATGCTGAACGTAACAGATCATTGACCGAAGAGGAACGTCAGGAGCTGGAGAGCTATATGGTGATCGAATATCTAATGGAGTTGATCAAGCTTGAGGCTCACCAGCAATTAAGACAACAGGCGTCCTGAAAATATGGCAAAGAAAACTTTCGTTCCTGAACGTCTACGACGTCAGGTTCAAGAGCGTGCGCAGGGACAATGTGAATACTGTCTCGTCCATGAATTGGGCTGATTGCTATTGGTCACTATCCCCCTCGATAAGGATGGCGGGCACGAATGAGGGCATACTCTTGCCTGGTATGAGAGTGGGCAGGTGGACTATGCTTTGCTTCAGGTGCTATACTCTGGGTATCTGATCTGAACGTACAAACGCGGTCGTGCGTTGAGTTCATTATCCACGCAAACAGAATAGCAGGAGAGTTCTACCATGCCCCATCTTTCCGGCGCTCAGGCATTGATTGCCACGCTTCGCTCGTATGGTGTTGATACGATTTTTGGCATTCCCGGCGTGCATACGTTGCCTGTTTATGACGTGTTGCATGACGAACCGGGGATACGGCACGTCCTGGCGCGCCACGAGCAGGGCGCGGGCTTTATGGCCGATGGCTATGCGCGCGCCAGCGGCAAACCCGGCGTCGTGTGTACCATCACCGGGCCGGGCGTGACGAACGTGGCGACACCGGTAGCCAGCGCCTATGCCGATTCCGTTCCGCTGCTTGTGATCAGCACCAGTCTACCCCGCGCCTCGCTCGGCAGGTCGCGCGGCGAGTTGCACGAGGTGAAGGACCAGTTCGGGATGATGGAATCGCTGGCGGGCTGGGCGCGGGCCGTTTCGCAGGTAGAGGAGATTCCCGATGCTCTGCGCGATGCCTTCCGCGCCATGAGCAGTACCCGCGCGCGTGGCGCGTACCTGCAAATTCCGCTCGATCTTTTGATGGTCGAGGCCGATCTCGAACTTCCCGAACCGGCCCCGGCGGCCCCGCCTCGCCCCGCGCGAGAGCAGATTGCCGGGCTGGCACACATGTTGAGGGAGGCGCAGCGTCCTTTGATTGTTGCCGGGGCAGGCGTTTCGCGGGCGGGGGCGAACGAGCAACTGGCGCGGCTGGCCGAACTGCTGGGCGCGCCTGTCCTTCTGGGCCACAAAAGCCACGATGTGCTGCCTGCCGACCATCCCCTGGCTTTGACGGTAAGCAGCTACAGCTTCCCTGATGAGATGCGCTCGCTGCTGGCCGCGTCGGATATGGCGCTGGTGATCGGCAGCAAACTGGGGGCGGGACGCAGCAGCGGTGGACGCTTATTCCTGCCGAAAACGCTGGCGCAGATCGATATCGACCCGGCGGAAATTGGCCGCCAGTATCCCGCCAGCCTGGGTCTGGTGGCCGATGCGCGGCTCGCACTGGAGGCATTGCTGGAGGCTTTACAGGAGGAGCCGCACAGGTGGGCTTCGCGCGCGGCGGAAGTGGCGGCGCTGCGGGAGACGCTGCATGCGAATGTGCGGCGCATCTTTGGCGAGTCGCTGGCCCTGCTCGATGGCCTGCGCGAGGGGCTGCCGCGCGACGGGCTGGTGGTCGCCGATATGACCATGCTCGGCTATGCAAGCGCCGAATACCTGCCCGTCTATGAGCCGCGCACCTACATCCATTCCTCAGAACTGTGTTCGATTGGCTGCGGCCTGCCGATGGCAATAGGCGCGAAGGCAGGCGCGCCGGAACGCCCGGTCGTGACCCTCTGCGGCGATGGCGGCTTCCTGCTCAACGTGGGCGAACTGGCGACCGCCGCTCAGGAGCAACTGGATATCGTGGCGATCATCTTCAACGATGCCACCTATACAGCAGTCAAGCGCGACCAGGCCCGTCGCTTCGGTGGTCGCTACATCGCCACCGATTTACAGGCTCCCGATTACGTTGCCCTTGCCCGCGCCTTCAACATAAGGGGCGTGCGCGCCGAAACGCCGCAGCAGTTGAGCGAGGCCATCCACACCGCCACGACGCGCCCCGGCTCAACCCTGATCGACGTTCCTCTGCCGCCCCGGCAATGGTAGGATGGTCACCCGGAAGCAGAGCAAGCCAGAAGAGCAGGCGCGCCTGCTCTTCTGGCTTGCTCTGCTTCCGGGTGACCATCCTACCATTGCCGGGGCGGCA
>Ga0070738_10002722_pt1 | contig 25786 bp, 33 predicted proteins | sample Coa_R2_2_FD_66446 | JGI IMG/M metagenome (GOLD analysis project Ga0070738, IMG submission 66446) | Surface soil microbial communities from Centralia Pennsylvania, which are recovering from an underground coalmine fire - Coalmine... | ecosystem: Environmental > Terrestrial > Soil > Unclassified ...
CCGTTCGCCCGTCACAGCTTCAAGGACTGGTTCGCCAAGCGCGGCGTGCGCAACCACGGCAAACCGCCGGTGATCTTGTGGCCGGATACGTTCAACAACCATTTCCATCCCGAAGTCGCCCAGGCCGCTGTCGAAGTGTTGGAGAACGTCGGTTTTCAGGTATGGGTTCCGCAAGCCAACCTGTGCTGCGGCCGACCGCTCTACGACTTCGGCATGTTAGATCTTGCCAAGCAATTCCTGCACAGCATCCTCTTGGCGCTCCAGCCGCAGATTGAAGCCGGTATCCCCGTGGTTGTTCTGGAGCCGAGCTGCGCTTCCGTCTTCCGCGATGAAATGATTAACCTCCTGGCGAGTAATTACGATGCACACCGGCTGCGGGAACAAACCTTCTACTTCAGCGAATTCCTAGACGCGAAACTCCCCGAGTATCAAAGCTGGCAACCGCCGCGATTGGAACGGAAGGCGCTGGTGCATGGCCATTGCCACCACCGCGCCGTCATCGGTTTCCAAAACGAGGTCTCGATTCTCAATCGCATGGGCATCGCCTCAAACATCCCTGACCCCGGTTGCTGCGGCATGGCCGGCTCATTCGGCTTTGAGGCGGAGCACTACGAAGTCTCCATGAAGGTCGGCGAGCAAAAGCTGTTGCCGGCCGTGCGCCATGCCGATGAGGATACGCTCATTGTCGCCGACGGTTTCAGCTGTCACGAACAGATCTTGCAGGGCGCCGGCCGCAAGCCGATGCACCTGGCGCAGGTGCTGCAATTGGCGCTTCATCAGGCACCGTATCTGGTCAGCCGGGAGCATGGGCCGTCCGCTTACGAACCACGTATTCACAGCCGCCTTCCGGAGAGGATGGTGGGCGATGGACAATCGCGGCGCCGGCGGCGTCGCGCTGGTGCGGGGAAAGCGGCCTTACTGGGCGCCGGCGCCCTGGCCGGCGGATTCTTGGCCTGGCAGATGTATCAGGAGAGGTCGCGTTGAAAAACCGTTCGCGTCAGCCCGCAGCGCCAGCAAGGACGCCCCTTGCTGGCGCTGCGGGCCGGTAGACTCGTATCCCCTCGTGAACGATCGATACGGAGAAAGAGCCGTGCATTCGCATCCCCCTGTGCCCTACTGCGCCATCAATCGCCACGGCGTCATCGGTGATCGGCGCACAGCCGCCCTGGTCGCCGCCGACGGCACGATCGATTGGTTTTCCTTGCCGGACTACTATGGCAATGTCATCTTCGGCTGTTTGCTGGATGCCCAGAACGGCGGCTATTGGCATCTTGGTCCCGGCATCCGTCAATTGGGAGTCCAGCGCTACCTCGAAAATACCACGTCGCTGACAACGACCTGGGAACTCCGCGAGGGATGTCTGGAATTAACCGATGTCATGGCTTGGCCGGCGGATCAGAGGCCGCCTGGCCGTGAGAAACATCACGCTCTCATCCGGAGACTGCGTTGCCTCAAGGGACGTACACCCGCTCGCATGTTGCTCCGTGCCGCTTGTGATTTCAAGCTGGTGGAGCCGACGACCATCACCGAGAACACCATATCCCTGCGAACCGGCAAGCACAACATCGAGCTATGGGCCAGCCGTCCGCTCCGCGTCGAATCCGCTGGAGTTGCGATAGCGTTGGAACTGAGTGAGGGTGAGGAGTTTTGGTGCGTGTTGGCGTGCGGGCACCGAGCGGCCGACTGGGATGCGCGGAAAGCCGCCGAAGCGATGGCACAAACCGATCACTACTGGAAACAGTGGACGGCCAAGCTCTCCTACAAAGGGCCGCGTTCGGAAATGGTGCGGCGCTCGGCGATCCTTGTGCATCAGCTTTGCTACGCGCCGGACGGCTCGCACGTCGCCGCGCCGACCACCTCGTTGCCGGAACGCATCGGCGGCGATTGGAACGCCGATTATCGACTCTCCTGGGTCCGCGATACCTCACTGTCTGTCAAGACCCTTATCGAACTTGGCGCGAAAGAAGATGCGAGCCGTTATCTCGAATGGCTATCAACGCTCCTGTCGTCCAGCGATCCACCTCTGCAAACCGTTTACGGCATCCACGGCGAGAGAAATCTGACTCAAGAAGAGCGCTACGACATCGAGGGCTACCGCGGCTCCAAACCCGTCCGGCTGGGCAATCGAGCCTTCCGCCAGGATCAACATGGTTCGATGGGTTATTTGGTGGATTGTATGTACACTTACCTGGAGCGGGACGGCGACTGGCGGCCAGAGTTTTGGGAGCTAACACGCCGCGTCGCCGACTACATCGCCAAGCACTGGAAAGACGAAAGCAACAGCATTTGGGAGTTATCGACCAAGCAGCATTATCTCAGCGGCAAGGTATTGGGCTGGGTCGCGCTCGATCGCGCTCTCAAAATCGCCACCAAGCTCGGCAAGAGTGCCGGGAACGAGAATTGGCGTTCGATGCGGGATCAGCTGCACCGCGAGGTCATGGAACACGGTTGGAGCGATCATCACCACTTGGCCGCGTTCCGCCAGCGTTACGAAGGCGAAAACCTCGATGCCGCTGCCCTGCTCATACCGATTGTCGGCTTCCTGCCGCCCGACCATCCGCGCGTCAAATCTACTGTTGAGAAGGTCGTGGAACAACTAAGCATCGACGGTTTCATTTATCGCTTCGATCCCCTCCAGACGCCTGGCATCCAGAAACAGCAGATACCCCTGGGTGAATTCGAGGGCGCATTCCTGCCTTGCACTTTCTGGCTGGCTACGATTTACGCCCTGATGGATCGCAAAAAAGATGCCGAAGCCATCCTGAATCGAGTGGAGAAAATCGCCGGCCCGGTCGGCCTGTTCGCGGAGGGTGTGGACGCGCGTACCGGCGATTTCCTGGGCAATCATCCTCTGTTGTTCTCCCAGATCGAGTACGTTCGCGCGGTGCGCGCACTTGGATGAACAAAGTCCGTTCGAACAGCTCATGCGGCTCAAGGTTCTGCCCTTTTTCTCACATCCTTGCGTAACAGCTCCGCGTGGACGTGGGCCACGTCCCCCATGTAGCCCAGCCGATACTTGCCGGCGGCTTGGTCCATGTGCTCCAGCGCTTTGCGTTTCTCGCCAAGCGCATCGTAATAGAGTCCCAAATAGAGATGTGCGTAGAACAGCTGTTGTTTTCGCAGTTCGGCAGGCACATCGCCGGCTTGCGCCGCCGCCAACACGTCGGCCGGTTTGCATTTGTTCAAAAAAAGGTCGTAGATCTCCATCAACGGCACGCGATTGTCCTTACCGATCTTGAGTATCTCTGCGCGTGCCTTATCGATGCCCTGGAGCTTTGCGTTGCACAGGAAATGCCAGACCGCGTTCTCCACGTCGTCGGCGAAAATCTTGTCGCCGTCTTTGAACTGTTTGCGGCCATCCTCATAGCGGCGGGCGTAGTAGAGAGAGATGCCGCGCTTCCAGTGGCCGGGAGCCGCCTTCGGTTGCAGTTTTAGGAATTCATCGAAATCATTGAGTGATTCCTGAATATGGCCCAGAATAAACTGCTCGCTGCCGCGATGATCATAAGCGGCTGCGGCTTTCGGATCGAGTTCCAGGCATCGTGTGAAGTCGGCGATGGCGTTGTCGTGTTGCCGTAAGATTTCATAGCCGCTGCCGCGCAGAAAGTAACCTCGCGCGTCCTTGGGATCGGCGGCGATGGCCTTGCCGGCCAGCTCAATTGCCTTATCGGTTTCGTGATTGCTCAAGGCGCGGCTCGCTTGTTGAAGATAGTCGTCAACCGAATCGCCGTTCGCTGCGACGCAAGTAACAACGACGACGAACAGGGCGAGCACGAGGGGCGCAGGGGCATGGAGGTGCATGGTTTCTTCTCCGGGTTAGCTGGAAACAGAGACGTTCGCTTACCGAGACGATTGCCGCCACGATATAATATGCGGCGAGGAGGACAACGTATGAGCGGACGTTGGTTGAGGTTGGTGAGTTTTGTCGTTCTGTGTTGCCTTGGCAGCCGAATGATGACGGCCGAGGAGGTTGGGAAATTGGCCGAGCCGCGCTGGCTTACCGATTGGGAAGAAGCCCGCAAGGCGGCACGCGCGAGTGGCAAACCGCTGTTCGTCGTGTTTCGCTGTGAGCACTGACCGGACTGCAATAAATTTGACGGGCAGGTTGCTCGTCTGGACCCAGCCATCGCCGATGTAGCCAAGCAATTCGTTCTCGTCCGCATCACTCGAATGCGCGGCGTCGATCTCGATCTTTTCGACTTCGATTATGATCTAACCTGGATGGGGTTCTTCCTGAATGCGGACAGCACGATCTACGGCCGTTATGGCGGGCGCGATGCGGATTCTGCTGACAGCCGCGTGTCACTAGCGGGACTTCGGTACGCGATGTCAGCTGCCCTGGAACGACACCGCCGGATGGAAATGCGTCCCCCTCGACTCGTTACCAAGCCTCCGCGGACTGTGGAGCAATATCCCGCCACCCGGCGGCTTCCGCCACGCGCCTGCATCCACTGCCATCAAGTCTACGATCTACGCCGCGAGAGCCTGCAAGCCGCAGGCAAGTGGCGGCTCGACGATTTATGGGTCTATCCATTGCCCGAAAATATCGGCCTGACGATTGACATCGATCGCGGCGACCGCGTGGCGCGCGTCGCCGTCGATTCGCCTGCCGCTGCCGCCGGTATCCAGGCTGGCGATCGCTTGCTAACGATCGATGATCGGCCCACCGCTTCGTTCGCGGATGTCCAGTACGCTTTACACCGCGCTCCACCTCGCGGCACATTGACAATCGCTTGGCAGCATGAGAACGAGCTGCACAAAAGCCAATTGCGACTGGACGACGGGTGGCGAAAGACGGACATCTCCTGGCGTTGGTCGTTGCGCGGCGTCGATCCGCCGCCGTGGGTGCATGGCGACGACCTGTCGGCCCAAGAGAAGAAAGCTCTCGGTCTGAACGAGAAGCGTTTGGCCTTTCGACAGGGTCCGTTCGTTTCCGATCCGGCGCGGCAGGCTGGCATTCGGCAGAACGACATCATCGTCGGCGTGGACGGCAAAGTGCTCGATATGAGCGAGCGCCAGTTTCGCGCCTACATTCGTTTGAACTATCGTGTCGGCGATCGTGTCACGTACAACATCCTGCGGCTCCGTGAGCGGTTGGATTTCCCCTTAAGGTTGACCGCGCGGCCGTAGGCTAGGCTTCGCCGAGCTGCTCCAGCCAGACGCGAATATCATTCTCGTACTCGCTGGCCAAATCGCCCTTGACGAGTTGACGATGGAAGTCCGCAGCGCCTTTGCGATCAAGGTCGGCGGCCTGGGCGCTGGAGAAACGGCGGGCCGGGTCGGGGGCGATCAAGCGCCGACATAAGTGCAGCAACAGATCATTGCAACTGACATCGGGCGGCAGCATCTCCGGCAAGCGTTGATCGAGATCCGCCTTGGCAGCGATCAATTCCCGATACGTCGTCAGTCCCTCGAATGCCGGCCGTCCGGACAGCATCTCGATCAGAACGTAACCGAGACTGGCCAGGTCCGCTTGTGGAGAGTTTTCGCTGCCGTTCAGCACTTCCGGAGCAGCGTAAACTGGCGACCACATGCGCCGCGCCGCGGCGGCATTCAGGTCGATGGCCGAGCCGATGTCGATGACCTTGGTATCGCCTGTTCGCTTGAGCATCACGTTCGAGGGTTTCAGATCGCCGTGGACGATGCCCTCGCGATGCAACGCCGCCAAGCCGGCAAGACAATCGCGCAGGACCTGAATGGCCACCCCCGGCTTCATGCGCGGCTGCACCGGTCCTTGCGTGAGAATGACGTTGTTCACGTATTTCCAATGACGGGCATTGACGCGCTTGCGCGTCAAGTTGAGCATGTCCTGCGTTAGCACTTCGCGCAGGTTGAAGCCATCCACCCATTCCATCTCCATGACGCGCAGGCCATCCTGTTCGATGAAATCGTGCAGGTCAATCAGATTATCGTGTTGAATGAGGGCAACGCGCACGGCAACCTGGGCGATGCGCACCATGTCAGCTTCGTAGGCATCCGCATCGCGATACGATTCGGGGGAGAAAACCTTAAGTGCCACAGGAAGTCGAAACTGGTCCGCCCCTTGCCGTTCGCCGAGAAACACCACGCCTTGCCCTCCGCTACCTAGCTGCCGCAGTTTTCGGTATCGCCGCGTCCAGTGAAGGCTCTGGGCATTTAGGATGCTTTGATAGCGGGTGAGCAGATCTCCTTCCAAACGCGCGACCGGTCCGTCACCCGTGGGAAGGCCGGGATGAAATGATACCGTTGACGTCATCGACTCTTTCTCTTTCCGCAAGTGCAACCTCTGTCGAAAGGGAGTATTCTAGCGTTGCACGACCGCGGCGGTAGATCGTTTTGTCCACGGAAAAGCGCCGGACGATTGCCAGCTGAACTTTCTCCATCTTTGCAGCGCATGGATAGCTGGGCAGATTGGAGAACCTCGAACCGGTACGGCTTGCAACTACCATCGGCCTGGGCAGTTCAAAGACTCCCGCTAGGAAATCTTGCTTTCTCTCTGTAAAATCGCAACGCGCGGAATCGCATCGGCGTTTCGCCGATCAGGCCGGCTTGCGCGAGAAGATGGGAGGTCTCGAAACCATGTCGCGGATCGCAGCCTCGTCTCTGGGCGGTATTTTCCTGCTCGTGGCCTTGGGGCCGTCGCCGGCGCAGACAATCGATGCCGAACCCCCCGCTCGCCATGTGCCCGTCAAGCCCGCCGCGCGCCAGGAGTTGGACCACGTCGAAGCGGTGAAGCTCTACGGCCGAGGGGTCGCGCTGGAACATCAAAACCGCCTCATCGAGGCGACACGCACCTTCGAGCAAGCACGGCGGCTCGATCCGGATTCGGCAGCGATTCATCGCACTCTTATTCCACTGTATTTCGCACTTGAACGCGTCGATGATGCACTGGCTAGCTGCCGGCGTGTTTTGGAATTGGATCCGGGCGATTTCGAGACCGGCTATCGTTATGCTCGCCAGCTGCGCGTCCTTGGCCGTCACAAGGAAGCCATCGACGTGCTTATGAAGACGGCGAAATGTCCGGGTTTGAAGGACCACCTGGAGGTCCGCGCTCAGGTCTATTATGATCTCGGCCTGTTGCAGGAAGAGGCCGGCGAGCTGGATATGGCCGAGAAAAACCTGCGCGAAGTGTTAGTCGTTCTCGACAACCCCGCTGCGCTGATGGAGCAGGGTCCGTACAATCGCGACGAGATCGTGTCGCAGGCGGCCGAGACCTATGAGCGCTTGGGTAAGCTGTACATCAAAACCCAGAAACCCGAGAAAGCCATCGAAGCGTTTCAATCGGCGCTGAGAAAAGCCCCCTTGCGCTCGGCACGCCTGGCCCTCAACTTGGCCGAGTTGTACGTCTCACAAGGCGAGCCGAACAAAGCACTGGCGCAAGTCGAGCAGTATCTGCGTTCCCAACCGCAGGGCATGGAGGGCTATGAGCTACGCATCAAGCTCCAGAAGCAACTCGGCCGCGAGGGGGACATCTTGCCATCGCTCAAACGATCGGCCCAGGCCGATCACAACAATCAGGCGCTGCAATTGCTGTTAGCGCGCGAGTATGGCAAGGCCGGTCAAGCAACATGGGCCGAGCAGATCTATAGCAATTTGCTGGAGCAGTCGCCGACGGCGGAGGTTTATCGCGGCCACTTCCAACTATTCAAGGATGCAGGCGAAGTCGGCTTGGAGCATCTGTTGACGAACCTGAATGACGCCATTACTGAGGCTAGCGGTGATAACGGCCGGGAAAAGAAAGCGGTCGTGAACGAAGTACCACGTGAAAAAACTCAGCGAGCGGCGATTCGGGCCCGAGCCATGCTTCTGGTGCTGCGCGACGATCCCGAGCTGGTCAAGGTTCTGCTGCCGGTCGCGACGCGACGTTCGCGTTTCGGGAGAGGCTTGCACCACACCACCTCGTATATGTTGGCCGAGCTGGCAGGCCGTTCCAGACTATACGAGGAAGCCGAGACGCTCTACCATGATTGCCTGAGAGTGAGAACCGCGGACGAGTTCAAAATCTATGCCGGACTGCTCCGCGTGTTGTCGCTGGCGCACAAAAATCAGAAAATCATCGAAGTATGCAAGGAGGGATTGAAGAAAGCTCAGAACACCAATCGCGTGCTTTTCCTTAGCTATTTGGCCTCGGCACACATGGGATTGAACCATGTCCGCGAGGCGCTGGACGCCGCCGACGAGGCCGTGCAGACGGCCGATGTTGATAACAAATTGAACTGTCGTATCGAACGAGTGCAGCTCTTGTCGCAGGCCGAACGCCATGATCAGGCCGTTGCCGAGTGCCAGGTGCTCTTGAAAGAGTATAATCAATCGGGAGACGTTCATAAGGTTCGCTACATGCTCTCGGCCGTTTATTCCGCCGACCACCAGTACGAGAAAGCCGAGGAACAACTGTTGCTGATTCTCAAGGACGATCCCGACGACGCCACAGCCAACAACGACCTGGGCTACCTGTGGGCGGACCAGAACAAAAAACTGGACGAGGCCGAGAAGCGGATTCGGCGCGCCCTGGAGTTGGACAAGCGGCAGCGCAACAGCTTGACGCACGTGGGGATGGACAGCGACCGCGATAACGCTGCCTACGTCGATAGCCTGGGGTGGGTGCTGTTCCGCAAGGGCGATTGGAAGGACGCTCGACGCGAACTGGAGAAGGCCGTTTCGCTGCCCAACGGCGACGACGATCCGGTGGTCTGGGACCACCTCGGCGACGTGTATTTCCGTCTCAAGGAGGTCGAGAAAGCCGGCAGCGCCTGGAAAACCGCCATTGAATTGTACGAATCGGGCGGCCGCCGCCGGCCGGATGAACGCTATCGGGAGATCAAGGAAAAACTGAAACACTTCAACTAGCTCGCAGCGCAAGAAGGGAGACGTCTCCCTCCTTGCGCTGCGGGCTGGTTAAACTGCATCTGAGAAGGAGACGCCATGTCCGGCCATTCCCATTGGGCCACGATCAAGCATAAGAAGGGGGCCATCGACGCCAAGCGCGGCAAGCTGTGGAGCAAGCTCAGCCGAGCCATCATCATCGCCGCGCGCCACGGTGGCGGCGACCCGACCATGAACCTCAAGTTGCGCTATGCCATCGACAAGGCCCGGCAAGTCAGCATGCCCAAGGACAACATCGAGCGCGCCATCAAACGCGGCACTGGCGAGACCGAGGGCCTAGTCTTCGAGGAGATTACCTACGAGGGCATCGGGCCGGGCGGCGTGGCTTTCCTGGTCGATGTCGTTACCGATAACCGCAACCGCACCGCCGGCGAAATCCGCAAGATTTTCGAGCGCGGCGGCGGCAAGATGGGCAGTGCCGGCAATGTTGCCTTCCGCTTCGAGCGCAAGGGATTGTTCAGTGTCAACGCCGATGGCGCCGATGAAGACAACCTGATGGGCATCGCCTTGGACGCCGGCGCCGATGATATGAAGCGCGCCGGAAGCACATTCGACATAACCTGTGATCCCTCCGTCTTCAACACGGTGCAGGAAGTGCTCCAGAAAAACAATATCTCGACGGTGGTTTCTGAGATCAGCCAGCTTCCCAAGGCCCCAATCGACGCGGACAAAGAAGTTGCGCAGAAGTGCCTCCGCCTCTATGAGGCGCTCGAAGATCACGATGACGTACAGAATGTGTACATGGATCTGAACATGACGGAGGCAATACTTGACTCCATCGCAAAGGGGTAATAGGATGCTGAGGCGGGGCAGTGCTGCTAACACTCCCCGCCTCTACATTCCCCCGCTTTGCAGGAGCAAGGGTCATGCCCCGCCATTCTACACCGTCCGTCGAAGAGTACATCATCGCCTTTAGCTACATCCGCTTCTCTCACCCCGATCAAGCCAAGGGCGATTCCCTCCGACGCCAGATCCAAGCCGCGGCGGAGTGGTGCGAGCACAACAAAGCCCATCTCGATTCATCGCTTACCCTTCACGACCTCGGCAAATCCGCTTTCACCGGCGAGCATCGCAAGAACCCCGACCGCCACGCGCTGGCCGCCTTCCTGCGATTGATCGAGCAGGGCAGGGTGCCGAGAGGCTCTTACCTCATCATCGAAAACCTGGACCGGCTTTCGAGAGAGGAAGAAGTCCCCGCTTGCCATCTACTCACAAGCATCTTGATGGCGGGCGTTCGCGTTGTGCAGCTCAAGCCCGAACAGTTGGTGCTGACGGAGAAGAGTCCAGGCTGGGACATCATGCGGGCCGTCATGGAACTATCCCGCGGGCATGGCGAGAGTGCCCGCAAGTCCCAGCTTGTTGGGGATGCGTGGCAGGAGAAGAAAAACCGTGCTCGCAAGGGTGAAACTCAGAAGGCCACAAACCGGATGGGTGAAGGATGCCATTTCATGACGCGCCGCATCCCCCGTTGGCTCGAGGTGAGAGACGGCAAGTTGCATTTGATACCCGAGCGGGCGGCCGCCATAAAGCGAATCTTCGAACTGGCCATCGGAGGATATGGCCAGCTCCTCATTATCAAGAAACTCAACGAAGAGGGTATCAAGCCATTTGGCTCGGCGCCCTGGTCTCGTGCCTATGTCGATCGAATCTTGAATGACCGCCGTGTCCTCGGCGAGCATCAACCACGGAAACGAAACGGCGAAGTGGACGGTGAGCCGATCAAGAACTACTATCCAGCCATCATCAAAACCGAGGCCGAATGGCTGGCGGCAAGATCGGGGCAAGAACAGCGTTTCAAGCACCGGGGGCGCAGCGGTCACTATGTCAACGCCTTCGCAGGTCTGTTATTCAACGCTCGGGCCGGCGATGCTTATTACTGTCGAACCGCACCGACCGGAGGGAACCGTTCGGCAAGGCGGCTGCAAAGGGTGCTGGTCAATTATGATCACATCGAAGGCCGCGCGCCGATGGTCAGTTTTCCTTTTCCGACCTTTGAGAAGGCCATCCTGTCTCGATTGCGGGAAATCAAGCCCAAGGAAATCCTTGACGGCACGAACGGGCATAATGACGTGATGACTTTAGAGGGCGAAAAAGGGCAGCTTGAAAAGGACATCGCCATATTGGACAGCGATTTGGATTCGGAAGGAGAAAGCCCAACGCTATACGCCCGTCTTCGGCGCAAGGAAACTCGCCTGGGTGAAGTGAATAAACTGCTCCTCGAAGCGCAGAAGCGGGCCGCGAATCCTCTATCGACCGCATGGGGCGAAGCGCAATCGCTTATCGATGTGCTCGAATCGGCGCCGGATAAAGAGGACTGTCGCCTACGCATACGAACAGCACTACGGCGAATCGTCGATTCCATCTGGCTGCTAGTTGTGCCGCGCGGAATCGAACGCTTGGCAGCCGTGCAAATCTGGTTCGCCGGCGGCGAGCATCATCGCGACTATCTCATCCTCCACCGGCCGCCCAGAGCGAACGCCAGAGCGCGGACGGAGGGCGGCGCCTGGTGTTGTTCATTGGCCGATGCCGCCAAACTCGGGCCGACTGACCTACGCAACCCGAAGAAGGCCCTCGGCGTGGCCGAGGAACTCGCTGAGATGGACCTGTCACGGTTGACCACGGACAAGTATCGGCTCGGGTTGAAAAACGTGAACGAACAAGGTTGAGTAGATGCGGGCGGGGATAGGGCGACGGCTCGAACCCCCGCGAACCTCACGGGGTTCCCCGCTCGCTTTTCATCTTGAGGTTGCCGATTAGAGGTGTCGGTTCATGTCCTTACCACGTAATCTGACTGGCAAAAGGTTTGGCCTGCTGAAAGCCATAAAAGTGGACGAAGAGCGGTCCACCTCGCGGGAACGCTTCTGGCATTGCGAATGCAATTGCGGCAGATCGAAGAGCGTCAGAGCTAGCGATCTTGTTGCCGGCAAAACCAAATCGTGTGGCTGCCTCGCAAAGAAGACAGGCAGACGCAACGGCTGGAAGGCGCCCGCCGTCCACAGGGATTACAAAGCGAAGGACATCGTTACTTGGGAGGGAGAAACGCTCTATTCTCCGAGGCAAGCGGCCAAGTTCCTTGGGAGAACGTATGGCCTCTTGCATCGATGGGCAAACCTCGATCCGGTGAGGAGGCGAGAGAAAAACGGGAAGATCGTCAAGGAATTTAAGGGATGCCCCTATCTGAATGGCGAAACGCTCAAGACCATACCCATCCGAGGAGCGCAAAACCGCCCGATACACTATTTCCCTCTTGAAGCTCTGCAAAAGGTGAAAAATACCATGTCTGCTCAAGTCAACACTCCAGAGCAGGATGGGCTTACTTATGTCGGGAAAGCGATAAGGGAACTAGGAGTCAGCCTCCGGACGCTCCGCGACAAGCTGAAGAAGTGGAACCCGTCGGCAAAGCCGGAAAAAAGGCATGGTCGAGGGAAGGATGGGTTTGCGCGAATGCGCGCCTACGTTCCCACGGAGTTTGTGGAGTGGATGGCCACTGGCGCGGGAAAGCAATTGGTGTCCGATGCTGACACCGTAACGATCAAAAAGGCTGCGGAGAAGCTCAACATCTCTGAGGATATGATTCGCTACTATATCGAACGCGGACGCCTTGATGTGGAGAGAGTGGAGAACATCATCGAAACGAAAGCAGGGAAGAATAATCGGCCATCGATGCGCTATGTGCGTAAGGGACTTCGGGTCTCATCCGCCTCGCTTGAACGCCTAAAAAATGAACTGAGAGGAATAGCAGCGGTCGCGCCGCGCGCTGACTCGGCCGTCGAGGTTGTGATCGCGAGCGCTGCACAGGACGAAGACACGAGGATGCAAGGAATCGAAGCGCCGCCACGCAGGCGACGCGGCCCCCGACGCTTGCAGCAGACCCTCGATATAGGCGAATTGTGTTACCGATTGTTGTCCCAAGATGTACTTCGTCGCATCATCGCTGAAAGGGTGCGGGATCGCTTCGACAGAGTGATGAGCGAATCGGATGTAACCACCTACGCGCGGCGCTATGCCAAGGACGTAGGGAAACCCTGGCCCGTTTGACCACCTCTGAAAACTTGTCACCCCCCCCACCTTTGAAGCCTGTCACCCCCCTATTTTCTGCGGAGATTTTGGGGGGTGACAGGTTTTCGCGCGAAAACCTGTCACCATCTGCCACGGGATAAAACGCAGCTCTCACTTAGCATTGTCTCATGTCCCAAATGAGAAGGGAGAATGCGACAGTGACGAGCACCGCGAAAACGAAAACCCGCAGACGGCGGACCCGCCCGCAGCCGAGCACGGCGACGCCGCGCCCCTCGGCCGACGATCGCCGAGACGCCCGGCAGTGGCTTGAGGCAATGTTGACCTACGGTGAGGGTCCGCCGCAGCCTGCCACTGGGGAAACGCCGGGGGAGAAATAGAACGAGCCGCCGCGCTTCGCCCAAAGCGCAAACGGCCCGTTAGGTTGCTCCATTCCGACCCGGTCCAGGTCTCACGGAGTTCCTGCATTATGCCGGACACGAGAAACGACAGCAAGAACAGCAGCAACGGGGGCCCGTGGTCACCGACCCTTCTTGTCCGCCGCGCACTGCGGGATCTGACGGACATCGCTACATCGATGTTTGATCGCCACGGCGATCCCCGCGAAATCGAACAGGCGTTGGCCCGACAGTGCGGATTATGGCGCGAGTACGGCGCGCCTCTCCCCGACGAGACGCCGCTGACGATCATCCGTCAGTTGCCCGGCTTTGCGGATTGGCATTACCTCAACGGCATCGATCCAGACTCGTTAGCCGATGATATCGAGACACCCTCCACCATCGAATGCGAACGCCATCGCCGTGCTTATGTGCTAGCCGATTGGCTACAGCGCCATGCCGGCTCAGACATCGCGGAGCGCGTCGTCAAAGCCGCGATGCGTGTTGCTCTCGCGGACCTGGAGGAGGAGATGGCCGCATGAGCGAGGACGATCGGCGCGAGACTGCCGAACTAATTCAGATGGCCCGCGAGCAATTGGCCAGCGCTGACACCGCTGTCAATGGCCAGGCGAAGCCGCAGGCGCCGGTGGCCGATCCGAACAGCTTGGCAGGAATGCTCCTCGCTCATCTCCGCACAACCTACGATCCGTTACATCGCCGTGAGCAAGCGATATGGTCTCGATCGCTTGGAAGGGCCGTCGACGTCCGCGAGGCCAGCACAGGACCGCCTTCGGCGCTTCTGGTGAAGCTCATACAGGCTACAGACTGCCCAAAAGACCGCGAAGGCAATCCAAACAAGAACGGCTTGCTTCGCGTCTGGAACCAGCATCTCAAGGTCGCCTGGGCAGACTTGTTAGCGACACTGCCAGAGGAGACGGCGGCCGCAGAAGTGGACCCCTTCGCCGAGGAGGAGCTACGGCGGCATCTGGCGGCCCTTCTCGGTCGAGTCGTCTCCATCGGCCGGCGTGTCGCTGATGGCCATGATTGCGACGTACAGGCCCGCTCCTTGCTCGATTGTTGCCTTTCCTGGGCCGTGCCTGGCATGTGGGGCCGAATACGCTCCTATTGGCTCTGGTGCCGTCTGGAAGGCGAGGAATCGCTGCCTAATGATCGGGTCGAGGCGCAGGCCGAACGTCACAAGCGTTTGCGCGTGGCCCTGCGTATCGAGCTGGCCGGCCAGGTGAACGCCAAACCCTTGACAGAATGGTCCACGACGCGGCTAACGCGGCTGATGGAGCACTACGGAATCGGGACCGCCATTCGCATCGGCAAGAACCGCGCCCGCGCTATCGAGCTGGCCAGAGACTTTCTCGACGACCTGGTCGGCGATCCGATCACCGACCGTGAACCCGGGGAGGAAGGTTAAACGCATGGACATGCGAGGTAGACCACTTTGGGTAGACCACTTTGCCGAAAAGGTAGACCACTTGGGTAGACCACTTCGGGAAAGTGGTCTACCAGACAAACCGTCTGAGGTAGACCACTTTGCAAAGTGGTCACCCAAGTGGTCTACCCAAGTGGTCTACCCAAGTGGTCTACCCTCCGGCCTTATGCCACAAGGACTTAAGTGCGAGGTAGACCACTTTTTTGCCCTCGCGCGTGTGCGCGTGCAGGCGCCCGCGCGCGAGCATGTGGTCTACTCGCGGGTAGGCGTGTGGGTGGAGACGCGGAATCACTCGCGGACAGAGACTCCGATGGATGGGCAACAAGGGTGAAGGATCCATGAAAACGAATCAATCGGCAAAGAGCATTGAAGCAGCCACCTTGGACGATGCGCTGGCCTTTCTGGAATACGCTGCCAAAGAGATTAGAGCGTTGCAGGCGAACATTCTTCAGGGCAAAGGGCCGGATGGCCGGAAGCTGGACCGTGAATCGACCATCGCGGTTGTCGCTCTCGGCGCGGCTGCATCGGCGCTCATGTCACCGGAAAACTACGCCTCCCTGCTGAAAGCGATCCGGGAAGGACGCTTGCCTCGAAAGGACAAGCCAGCAGATAGGGTGCGGCTGAGAGTCGTTGGGGGATGACCGAACCAGCCGGCGAGCAATGGGCTATCACCTTTCGGGCGGAACGCCATCCGGTCCCGCCTGATGTCCGTATCGCCAACTGGCTCAAACGTGGCAAGCGTGACTTTGGGTTGATTTGCACACTGCTTGACGTTCCCGCCGAGCTGCGGGCCCTCGAAATGCAGCTCGCCCTGGCGAATGAAGAAATCGCGCATCTCAAGGGGCTGGTGCAATCGCTGGCCGATCGCTGCGCGCGGCAAGCGCAAGTGATAGAAGCGAGAGCGAGGAAGGAAGCATCATGAGCGAGACGCCGCAATCCACCGTCCTGTTTGGCCGCCTGGTCTACGGCGGCTGGGAGCGCTACGAGGTTGGAACCGCCCTAGTGCAAATACAGGCGCAATCGATGCACAACCCGCGGCTCGCCGGCGTTTACTTCGTTCCTCTGATGTTCTTTCCGGTTTCGGCTGCCCGCAATAAGGCCGTGCAGTTGGCCCGGCAGTGCGGCGCCGACGTTCTCTTCCTGCTCGACAACGACATGATCCCGCACGAAGGGTTCTTTTCCTTCGCCGTGGATTTCTTGCTCAACCACGACGGGCCGGCCGTCATCGCCTCGCCCTACTGCGCTGGTCAGGAGATGGGCTTCGCCGTCATGAGCTGGGAAGGTGAGATGTCGATTCTGCCGGTCGAGGCAGGCAAGCGGCACGGGGTTCAGCGCGTCAGCGCCGCGGGCTTTGGCTTTGCCGCGTTTCGGATGGACGCCTTTGACAAGATCGAGCCGCCGCATTTCTCGTTTGAGTGGTCAGACGCCGAACAGACGGTGTTGGCCGCAGGTGAGGACATTTACTTCTGCGCGAAGGGGGCCCGTGCTGGTGTGCCGGTCTACGTGGCCTGGGACTTCTGGTCCGGCCATGTGAAGGAAGTCACGGTCGGCCGGCCATCGCACGGCAACGCGCACGGCTGAGGGATCGACCAAAGAGAACGACTCGCTTGAACCGATTTAAGTAGACAGGCGAACACCCTGGCACCATTAGAGAAACTTATGCAACTTCCGGGCACTCAGGCCGACGTCGTCTTGAAGCGTTGCCGCCAGGTCCTCCGCGACCATCGGGGCGCCGCGAAGGCCCTCGGCATCGTGCTCGACTATGGCTTGCCGGAGTTGCGGTCCCTCTTCGAGCAATCGAAGTGCTGCCGGTGGTGCAAGCTCCCCGTCGCCTTTGATGCCCATGTGGACCACCTCCATCCGCTGGCCCGCGGCGGCGCCATGGCGTACTACAACCTCGCGATTTCATGCTCTCGCTGTAATAGGCTTCGTGGCCAACTTTCCGAAGCCGAGACGTTGGAACTAATCGAGTTCCTCGGCGGGCTGCATCCCGTCGCACGCGCGGACCTCGAGCGCCGGTTACTCGCCGGCGGAGAACGCTACGCCAGGGGGCGGAAGCGAGACGCGGGCTGAGCCTTGTACACGAAGTAGGCGGCGTGGCGGATCGGCGGTCAATTCATGACCGGACCAAGCCTGTGCTGTTCCGGCACGGGGAACAGGCGGGAGCACACGTTGTGCTCGCTGCTCCCACGATGTTAGCGCGCCGCGGGGTTAGGGATGACCCGCCTGTGGTCGCAGGAGAAGCTGGCGGCGCATCTGGCGCAGCGGTGGGGGAAGGAAGTTACACAGCAATACGTGAGTTACCGACTCCGGCTCGGTCGCTTCCTTTCGTTCTTCACAACCAGTGGTTGTGAAGATTGGAAAATTCCTGCCGACCTAACGGAGCGCCGTTTCCGCACTCTCTGGGAGGAAACCGAGGCAAGCGGCAATTTCAGTGGCCATCGCGCCAACACCGAGGCTGCGAAGCTCGACACGATGACGGCGGCGTGGCGAACCGGCAATCCCTTGCGGATTGGACCAAGCCTGCGGCGTTCCGCCGTGGGGACATTCACTCCAAGCGTTGCTCTGCCGCCGGTGGCCACGGAGGGCCGTCCTTGCGAATGGGGAAAACACCCTGGGATAACCGGGGATGTCCCCGAGTAGTGAGGCGCGATGATGACAACGCTCTCTTCCATCAAACGATTCTTCACGATCGCCGAGGCCTCGGCCTACTGCGGATTGAGCCAGCAGACCATCCGCAAGAAGCTGGATAGCCGCGAGCTGAAGAAGTACCAGCCGACCGAATCCGGCCGGCCCGTGCTTATCGACCGCGTGGAACTGGATGCGATGATCGAATCGAGCGGGGTGCCGGAACCGCCGCCGGCGGCGTGAGGTATCTTGATTGTCTTGATAGTAGACAATCAAGTTTTCAACCGATGAGGCGACCATGAACAGGCACGGTGGAGTAAGAGCAGGCGCAGGACGCAAGCCAGGGCCGCAAGGCGAGCGACAGAAAACCAAGGACCGTCGCCGCGTGATGCAGGAAGCCGCCTCGGGCGGCATGTCGCCCTTGGACATCCTTCTCGACGTTGCGCGACGCTACTACAAGGCGAAGGAGTACGATAAGGCGGCTGCCGTGGCTGCCGAAGCCGCGCCGTACCTCCATCCGAAACTCTCGAACATCTCCCACGCCGGTCGCGTCGGGATCGAGTTGGAGCTCGTCGAGAAGATCATTGACGTGCCGGAACCGTCGGCCAACTAAAAAGAGGCGAGCCATGACAAGGCGATTGCGCGAACAGACGGACATCGAGGCCATCCAAGAGGTGCTGGACATCGTCCACAACATGAATCTGAACGATCGGGGCAAGCTGCGCCGCATCAAGGTCGCCCTGGAAAAACTCCTCGATGGCGACGAGGACGACGAGGCCGACGAGCGAATCGATCGGCAGGTTGAGCAGCGTCGCCGCAAGTTGGCACGCCTTCGCAGTCGCCCCAGGAAATTGACGCCGCTGGAATCCGTCCTGGAAGAATTCCGCCGCAAGGATCAGGACCGGGATGCGTTCTCCGACCAGCTACGCGAGCGTTTCTCCGGGTTCTTGCGTTAGACGTTCGTGCTCGAACGTCTCGCGGCTTCCGTGTTTCCCGCGAGGCGCCGCCGCCGCCGGGGAGTGATGACCCCCGGCGGCACTTTGAACGTTGACAGTGGCCCGCATAGGGCGAAGCAGACGCGGGCGCCTGGGGCGATAGTCGGTCTGTCGCCCCGGGTTCTTTTCTCTGCGAGGATGCGACGATGAGCGAAGCAAAGGTTACGGGCGTCTCTCTCAAGGTCACCGACCTGGGAGACGCGCTGTTCCGGATGTACAGCGAGAAAGGCTCGCCCTCAACGGGAATGCCGCCCCATTGTCTTACCGCCGAGCTGAGCGGCACTTTCAGCGTGCAAGGGGGCGAACCCCCTACGTCCATCTACAAGGTTCGGGAAGCGGCCATCCGCCAGCGCCTGGAGCAACGCGCGGCTGATTACATCGATGAGCAACACCCCGGCGCGGAGATGCGGGCGGCCCGGCAGCGGCAAGAGCAGATTCGAGCCGACATCCGCAGGGCCGAGAGCGAGCAAGCGCGGCTTCGTCGCAAGGCACAGGCAGCCCTGGCGGAGAGAGACGAGGCACAGGCCGCCAAGTGCGAACGGGACGTGCTGGCCCTCGGCGAACGCATCGCCAACTTGAAGGCCGTGGCCATCGACCTGGCCGGCACTCCCCAGACAATTCGCGAGTGCAACGCGCGAGCGCTGTCCGAAGTCCTCCACCAAGAGCGCGAGTGCATCCATCAGGAAATACTCGAGCGCAGGGCGGAGTTGCTACGGCAGCTCGCCGACGTTGCCCCGCTGCTCGTTGAGTTGTGGGTTCTTCAGGAGTCGGCGCTACTGACCCGCAGCCTAACCGCCACCCAGCTCGCTACCACGGTCGCGCCGCTCTACACGCTTATCGAGCGATTGTCGGACGACAGCGCCGCGCGTGCTGGAGCGCGGACGGTGGCGGAATGGAACGTGCCGAAGCCGGATGGTTTCCCGCCCGGCGCGTCGATGGACGGCCCGGTACCGTCAAGTCGTGACGTGGCTGAGGCGATGGGCGGTTACACGCCCGCCGACAACACCGTGAGATGAGCCAAGAGCAAGCGTTGGCCGTCGAAGGCAACGCGCGGCGGTTCGGAGTGCTTGCCCCGGCCGCCGCGAATTTCCACAGCGAGAGTAGCAAATGCCAAAGTATTTTTCTGTTCGCGTGATGGACCCGCACCAGCACCCCGACACGCTCACTACCGCAATTGCGGCGGCAGACGTAGCCGCTGCGCGAGCCGCTGCATTGAAGCGTCTTGGCGTGGTCTCGACCCCGCATCAAATCGACATCGCCGAGATTACCGAAGCCGATTACCGCGCCGCTGAGGCGCAGCGCCAGGGCATCGCTCCGGCAGCCGTGTCGATCCCGCAGTAAGACGACTCGATTTTCCACTTTACGGAGCTGAAATATGTCACCCAGCGGCGCGGCTGGCGGCAACTTGGCCGATCTCGTTGTCCAATTCGTCATGAAGGGGCAGCAAGAGTTGCAAGCCGGCATCGCCGCGATCGGCGAGAGCGTCAAGGCAATGGCGAGCGCCATCACGGCGCAGACGAATGCCCTGCAAGCGGGCATGACAAAGACGGTCGAGAAGACGCAGGAAGCCGCCAAGAACGCGACGAACCTCGGCGAGAAGTTCAAGGCGGCTACCAACGTCATCAACGCATCCCTTGCCGCCGGCGTCGGCGTGATTGCCGGTTTCGTTCGGAGCGGGCTTGCGGCCGGCGCGATGGGGCAAGTGCTCGGCTTTCAGATGGAGCGCCTGTCGCTCACCATGTCCGGCCTCTTCCGTCCAACCATCCAGGCCATCACCGACGGCCTGGGGCGCCTCACCGACTGGATCAACAACCTCTCCGAAGCGCAGAAAGCCTCCATCGCACGTTGGATTGAAGCCGGCGCCGCTGCTCTCGCTGTGGGCGTCATCCTCCCGAAGATCACCGCCGGCATCGGTGCCGTTATCGGCGCGGTTGCCGCTCTGGGCGCTGCCATCACCGGCGCCGAGATTTCCACGGGCTTTGGTGCCATCTTGCCCATCCTCGGGCTGATGGCGGAAGGTATCACGCTCTTCGTCGTCGGCACGGAGCAAGGCCGCAACATGCTCGCGCAGGTCGGGGACGCGCTCAAGCCAATCCTGGACATGACCAAGGAACTGGCCGCCAAGTATTCCGACGACATCAACAACGCCATCAACGCGATTACCGACGATGTAATCATGGTGGCCCGGGCCACGGCCGATGTGGTCAAGTGGACCGTGAAGTGGGCCGACGAACTAGGGATCATCAAGGGGATACTTCAAGCCTTCCCCGCCTTACTCGAAAGTCTGGTGCCCGGTCTCAGTCTGCTGCGCCAGCTCGGTTACGGCGACAATATCGACCATACGCCCAAGCAGAAGAATCATAGCCCCGACGTGCACCGCACCGGGGGCTTTGAAGACCTGAACTCGACCTACCGCCGCATCGCCGTGGCTTCCATCCGCGCAACCAGTGGCGTCAAGTCTCCCGAAGAGAGAGCGGTTGAGCAACTGGAACAAGCCAACAGAAACCTGAAACAAATCAACGACACCATCTACAACAAGCCGTCTCCATACACTCGCTAGGAGAAACAGTGGTTGTTCCTCTTGCTCCCATCCCGCAGATACAAGGCCAGCAGACCTGGGACCCGGCCGATTACTCCGGCGTCGCCTTCGATTGGACCAAGCTGCGCTTCATGCCGTCCAGCCTGTACGAGACGGGCGAGAATTACCGCGAACAATGCGGCGAGCATGGTTGGGAAGTCCAGCGGACGTTTCTCTGCAATTGGTCCGACGTGGCCGACGCGATTCAGTGGTTCTACGGCTACTCCTTCCTCATCGAACAACAGCAGGTCAATTCCCTGGAGTGCATCGGTCCGGATGGACTCTTGCCGGATGGCTCCCAGCCGCAAGACCCGCCCGCCGATGACACGCCCGTCCAGGGCCACATGTCGCGCGTCATCCCCGCTCAGGATTGGTACCGGCCTTATCTCTATGCCGACCATGTGGAGCTTGTTGAGGGCATTGGCGTGCCCTTGCAAGATCCCGGCTTGTTCCTCGAGAACATCCTCGGCGAAGACTTGACCAACGTGCCGGTCTTGACCGGCTCCGTGCCCACTGTCGGCGTCGGCCCTCCTCCCACCGGCACATCCAACGTTTACCATTGGGAAGGCCTTCTTGCCGTCTTCAATGACGCGGGCTTGGGTGCGAACCAATTCACCGTCTTCGCCCAAGTCGATTGGGGCGACGGCACCAATGGCCCCGGTATCGTGCAGTATGAGGGAGTCCCAGGATCGTTTGCCGTCTCTGGCCAGCATGATTTCAAGACAGCCGGGCCATGGAACGCCACCGTCACGATTACCGGGCCGCCGCCCAAGAGTGTGACCTTGACCCAGAAAGTCCAGGTGGGCGGCCAACCTAATCGCATGCTCGGCGGCGGCATCAATCTTCCTGATCCAAAGGGCCGTCATCGCTTGCCAGGCCTGGTGTTCGCGGAGTGCCGCGGGCCGACGCCGATGCCGCTCGATGGCACCCTGTCCGGCGAGTTCCTGGACGGCGTGGCCAAGCTGCGCGTCACCTATCGGCCCAAGCCCTACATCGTCCGCAACGACGCTCAGAACGCGGCTTGGGAAAGCGGCGAGCTGGGGCGCTATGTGGAGCGCCGGCCGACCTATGCGATTCAGGGGGTGGGCTTGGGGAATGTCTCCAGGTCCGGACCTAACCAACTGAAGTTCGTCGCTTCCGCCCCCCCGGGCGTCGCGGGACAATTAATCCCGGAAGCAGGGATCTTGATCGTTCCCACGGCAGCTTGGTCCTACATCTGGTACGACGTGCCTTTCTATCCGTCGCAGGCGATTTCTAACTGCATGGGGCGCGTCAACGCCGCGACCTTCGACGGCATTGCCGGCTTCCCGGCCTTTCCAGCGGGGACGCTGCTTTGTCAGGCGCCCGACATTCAGCAAGGGCGCAATGCCTGCGGTTCTCCCAGCTTCACCATCTACTGGAAGCTCGATTACCGGGAGCAAGGCTGGAACGTCTTCCCGGCCGGCGATGGGAAATTCTGGCCCGCCACCTGGGGCGGCGGCGACCCACTGCCCGACGGCAGCAACCTTGTTTTCAAATCCGCCGACTTCAACCAGTTGTTCGCCGTGGGATTGACCTTCCCGTATGGCTAAATCGAAAACCGCACCGGCGCAAGAGACGGTCGAGAAGGCGATTCGCCAGCTCGAAAAGTACACCGCGCGCTTGCTGCAGCTGGTGAAGGAAGGCGCGGGCAAGGATGACGACGCCGCGCTTGCCGCTGCGCTCGAGGTTCGTGTGATGAACGATGAAGTGCTCCGCCAGGCCGAAGCGTTCCAGCGTCAGGCCAGGGACGCCGAAGCCGCCTGGCTGTCCGGACGCGAGCGTCCGAGCCGCGCGCTGCCCAAGCTCTTGTCTCGCTATCAGGAAGTGACGCGACGCTTCCACAAGGCCGCCGATCGATTACGCCAGCAAGCGGCGTGAGAAAAGCGAAACGCGGCCGCCGGGGGAGACAGCCGCGTTCGCAAATCAGGCAAGGGACGATGGGATTGTAACTCATTCTCTTGCTTGGTGTTAGGCTATGGCAGCCAGACCGCGCGTCTTCCGTCCCGTCTGTTCCTGCAACAATAAACCGATGCGTGAAGTCACCGAAAGGGATGAACGCGCCCTCGGTGTGCATGCGTGGCTGTGTGATCGCTGCAAGCACGAACAACAGACCCTCGACGACTTCGGCGATGCCAAGCCCTTGCGGATGCAGGGCGTTCCCCGCATCACGCGCGGCGGCCTGGGGATCAATCGCCACCCCTGGCTCTTTGGCATCATCCGCCGTGCGCGGCGCTATGAGGCCCGTATTGCGTCGGGGCGGGCCGGCGTCTGGGTCTACGTCGGGCTGTTCCGGACCATCGGGGAAGCGATCGCTGCAAGAGACGCCGCGATACGGCAGCGCAGGGCCGGCTAGCTCTCGTACTCCACATCGGCCAGGCGATAGCCGCGCGGGCGTACGCCGCTGGGGTTGTCGAGCGTGCCATCGCGGACCATCTCGGCGAGCAACTTCGACACGTAACGCTCGCTCCACTCTTTGCCAGCCTTCGCCAGCTCGGACAGAATGAGCGTCGTCGTGAGCGGTTTCTTCGCCTTGGTCAGCACGTCCAGAATATCATCGATGCACTTGGAGTGCCGCCGGCCGTTGCCATCGTCCTCCGTGGGCGCAGGCGGGGCGATCGCCGGCCCGAACGGGAGTTGCATCGGCGTGGGGTGGTTGAAGAAATGAACGCTGATGTGCGACGGTACGAGGCCCGGCGCCTGATCGGCGAGCCAGGAGCGCAGGGCGGCGAGTAGTTCGGGCGTGGTGGTCATGGCTTGGACTCCACAAGCCGGAAGCCGCGACCGGCTTTCGCCTCAAGGATATTCCGTTCGACCATGTTCCGGAGAATAGCCGACAGGTCGCGGTTGTTGACGAGATTGACGACAGCGCCGATGCACTCGCTTGACTTCCACGTTTGCGTATCGTCGCCGAAGCAATCGAGAATTGCTCGCTCCGTTGGCGTGAGCCAAAGCCAGTGCTCGCAAGACGCCGGGCCGTGAACTGGCCCTCGGTCGATCGTATCTGGCACCGTCAGGGCGACGGGCTGCACTTCCAACGAACCGCGCATCCCACCGCGTTCGATGGAGACGCGCAGCGGCTCGCCCTGGGACAGCAGCTCGGCGAGCGCGTCCAGGGCGGCGCGAAGGGAATCGACGTTGCTGACGCCTCGGTGCGTGAGAAGGGGAAGGTGTCCGTTCGTTGCTTCGGTTGTCATGGTGGTTTCTCCGTCGTGAAGAAAAGCGGCCGGCGCTGGGGACCGCCGGCCGCGGCTGGGACCGATGCGTTATGGTTCACGACCTGGGCAAGGGCGGGTATTCGCCGATGTACACCGTCTCCTCGTCGGCCGGCTCTTCGGGGAAGCATTGCCCCAGGGCAGCCGCGTCGTCAGGGTCGGAGAAGAAGTCCCCCAGGGCGCTTTCGAGCAGCCGGTGAGCGCGCCCCAGCAAGGGGCGCTGCGACGTGCGGCACGTACGCAACAGAGCCGTCAGAATCTCGAAACACTCTTCCAGCTTGGCTTTGGTTTCCATGGACTGAGTCTCCTTTGTGTCACCGACCGTGGTAGGTCGCGTGCAGGTGAATGAGTTCGTCAAGGGCGTGAATGAACGTGTCAGCGGCGAGTTCGGGCAACGAGAAGATGCCGCCCTGGATGAAAGGCGACGACGGGCCGGCCTGAATGGCGGCTTGCCAGAGGCCGTTGGTGAGCTGGCGGACAAGGACGGGCCGGCCGCACCACGTTAGGGTTGTTGGCTGCATGACTTCTCCTTAAAGCGGCGGGGAGGGCGAATCCCCGCCGGCGGCCAAAGGTCAGGGGTTGTCGAACTCGTCATCAGCAACGGCTACCAGCTGCCGAACGGGGCGGACGGGCTTTTGGTCCACCGGGGGCAAGAAGTGCCGTCTGCACGCGATACAGTGCTTGCAATCAGCTAGCTCGCGGGACGTTTGCGACGCGCGTCGCCATATCCAATCGCCACACGTGCATTCCAGGCGACCGGCGACAAGGCACACGTCATGAGCCGTGCCGTCGTCCTTCGTCAGTCGGAAGCCGTTCACCACCGGCTCGCCCTCGGCGGGCAAATAGCCGAGAATCGAGACTTCGTAGAAGCTGCCGTTGATTTCCAGCAGACCCGGCAGCCCATCGGGGAGGATTTCGCACGGAGCAAGCGGGGCGTGATGCAAGCGGCTTTCGCACATTGCTGGCTTGACCGCTCGCCATTTGGAAGGCAAACTTGTCATCATCAACTTCCTTTCAGTGGGGGGTTGAACTTGCCGGCGAGCGTCTCGAACACGCTCGCCGGCGTTGTTTCGTCTTCATTCCTCACCAGCGATCCGGCCGTAGCAGCGATCGAGCATGTCTTGCTGCGTCGCCAGTCTCACCGTTCGCCAGTCGCCGTGGCGGACTCGGTAGCCGCCGAGCGTGTAGCGGCCGTAGATCTCGCGTTGTTGCACGTAGGCCAGTCCGCCCTGCCAGGTGATACGGCGTTCGGTGCGGATGACCTTCTCTTCGGAGTTGTTGCGGATGCGGTCAGTCAGGTTTGTCAGGGCCAGCATGTTTGTCTCCTTTGGGCGAAGGTGTTGTTGACTACACTCTTAGTATACCTCATGTGGATAACCACGTCAATACTGAATGCAGAAAATAGATGAGCAACTTGTTGCCGCAATGTGTGCATGGAATTGCATAGTGTACATGTGGTTGACTCTATTTATCCACAAGTGTAGAATGGCAGAGCGAGAAGGATTCCCTGTTGTCCAGATGAGGTATCAACAATGAGAGGGGATAATTACAATGCTGGCTATGGCGAAGAACAAGAAACAAGACAAGGATCAGGACAAAGACCGGCACGGCTCGGGGTTCATGGTCCGTCTGCCGGAGATTTACCGAACCCA
>Ga0070738_10002724_pt1 | contig 25765 bp, 19 predicted proteins | sample Coa_R2_2_FD_66446 | JGI IMG/M metagenome (GOLD analysis project Ga0070738, IMG submission 66446) | Surface soil microbial communities from Centralia Pennsylvania, which are recovering from an underground coalmine fire - Coalmine... | ecosystem: Environmental > Terrestrial > Soil > Unclassified ...
CGCGCCGTTCTGCCGCGGAAGGATTCGCGACGGGCGGCTCCGCCGGGAACCAGAAACGGCTAAGATTTTTCGTCTCACCGAGACGAGAACAGGATGGAAGTAGACAAACATCATAGGAGACCAGAATGGCTGATTTCGTGAAGATCGGCACAAAAGCAGAGCTTCCTGCCGATGGCGAAGCCAAGGAGTTCGAAGTGAACGGCACGACGATCTGCATTGCCCAGGTCGATGGCAGCTACGCGGCAATGGAAAATATGTGCTGTCACCGGGGCGGCCCACTTGGTCAAGGCGTAGTGCTGGATGGCAAGGTAATCTGTCCCTGGCATGGCTGGGGATTTGATCCGAAGACAGGTGCATCGGATCAAGATATAAGCATGGGCGTGAAGGTGTATCCAATCAAGATTGAAGGGGATGACGTGCTGGTGGAACTGCCATAGGGCAGCCACTTCTGGGTCCTGACTTGCGACTGAGTAGGGTTCCTTCGATTCGGGCATGGCGCCCTCGCTCAGGATGACAGAAGAACAGCTTTTGTCGCCTCGACAGTGGTGTCACACTTCTGGCACGAGCCATACAAACGATTGGGTGGCGGGCACCCTCCTACGCCAGAAGATTCAAGAAGGCTTTCGGGTTGTTGTTGAAACCGGGAAAGACTGAGTTCAAATCCTTCGCGCCAAGATGGCGGTAGACGGCTTCGCCCATCACGGTCCGGAAGTCTGTCGTCAGTGCCAGGTCACGGCCTTCGTTCAGTTGTTCGGGAGCAAGGCCGGGCCACCGGCCGTACACGCGTCCTCCGTGAACTGGACCACCCATTACGAACATGACGTTGGCATGACCGTGATCGGTGCCGCGATTGCCATTCTCGCGCGCTGTTCGCCCGAATTCTGACATGGTCACAACAACGGTGCTTTCGGCAAGATCGCCTAGGTCGGTCCAAAACGCAGACATCGATTGCGAGAGTTCCTGCAGGCGTTGCGCGATCTGACCCTGCACCGAGCCTTCGTTGACATGGTGGTCCCAGCCACCAACGTCGGTGAATGCCACTTCAACGCCAAGATCGGCCTTGATCAGTTGCGCCACTTGCTTCAGTGCTTGTCCAAGTCCGCCATTAGGATAATTTGCACCGGGAGCGGGATTGTACTTTCCAGGGTTTGCGGCCTTCAGCATCTTCACCGCATCGAATGTCTCCGATCCCGTGCCGTGTAAGATGCTGTCCACCGAAGATTCGTACATCGCTTCAAAGGTGTTGGCCAGCGGCTGCGCGGCTTTGTTATTGCCGCCCACGCCGAAGTTGTTGACGTTGTCGATCGCAACCGCCGGACTGGAACCGCTGAGAATGCGCGGTAGCCGGCTGCCAAGTGCAACCGCGCGGAAGGACGAATCGTGGTCGACATGCGTGCCGGCTCGCAAGGCACGATTCAGCCAGCCATCCTCTGTGGCCTTCACTCCTGGAGTGCCAGATTCCATGTAGTCCTGCGCATCGAAGTGGGAGCGGGTCGTGTCGGGCGATCCGGCGGCATGCACGATCGCGAGATGTCCCTGGTCCCAAAGAGGCTTGAACGATGCCATCGAAGGATGCAGCCCGAAGAAACCGTCGAGATCGATTACGTTCTGGCGAGGAATGGCGATCGTCGGACGCATAGAGTAATACGACGATTCCGCGTATGGAACAACGATGTTCAGACCGTCCGCAGCACCGCGCTGGAAAATGACAACTAGGCGCTTGCGGCCCTGTGAGGCGGTATCGGCAGCAAAAGCCGCACGCGATAAAAAGCTGGGGATCGCCGCGGTGCCTACAATGGCCATGGCACCACCCTTTAGAAATACGCGCCGTGTGATGGTCATAACTTCGTCCTTAGCAATCAGCTGTCAGCGATCAGCACCAACCACTATCTCTTTTGAAACTCGGGTGATCCCAGGATCAGACCGGCGAGAATGCCTGCGTTTGGCGGGCGTGGTTTGTCATCCAGAACTCGGCCAGTGACCTGTGGATCGTTCATTTGCTTCAGAATCGTGTCATGCGTCTGCCTGGAGACATCGCCCTGGAGCAAGGAATTTTCCAATGCCGCCAGAACCTGTTCAGCATCCGTCTCCGTCGTTGGCCCAAGGCCGAGTAAGTTTTGAGGCTCGAAATTCACACCATTCATTCGTCCGGACGCCAACTGCAGAGAAAAGTTCATGCGGTTCAGCAATGCCGAAGAATTAACCCAGGCATCGGCCTTCATGGGATACCCGGTCGGCGGCTGCTGTTCGTACAGCGGCATGCCCATCCGGTTCAGCGCGTTCAGCAGCGGCATGGCATTATCCACGTCGGCTCCACTGGCGCGAATTGCCGAGGCAATGAATTCCAGGGGCGTCTTAACTTTGGCGCGGTACAGGTTAGGCGACCAGAACTCGGGAGACTTCAACATGGTCTTCAATACTTCACGTATGTCGCCATCCGACTTCTGGAAGGTTTCAGCCATGCGGTCGACGAGCGGTTTGGGAGGATCGTCGGAGACGAAGCGAGTAGCCAGCTTGGTGCAGACGAAACGAGCGGTAGCGGGATTGTGTGCCAGGATGTCCAGCACTTCCATCCCTTCCTTCTCGCCATTTTCCTTGATGACATGTCCGAGGACGAGTTTCTTACCCGGCTCGTGCTTTGACTCGTCGAATTCAAATTCGCCACCTCGACCGGGTTCCTTGATCGTCCAACCAGTAAAAGCCTTCGCAACTTGTATGACATCTTGTTGCGTATAGCCGCCGTCGACACCGAGCGTATGCAACTCCATCAGTTCGCGGGCGTAGTTTTCGTTCAAACCTTTCGGAACTCGTTGCTGTGCCTTCTGAGGATTGGGATTCGGTCGCGGATAGTTCGGTACCGGACGCGGCATGCGCGGCATTCCGAACGGGCCTGCATAATACGGACGCATGGGCCGCACTTGCGGCTGGCGATGTCCGCCATACCGCGCGAACTCGGAGTCAGGGCCTACGCTGTCCCAGTTGTCGAGATAGAAAAGCATTGCCGGACTCTTCGCGGTGGCGACCAGCAGGTCTTTGAATTTGCCGAGAGCATGCGGACGAATCACATCCTGCTCGTATTCGGTGGTCAGATAGCGATCCGCGCCTTTGTTGATGAACACATTGAAGTGATTGAACCAGAAGTCGGTCATCACTTCTTCCACCTGACGTTCGCTGTAGGCGGAGCGAAGGATTTTCGCTTGCTGTAACTCAGTTACTATGACGCGCTCTGGATTCTGCAGCGCCAACAGTGTCTCGCGCTGTTCCGGAGTGAGCGATTCAATCAGTTGCTCGCGCTCGGCAGGGCGCAGCGACTTTACAAGGTCTTCGCGATCCTGCGGCTGCATTTTTAGGATGGCCTGCATGCGCTGGTTCGCCGGCTCGTTCATCAATTGATTGAACTGCAGATCGGCATACATGCGAGCTTCCTTCTTGTGGTCTTCCTGTTGCATGGAATCGCCCGCTTGCATCTGGTTGGCGGTGCCGTCTGCGGCAACCTTTTCGCTGGCCTGTTCGACCTTCGCCTGTTGTTTGGCTTCGCGTTGTTCTACGCGATCGATCTGTGCCTGGTATATGGCGCGCTTCACCGGATCCGAAGGCATGGGCGCGCGGCCATTCATCACGGCTTTCACCATCTGTGGCGTCGGGTAGTTATCCACCAGCGTCTTCGCGTCCATGTTCAGGGTCCGGAAGCCAACCAATCGAGCCTGCAGGGAAGAGTCGTCAATCTTGTCGGGATGGAGCTGCTGGTCTACCCATTTGTCGATGCCCATCGACATCACGCGATCGACATCTCCGGGGCGCGGACCGAAGGTGAGGCGATTAAGCAGATGAATGGCCTGCTGTCGTTCGTCCATTTTACCGGCAGCCGCCTGCTTCACCTTCTTGTTGCCGGCAAACGTTAGGGACGCACAAACAGCAGTCGAGACGATTACGGCAACAGTCAGTCTGCGGTTCAAACCGGCCATTCGAATCCCCACCCCCAGTGAGTAGATTCGGCAATTATCAACCCATTTGGGGCAGGTTTGTTGCGTTACCGAGGTTACGGAACAATCGGATACAACGGTCAGGCGGCGGGACTAGGCGTCTGATTATGCGGAATATATCCGGCCATTGGTAAGTTTGTGATTGAGCATGGAGGCCAGCACGTCCACATCAGTCGGAGCGATGTTACAGACGATGTGTTCATCGAGAAACTTCATTTTATTGCTTCCGACCGCGTCGCGCCGAACCTGTATGAGCATTGCTTGCACCGCCTGCGGATCGTACTTGGTCGGAGTGTTACGGATAATCTCGCTGAGTGCCTCGCCGACGGAAAGCGAATGCCGATAGGGGCGCTCGCTGGTCATGGCATCAAGGGTGTCGGCGAGGCCAATGACGCGGGCCTGCTGCGGCACCTCGTCCATATGGAGATGATCGGGATAACCGCTGCCATCTCCGCGTTCATGGTGCCACCGCACGACATCGGAAACCTTGGGCCAGGGGAACTGAACCCCGGCCACGATCTGGTGACCGATGACGGTATGATCTGCCATCTCGCGAAATTCCTGCTCATCGAGCGCAGCGGGTTTTCCGAATAACCGCTTATCGATGGCAACCTTGCCGATATCGTGCAGATATCCGCAGGCGCGCAGCGCGGCTACATCGCCCAAATCCAATCCGAGACTTTCGCCGAGGCCTGCCGCGTAGCGTCCCACTCGCAGCGAGTGGCCGCGAATGTTCACGTGCTTGATGTCGATAGCATTGGCGAAGGTCTCCAGCGCGTTGTCGTAAAAACTCTGCACGGAGGCCAGCAGGCGCAGGTGATCGGAAACGCGGTTTGCGAGTGTTTCACTTAGCGTGAAGTTGTGCACCGCGAGCGCAACATAATGGCACAGCATGCCGAGTGCTTCGAGTTCGTCATCGCCGTAAGTGGCCTCCCCTTCTCGGCGACCAAGGCCGAGCATGCCGACCAGTTTTCCGGCGACGCGTAGCGGCACGATGCAGCGAAACAGTTCGGGGGCGATGTTGCCGTTGGCCGTGAGGTAGCCTTCGTAGCCTTTTGACGACATCGACAGGGGCGCGCGGAGATTCGTCAGGGCGTGTACGTGTTTTGGTAGGAGAGGAATGACCGCACGTTCTGGAAAGTGGAGGAAGCCCGCCGCGGTGATAGACCCCAGCATCGCAGGCTTGTCGCGGAAAATGAAAAGAGCTCCCTCGCGGGCGTCCACCGATTCCATGAGTGAGGAAAGGATGGATTTCGCCGTTTCCGGGAAATCGCGATCGGCTGTCATCAGCGAACCGAGGTCCGCCAATGCGTCGAAGGTCAGCAGCAATCGCCGAAAATTGTTATTTCGTGAGCTCACCTACCACGGGGAGCACAGCACGTCAGAGCAAACTGAGACTATCACGAGCGCACCATTTTCGATGCAATGTAGCTGGTTATGAACTTGGTGCGCAGAATTGTTGAAGTAATCAATGCAGGGCTTACTCAGAAGTGCAAGAGATTACACAAGTTGTCAGTCGCGCGCGAGTTTATCTGAGTCAAAAATGATGGCGAAGCTCACTGAAATTTTCGATCTGAAGCAGTCGGCTGCTGGTCGGAGTTGCGACTTGCTCGTGCTCAAGCACCCAAGTGTTATCGTGAGGAATAAATACCGCGTTCAAACCAGCCGCCAGCGCAGAATTAATGTCGGATTTCGGGGAATTGCCGATCATCCAGCTTTGGTCAACAATGAGCGCGTACTTATCGGAGATGGCGCGATACGCGGACTCATCCTTCTCACTGACAATCTCGATTGCTGCGAAGTAATCCTTTAATCCCGATCGTTCAATCTTGCCGGTCTGCTCAGCAACGTGTCCCTTGGTCATTAGGATGAGGTGATGGCGGCTTGCCAGATACTGTAGCGTTTCGGGAACGCCGGGAATAATCTCCACCGGATGGCCGGCGATCTGGTGAGCGAAACTCAGAACTTTCTCGTGCAGCTCGGCAGTAACCGGTTCGACCGATACTCTTTCGAACGTCTGCGCGAGCGCGTGCGCGAAACTGTGCAGGCCATAGCCATGGGTAATGATCGCCTCGCGTTCTACGTCGTTGAGGATCTCGCGAACCTGCTCGCTGCTATACGTTTCGTGATTCAGGAATGAAATGAACTGCGCAATCGCCCGCTCAAAGTAGATGTTATTCTCCCAGAGCGTGTCGTCGGCATCGATGAGCAGGTTCTGGGAGCCCGTGTAAGCTTGCGTACCCATTCTCTGTGAATCATCATATCGTGTTCCCGGATTTGCACCCGGACGGCGATCATCAACAACTTCGGAGTGGAACATGCGGGCCATACGTTGTTTCGCTGCCATCCTAGCCTTTACTCTCGCCACATTTGCTCAGGTTTCTCAAGACGCGACTGCATCCGTGGAAGGTACCGTGACAGATGCGAAGACGTCTCAGACGATCCGTGGCGCTGTGATCACCCTAACTCCCATCTCCGGCCACGGGTCGCGATCGCAGGCGACCTCTGATGCGGCTGGACGTTTCAAGATAACCGGCTTGCAACCGGGCAACTATCGCGCATTCATCCAGGCACGTGGCTTTCTGCCAAAGGTGTATGGCTCGACGACGCAACCTTCTTCTTGCCCAGCGGTTTCCCTCAAAGCGGGGCAGGCGCTGACAGGATTGAGCTTTGCGCTGAAGCCACTCGGCGTGATTCAGGGACGTGTGCTGAACGCGGATGGTGATCCGATGGTGCGCTGCAAGGTACAAGCTCTGCAGGTAAACAAACGCCGCAATCAGCCGCGCGGGATGTCTTCCGCACAGACGGATGACCGAGGGGAGTACCGAGTGTTCGATCTGGTGCCGGGCGATTATTACGTGATTGCCAACTGCCAAGGCTATGGCGGATTGTCGATGGCCCGAGCGCCCGGATCAGATGCCGTTTCTGACGAGCTTAGTTACGTGCCTGTGTACTACCCTGGCGTGACTGACATCAAGCAAGCATCGATCGTGATGGTTCGTTCGGCTGATGAAGTGACAGTGGATATCAGCGTCGCGAGACAGCGGACCTATCATGTACGGGGGACAGTCACAGGAGCCGGAGATCAGGGTGAAGGACCTCCCGCGATGGCGCTACTCGTGCCTCGTGGGCTGGCGGCCATGCAAGGGCCACGCGGGGCAGCGGTGATCAACGGCAAGTTCGATTTACCGGGTGTTGTTCCCGGCTCATATGCACTGGTAGTGCAGGCTCATCAGCCGAATGCCCCGGTGAAGATGGCGCGTGAAGAAGTCGAAGTCGGGAGCACGAATGTTGACGGATTATCACTCGTGCTTGCACCGTTGTCGCGCATCAGGGGCGTCTTACGTGTCGACGGACAGGCGCCATCCAACACGGATTTAGCGATGTTGTCGGTGAACCTTCAGGCAATGGAGTCTGGCACGCTGGCCGGCTCCGCTTTTGCTTTCACCAGCGCTGCGGCACAACTCAAGCCGGACGGGAGCTTCGAACTGTCGGAGGTCGGTCCAGGAAACTATATGGTAGGGCTCACAGCCAACGGCAACACCTTTCGGGACTGGTATACGAAGTCGGTGCATTTTGGAGGCCGCGATGTAACGGATACCGGCTTTCGTATCGGCTCGGGAGCTACCGGCACTCTGGAGATTGTGGTCACTGCACGCGGAGCATCCGTGCAGGGAACTGTGGTAGACAGCAATCATCACCCGGTTGCGAGCATTTTTGTTATGGCCGTTCCCGACGAGGGACGGCGCAAGCGATGGGATCTATATGACGGATCGCGAACAGATGATAACGGGCATTTCGAACTGCGAGGGTTAGCTGCGGGTTCGTATTCGATTGTTGCCGCACAGGATCTCGATATGGATGACCGCTTCGATGTGGATGCAATGAACAAGTTTGCCGCCGAGGGGACCACCGTGCGCCTGGATGAAGGAGATCGCAAGACAATGGAGTTGAGCCCTTCTGCGAACGTTTCAGAAACAAGCGAGTAAGGGGCGGGTCCGCCTATTTTGCCTGCCGAAAGGAACGAATATCGGTTTCGAACGTTTCGCTTGTTAGAATCACCTGTGATGATCGTGAAAACCGCCGCCAGCGTCTTGCTGGCCTTTGCACTGATGCCGTCCAATTCCTTATCGCAAACTCAAGCTCATCGGACCAGGACCGGGGTATATCACACCGGACGGGCGTCGAAAGAGAACATGTACGTGGTACCTGACCTTTCCGAACGCCTGGCAAAGTGGAAGCACGTGGAAATGCCCTTTAAAGCGCAGAGGCTTACCGCGCGCCAGCGTCAGGAAGTGGAGAAACTGGTGGAAGCGTGCCGCTACCTGGAAGATATTTATTGGCGGCAGAGCGATCCGGAAGGCCTGATGCTCTACCAGGAACTGTCAGGGAGCCAGAATGCGCGCGACATCAAGCTCAAGAAGTTTCTGTTCATCAATGCGGGTCGCTTCGATTTGTTGAATGACTTCAAGCCATTTGTTGGGCACGATCCAATGCCTCCGGGCCGCGGTTTTTATTCTCAGGGACTTACCCGGGAACAGATCGAGCAGTACGTGAAGGACCATCCCGAGCAGAAGAACGGGATCTATAGTCCTTACACGGTGGTGCGCCGCGACGGCGATGAGCTACATGCGATCCGCTATTCGGTTGCGTATCGCTCGTTTTTGGAACCCGCGGCAAGGTCGCTCCGCGAAGCCGCCGCTCTGAGTGACGACAAGGATTTCGCCAAATTTCTGCGCATGCGTGCTGACGCGCTGCTTTCTGACGATTATTACGCCAGCGACCTGGCATGGCTCGACCTGAAAGATCCCAAGATCGACGTGATTTTTGCTCCGTATGAGACGTACATCGACGGTTTGCTCGGAGTAAAGACTTCGTACGGGCCGGCAGTGCTGATCCGGAACGAAGCCGAGAGCAAGAAGTTGGCAATCTTCCAGCAATATGTTCCCGATCTGCAGGATGCGCTGCCCCTTTCTCCGGAAGACAAGCCTTCGAAAAAGGGCCTGCAGACTCCGATGGAAGTAGTGGATTCGCCCTACCGCGCGGGAGATTTGCGGCACGGCTACCAGGCAGTGGCGGATAATTTGCCGAACGATCCGCGGATACACCAGGCGAAAGGATCGAAGAAAATTTTCTTCAAAAACTTCATGGACGCGCGCGTCACCTACATCGTGCTGCCATTGGCGAAACGACTGATGGTGCCGACGCAGGCGACGAAAGCGACAGCGGAAGGATATTTCCTCGGCACACTCGCACATGAGATTTCCCACGGACTTGGTCCAGCGTTCTCGCGGCAGAATGGCAAGCAGATAGATACTCGCGAAGCAATTGGTCCGCTATACGGTGGGTTGGAAGAATCTAAGGCCGACATTGTCGGACTCTATTGCGTGAAGTGGATGGTCGACAACGGCAAGCTTCCAAAAGAACGTCTCGATGAAGCGTACGCATCGCACATCGCGGATCTGTTTCGCGCGGTGCGCTTTGGTGTGGGCGAGGGTCACGGCCGTGGCGAAATGATGGAGTTCAACTTCTTCGTCGAGCAGGGTGCGATCAGGCGAGAAGTATCGGGGAAGTACTTCATCGATTTCACTAAAATGCCGGATGCTGTTACGGCACTGGCGAAGGAATTACTCGACATCGAAGCCACTGGCGACCGTGCGCGAGGCGAGGCATGGTTCAAGAGGTATGGTGACATGCCCGCTCAATTGAGCGGTGATCTGGCAAAGACACGCGATATCCCAGTCGATTTAGATCCAACGTTCAGCTTCAAGGACAGGGTGGAGTAATAACGTAGGGCCCGCTCGCCCTCCAGCGGGCGACTGTTTGCCATTCCCTTGCTACGCGAGGAAATCCACTTTGGCGGCAATTGGAATCACGCCGGCATTGTGTCCCATTTCGAGCAGACGGCGAATCGCTTCGCGGCCGTCGTTACCGTACTCGATAGTACGCTCGTTGACGTACATGCCGACGAACTTATCTGCGGATTGCACATCGAGATCGCGAGCAAACTGCATGGCGTATTCCAAGGCCTCTTCGCGGTGATCGAGCGCGTACTGGATGCTCGTCTTCAAAGCGGTGGCAACGTCTGCAATCGTCTGCGCGCTCAAATCGCGCCGGATTGCGTTTCCGCCCAGAGGCAACGGCAGCCCCGTCATATCGCGCCACCACTTGCCTAAATCGATGATGCGCTGCAGTCCCGACTTCGAGTAGGTGAGCTGGCCCTCATGAATGATCAGGCCTGCTTCGTATTTGCCGGCGAGAACCTGCGGAATGATTTGATCGAAGGGCACAACTTCTGTTTCGATATCAGGCGCGAACAGCTTCAGGGCGAGATAAGCAGTTGTCATCGTACCCGGAACGGCGACGCGCGTGTTTTTCACCTCGAGAATTGAAAGCGGCTTGGAGGAGATGAGCATTGGGCCGTAGCCTTCGCCCACACTTCCGCCGCTTCCTAGCAGTCCGTACTTGTCTTGCACGTACGGATAGGCGTGGAACGAGATCGCAGTCAGGTGGTAGACACCCTTCATTGCCATCTGATTCAGTGTTTCAATGTCGCACAGAGTATGCGTTAACTTGAGTCCCGGAACCCGGACTTTGTTGGTCGCCAGACCGTAAAACATGAAAGCGTCGTCAGAGTCGGGGCTGTGAGCGACCGTAATTTCCTGTAACCCAGCGGTGGCACTGCTTACCATAACGTTCCGTTTCTATGAGGCGGAAACAACCTCAGACGAAGTACATTCTCTTCGGCACACCTGAAGATGCGCCCCTTCAAACCTTATGACAATAAATCCGCAATCCTGGAATTGCATATGCGGCGGCCAAGCTCGGCAGCAGCCATTACCTTGATGATTTCAGCAAACACAAATGGAAACAGGCCGAAGTTGGCTGCCTGTGCCAAGGGGGCGCGCAGCAGAACCATCAGCCATGCAACTCCGCTGGCAAACAGCAAAATCTCGCCGGCAAGGGAGGCGACAGCGAAGCGTGCGAACGACTTGCTTCCGCGTTCGGCGATCCATCCTGCTAGAAGTGCCACGAAGGGATAGGCGAGGAGATATCCGCCGGTTGGTCCGAGCAGTTGAGCAACGCCCGGCAAGGTGCTGGGAGCGAATACCGGCATCCCAATCGCACCTTCGGCCAGGTAGAGCACCAGTGCAGCAAAACCGCGGCGGCTGCCCAGCGTAAGCCCGACCAACAGCACGCCAAAATTAGCAAGGGACAGCGGTACCGGGGTGAAGGGAAGCGGAACTGCGAAGCGTCCAAGAATTCCCATCAGCAGGCTCGCCCCAACGATCAGCGCAATGTTCTTCGCAAGACTAGCGCTCTTCCACGAGCGTGTTTCGGCTGCCTGAGCTACTTGTTTTGACATTTCCTACCTCAGGAATGTGAGATATCGTTGGTGTTCTGCGGATTCGGTTCCGACGCTAGCGGCATGGTATGTGGCTCTTTCGATTTCATATGCCGGCGAACGCGAAGAAATGCCGACACAACAGCCCACAGAACCGCCACGGTGCTGAGAACGAGAATCGCATAAAGCACCTGAATAAACACTGGTGCTAAGAATACCAGAATCGATTCACTGTCCGAAGTCTTCAGGCCGGCTTTCAGCGAGAGCTCATGGCGGCTTCTACCTCTTCGATGGTGCGCGGCAGCCCTTCGGTAAGGCGAATCAGTCTGCCGTTTCGGTTTACATAGAAGAGGTCTTCAATGCGAACGCCGATTTTCTCTTCCGGAATGTAGATCCCGGGCTCAATCGTAAACACCATCCCTGGTCCAAGCGGCTGGGTCGTATCGCCGACATCATGCACATTCAGACCAACGTAGTGGCTGAGACCGTGAATAAAGTATTGCCCGAGGGGCGCGCCATGCAGATCGTTGCCATGCGAATTGATGTAGTCGTAAGCAACTTTGTAGAGAGAATTCGGGCTGTCGCGCGAAATAGTCGACTTGCCCGACTGGAAAGCATCGATGGCGGCCTGTTGCGCGCCGAGCACGATCTCATAAATCTCGCGCTGGCGCGGAGTGAACTTTCCATTTGCGGGTAGGGTGCGAGTGATGTCGGATGCATACATGGAGTATTCGCCGGCAACATCCATTACCACGACGTCACCGTCGCGGATCGGTCCGTCATCGTCGGAATAGTGCAGCACGGTAGAGTTGAAACCCGCGCCAACGATTGGTGCGTACGCCGGACGCTCGCAGCCACGTTTCTCGAATTCGTACTGCGTTAATGCCGCGATCTGGCGTTCTCCAGTGCCGGGATGCATGGCTTTCATGGCTGCCAACTGGCCTGCCATGCTGGCCTGAGTTGCCTTACGGATCAGCTCAACCTCTCCGGCATCTTTGCGAACGCGCAATTCGGCGATGAGAGGATCGGCATCTTCAATCGATGCATAGTTTGGAAAAGCGTTAGCTCGCTTTAACCAGGCGACCGAGGAAGCCGATATCTTACCGGAATTTACATAAACCGTAGCTGCATTTTGCGGCAGCACACGCGCAAGTTCGTCACGCATTTTGTCGAGGACCTCGATGCGGTCGACCCCAGTGATCTGCGGGGCTTGCGGATTCTCGGGTCCAAGTTTCGGTCCCGTCCAGCGCTCCTGCGTGCGATTGTGCGCAGGCAAGAATAGGATCTCGGTATAGGGAAACGATGGCTGCCCGTTCGCGGCGGCGCGGGCGGGTGTAATGAGAAGTGCTGCGCCTGGATCCGTCCATCCGGTTAGGTAATAGAAGTTGTCGTCCTGTCGGAAGCCGTACAAGTCATTCTGCCCTTCGGCTTCTACGTCTGCGAATACCAGCACGGCCGCATTCGCTTTATTGGCCAGGGCTTCGCGGCGAGCTCGATAGTCGGAGTTAGGCTGACGTTCAATACAAATTGCAGAAATCGAGATCAAAAGAAAAGCAAATCCGAGTGCCTTACGCAAGATGTGGGTCCTTGACCAGAATGGAACAGGAGATTATACGACCAGTCTTGTGCGCGCTTGCTCAGTGACAGGGGCAAAATGTTCGGATCCCACGCTTCGCAAAAAGAAAGCTATAGCCGGAGCCCCCGAACAGATTGTTGGACCCAGGTTAGCCCAACGAGCGACGAATCTAGGGACTATGCGCCCCAACTGTCGTCAGCTTTTTTTCTGCTTGGAATTTTGCTGTGCTTCGATCACACCGTCGACGTTACCGCGATTGATTAGGGTCGAGCCCGTATCGACAAATGTCGGCAGGTCGGCATTGGGATCATCGGCATTGGTAGCGGCTTCAGAGGCGGTCAGGCGCTTGTGATGGAAGTCATCGAGCATTTGCATACCGAAATATCCCATCGTGTAGGGCTTCTGCGCGATGGTTGCCTCGATTACGCCTTTGCGAATCCAGTCGAGTGTGTCGTCATCGGTATCCATGGCGATCACCAACTTGCCGGTAACATGATTGTTGTTCAGCACTGATGCCACTTCCTTGCCACCTTGCGCCTCTAAGCAAAGAAAGCCGTCGACCGGCTCCTTCTTGTCGAGGATCTTCTGAGTTTCATCGAAGACGACGCGCGGGTCGCCTTTCATATCAACGATTCGCGTCTTGATCTGGGGATAGGCGTCGAAAATTTTCTGATAGCCCCTGAGCCGCGCGTTCAGATTGGCCTGGCTGGGCATGGTAAAGATGACTAGGTTCCCCTTGCCATGCAGTTGCTTAACCGCCAATTCACCGCCACGTACACCCGCATCATAGTTGTTGGTGCCGACAAAGAACAGTCGTTTGCTGACCGGCGAATCGGAGTCGATGGTGATGACGGGAATACCTGCATTTATGGCAGCGTCGATCGAGGGACGCAAAAGCTCTGCGTCACCGGCGGAGACGAGGATGCCGGAAGGCTTCGCGGCAACGGCCTTGTCAAATGCAACTTTCTCGGCCTGGGGATCGTAGGTGTCCGGTCCGTCAACTTCTGCACGCACCTTCATCTGTTCTGCCGCTTTAAAGAAGCCGGCGGCCGCGCTTTGCCAATAGGGGATCTGCGTATTTGCGGTAATCAGGTAGTACTGTTCGTCGCCATCGTGCTTGGAGCAGGCACATAACGGAATCAGAGTGGCGAACGAGAGGAGCACGCTAGCAAATCGTCGAATCGAAAACATGGGAGCACCTCTAGTAGGAAAATGCGGGCGAGAGACAAGGGCCCAAAAAATGGCAATTGTAGGCCCGATAGGATGCCAATCACAAGTGCAGCGCGATTCGGGCGACGGCGCTAGACTCCGACGGGATACGGCTTGGCGGTTTGTGGTTCGCGATCGGCGCGACCGAAGAAGCGCTCGAACCGGCCTTGTAGCAGAGACATCAACCCTGTGTACCAATAGCCAACTACAAAGAGGGCAAGGAACGGTACGGTGATAAAGTTTTCGTTGGTGATGGCATACCATACGGTCAGAGCAAAGTAGCTGCCAATCGCCAACTCAATATACGGAACCACGCCCAGGCGCTTGCGGTATTTGCTGGCGATCGCTTTGTCTTTTTTGGACTGGACACGATATTTCGGAGTACGAGCGAATGCTGTTTGTTTGCCGACAAGCGCTTCCAGTACGGCTTTAGTGTTTGTGATCGTCAGCCCAATTCCGAGGGCCATCAGAAACGGCAGATACATGAATGTTCGATACCAGCGGCGGGGATAGAGTTCCTTCTGCGATACAAGATAAAAACTCGAAACCGAGAAGGTTGACGCAAGGAACAGAGGCACGTCGATGTACAGCATCTGGAACCAGCCCTGGTAAAAACGAATGATCATGGCCGGCAGCAGCAGTGTAGAAAGGACGATCATCAATGGATAACTGATGTTGGCAGTCAGGTGGTACCAGGCTTCGATCTTGATGCGCAGCGGTACCTTGCTTCTCAAGACGAATGGTAGGTCCTTGATCGCGCACTGAATCAGTCCCTTGGCCCACCGCGCCTGTTGCGTTTTGAAGGCAGTCATCTCGATGGGAAGTTCCGCCGGACATTCCACATCCTGCAAGTAGGCAAATTTCCACCCTTTTAACTGCGCGCGATAGGAAAGGTCTGTGTCCTCGGTGAGCGTGTCGTGCTGCCAGCCCCCCGCTTCTTCAATGGCTTTGCGGCGCCACATGCCGGCGGTTCCATTAAAGTTGAAAAAAACTCCGGTGCGCGATCGGCCGCCATGCTCGAGGATGAAATGACCGTCGAGCAGAATGCCTTCTACCTCGGAGAGAAATGAATAGCCGCGGTTCAGGTGTGTCCAGCGCGTCTGCACCATTCCGATCTGCGGATCGGTGAAGTGATGCACCACTTTCTGCAGCCAGTCTTCCGGAGGAACAAAGTCAGCGTCGAAGATGGCAATCAATTCACCGCGTGAGAACTGCATTCCGTTCTGCAACGCTCCAGCCTTAAATCCCGCGCGGTTCGTGCGATGGATAAAGGTGACCCGATGACCCATAGCCGCATAACGTTCCACAACGCCGCGAGCAACGTCGGTAGTTTCGTCCGTCGAATCGTCCAGTACCTGGATCTCCAGCTTTTCGCGGGGGTAATCAAGCCTGCAGATCGCATCCACCAGGCGATCGACAACGAATTGCTCGTTAAAAATTGGCAGTTGAATGGTGACACTCGGCAGGTCAGTAAAGTATTCCTTCGGCTCGACCCTTTTGTTTTTCTTGTTGCGGTAATACATCCAGACAAGCTGATACCGATGCAGTCCGTAAAATGCTAGCAGAATCAGTACGACGAAGTAAGGGATCAGCAAGGCCATGTCGAAGGCGTTTGCTTTATAGAGTCCCTTAAAGGTCGTATCGAGAATATGGGTGCGCAGATAATGGCTGAATCCGCGTTGCTGCGCGAACACTGCAAGACACAGATTGGTGGCGAGAGAAGTCAGCGTCTTGACCTTGGGCCAGAATTCGAGCAGAGGCCGAAAGCATAGATTGTACCTGATGAGCTTCGGGAGGACGGTCTGCCCGAGGATGCGATCGCAGCACCGACACCAGTTGTGAATCGTGGCTCGAAAACAGAGATTCACAGTTTCATCTGATCCAGAGTTAGTTAGAATAGAGCAGCCCAAGAAGCCCTTCGTCTCCGTTTCCATGTTGATATCAATACTGGACAGTTTTGCTTCTGGAGTTCTTTTTTGAATTCTTCCAATCCGCAATCAACAGCACGCATCTTGTGCGTCGACGATGAGCCGGTTGGCTTGACTGTTCGCAAGTTGCTGCTGGAGCGGCGTGGTTACACCGTCGAGACCGCCTCCAATGGAACGACCGCACTGGACCTTTTCAAGACTCGGCCTTTCGATCTGGTGCTCCTCGATTTTTATATGCCAGCAATGAATGGGGCCGAGGTGGCACGCGCCATGCGGCAGATCCGGCCGGATGCTCGGATTGTGATGTTGTCCGCATACGTCAGCCTTCCGGAAGAGGCATTGCAGCACGTGAACGCGTCGCTTACGAAGGGTATCCATCCAGAGGTTCTGCTTGACTCGATCTCCCAGATCATTTCTGCGAATCGGACCGGAGATTAAAATGGAACCAAGAACATTTAGTCGCATTCTGCGAACATCATTGCTGATTCCAACTCTGGTCATCATGGTGATGGCTGCAATCGTTGGTTGGGAACTCCAACAACTGCGGACCGCCCTCACCTGGGTCGATCGCGCGGATCGCGTCATCTCAGAAATGAGACTTACGCTTCGTTCTATGGTTGACGAAGAGACAGGCCTCCGCGGCTACCTGCTGACTCGCCGCGATGAGTTTCTTCAGCCTTATAACAACGCGATCCCGAGGGTGGAGACGCAACTCGCGAGTCTTTCTGATCTTACGGCCGACAACTCGCCGCAACAGCAACGCCTTCAGCAGATCCGCTCTTCGTACGACCTGTGGATGATGTATTCGCAACGCATGCTCAGCGATCAATCAGCGCTTACCGCCAGCAGCTTCGAAAGCAATATGGAAGGCAAGAAGCTGATGGACCAGATTCGAAATCAATTCGAGGAGACAATTAGGGCGGAGTATCAACTCCGAGATGAACGAGTGCGGAAGTCCGCGGACTTGGACAAGCTGTTTCTCGGCAGCCTCATCGCACTCACGGTTGTATTGGGATCGAGCCTCGCATTTTTTACCCGCCGTCAGTTGCTCGGGCTTTCCCACGCATACGATCAGATGCTTGCCGACAGCCGCAGAAAGACTGTGCAGGTGGAAGAGCAGCGTGAATGGGTTTCCACTACGCTGCGCAGCATCGGCGACGCAGTTATTGCAACTGATTCCGAAGGAAAAGTAAGCCTGATGAACGCGGTGGCGTGCCAATTAACCGGCTGGACGGAAGAAGAAGCGCGCGGCAAGGATCTGCAGGACGTCTTCAAAATCGTAAACCAGGAAACTCGGGAGGCGGTGGAAAATCCAGTTTCCAAAGTGCGCCGGATGAACAAAGTTGTAGGTCTGGCGAATCATACTGTGCTCATCAGTAAGAACGGAACTGAGTACAACATCGACGACAGCGGTTCGCCGATTCGCAATTCTGATGGAGAGTTGGTCGGCATAGTCCTCGTCTTTCGCGATATTACCCGCGAGTACCAGATGCAACGCACTTTGCGCACGACAGAGAAGCTGGCGCTTGCCGGACGCCTCTCTGCTACGATCGCGCACGAAATACACAATCCTCTCGATACTGTCAGCAACGTGCTGTACCTCATTCGCGCCGACTCCCAGGGCGAGACTCTAAAACACGTGGACCTTGCGATGCAGGAGCTGCAACGAGTGAGCCAGGTCACCAGGAGCATGCTGTCGCTTTACCGTGAATCAAAGACACCAGTTCCAGTGTCGGTGAAAGAAGTTCTGGAAAGCGTGCTCTCACTCTTCGATCGAAAGATTTCGGGCAATGAAGTCAGGATCGCGAAGTCGCTGCCCTCGAGTCTTACGGTAGAAGGTTTTCCAGCCGAATTGCGCCAGGTCTTTTCAAACCTGATCGGAAATGCTCTGGACGCGGTAGGCCAGCACGGCGCGCTCTCGCTTATAGCTTCGAAAACTGCAGCGAAAGGCGATTTGCCCGCAGGCGTGAGCGTGGTTATTGCCGATAACGGAACTGGCATCTCGCAAGATAATCTGTCAAAGCTGTTCCTGCCATTCTTTACGACAAAAGGCGAACAAGGCACCGGCATCGGCCTGTGGGTAAGCAAAGGGATCGTCGACAAGCATGGTGGCACCATCGCGGTGGATAGCAGCACTGAGGCTGACTATCACGGCACGAGCTTTACCGTTTGGCTTCCCGAGAAATTCACCGGAGAAAGGCATAGTCCGAAGGTTCAGGTTGAGATGGAAAAGGGAAAACAACTGGAAACGGCGTAAGCTACTCAGCCACTCGAACTTCAGGGACTAAGCCGTGTTTCTTAGCTCTATTTGGTGCGCTGGCTGTAACCTTCGTCAACAAAATCTCTCCTTAGTCCCGCAACACCCGGATTGGCAGAGCGCATCTGTCTTGGCAATCAACCACTCACAGGAGCCTTTCTGCCATGTGGCGAGCCCGTCCCTTCGCGTGCGTCCTTTCTCTCTTCGCTGTATTTGTTTGGTCCTTGTCGCTGGTAGGCTGTGGGGGCTCGACGTTCAACTCGAATCCGCCTGCGAATTCTCCCGGTACGCCTGGTGCCACCGGAACCGGTTCAGGCAGCGGCTCCGGTTCCGGTGGCGGCCAGCCTGGCTCCGGCACGCCAGGGAGCGGCTCTGGAACCACGCCCAGTGGTTCGGGTAGCGGTACGGGATCTTCAGGCTCAGGATCAGGAACGGGATCAACAGGTTCAGGGGGATCAGGGGCAGGCAGCGGTGGCAGCGGTTCCAGCGGGTCAGGTTCTGGATCGGGAAGCGGATCGGGTGGAAACGCGCAAACGTGTCCAACGGTAACCCTTGCTGAAGGCGGCCCCCAGAAGTTTCCGCCAGCACCGCCGGTTCCCCCTCCCAATCCGGGGGAGACGTCTGCCGGATCAGTATGCGTCTCCACACCTGCAAATGGAGCGAGCGTAACCTCGCCGGTCACAATGACAGCTGTTGCCAACCTGGATAATCCCATTCAATACATGCGGGCATACATCGACGGGTCCGCCGATTATTTCACTTTCTACAACCAGTTCACTGGCCTGTTCTGGATGCCGACCGGCACACATAATCTGGAAGTGATCGCCACAGATAGCAAAGGGAACGAGGCGAGCACCAGTGTGTCGGTGAACGTGACTGGTGTTGCTTCTCAGACAGTGACAAATATTCAGAACATTCCGAACTGGGAGCCGTGTTCGGCATTATACGGTCCGACTACGCCACGCGCTGGACAGATCTGCGCTGCTGGCCTGGGCAACGCGTCATCAACGATGACAGAAGGAGTCAGCAACCCTTCGCTGAGTGGCAGTTCCGCGCACTTTACTCTCGCGGGATCGACGCCATATTCCAACGAGCTATATACGCAGAATCTTGGCGGCGGCGATACTCCGACCCATTTCGTTTACGACCTGTATTTCATGATCGACAAGCCGAACGCCCCGCAAGCGCTCGAGTTCGATGTCAACCAGACCATCAACGACACACGCTGGGTGTTCGGCACTGAATGCAACTTCAAAACCGGCAAAGCTGTAGGCGAATGGGACGTCTGGGACGGAGTAAAAGGATGGCAGCCCACCTCCGCGCCATGTGCAGTGTTTCCGGCGAATCAGTGGATACATCTCGTCTGGACATTCGAGCGCGCCGGCAACCAGGTGCACTACGTCAGTCTGCAGGTGGACAACAATACGTATCCGCTGGACCTGTATTACTCCAACCAGCCGAACTGGAGCATGGGACAGATCAATGTCGCTTTCCAAATGGACGGAGATGCGAACCAAACTCCGTACAACGTGTGGCTCGACAAGGTGAACCTGACGGTATACTGAGACACGACCGTCTGCTGCACAGGTTTTTTGCTGCGGCGGGCCAGTTGCTTCTAATCCCAGTTCTTGAGCCTTGGAAAGTTACCAGTCGCACCTCCACGTGACGGAGATCACCGCATGATAGGACGCACGGCACTATTGTGCTAAGGGGCGAATTCGTTCACTGAGAGTCGAAGTTGAAGGCCAACAAACCACAGTTTCCGACTGCCCTTATTGCCGGCATCCTCGTCGTCTTTTGCTTCTTTCTCATGAGCCGCCCGGGATTGCCGTGCGTTTCCGCTGATCGTGCTACCCCGGCCAGCACGAAGGCAACCATCATCATCGACTATCCGCTTGAGGGCTCTATCTTTCCTCCTGAAATCACGCCACCTACGTTTCTCTGGCGTGATGCGAGCGACGCGAAGCGTTGGGTGGTAGAAGTGTCGTTTGCCGATAAAACTAAGGCAATCCGGATGCCTGTAGCCGGCGAGCACCTGCAGCGTGGAGAGCTCGATCCCACGGTAGTGGCGAATGGCGAACTCTCGGAATTGACATCTGAGCAAGCTGCAATGCGCACGTGGAAGCCCGATGAGCAGACCTGGACAGATATCAAGCAGCATTCCGTCAAGGCCCCGGCCACGATTTCCATAACCGGATTCACAGACGACCTCAGAACCGCAGCATCCAGCGCCAGCGTGAGGATCTTGACTTCCGCCGATCCCGTTGGTGCACCCATCTTTTATCGCGACGTTCCTGTATTAATTGCGCCGCGTGCCGGGAAGGGGTCTATCGAGCCATTGCCGCCGTTCGCGATTCCGCTCATCAAGTGGCGGCTACGAAGCATCGGGGAAACCAAAAGCCGCGTCGTCATGGAAAGCCTCCCGACGTGCGCGAACTGCCATTCCTTTTCCACCGACGGCAAATGGCTGGGGCTGGACATGGACGGCCCGAAAAATGACAAGGGCCTCTACGCGATCGTACCGATCTCCAGGGAAATGACGATCCGGAACGATGACGTCATCAAATGGAGCTCATTTCTCGAGAATTCCAAAACAACGAAGGCTGATCCCGATGTGAAGCGGTTCGGATTCATGTCGCAGATTTCACCCGACGGCAGCTTCGTGATCACGTCCATTGGACCGCCCGGGCTGCGAAACGAGCACAAGGACGAACTGCCTGAATTTGCACCCGGGCTCGCGGCTCGTCTGTTCAGCATCAACTACACGCACCTTCCATTCCCCCAGGTGTTCTATCCGACGCGTGGAATCCTTGCGTGGTACGACCGCAAAGAACAGAAATTGCGACCGCTGCCCGGCGCAGACGATCCGAATTTCGTGCAAACCAGCGCATTCTGGTCGCCGGATGGAAACTATTTGATCTTCAGCCGTGCAAAAGCGGTCGATCCGTATCCGGAAGGTGCCGCAAAGCCAGAATACGCCAACGATCCCAGCGAAACGCAGATCCAATACGACCTCTACCGCATTCCTTTCAATCAGGGACGAGGCGGCAAAGCGGAGCCGGTCGTAGGCGCATCGGCGAATGGGATGAGCAACAACTTCCCTAAGGTTTCGCCTGACGGCAAATGGATTGTCTTTGTGCAGAACAAGAACGGTCTGCTGATGCGACCTGACAGCAAGCTTTACATCGTACCTTTCTGGGGCGGTAAGGCAAGGCTAATGACATGCAATACAAAGCTGATGAACTCGTGGCACTCGTTTTCGCCGAATGGACGCTGGCTGGCTTTTTCCTCGAAAGCCAGATCTGCCTATACGCAATTGATGCTGACCCACATCGACGCGAATGGGAACGACAGTCCAGCTATCATCGTCGATAACACCACTGCGGCGAACCGCGCCGTGAACATCCCGGAATTTGTGAATATCCCGTCGGACGGGATGGACAAAATCTATCCGCAGGCGACTGAATATTATGGCCTCTTCAACCAGGCATTCGACTTCATTCAGAGCCAGCAATGGGGGCAAGCGATTCCGCTGCTGCGCGAGGCCCTGCAGAAGCAGGATGATGCCGTGGCTCATTACGCGCTGGCGACTGCCCTGACACAAACCGGGCAAGAGCACGAGGCCGTTCCTGAATACGCAAAAGCCTGCTCACTCGATACACGCCATTCGGCATGGTTTTACCACTACGCCGTATCGCTGGCGAATACCGGCGATGTGAACGGAGCGATTGCCAATCTAAAGAAGTCTCTGGAACTAGATCCGCGCGACGCCGGAGCGGAATCGGACCTCGGAACTCTGTTGTGCGAGAGCGGGCAGATGGAAGAGGGATACGAGCACCTGCGAAAAGCAATCAGCCTGGCTCCCGATTTTGCGGAAGGACACAATCGGCTGGGATACGAGCTTATCAGGGGTCGCCGGCTGGATGAAGCACTCGCTGAGCTACAAAAAGCTGTTGCCTTGGCTCCGGATTCCGCCGAGTACCGGGTGAACCTTGGCTTTGTAATGGCCTCGCGCGGAGAGTTTGCCGGCGCGATTTCCGCTCTCGAAAAGGCGGTGCAGTTGGGGCAGGAAAAGGAGTGGAAATCGCTAGACATGCTCGCCCACGCCTATAACCAGGTAGGCCGATATGCAGAGGCGGCCCGGGCGGAGCAAAAAGCGCTGGACGTTGCGATGCAGCAAAACGACGCCGAGCTGACGAACACACTCAGGAGCAACCTAGAGCGCTACAAGAACGAATCCACTAAACCGCAGGGCAGATAACGAGCGCGCGAACCGCCCCCAACTACTTCGGCTGCGGTGTGGGGTTCACCGGGTTTGTAGGCTTCTGTACCGGTTGCGACTTCTGCGTCGGTGTAACGCCGCTCAGTACCGAACTGCTGGACTTGTGTCGCGCGGCGAAGATGGAAAGCGTGATAGAAGTAATCATGAAGATCACGGCCGACCATGTGGTCGCCTTGCTCAGAACGGTTGCGGACCCACGTGGTCCGAAAGCGGTCTGGCTGCCCATCCCACCGAAAGCTGCAGCGATGTCCCCACCCTGGCCGCTTTGCAGGAGTACTACGACGATCAGAAATGCACAGACGATGATGTGAATCACTGTGATAAGAGCGATGATCATGCTGGTAACGGGAGGGCTACTGGAACCCTCAACCTTCCTTTATTTCGAGAGATCTTGGTGCGGAAGGGGGGATTTGAACCCCCACGCCTTTCGGCGCCACCCCCTCAAGATGGTGTGTCTGCCAGTTCCACCACTTCCGCACGGGCAAATCGGTGGGGTGCTGCCCCGAAAATTGCGGGATTCCGACGCCAGTTGATTATAGCAGAGCAGATAAAGACGCAGCCGTCAGCCAGAGCGGCTGTCGGCTACTAGCTGTCGGCTCTTGGCATATCACTGCAATGCTGTTGAACAGCGTCATAAATAAAGACTGAGGCTTAGAAGCAGCTGACAGCCGAAAGCTGAGAGCCGATGCCCATCTAGTACTTCACAATTGCCGCAAACGATTTCGGATCGAGGCTTGCGCCACCCACGAGCGCCCCGTCAATTTCTTCCTCCGACATCAGTGCGTTCGCGTTGTCGGGCTTCACGCTGCCCCCATAGAGAATGCGCAGGTCCTCAGCGAATTGCTTGCCAAAAGCCTTACCAGCTTCTGCTCGGACTACAACGTGTGCGTCAGATGCAATTTGAGGAGTCGCGGTCTTGCCGGTGCCGATTGCCCAAACAGGTTCATAGGCGACAACGAGCTTGGCCGCGCGCTCGGCGGAGATGCCGCGAAACGCGTTTGTGCATTGGCGACGTAGAACATCCTCGGTCAGTCCGGCTTCGCGCTCTTCCAGCACTTCGCCCACGCACACGATTGGGATGAGACCTGCATCGAGGGCGACTTTCAGCTTTTTGTTAACGGTGTCGTCGGTTTCGCCGAAATACTGGCGACGCTCGGAGTGGCCAATAATCACGTACTTGCAGCCGGCGGCCAGGATCATGCCTGTCGAGATTTCTCCCGTGTAGGCGCCCTCTTTTTCCCAATACATATTCTGAGCGCCGATACCGACATTTGATTCTTTAGCGGCTTGTACCGCCGTGGCAATATCAATGTACGGAGGGCAGACAGCGATTTCGTCGCGAGTGTGTCCGGAGACGAGGGGAAGAAAATTGCGGAAGAATTCGGATGTCTGGTCCGGAGTCTTGTACATCTTCCAGTTGGCAGCTATGAGTTTCGTACGCATGAGTTCGTTTGTCCTTATGAACCGTTCATTGTTGGTCGTTAGCGGAGCCGGTTTCCGGGTTAGCTCACAGATGGGCGAACCTGGGGCACCCGAATAACGACAACGAGAGTATTGTTACTTCTTATCGGAAAGCGCTTCCACGCCGGGCAGAACTTTGCCCTCGAGGAATTCGAGGGAGGCGCCGCCACCTGTGGAGATGTGAGTGATGCGATCCTGTACTCCAGCTTTCTTCACTGCGGCAACTGAGTCGCCGCCGCCGACGATGGTGATAGCGTCGGCGTTGTCGGCAACTGCGCGCGCGATAGCATTCGTTCCCGCAGCGAACGGCGGCATTTCGAAGACCCCCATCGGGCCATTCCAGACGATGGTCTTGGCGCGGTCGATCTCTTCGGAGAAAAGTTCGACTGTCTTTAGTCCGATATCGAGGGCCATCTGATCCGCTGGGATTACTTCGCCTACACCAATCTTGCGCGTCACCGCATCGGCTGCAACTTGCGAGGCGACGACGTGATCAATCGGCAGCAAGAACTTCACCTTGCGTTGCTGCGCTTCGGCGAGCAATTGTTTCGCGAGATCAAGTTTGTCCGCTTCGAGCAGCGATTTTCCGATCTCCTGTCCCTGGGCTTTCAGGAACGTGTAAGCCATGCCGCCACCAATGAGCAAGGCATCGACCTTTTTCATCAGGTTCTGAATCACTTCGATTTTGTCGCTGACCTTGGCGCCGCCGAGAATCGCAACGAATGGCCGCGCAGGATTGCTCATCGCTTTGCCGAGATACTCGAGTTCCTTTTCCATCAGCAGGCCGGCCGCGGACTTTTCGACGAATTTCGTGATGCCAACAGTAGAAGCGTGTGCACGGTGCGCAGTCCCGAAAGCGTCGTTGACATAGAAGTCAGCGAGCTTGGCAAGAGCTTTGGAGAAGTTCTCGTCATTGCCTTCTTCTTCGGCGTGAAAGCGAAGATTTTCCAGTAGCAGAGTCTGGCCCTTTTCGAGTTTACCCGCCATTTCTTCGGCCTGAACTCCTACACAGTCGGTGGCGAAGCCGACATTTTCGCCGCGTGCGATGGTCTGATCCAGCAATATGCGCAGGCGCTCGGCGACCGGGCGCAGGCTGTACTTGGGATTCACTTTGCCTTTTGGACGTCCGAGATGCGAGGCGAGGATGAGGCGGGCTCCGTGACGGAGCGCGTACTCGATGGTTGGCAGCGTTTCGCGAATGCGCGTGTCGTCGGTTACGCGGCCATGTTCGTCGAGCGGGACATTGAAATCGACCCGCATGAAAATACGATGATCATGAAGAGGAAGATCTTTAATTGATAGCTTGGACATAAGACAGCCTCCAGCGCGCAGACTGACGCGAGTCGATGGTGTGTTCCTGGGGACTCCGTGGGGAGCCGAAGCTCCCCACAGCATGCAGAATTACAGGCCCTTCGCGGCCATGTAGTTGATCAGGTCGCGAACGCGGTTCGAATAGCCCCACTCGTTGTCGTACCAGGCAATCACTTTGACGCAGTTGCCATTTACGACACGGGTCATTGGCGCATCGACGATGGACGAGCGAGCGTCGCCCTTGTAGTCGGATGAAACCAGTTCCGCTTCTTCGTATCCGAGATACTTGGAAAGAGGCCCGGACTCGGAAGCTTTCTTTAAAGCTGCATTCACTTCTTCGGCGCTGGTCTTCTTGTCGGTGAAAACAACGAGGTCCACGACCGAGACGTTCGGGGTCGGCACGCGCATCGCAA
>Ga0070738_10002731_pt1 | contig 25757 bp, 20 predicted proteins | sample Coa_R2_2_FD_66446 | JGI IMG/M metagenome (GOLD analysis project Ga0070738, IMG submission 66446) | Surface soil microbial communities from Centralia Pennsylvania, which are recovering from an underground coalmine fire - Coalmine... | ecosystem: Environmental > Terrestrial > Soil > Unclassified ...
CTACTCCCTACTCCCCACTCCCTACTCCCTACTCCCCACTCCCTACTCCTCCGTCCAGCTCGATCGCCAGGCGGCCTGAGCAGCGGCGATGGATCGCTCATGCTGTCTTTTCTGGTACTCCCGTCCTAACGTCTTGAGCTGAGCGAATAGGCTCCGGATTTTACTGCGTGCAGCCGCGATCGTGGGGTCAGCAAACTCAATCTCAGTCAGGCGCAGGTAAATCGCCACAATATGCATGACCGAAGGTTCCTGCGTGTCATCCGGCGCTTCGGCTGCAGCGGCATTACCACTACGCGTTTCGATCAATAGATTCAGGAGATTGGGCGTCCCGGCGCGTGCTTCTGGTATTTCGGCTTTGGTCGCAGCTTCCAGAACTGGCTCAGGCAGCTTTTGCGGTAGAATGCCAGCCTGCTGCAACAAACGATTGGCTGCGTGCGACGCCGTTCGAAGTTCGGCCACGATCGCGTGCTCTAATTCTTCGCGCCACCGTGCCAGATGCATGGGCGTGAGTGGTTGCGTTGTGGCCTGTGTCGTGGCGATCGGGACTGGTTCTAGAGCATCAGGTGCATCTGTAGCCGGGGCGGCTGGCTCCAGGGAGAGTGGCTCGCGCTCTGCATCCTCCAGCGTCTCCTCAAAGACAACTGGCATGTGCAGTTGGGCCAGGATTTCTTCCTGTACCTGTTGGGCCAGGTGCCGCAACATCTGTTGGAGGTGATGGCGCTGGCTGTAGGATAGCTGAAGAAAGGCTTCCGGGTAGCCCTGCGTGCAGACGTGGTAGCTGGCCAGGATAATCTGTTGCCGCACCGATGTCCCTAATACTGACAGGTAGGCTGAGTAGGCATTGTAAAACGCCTCGGCCATCGCTTGTGTCGCCTGATTTAACGCCACGATATCCTGCTCAATTCGCTCTATCGATCCAACCATACGCCTGCTTATTTTGGTTCAGACAAGATTTCAAACAAGACACTATATCTCAGGATAACGGCTCTGTTTCGACATCAGCCTGCTTTCTCGGCGCTGCTTCAGACCAGCAATGCGTGTGATTCGGTGCACCGCTGCAAGAAGCGCTCAGGGATGTCTGGTCTGTTGCCCCAGTGCAGATGAACGTAAGAGGCATGGAGGTTGGGTAAATGCCAGCCTTCGGGGGTGGGGGGTGGCGTGTCGGCTTCGACGGGAGGTTCGACATAATCGCTCAGCCGACCAGCGCTCAGTCGAATCGGGGGCGCGTGCAGGGAAAAGAGCGGAGATATGGGTTCGTGGGTCAGGTGCGATCGATGAAATTCATGCCCATAAACCGTTGCGCCCTGATCGAAGAGCAGGCTGTCCTGCACCGCGATCGCCTGTCGATAGCCTAAGGTTAACCGCTTGCCCATCATGGCTGTCGTGGACAATGCGCCTACCATCGGAAACGACTGCCCCTCAAAATTGGTGATGGTTTGGCATAGATACATCAGTCCGCCACATTCAGCATAGGTTGGCATTCCTGCTTGAATCGCCGCTCTCACTGCGTTACGGGCAGCGTGATTGTCTGCCAACGCTGCCGCAAAGACCTCTGGAAACCCGCCGCCAAAATAAAGTCCCTGCACACCTTCTGGTAACGCGCGATCGCGGAGCGGGCTCCAGGGCACAAGCTCAGCACCCAACGCTTTGAGCAAGTCCAGGTTGTCGGCATAGTAGAAACTAAAGGCAGCGTCCTGGGCGATCGCGATGCGGGGACGAGGGGATGGGAGTAGAGAGTCGGGAGTCGGGAGTCGGGAATGGGGAGTAAGAAATTTTGCTTTCGACTGAAGCTCAAGCTGAATGGAGCGTTGAGTCTCCCCTTGCCCGCCTGCTGCCTGCTGCCTGCTGCCTGCTGCTCTCTGCCTTTCCTCCAAGAACGGCATCAACTGCGTCCAGTCGAAACACGTCTCTCCCAAATGAGCCAGTTGCTCGATCACGGTGGTCAGGTTTTCGAGTTCATCCGTAGGCACCAGCCCCAAATGCCGATCGGGAATTGTAATCTCATCCTGACGACGAAGAACGCCCAGAATCGGGATGTGGAGCGGTTCGAGCGCCGCTTTGAGGAGTTCCAGGTGACGATCGCTGCCCACCCGGTTCAGCACAACGCCCGCAATTTTGAGGCGTGGATCAAGCGATCGATAACCATGAACGACCGCAGCGATCGAGTGCGACATTCCGCCGCAGCCCACGACCAGCAAAATGGGCAAATCCAATAACCGGGCAACGTGTGCCGTACTCGCAAAATCGGCCTGCCCCGCTGCACCGTCAAAAAGCCCCATCACCCCTTCAACCAGGGCATGGCTGGCAGTTTGAGCATGGCGATCAAAACACTGTTGTACGTAGTCTTCTGATGTCAGCATGGGATCGAGGTTGCGGCACGATCGCCCCGTGACATGACGGTGAAACATGGGGTCAATGTAGTCAGGCCCAACCTTAAACGATTGCACCCGCATTCCCTGCCGCGCTAAGTAAGACAGCAACGCCAGCGTGACGGTCGTTTTACCAACGCCGCTCCGTTCGCCTGCAATGATGATCGCCATAGCCCAGATCCCCGGTTCCTGACAGTGTAAACCAGTGTATCGGAGCGACGGCGGGAACGATCGGGGATCTTGATGCTGACCGCTAACGACAGTCGCTAACGACGCTTGATGCACCAGCGCTCGTCTACCCGTGCAGCTTGAGAATTTGGGCGACGACAGCCAGACTCTCTTCGTAAAGCACGTCATGGCCCCAGCGCTGTAGCTGTTGGCTCAGCAGAAACTCGGCTTTTTGGTCAGACAACGACGAAACCACTTCTGTCTGGCACGCCTGAGCGCTGCCGCCCGCTTCCATTCGCATACAGCCGGTCGTTTCCGAACAGAGGATGGTGCAGCAGTTTGCCTGCAAATTGGTAGAGGTAATGCGAATACCCACCAGATCGCCCAGGATTTCGCCCCAGTCAGCTGTTGGAATGGCGGCTAATTCAGCGGTGATTTCGCGTTGATCGGCACCTCTAAACGTCACGTGCTTGAGGTCGTAATCGCCCCCCGTCTCTTTAAAGTCAACTGGTTGCCAACCGAGCCGACTGGCGATCCATCCCAGATACATAAAGGCCTGAGCCGCGTTGCCTTTTTCGTAGTCGATCGCAAGCTGGTCTGCCTCACCCAAAGACGCACGCCGCTCCGGGGGATCAAACGCGGCGGCCATGAGTTCCTGCCAGGGTTGCAACCGATGCCAGTTGAGATCGGCAATATAGGTGCCTGCGTCGATCAGTTCTTGAATCTTGAGGAACTCGGACTCTGGATCGCTAAAATAGCAGGAATCCAAAATCAAGCAGTTGCACGACTCAGCAAGGGTTTTGAAGAGCGCTTGATCGGGGTTGGGGGTTGCCTTCCACCAGACAAACTTGGGCAAGTCGGGCATCATGAGCGATGCTACCAGGTCACCAACCCGTTCCAACGCTGCTTTTGTACCCCGTAACGTGATGTATTCGCAGCAAATGAGGTGGCTACCGCTGCCTTGCTGCACAGGGCAATAGGCTGACACCTGGGCCGTAACACCCTGATCAGTGCCTAGGATCGGGCACAGGGTGATGATACGACACGGGTTTTGCACCGCGATCGCGTCGCTAATGCTGAACCCCCGTGTATTTGGGTTGGTGAATTTGATGCGATCGCCCGGTTTCTTGGCAAACTCTTCACGCAGCTTCGCCAGCGTACCGGGATCAACGCGACCGGTAATAGACAACCCATAGGACTTTTGGGCATCCTGCACGGCCGCTTTGGTCATTGGCCCATGGATACCGTCGATCGGGCCTTCATAAAACCCCAGCGCTGCCAGCAACTGCTGAAACTCTTCTGGCTCATAGATCACCATGCTAAACGTTGCCGCCCTGGTCGCACCCTGGTTCGGCGAATCGGCATTTTGAGTATGCCAGATGGCACTCAGCTCTGCCTCAATTTCATCCAGAGAAATATCTTTTGGTCGTTGAAGGGCAACAAGTGGAGTGGTTGTCATAGTCAGTAATTAGTGATTAATGATTAGAAGCAGTCATTCGTCGGTCAATTATTGGCCATTCATCAGAGCAGAGAAGGACGGCAATTCAGAACCTTTAGCCTTTAGCCTTTAGCCTTCATCCTTCAGCCTTCATTCCTCATCCCTGCTCTAAAGTCTTCTCCAGTTCCGTCCATCACGGTTGAGCAGCAATTCTGATTCAACTGGCCCCCAGGTGCCTGCTTCATAAAGGGGAATGCTGTCTGGTGCGGCAGGGGCGTCCCAAACGTTAAGCAGCGGCGTCAAAATGCGCCAGGAGGCTTCCACCTCGTCGCCGCGAGTGAATAGGGTCTGGTCGCCAAGCATACAGTCTACGAGCAATCGGCTGTAGGCATCCGTGTTTGCCTGACCAAAGGCGGTGTCATAGCGAAAATCCATATCAACCGATCGCGTTCGTAGCGAAGTTCCGGGCGTTTTCACCTCAAACCGGAGTGCAATCCCCTCATTCGGTTGAATCCGCATGGTGAGAATATTGGGGTTGGCCTGCTTGGCCGCCGATTGGAACATCAAAAACGGGACTTCTTTAAACTGAATGGCAATTTCGGAGATCTTTTTCGGCATCCGTTTGCCCGTCCGCAGGTAGAACGGCACACCTTTCCAGCGCCAGTTATCGATCGTCAGCTTCAGGGCAGCATAGGTCGGCGTTGTGGAGTCGGGCGCGGCACCCTCTTCTTGGCGATACGCAGGTACAGCTTTGCCCTTCATCCAGCCTTCAATGTATTGACCCCGAACAGCAGAATTGCCCAGCGTTTCCAGGTCAGCGAGATGGGTGGCTTGCAGCACTTTCGTTTTTTCGTTGCGGATGCTGTTGGCCTCCAGTGAGTTAGGCGCTTCCATTGCGGTCAGACAAAACAACTGCATCAGGTGGTTTTGCACCATGTCACGCAGTGCGCCCGCCGTCTCGTAATAGCCCGCCCGACCTTCCAACCCTACGGTTTCTGCCACCGTAATTTGAACGTGATCCACAAACTGACGGTTCCACAACGGCTCAAAAATGGCGTTCGCAAACCGGAAGACCATCAGGTTTTGCACCGTTTCTTTGCCCAGATAGTGGTCGATGCGGTAGACCTGTTGCTCATCGCAGACCTTCTGGACAACCCGATTGAGCGTCTGAGCCGAATTCAAATCGCGCCCAAACGGCTTTTCGATGACCAGGCGTTGCTTTTTGGGGTCTTCAATCATTCCAGACGCCCCCAGTTGCTGAATGGCTTCCGCGAAAAACTTGGGTGCAACGGAGAGATAAAACACCCGATTGCCGCGTGTGCCGCGCTTTTGATCCAGTTCTGCCAGGAAGGTTTTGAGCTTCTGGTAGTCATCCTGGTTGTCCAGGTCGCCAGCATGATAAAACAGCCCCTTCGCAAAATCGTCCCAGATTGCCTGTGACCCCAATCCGCCGCCAAATTCTTCTACACCTTCGCGCATGTGCTCACGAAAGTAATCATGGCTCCAATCACGGCGGGCAACCCCTACGATCGTCAGTTCAGGCGGCAACCGGCGCTCTCGCTTCATCTGATAGATGGCGGGTACAAGCTTACGCTGGGTCAAGTCACCGGAGGCACCAAAGATGATGAGAATCTGCGGTTCGGGAATGCGGTCTTGCTGGAGACCAACGCGAAGGGGGTTTTCGAGCAGAGTGACCATAGGTGGGGAAAGAGAAGGATAAAGGATAAAGGATAAAGGATAAAAGGGAGCGGAAAAGGCTTGGGGCCTACTCCCTACTCCCTATTCCTTACTCTCTAAACGGCTGCCAGTCGGTTTACTTTGTCTTCAAGCGATTTCATTAGCGATTGGAATGGCTGAATGAATTTGTCGATACCCTCAGTCAGGAGTTCGTCCATGACTTCGTCCAGGTTGATATTAATGTCGGGGTCTTTGAGGCTTTCGAGCAGGTTGTAAGCTTCTTGAACGCCCGTCTCCAGACGGCTGGCTACGTTGCAGTGGTCAGCACAGGCTTCGATCGTGGCGGGTGGCAAGGTGTTGACCGTGTCAGGCCCGATCAGCTCATCCACGTACATCACGTCGTTGTACTCTGGGTTTTTGGTGCTGGTGCTGGCCCAGAGCAATCGCTGTACGTTTGCGCCCTTTGCACTCAAGGCTTTCCAGCGATCGCTTTGAATAATCTTCTTATACTCCTGGTACGCAATCTTGGCGTTAGCGATCGCTACTTTTCCTTTGATTGCCACCAGGCGATCGCGGATGTTTTGGTCTGGCACACCAGCCTTCAGCTTTTGATCGATGCGGGCATCAATATTAGAGTCGATGCGGCTGAGGAAGAAGCTGGCAACGGAGGCAATTTTGCTGATGTCTTTGCCTTCGGCCACCCGCTTTTCTAACCCACGAATATAGGCCCAGAAGGTTTCAACGTAGCTGCTGACCGAGAACAGCAGGGTAACGTTGACGTTGATCCCCTCACTGATGACCTGCTCAACCGCCGGGATGCCTTTGGCGGTGCCAGGGATCTTGATCATCACGTTTTCTTTGCCGATCGCGCTGTAGTAACGACGGGCTTCCGCAATCGTTTTTTCAGTATCGTGAGCAATATCGGGGGGGACTTCGATGCTGATGTAGCCATCTAAACCGCCCGACTCATCGTAAATCGGCTTGAAGATGTCGCAGGCATCGCGGATGTCTTGAAACACCAGCGATTCGTAAATTTCCAGCGTGGACTTTTTGGCTTTGATCCCAGACTCGATCGCCGCGTCATACATCGCGTTGCCCGCGATCGCCTTTTCAAAAATTGCCGGATTAGACGTGATCCCGCGCAGTCCTCGCGTTTCGATAAATTTTTTCAGGTCGCCTGACTGGATCAAGTCCCGCGCCAGGTTATCCATCCAAATGCTTTGACCACATGCTTGAATCTCAAACAGATGATTTGTCGCTGTCATCGTGCTTCCTCCTAAATCAAGTCCTTAGCCGTCAGCGTCAAATCCGTCTCTAATCACCAACAGCTAAAAACCAAAAACGTCAATTAATGGGCCGCGATCGCCTGTCGCGATCGTTCTTGAATAAATGACTCCACTAACGCCACATCCTCTTTACTGCCAATGATGAGCGGCGTCCGGGCATGGAGTTTGTCCGGTACAACATCCAGGATGGCCTGCGTGCCAGTACTGGCTTTGCCACCAGCCTGCTCTGCCAAAAATGCCAAAGGCGCTGTCTCGTAAAGCAGCCGCAGCTTACCTTCTGGCTTTTTGACCGTACCCGGATAGAGAAAGACCCCCCCCTGAAACAGAATGCGATGAAAGTCTCCTACCAACGCACCGCTGTAACGGGCGGTATATCCCTCATGCCGATGAACATAGCGAATATAGTCACGGATTGACTCATCCCATTGCCAGAAGTTACCTTCATTGGTGCTGTAAATTGGCCCATGTTCGGGCATCTGAATGTTTTCACTCGACAGAATAAACTCACCCAGGCTGGGATCAAGGGTGAATGCATGCACCCCTTTGCCAATCGAATAGACCAGCATTGTGCTTGGTCCATAGAGGATATACCCCGATGCAATGATCTTGCGTCCGCTCTGGAGGAGGTCACTCGCGGTGCCGTCAAGATCGTCCCCTTCTTGCTGGCACACAGCAAAGATCGAGCCGACGTTGATGTTGATGTCTACGTTGGAAGACCCGTCGATCGGGTCATAAAGGAGTGTATAGCGCCCCAATGGACAGTTTTCGGGAATGTAGTAAGGCTTCTCCATCTCTTCCGAAGCCAGACGGCAGACGAGGCCGCTTTGCTTAAAAACCGCGATGAACACCTCATTCGCGTAAACGTCCATTTTCTTGACGGACTCGCCCTGCACGTTCTCGCCGCCCGTAAAGCCTAACGCACCTTCCATTAAGTCAGCACGGCTCAGGCGACGAGCGATGAGCTTACCCGCCAGCGCAATGCGGTTCATGAGTGCGCTCAAATCCTGAGCGTCAGCAGAGAAACTGTGGAGTTGTTGCAGGACATGACGCGATAGTGTGGTGCAGTCACGATCGAGCGCATACTCGTAATCGAGTGATTCGTAGGCTTCGACCACTGGTTAACCTCCTGATAGTCGAGCTTGGTCGGGACGGCAGGCGCGATCGATGCCTGCTCACCCATCTTCTATATTAGGAAGGCATTTTCAGAATGGCATTTCCTTTAGAACAACTACAGAAATGAACCATTGGTGGGTATTGGAGAATACCGGCTGGCAAAAAGCTGGAATGGGGATTATCGCTTTGGTCAGCAAGCTCAGGATGCCAATCACTGGATCGCCGATTCTGGGTCGGCTGGCTGACTCGCCCCGCCATCCTGCATCTGGCTACGGCTACACGGTGAGGCATTCATCATCAGGTGGGGGATCGACTGACCACTGGCTTCTATTGGCTGCCTTTTGCTGCTGCCACTGCCGTCTGCTTTCCGCTTCTGCCTATTGACCCCTACCTGCTAACCACCCAACAGCGTCTCTCCTAACAACCAAACGTTCAACCCGGCGATCGATAGGCCGACTGCCCAGGCGATCGTGTTTAACCACCGCGGGTTGGCAAACTTCCCCATGATGATGACATTGCCGCTGAACAGCACGAGCGGAAAGATCGCAAAGGGGAGCTGGAGACTGAGGATGACCTGACTGAGCACCAGCATTTTACCGATGCCCTGTTCACCAAAAATCAGGACGCCTGCCAGCGCCGGAGCGATCGCCAGCCCCCGCGTGATGAGCCGTCGCTGCCAGCAGGGGATCCGCAAGTCCAAAAACCCTTCCATCACAATTTGACCGGCCAGCGTGCCCGTCAGGGTTGAACTTTGCCCTGAGGCCAGCAGCGCTAGCCCAAACAACATGCTGGCAGCACCCGTTCCCAGCAGCGGTGTTAGTAACTGATAGGCGTCCTGGATCTCGGCTACATTCTGGTTGCCCGAAAAATGGAATGTGGCAGCGGCCACAATTAAAATCGCTGAGTTGATCAAGAGCGCCGCCGAAAGTGCCAGCGTTGAGTCCAGGGTGGCATAACGAATGGCGTTGCGTAAATTGCGCGTCGATACTGGCTGTGATGGGTCTTGCCAGCTCCGCGTCTGCACGATCGACGAGTGCAGGTAAAGATTGTGCGGCATTACCGTTGCGCCCAGAATGCTAATGGCAAGGTAAAGCTTCTCTGGTTTTTGCAGAATGTCGAACTGGGGCAGATAGCCCTGCGCAACGGCCCCCCAGTCTGGCTTGGCTAAGACAATTTCGACTGCAAAGCAAAGGGCGATCGTGCCGACCAGCCCTAACACCATTGCCTCTAACCACCGGAAACCCTTCCCCTGCAGCAGCAGCACGACCATGACATCCAGCCCCGTAATGCACACCCCACCCACCAGCGGCAGGTGAAAGAGCAGGTTCAGCGCCAGCGCACTGCCCAAAATTTCTGCCAGGTCGCAGGCAATAATAGCAATCTCGGCAAAGAACCAGAGCGCTACGTTGACTGGATGGCTAAATGATTGGCGACACAGTTGCGCCAGGTCTTTACCAGTGACTAGCCCCAGACGTACACACAATGCCTGCAGCACGATCGCCATCAGGTTGGATAGAAAAACCACCGTAAGCAGGCTGTAGCCAAACTTTGCACCGCCCTCAATATCCGTAGCCCAGTTGCCCGGATCCATATAGCCCACCGAAATGAGCAGCCCTGGCCCAATAAAAGCAAGCAGTTGTCGCCAGCGGTTTCCCGTTTTGGGTACAGTGACCATGCCCTGCACTTCTGATGGACAGAATGGGGCAGTTGGTCGGTCAGGCAGTTTCCACTGCATGGTTGTGCGATCGCTCCCTCAATGGTGTCATCATCCAGTATTGCCCATCCAAAGATTCTGGTGTGATCCAGGCTTTGACCACTAAGGACACGTCACCACAGAAGGCATTGGAATTGGATGTCCATGCCCAAGGCTCATGCTTGGCGGCTTTCCCCTATCAATGACCTTTCTGATATGTCCATAGGGCTTGATGACCAATGATGGTTGATCCCTCCTTATGAATGACGAGCTGTACTAAGGGCTGGCTACTGATGGCTGCTTGCTTTTCCATTACCCTCTAACGGCTGGCTGTCTTGTTGGCTGCGGTGGTTCAATGGTTTCCATGACCAGCCGCGTGTGATAGAGGTCAACTACCCGCTGTTCTTCGCGAGCAAGATTGATTTCCATCGCGTCAAAAATGGCAACAGTGGTTGGGTCGGTCAGCCGATTGCGGAGCTTGTAGGTGTCAATGACGCCCGTTTGCAGATCACCAAGGGCACACCGCAAAATCAGGGCATCGCCGCGGTTAGCCTGGAGCCGCATTTTTTGCTGGATGGCGGTGCCATTGGCGATAGATTGGCGCGATCGGCGTTCACCCAAAACGTCCAGACGGGTTTCCAGCCAGTGAATGTGGTGTTGTTTCGTAGCACAAATATCGAGAAACACACGGCTTATTTCTTCATCGGTTGCGATCTCAGCGTAGTGCTCGAAGGTTTCAAAGCCATACCGTGCGCTCGCGATCGCTGTATTGATTCCCTGCACAATCTCATCTTTGGTGGAGCCTCCCCACGCTTCGCCCAGTTTCCACCAGTTGGCGTCCCAGTCGGTTTCATTGGGTAAGGTGGAGCCTGACGCCAACTCCAGGCGGTTTAAGATCGCCGTTGTGAAAATTGGCAGATCCCCTGGACGCCGTGATGTAATCAGGTTGCCATCAACGACCAGCGGCTCATCCACAACTCTGGCTCCTGCGTTTTGCAGATCCTTCCGAATGGCTTTGAACCCTGTCATGCGTCTACCCCGCACCAGGTCACCTTCGATCAGCACTTGCGGGCCATGACAAATCGCCGCAACCAGTTTCTGCTGCGCGATCGCGTCCTGCACAAACCGGACTGTATTCCGATTGGTTCGCATCGTACCAGGTGCCATACCGCCGGGAATAATGACAGCGTCAAACTCCTTTGCCAATACTTCTGTCGTGGTGGCATCGGGATTGATTGAAACGTTCCCTTGTTTCCCTTGATAGGCTTCATTCATTCGAGAACCAAGCACAACGACGTTAGCGCCTGCCTGTCTTAGTGCATTTGCAGGAATTTGGAACTCGCTATCTTCAACAATTTGTTCGATTAAGATGGCAATTCGTTTTGCATCTGTTTGACCGTTCGCTGTTTGACCACTCGTCATGATGTTTTCGATGGTATTCAATAATTTGGACGGCTCGAAAGACTAAGCCTCAACCGCTCAAGCGATTCCCTCAGAGAACCCTCCCAGCGTCGAACTCCTCCCACTGAAAACTCCTCGGTCGCGAGATTGATAAATATAACTTCTGGTTTATCAAATCAAATCTGGCACATTGAGCGAATAGGGGCATCACCCCTCAGCGCAGCGTTTTGCACCTTGCTCAGCCAATCAATCCGTCATCAATCTGTTATTAAAAACGTGGTCTGTACGCTATACGGAACGTATGTTTACTCAATTTGACTTGCTAAAACAGCAGGCTATTTCTGATGCTTATCGTTTGGATTTTTGACTTAACTTAAACCTTAAACAAAAGCTGATACGTCCCGTTATCAAGCAAGATAAAAATGCCTAACCCAATCAACACAAACGGCACGATCGCGTGACCATATCGCGTCAATACACAGGCCAGTGCTGGGTGCCGGGTGAGCTGGTAGGCGATGCCACACCAGACGCTGATCAGAAGGAAGAAAATACTGAGCAGCAGACTCAATTGGGCACCATTGCTGCTGGCAAATAGCGGTACATAAATACCGATGTTGTCACCGCCATTGGCAAACGTGATCGCAGCAACCTGATAGGTTTGAGGCACCAGAAGATCGGTGAGCCACGATCGCGTTTTGGGAGGCGTGTTGATACGGTTCCGCCCATCCGTCACGGTTTGGATCGGTTCATCCGTTTCGCGATCGCTAAATTGCTTTATCCCAATCACGATCGGCACGATGCCAAGACATCCAATCCACTCCTTGGGCAACACCATGCCGCCAACGAACCCGACCAGACTCACAATGACCAGCGCCATAAATCCGAGGTATTGCCCCGCAATAATGTGGCGTGGGCGAAAGACAGCGTTGACCTGGGCAAAGAAAACCATCAGCACCACAATGTCATCGATGTTGGTGGCTGCAAATGCGGTAATGGCTGTGATGATTGTCTGGACAAACCAAGTCATGACGTGCCCACACTAGGGATTAATGGCCTGCATTGACCAGTCCTGATCCACCTGTTGATACAGCCAGCGATTTTGTGGATCGCCACGAAGTTCTAAATGATCAACGCGATCCGGGTCTAACAGCAACAGACAAAATGACGGCAACGGCACTGTGGCGTCGGGGACTGGAACGTTAAATTCGCCATCATTGGTGCGGGGCTTGCCGGGATGTGCCCAGGCAAACTGTGTGCGTGCCGCATCCGATAGCTGCTGCCAGACCAGTTGCCGCGCTTGCTGGAGTAAGGCATCGGTGTTGGTTGTCGCAACGAGTGTCAGCCGACCCGCAAGGCGAAACTGTTCACGCGTTTTGGGGAAATACCAGCAGGCTTCGCCCCATGCCACGTCATTAATCTGATCGGCCTTTTCGCTGCGGGCGTCAGTGACAAACTGTAGCTGGTTGGTCGTGTTGAGAAATCCCCGAAACACGATCGTCCGGTTCGCTGGGCGCTGGTCGGCACGCACGGTAGCGAGCTGCAAGTAGCGTGCGTAGGCAAGGGCGCGATTGCGATGTAGAGCACGAGCAAGGGGCGATCGCCAGGGTGCAAGAGTCATAAGGCAAGGCTAAAGGCTTAATGATCAAGGAAAAACCAATGGGACTTTTTGCCCTTACCCTACTATCCTTTGCCAACTTCCATCCACAGGGGAACATAATAACGGGCATCATGCAGGTTAGCATCTAGCTGCCGATAGTTTGGCTCGTAGGAGGCAACCAACGCCCAAAAGTCTGCCGAGTGATTGAGATGAATGGTGTGACAAAGCTCATGCACCAGAACGTAGCGCACCAGATCTGCTGGCAGGAACAGCAGCTTGCAGTTGACACTGATCGTTTTACGGTTAGAACAACTGCCCCACCGCGTTTTTTGACCACGAATTGAGGCTTTCGTAAACGGCAGATCCAGTTCGCTGCTGAGGGTTTCTAACCAGGGAATCAAATGCTGTTGTGCTTTTACGGTGACCCATTGCCGCAACGCATTCTGACAGGCCGCCTGATCATTTACCTGCCCAAAGAGCGCGAGGGCGGCGTCTGTCTGCTCGATCGTCCGCACGCCGGGTAAAGCTGTGGGGCAATAGCTAACTCGCCAGGTTTGGTCGATCGCCTGCAAACAAAGCTGCTCTGGCAACTTATCCGACTGATCCAAACCCGCTAGAGACTGCCGTGTTTCGATCTGTTGGGTTACGCGATTAATCCAGCGCTGCTTCCGCTGTAAGATGGCAGGAATGGTCGTACGATCGTACCCCTGAGGTACTACAACCTCTAGACTGCCTGCAACGGAGACCTTAAGGGATACATGCTTTGCCTTAGGGCTTTCCCGCACAGTGTAGCTCGGCAGCATAGCAATATCAGTTCGCTGTCTGTTTTTCAACATTCCCATTAACGCACCCGATCGTCAGAATGTCATCCCTTCTTCAGTAGAGACTTTACCGCATCTTTCCGGCCAAAGATGCCTATAATCGATGAAAACTTTTAGACTGGTAGCATCGCGATGCGGCAAGCGCTTGCATGGTTATTGTCAGTCTCAGACCGTTGTTGTATACAGCATGGGTGTACTGAGTCATAGTTAGAACGCCAGACATGTTATTGCAACCGTTTGCTCAAAATATCACCGTGCGTCCGGCGATCGCTGGCGATGTCTCTTGGGCAGCCCCGTTGATTTTTTCAGCCGGCCCGGCCCTGTTTAGCTACATCTTCGCTTCTCCCTTTGATGAAGCGCAAGCCATCTTTGCTCAGGCGTTTGCCTATCCCCAACACGCCCTGAGCTATGAACATGCCCAGGTGGTTGAAATTCTCGACGAACCTGTAGGCGTCATCATTGGTTATCCGGGGGCGCTCAAGCGTCAGGCTGATGAAAAGGTGCACCAGGTGATGGCGCGCATTCTGCCCATTCGGAAGCTGCCCAAAATTCTGGTGAACCTGGCTGACCTCACCCGTATCAAGCAGGATGTTGCAGTGCAGGACTACTACATTCTCGGCCTTAGCATTGCACCGGATTATCGTAATCGTGGTCTGGGTACCTATCTGCTGGCCCAGGCCGAACGGCAAGCCCAATTACACCACTGTGAGGCGATCGCGCTGGACGTGACCTACACCAACACGGCGGCCAGATCCCTGTTCGAGCGATTGGAGTATCGCGTTACGTGCAGTAAAACGACCCATCGGTTTGAGCAACTCACGCGCTCTGGTGGCCTTCACCGAATGGTCAAGATCCTCTAGCGCGCAAATTCCAGCGACCCACTGTGACAATGACGCTAATCGATGTTGATCAAGACGCGGCATCGCTGTTCGGCTGAGCGCCCACGCCAAAGCGCCGGTTGAAGCGTACGCCGAAGCTGACACTCTACACCCGGCTTGACCGAACTCTGGCTGACTCGCTTGAGCACCGCTGTCAGAAAGTGCTTGTAAACTACCGTTTCGATCGCCCTCAATCCCCCTACCCTTCGGGAAACAAGCTACAAAAAAGGGGACTACAAAGGCTAGAAGGGATCAAGTCCTGAAACCGGCAGCAGCGCTTTAGACTCATTTACAAATAGTCTCTACAGATATTTTTACGGTCAGTACTTTAACTTAATTCATATACTTATTTAACTTCATGATTTGATATAAATTCTGTCAGATTAAATTCAAATTAGAGTCTACGTCCTGTTAAGGGTTGGGCTGCTGTTAGTCCCGCTCATCGTGCGTTATGAATGTTGGCTAAAACAGTCCTGATAAGGGCTTGTATTTGGTCAGATTTAGAGCTGACTCTGTGCAGAAATTTACTTTAATCAGTGCACCATCTTCGATCGCGTTAACGGCGGGGCGAATCAAGTGCCGTTATAGAGGTTTCATGAGAGAAATTATTGAGGTTAATAAGAAACATTAAGAGTTTCGCTGCACAAGATGCGATGGAAGGCGCGATCGCGCTGCTTGTAAACGTTAGATTTTTAGCCTCAATGGAGTTTCCTTTGCCGACAGCCATTCTGCCGATCATCCTGCTGGCATTTCTGGCGCTTCTGGCCCTTTAGTGTCGCCCAACCAGAGCACTGTAAAGATAAGCAACCGCCAAGATCTGTAAATTTATTCTACAAATACTCATCTAATTTAAGTGATCTCTCTATACTATGAACATTCGATCCCGGTGTGGGGATCGCTACAAAGCATTTCAACCAAACCCAATCAATTCTCTATTTTTAGGAGGCGCAGGCATGACATTATCTCAGAGCCAAAGCTTTAAGAATATCTATTACATCACATTGATCAAAAGCTTTTTGATCTGGGCATTTGCGCTCACAGTCTGCCTTCTCATCATCGGCTTTCCACTGATTATTTTGATGGTTACAATTGGCTCCCTGTTGGCGGTTGTGCTGCAATCTGTTTTACCCGTCAGCGCTGTTTTGGTCGTTGCAGGCAGTATCCTCGGTTTTAATCTTTTGGGCATTATGTTAGGGGCCGCCATCCTGACATTTAAAGGTGTTAACCCACAGGACGTAAGCTGGTTGCGCTGGCTTCATGGCGAAGCCGACCCACGACACACCTCGGTCTATGCATCATGCCCACTCACATGCGATGTCAAAGGTTAGGGGTTGTGGTGAAATCATGTCCCGTCTCTTAAGGGTGATAGCTACAACCATCAGCGATTAAGTCTAAATGGCTGATCGCTAAACGAAAAGGAGCGCCGTTGTTTCGTATCCGCTTAAGCGTGCCGGACAGCGACGCTCTTTTACTTCACTGAGGCTTAATTTCCCCTTTGCCAACCCGGTTAACGCCGGGTTTTTTATTAAATTGATGCAGCCTGAACAATAAACCATTAAACTTTTGCAAACCTGAATCAATAAATGCAACAACCAACACCGTGTATGTCAGGATGACGTTGCAGGTGAGAACCGTTAGCCACGTCATCATTCCTCTGCTGCCTGCGCCCTTAAACCTGTCGATCGCCCTACTTAAATTCCTATGCAGCACACTCCTATCCCGGTCAGCATCATTCTCGGGACACGTCCCGAGGCCATCAAGCTCGCACCAGTCATTCAAACATTTAAAGCTTGCCCAGCTTTTGATACTCAGGTGATTTTAACGGGGCAGCATCGGGAGATGGTTGACCAGGTGATGGCATTGTTCGACTTGACGGCAGACCACGACCTCGCCATTATGCAGCGCGACCAAAGTCTGAACGACATCACCTGCTTGAGCCTGCGTGGACTGGAGACACTCTTCAAAAAGCTACAGCCGAAAATGGTGCTGGTGCAAGGCGATACAACGACTGCCTTTGCCGCTGCCCTGGCCGCGTTTTACCAGAAAATTCCAGTCGGTCACGTTGAAGCGGGATTGCGCACTGATGACATCTACAACCCGTTCCCAGAAGAGGCAAACCGTCGTCTCGTTTCGCAGATCACACGGCTACACTTTGCGCCCACTGCTGTATCCGTTGAACATTTGCAGCGATCGGGTGTGCTGGGTGAAATTCATCAAACGGGTAACACCGTGATTGATGCCCTCTTGTCAACCGCCGCGCGTCGCCCTCCCTGCAATGTGCCGGGTCTTGATTGGGACAAGTATCGTGTGATGTTGTCAACGGTACATCGGCGCGAGAACTGGGGTGCCCCACTGCAAGATATTGCTCACGGGTTTTTAAAAATTCTAGAGCAGTTTCCTGATACGGCACTGCTCTTGCCTTTGCACCGCAATCCCACCGTCCGCGAACCACTCAAAGCGCTGTTGGGTAGCCATCCTCGCGTATTCCTGACTGAGCCGTTGGATTATTCCGAACTCGTTGGCGCAATGCAGCGTTGCTACTTGCTATTAACCGATTCTGGTGGGCTTCAGGAGGAGGCTCCGAGTCTGGGCAAACCCGTGCTGGTGCTCCGCGACACGACGGAGCGACCGGAGGCTGTGACGGCAGGTACAGCAAGACTGGTGGGCACCAATCCCGACGATGTCCTGGCGGCGGCAGGGAAGCTGCTGAGCAACCAGGATGCCTATGAGGAGATGGCCACTGCGGTTAATCCCTTCGGTAATGGCGATTCTGCCTTGCAAATTCTGCACATTGTCAAGGACTACTTTCAGATCTAGGTTGGATGTACGCGTCAACCCTCTGTCCCACGCGATTAGCCGATTCTGGGTGGATTGGCTGACTCGCCACCGCTGTCCTGAATATGGTTACGGCCAATCACCTCTAAAGGTAAGATCCTCTAAAATGTAAGGCTTTGTCGGGATGTGGGAATGCCACATCCCGACAAAGCCTTGCACCGCCATCCGGTTACCATTCTGAGCGAGATGTTGCGGGTTGGCCTACCTTTTAGGTGTTGTCATCCGGCAATTTGGGTCTGGGGCGATTTGCCTGATCCAGCAGTTCTTGCTTGGAGTCCTTGAGCTGTTGCCATAGCCGTTTAATTTCTTTGTAGGCTTCACCGGGCGGCACCTTGCCACCCGTTTCGAGACCACAAATGATTGAAACCCGCTGGGCAAATTCTTGGAGGTTGGCATTAAACGCAAGATGTTCCGGGGTGAATTCGCCGCGATATCTGGCGTTTGGGTAGAAAAAATTGTCCTTTTCTTGGCTGTTATCAGTGCTTTCTGCCACGAGAATAACCCAGTAAATAGATATATGACGATCGACTGGTTGCATCGATCAGGCTTACTCCTCGATAGTAATGCTCTCGAGAACGGTTTACCAGAGTTAAAATGCTGGCTTTAAGGTATCTTTTGCGCCAGTGAACCCAGGAATTCCCCTGAAAGCCGTGGGTAATCAAACATCGGATCGGGCAGAAGCCGTCCGATCATGCTGGACAGGGCCACCACCGCTGCTGCCATTGCCGTTATGGGAGTTGCCATTGTGGTCGTGGTGATGCGATCGCAAGCGTTGCTCCAGGGAGACGATCAAAATGTAGAGAATCGGCACGACAAACAGGCTGAGAATTGTCGAGACTAGCATTCCGCCAGCAACTGCTGTACCCAGCGATTGCCGACTGGCGGCTCCTGCACCAGAGGCAAAGACCAGCGGTAGCAGACCCAGGATGAACGCGAAGGATGTCATCAAAATTGGGCGAAGCCGTTCTTGGGCTGCTTCCACGGCCGCTTTAACGATCGACAGGCCCTGTTCGCGCAATTGGTTCGCAAACTCAACAATTAGAATCGCGTTTTTGCTGGCTAACCCAATCAGCATGACCAGGCCGATTTGAGAGTAGACATCGTTGGCAAACCCGCGGATGGTCAGCGCTAGTAGAGCACCCAGAATGGCGAGCGGAACCGCCAGCAAAATAATTAGTGGGTCAATAAAGCTTTCATACTGCGCGGCCAGCACCAGAAAGACGAAGACAATACCCAGTGCAAAAATCATAGGCGCTTGGGCACCAGAGGCCAGTTCCTCAGCAGAGGTGCCTGACCACTCATAGCCCTGCGTGGGGGCCAAGACCCGTGCCGCGATCGCCTGCATTGACTGAATGGCCTGACCGGAACTGGAGCCAGGTGCAGGATTCCCCGTAATTTCAACCGATCGGAACAGATTGTAGTGATTGATGGTTTGCGCGCCTACGGTTGGCGTCAGCGTGACAAAATTGCTGAGCGGGATCATCTGCCCTGAAGCCGATCGCACCTGAAGCTGCCCCACATCGCCTGGATTGGCCCGGAACTGTTTGTCGGCCTGCACGTAGACCCGATAAATCCGGCGATCGAGGTTGAAATCGTTCACGTATTGCGAACCCAGTAGCGTTTGCAGCGTGTTGAAGATCGTGTCAACGGAAACGCCGAGCGCTTCCGCTTTCTCGCGATCGACATCCACTTTAAGCTGTGGCGTACTGGCTGAATAGGTGCTGTAGACGGCCTGTAACCCCTTGTCTTGAGCCGCCTGCCCAACAATTTGACGCATTGTTTGCACCAGTTGGTTGATGTCACCGTTGGTCTGGCGGTCTTGCAGCTCAAACTGGAACCCGCCGACGGTTCCCAACCCCTGAATGGCCGGTGGATTGACTGGAATAATGCGGGCTTCGGTAATATTGGATAGCTTGCCGCGGAGCTGTCCTAAAATGGCCTGGGCTGATTGTCCCTGCTGCTTACGCTCCTCCCACGGCTTCAGCGCCGAGAAAATAATCCCCTGGTTGGCAGTGTTGCCGCTGAAGCTAAAGCCACCGACGGAAAAGGTTCCGGCGACTTCGGGAATTTTAAGAATCTCCTGCTCCACGCGGTTCATGACATCGCCCGTGTAGTTCAGCGATACACCATCCGGCCCCTGTACCAGCGTAATGAAATACCCCTGATCTTCATCAGGCAAAAAGGCAGACGGAACCCGCAGGTAGAGTAGGCCGGTGAGCACAAGCGAGAGGACAAATACGCCCAGCACGATAAAGCGTCCCTGGACGAGCTTCTGGAGCGATCGCCCGTAGCCCCCACGAACGCGATCGATCGCCCAGTTAAAGCGATCAAACAGCCAGTTATGTCTGGTTTCGGTGCGACGCAGCAGCAACGCCGACAGTGCTGGACTCAGGGTCAAGGCGTTAAAGGTCGAAAGCGCGATGGAGAAGGCGATCGTCAGCGCAAACTGCTTGTAAAGCTGTCCTGTCGTGCCGGGAAAGAATGCCACGGGGATGAACACCGCCATGAGTACGAGAGACGTGGCAACCACGGCCCCAAACAGCTCTCGCATGCCTGTAGCGGTTGCTTCGCGGGGACTCATGCCTCTGTCCTGGATCAGGCGGGCAATATTCTCTACCACAATGATGGCATCGTCTACTACCAGGCCTGTTGCCAGCGTCAGACCAAACAGGGAGAGTGAGTTGATTGAAAAGTTAAAGACTTTAATGAACGCAAATGTCCCAATCAGCGAAACCGGAATTGTGATGGCCGGAATAAGTGTGGTGCGCCAGTCTTGCAGGAAGACAAAGATCACGATGATGACCAGAACGATCGCCTCAAACAGTGTCTTGATCACCTCTTGCAGCGATTGATTGACAAACAGCGTGGTGTCCAGCGCAATTTGATAATTCAGGCCCGGTGGAAAAGTTTGCTTGAGCTTTGCCAGTTCTGCTTTCACTTCCTGGGCAACGGTCAGGGCATTACTGCCGGGAAGCTGATAAATCCCGATCCCGATGGCATCATTGCCGCGAAAACGCAGAAACGAGCTGTAGCTCTCCGCGCCCAGTTCTACGCGACCCACATCTTTGAGCCGGACAAGATTCCCGCCTGTGCCAGTTTTCAGCACCAAATTTTCAAACTCCGGCACGCTCGTCAGACGGCTCTCTGCTTGCAGGTCGATCTGATAGCGCTGATCGGCAGGCGAGGGCTGCTGGCCGATCGTACCGGCTCCGACCTGAATGTTCTGGCTTTGCAGCGCCGACACGACATCTTGAGATGTTAACCCGCGACTGGCTAGTTTATTGGGATCAATCCAGAGCCGCATTGAATACTTGCGCTCACCAAAAATTGTGACATCACCCACGCCATTGAGCCGCTTGAGCGCATCCACAATATAGAGGTCAGCGTAGTTGCTCATGAAGGTGTTGTTGTATTCGCCATTTTCGGCATAAAAGCCGATCGCTAGCAAAATGTTGCTCGATCGCTTGGTGACGCTGACCCCTGTGTTTCGCACGGCCTCTGGCAACTGCGGTTCAGCCACGGCAATCCGGTTTTGCACATCGACCGCCGCAATGTCTTTGTTGCGCTCGGCATTGAATGTAACCGTAATCGTGCTGGTGCCATCGTTGCTGCTACTGGAGGTAATGTACTTGGCACCCTCGACCCCGTTGATCTGACGCTCCAAAATCGTCGTGACGGCGCTTTCAACGGTTTCAGCGGTTGCGCCAGTGTAGTTTGACTTGACGTTAATTTGGGTCGGGCTGATGTCGGGGTACTGGGCAACCGCCAGCGTGGGAATGGCGATCGCGCCCACCAGAATAATGAGCAGCGAGCAGACGATAGCAAAGATCGGTCGTCGGATAAAAAACTCGACAAACATGTAGAACTACCGGAGAGTGTGAATGGCAAAACCGACTGGAGCAATTTTGGCGATCGCGCGGCAACCCTGACGCTGATAGTTGGATCGCGATGCCAACCGAACCGAGCAGCACTGGCGACTGGCGCTATGACTCAGGCGTAATTTCAGCGTTGTCTTTCAAGTTCAGCAGCCCTGACGTGACCAATTTCTCACCTGGTTTTAAGCCGTCTAACACCTGATAATCGTTGCCTTCGATGTTGCCTAACTTGACGGGGCGTTGTTTCGCGACGAGCTTATCTGGCTGCTCGCCTGCCTGTGCCACAAACACAAAATTCTCACCCGCAATGCGAGAAATGGCGCTGCTTGGAATCAGAATGCCGGGACGTTGATTCCAGATGACGCGGGCGCGGATAAACTGCGATGCACGGAGCTTATTGCCAGCATTGTTGTACAACGCCTTGATCAGGATGGACTGATTGTTACTGTCCACGGCAGACGAGATAAAAAATACCTGGCTGGTGCCAACAACCTTTCCCTGTGCGTTGAGCAGTTCGACTGATGTGCCTTGCTTCACGTCCGGGGCGCGATCGACGGGAATGGATAAATTGACTTCCAGCGGGTTATTTTGGGTGAGCGTTAGCAGTTGAGTGCTGGTATCAACAAAGTCGCCGACCTTCACGGGAATGTCGCCTACAGATCCGGCAAATGGTGCGGTGATGTTGTAGTACTGAAGCTCAACCGCCTGTTCCTGGGTGCTGGCCTGATTTTGCTGCACAATGCGATCGTTCTTCGCGATCGTGGCCTGCTGTGCCTGAATCTGAGCGTCGGCAGCAGCGACCTGCGCTTTAGCGGCGGCCAGACTGTTGGCGAACTGATCCAGCGTATCTTTACTGGTTGCGCCCTGTGCATACAGTACTGAGTACCGCTGGTATTGACTTTGCTTTAGCTTCAGATCGGCCTGTTTCTGTAAGCGATCGGCCTCCAAACTCTTTAGCGTTGCACGGGCAGTCGCGCTGTCAGCCTGGGCTGACTCAACCGTCGCCGCGGCACTCCCAACGGTCGCCTGCTGTTTGCGGGGGTCAATTTGTAACAATGGCGTTCCGGCCGCGACGTTATCCCCTGCTTTGACTAAAATTTGGGAGATCTGCCCCTGTACACGTGGTTTCAAGGTGATCGATCGCCGCGACACTAAGTTTGCTACATACTCGGAGCTATCGCTGACAGTGGCTGATTCGAGCGTCGCCACCTTAACCTTTGTTGGGGGCGGTTTATTTGCATTTGCGGCCTGCTCGCTTTTGCTACAGGATCCCAACAAACTTAGCGCCAAAGCCGCCAAAACCAGTTGCTGGGCTAGCAACATCCCTTTCCTTGCCATAGTTTGACCAACGAGTGATTGTCGTAAACATGCCGGCCTTAACCCGAATGAGGACGGGTAATTGTTCGCCGAAACAGCACAAATAAACTTAATAGAGTCTTGAAAGTGGCGCATCGGGCTTGCGACAGACCTCGTTTATTTATGTGACAAATAATATTTAGAACGCTAAGTATATTGCGAATATACACAAAGTCTCAGCGAAATACAATGCTGCGATATGTCAAATTGATAGTCTCGCTGAATATCGTTGACTCGAGATCGATCAGTAAAAACGAGGACTAAAAAACACTGTCTATTGCAGATCACAAACGTTTTTGAGCATAATTCGATGCCGGTTGCAGTGCCCTGACGTATCGCGCTGTTGGTTCTACCGCGCCACCGATCGCCGTTGCTATACATCGTGCGGTCACAGAGAGTCCGAAAGCCAGTCCGGACAGCTGGTGGCAGCCGCCTGCCGTGTCACCAGCGTGCGGACTGTCAGCGTCAGCATTGATGACGCTGACAGTCCGCAACGTGAAGCTCTCGCCGAAACGAGGCGAGAGCTTCACGCACTGCTTATGAGCCGTCTCCTATCTGAAGGAGAGCCGTAGACGAAGGCTAGATGGGTTTAAGATACTTTCGTCAGTGTGGCTGCAGCAATCTCCGGACGGGCTGTATACACCTCGCGTTTCTCTGGTTGTGCCAGTCGCGAAGGGGTGATGAACAGGGTATCGGAGATAGACTGTGCGAGCAGACGACGGTACAGATCGCTCAGATGAACGGCTACGCCAGACCAGCTAAAGTTTTGCTGTACCCGGATCGGGGCCTGTCGTCTGAGTTTTCTCGCCCACAATTCGTCGGTAAGGACGCGATCGATCGCCTGGGCAAACGCGTCAGTGTCCTGTGGCGGTACGAGTAGTCCAGTTTCATCTGGTACAACGGTGAACTTGAGTCCGCCCACATCCGATGCAACGACTGGGGTGCCGCATGCCATCGCTTCAATTGCCACCAGCCCAAACGGTTCATAGTGGCTGGGGATCACGCACACATCGGCAGCCGTATAGTAAAGCGGCAGCAGGTTGTGCCCGATTTGCCCTGCAAAGGTGGTCTGGTCAACCAGTCCGGTTTCGCGCACCAGTTGTTCAATACGAGCACGCTCCAGGCCATCGGCATTGTCTGCGTCACTACCGCCCACGACGACCAGACGCAGCTTATCTGGATTGAGGGCGGTTCCTGTTGCGCCTTGCGGTTTGTGCACAGCGCCTGCTTTCAGTTGGGCGCAGGCACGAACAACGGTTTCAATGCCCTTGCGCGGATCAAAGCGACCGACATAGAGCACGATCGCATCACCGTTGTCAAAGCCGAGTGTGCCTCTGGCTTCGGACTTGGGAATGGCATGGAAGGTTGTGATATCAGTCCCACACGGGATAACTTCGATATGCCCTTGAGTAGACACCAGCGTGCGGAGAGCGTCCTGCTCCTGGGGACTGGTGGCGACCACGCAATGGGCCTGTTCCAGAACCTGGCGCTCTATGGCTAGACGCTGATCGGCGATCGCGGGACGGTTTGGCACCGCCTGGTATTTCACCGCACCCAACGAATGATAGGTGTGCACCAGTTGAATGTTGTGCTGTGCTTTGAGCTGTAGACCCACCCAGGCCGATAGCCAGTAGTTGGTGTGTACCAGCGGGTAATTCGTTCCTTCTTTGCTCTGAAACGCCTGAAATGCCTCGACAAACTCTGGCATGTATTTGAACAACTGGTCACGGGGAATAAACTGTTCGGGGCCAGCTACCAACCGAATCGTGCGGCAGTGCGGGGTGTGTTGCACGATCGCGGGGTCTTCTGGCCTGGTCTTGCGGGTGAACATATCCACCTGCCAACCTAACTTTGCCAGTGCTTCTCCCACCTGACGCACATAGACATTTTGGCCACCAGCTTCCTCTTTACCAATGGCGGCGGCTGGATCGCCGTGGTCTGAAATCAGCGCGATCGCCTGCCGCGAGGGGACATTCTGCCGTGGAGAAACATACGCTTGCTTTATCGTCGTTGCAACCGGTGCAACTCGGTTTGTACTGCTGAAACTAACCATAACTTTTACCTCACAAAAAAGGTGGAGGCATTACACATCCACCGATGACTAGTTGCGTTCACTCTTCGGGCTAACCAAACTACGAGATTGCCCGTTAGTCGCAAATCGTTCATCAATCAATTTCTGGTAAACCGCCTCGTAACCATCCACCATGCGCTGGACGCTAAAGTGGCTGATCACATGCTCCCGACAGATGCGACGGTCAATGGTCGGTACCTGGTCGATCGCCGCCACGCACTCATCAATGCTGTGGCACAGGAAACCCGTTCGCCCATGCGCAATCACTTCCGATGCCGAGCCAAGCTCCATGGCAACCACCGGTGTCCCTGCCGCCATCGATTCCACCATCACCAACCCAAACGGCTCTCTCCAGGTAATCGGGAACAGCGTCGCAAAAGCATTGCCCAGCAGTACATTCTTCTGCTGGTGATTGGCCTCGCCAAGGTACTCAATTTGCTTCCCGTCAATGTGCGGCTTGATCTCTTCTTCGTAGTACGTCACATCAACTGGGTCAACTTTGCCAGCAATCTTCAGGTGCCAGCCCGTGCGCTTAGCGATTTCGATCGCGATGTGCGTCCCTTTCTCGGGTGAGAGTCGTCCCAAAAATGCTAGGTACGGCGGATCGCTGGGCTGAGGATAAAACTCGTAGCTGTCTGTATCAATACCGTTATAGACTGTCGCAACGCAGTTAAGCCCCAGCCTTGGTTCACGCTGCGAGTGGGAGATACTGACAAAGGGCTGACGCTTGGCATGCGTAAACAGCTTCTCGTTATCAGGCGTAAAAATACCGTGCAGAGTATGCACGGTAGGCGTTTTGACTAATTTTGCGTAAGGCAGGGCCGAACAACCCATGTGCGAATGAATTACATCAAACTCATTCGCGCGCTCATAGACTGTACTCAACTGCAACATTTCGTAGATGCCATACTCCTTGATGCTGTCATCAAGCCGCAATGCGCGTGGATGAACCGACTCAAGCTTGGCAAGGGTAATGGAATCACCCGAAGCGAAAAGCGTAACCTCATGCCCTCGCCGCACTAATTCGTCCGTGAGCAACGATGCCACAAGCTCTGTACCGCCATACGTCGGGGGGGGGACGCGCTCCCAAAGCGGAGCCACTTGAGCAATTCGCATTTTAAACCTCCTGAAAAAGGAACTAGGATGACGCCGGTGCACAACGTGGGTTGCAAAGTCAGG
>Ga0070738_10002732_pt1 | contig 25753 bp, 20 predicted proteins | sample Coa_R2_2_FD_66446 | JGI IMG/M metagenome (GOLD analysis project Ga0070738, IMG submission 66446) | Surface soil microbial communities from Centralia Pennsylvania, which are recovering from an underground coalmine fire - Coalmine... | ecosystem: Environmental > Terrestrial > Soil > Unclassified ...
GGATGATTTTGCCTCCCGGGCTTTGCTGCGTGACCCACGAGGAACACAGGTCAGCGGTCATGTCCCCGGCCTCCGCCGACTGCGGCGGCAGGATTTTGAAACCTATCCGGCTGGAGTAATCGCGAGTAACGAGTTCCAGGGCGGTTTCATTGACGAAATCGAGTCGAAACTCCGCGGGTACGAGGAATGCGAATTTGTTGGTGCCCGCGGTGATGTAGGCGCGGTCGGTCGGCAACAGGCCTGCGCCTTCCTCGTGGCGGACTTCGGCGGCCAGCGTCGGGCGTTCTGCCGGCAGGTTTTCGGCGCGAACCCCAACGTTGAACAGGCATGCGGCCAGGATGGCAACACGGCAGGAGAATCGGATGTTAATTTCCAGCATAAGTCGTCGTGCCAGGAGGCGGAACGGCCCATTTGTTGCGCAAGATGGCTCCCAGAATTGGCGTGCCGGGTGGAATTTTAGCCTGGTTCATGAAGTTCAGATCGAAGCTGAACTGGCGGGTTGGGGCATAGTAATAGACGCCTGGAGACTGAAATTGAGTGGTCGCTCTGGAACTGCTGAACAGATTGACCATGGAAGTATTGATCGTCAGAACCACCGAAGAGCTGCCGTTGCCCCAGTCCTCGAGCAACCGCGGGAGGTTCATTACCCCTCCGCTGTAGGAATTCACATCGGAACCAGTCGAAGGGACGTTACCAGCCAGAATAGCGGCGTTGATCGTGGTACTGACCGCCTTGTTTTTGCTCCCGCTGCTCAGGCTCAAAGTGCTCTGCGAATCGTTCCAGTTTCGCGAAAGGACGGTCAGGGCGTCTGAGATAAGGGAGGCGGGGAACGTCTGGCTCGTGTCGGTCGAGTTCTGCGCTCCAGAGGGATCATTGTAATCACCCTTCACATAAAGTGGGTTTGGGGTCGCCAAAGAAAAACCGGTAGGCTGGCCTGAGGGAGACATGTTGGTCGGGATAATCCCCCCGTTGACCAGGCGAACTGCAGGCAAAATGCTGCTGCTCGAAGGCCGATTATCTGCCACATACATGATGTTGGGATATACACCGTTGTTGTAAGTCCCGGCCGTGTTGGGGAATTTTGTGTTCACCAGGGGATTGGTGACGAGCCAGGTCTTAAGGCGACTGATGTCAATGTCGGTGGCCAGAACCGTTTTGCTTTCGCGTTGGTCAGTAAAGCTGTTGGTAAGCGTCAGGAAAGGAAAATTGCTGCTAACCAGGGAGTAATTTGTGGAGGTATACGGAGCGATGATCGTGATTGGTGCCAGATCGCTTCCAGAAGTTTGCAACGTGGCCGAGACGGTCAGGTTGCTGACCAGCACCACAATTCCGGCTTTATTGAAATAACGCTGCTGGCCCATCGCGGAGTTGGGGTCTTCACCCACGGGCGGCATGGCAATAATCTGGGCTACCGAGCTGGGGCTATTATTGGTTCCGATTGGCAGAGTCAGCGTTTGAACGTTAGTGCTGTAGCCGGGGCTTCCATTGAAACTGATGGTGCCGGTGTATTGGCTCGGTGTTTTACCGAACCAGGCAGGCGAGGTAATGGTGCCCGCGCTGGTCACGGTGCTGTTGAAAGTCAGATTCGCCGAAGAGCCATCGTAAATGTTCGTGTTGGAGTGAGTGCGCCCGTTGACGGTGAAAGGCGCGCACCAGGTAAATTCCAGCAAGCCGTTGTAAAAAATGGCGAACTGAAAAACCGGGATGCCATAGAGCTGGATATCCTGCTGAACAGCCCCGGTTGGGTTGGAGGCCGAATCGCTCTGCTTTGCATTGGACAGCACCCGGTACATCGTCACCCACCCGTTCAAACCGGCGTATTGAGAGCCAAGGGCTCCCCAGGCGGTGTTGGAAATGCATTGCACATAGGTCTGATTGGCATGGCCCTGGGCATCGCTAAACGTAAACCTGCTCCAGTATGCATCGTCCGCCGCAGTCGGCGTTGTGGACCGGTACGTGGTCAAATCGTTGGTGATGTAAGTCAGGTTGCCTTGCAGGTAGTCGTACTTCATGCGGGACACGACTTTTTCGGTGGCCGCCTCGGCGGCGTATTCGCCTGAGATATAGATGTTGTTTCTGTTGTTGAGTTTGCCGACCGAGGTGGCGCGGTTAAAGGTGGCCGCCACCAATGTGAGAAACGTGCCGGTGATGATCATCACCATCAACAGTGAATAGCCGTCCGCGCGATTCCCACCCGGGCGATACATCGTTATCATACTCAGTTGAAATTATGGGAGGCTAGTTTGAACTGCAGCTTGTAATAGTTATAAAAATAGTTTGGCCCGACCTTGGTCAACGGGTACTGGTATTGGCAGAATTCCATAACTGCCACGATGACGTACTTGAATTGGAGGTCGGTCAGCATTGTTCCGTCGTAGCGTTCCGCGTGAAAGCTCATGCTGCTGCCAGTCGCGTTAGTCAGGCCCGTGACGATGACGCTGCTGGTCGACATGCCGTTTGTGTAACGGCACAACGTGCACGCATTGGTGTCAAAGTAGTATACCACGTAGTTGTTCGTGCTTGTGGTCGCATGCACCTTGAGAGCGTTTCCAATCTGGTTGGTCGCGTTACCGCACGGGGTGAAACTGCTGATGTTTCCAGACCCGATAAACCACATTTTGGAGGACCTGATATCGGCACTCAATTGATCGAAACCGCGCCGCGCGGAATCGCTCGCGCCCACTTTGCTGTTGGCCAATTGGTCCAGCTGGAAACAAAACATTCCGGTATACACCAGGCCGATGACGACGAGGCTGAACACGGCCATGGTTACCATGATTTCGGTCAGCGTCATGCCGCCCTGAGTTCCCCAACCCGAGCGTCTGGATAAGGAACCTTGAAATGCCTTCATATCAATCTGGTGCAAAAAGGTCCGCGACGGTGTTTGTGTAATAGTGGGTTTTGCCAGCCCAAATGAACGGCCACGCCGTGTCGACGCGAACCATGTAAACGCTGGCGCCGACCGTGTTCGTGATCGGTATGGAAGTGATAGTCGTGAAATTGGTCGCCCAAACCACATTGGTGCCTTTTACCGGGAGGTCCAAAATGGCCGAAGTTATCATGGGGATGTTGGTAATTTCATTTTTGACCGGAGTGGTGCTGATGTCCCAATCCGCGGCCCGTGCCTGTTCGAGTTGTTGGATCGCAAGCGCCTGGGCGGCGAGCGAATAGCCCGACCACTCGGCGCGATAGGAAGTCTGGACATAGGCCCCAATCAGGCCCGCGAAGATCATGGCTCCAATCGCAAGGCTGATCAGCACCTCGGCAAGAGTAAATCCGGCCACACCTCGCCTGCGCGGAACCTCCCCAGGGTGGCACAAGCAGTTTTCCCCGCAGGGTTTCGCCTTCTGCAATTTGAACTTCATCGATCCAATACAACCCACGCGACCTCAAATCGGTCCAAGCGCCAATAGCCAGAGGCATGCCAATACGCGGCTGGCTCAGAACGCAGTGCACTGTTATCAGGCTGTCTGCTTTTTGGACACTCGTCCCCCCGAACGTGTCACAAACGTGGCGTGCACTGGACTTGGATTCGTCGAGGGCTGCGCAGCCGGAATGGGGTCCAAAAAAGGTTGAGTTACATTAAAACGAGTGGAAATGATTCCTAATGGCAAACAATCGAGCTGGTCTCGACCAGGGTTTCAGTGCAACCGGAAAAACTGAGCCCCGGCCGTAATGGGCATGGCAACCTGGTAGTTGCTTCCAGAAATCGAAGGAATGGAAGGGACATTGGCCCAACCCCCGCCTGAAGATGGATCCGCTGTGGTTTGGAGCTTGAGATTGAGGGAGCCATTGGTCGGCCAATATAGAAGAACAGAAGCGCCGGATTGAGCAATGTTCAGCTGTAGCAGCTGACTTTGGATGTTGTTGGTAAAGCTGAGGATCATCGATTGGCCGGCCGGCACGGCCAGGTCCCACTGGAATGCGAAGGTCTGGTCTCCGGCCAAAGGCGGATTCAGCTTGTCGGAGAGCACCGCATGCGTTGGGCCTTGGAGCGAGTCGAGACTCAGCGCATACCAACTCGCCTCCCAGAAGTTCGGCACGGGCCCGCCAAGGGTCTGTGTGGCGGACATTGATTTGCCCTGCTGCAGAGCCAGGTTTGCTGCAGGAAAGCTGACCGTATCCCCATCCGTGCTTCCGCCGAGGTCAAAATCCGTATAGCCATAGAAATGGATGGTTGAAGCAGTATTGGTAGTGTTCTGGAGGGATACGCTCTCGACGAGAGTGGAAGCGTGGCTGCCCGGAGGACCCCCTTGCAATAAAAACGAGAGCTTTGCGATCAGACCCGGAGTGTAATAATCGAAGGAGGCTGAGGAAGCGGTGATGGTTTCCCCCAACGCGGTGGCAACCTGATCGATGGACACCTGGGTGGTGTTGGTGCCCGACTGGATCCAGAACCATTGTTGCGACATCTGCTCGATGCCGTCGACCGTCCATGAGTACACGCCATTGGCGGTAGTCGGATCGATTTGCACAGCAGAGTTGCCACTCACCAGCGCGATGAGTCCGCAGACAAAATCGACGGTGAAAGCAGTGTTGGTTGTGGGCGAAAGACCAGGCGAAGTGAAGTAGACGGTGACCGTTTCGGCGGTGTTTGGATCCTTTAGAAAGAATGCAAGATTGGTAAAGGCTACGGAACCATCGATCCCGTTGGCACTGACTGAAGTTCCGCCGATCAGGGAACCGCCGCCGCTTGAGAAGGCATTGGCGATGACTGGCGTAGTGGCGTTGGACACCACATTGCCCGGCGCGTCCAGTACCTGCACGACCGCGCCAGGGATTATCGGGTAGCCGCTTTTTTGGGGTGAAACGGTGATTGCTCTGACTAAACGCAACTGCGCCGGTTGGCCCGGGACAACGGTGACGTTGGTGCTCACTGGCGATATCCACGAGGCGGCCGCCGCTGTCAGGGTCTTTTGGCCAACCACGTTCAAACTTAAGTCATTAAAAGTCGCCTTGCCGGATGCATCGGTGTTTTGAATGACGGTCCCGCTCAACTTTCCGCTACCGGCGGTCAAACCAATCGTGACCGGAATACCGTTCGTGGCGAACGGAGATCCGTCCGAGTTTTGGACTTGAACCACCATTGGCAGGACCGTACCCGCAGCATTGGTCTGTGCGGGCACGGAACTGAATCCAAGCGAGTAAGAGCTCCCGATCGTGAGGCGCAGAGAATTGGCGCCATAGTTCAAAAGGTTCGTTTGCCACGGACCCACCGTAGGGATGGTAACGGGTGAAAACACCCCGTTCTCGGAATTGTAAGTGAAAAGCGTAAAGGAATCTCCGGCGCGGGGTGCGTAGGTGTTAAAGCTAAGCTGCAACGACCCGGACAAAGTGGCATTGTAAGGAAGACTGAACTGGCCGGAGCTGTTCTGACTGTAGATGCCTAGAGCGATTGTTCCAATGTTGGTGAAGCCGACATTTATAGTGGTATTCGTTCCTGCGGATTTTTGAAAAGTTCCGGCGTTACTAACGAATGGATTTCCGGACCCGCTCGAAATAGATCGGTCGTTCAGGATGTTAAAAACGGCGCCCGGCTGATTCACGATTGCTCCATTCCAATTAGCGGAGGAGGAATTGTAGAGGACAATGTCCGAATTCGATGACCAGTTTATTACGCCGAAATTGGCGAGAAGCCCGTACAGGTAAGCGCTGGAGTTGCCGCCGATGTTGAGCACCGCGTTTTTCGACACCGTAAGAGTGCTGCCGCCAGCAAGGTTTCCCCCGCTCCAACTTCCTAAACCGGTGAGAGTGGCTGAGCCCTGGAGGGTTCCGCTGCTCATAACGAGATTGCTGATGCCGGCCCCTTGCACGTTGAGAGTCGCACCCGATCCGAGAAGGTTTGCAGCCGCGGCGCTCAGAATCAGGGTTCCATAGGCTGCGTTGAGGGTGCCAGCCCCCGAAATCGTGCCGCCAATTGATCCGCCGCTGCCCAACACCACGGTGCCGCTGGCCAGGTTCATTGTGCCGGTATTCGTAAATAACAAATTTATTGTCGAGTTGGTTCCCGAGGTTTTCTCGAATGTCCCCGCATTGAAAAAGAACGGTGAACCCGATCCGCTGTTGAGAGACTGATCACTCTCGACATTGAAAACAGCTCCCGCTTCGTTAATGATCCCTCCGTTGGATCCGCCCGAAGTTGAGTTATAAGCGTATATATAGGAAGTCGACGACCAGTTCACCGTGCCGGAGTTGTCCAATAACCCGTCAAGTGCTTCGCTGGAATTGCCGTTGATGTTGAGCACGGCATTCGGCGCAATATTCAAGGATCCTCCTGAAAGGATCGTGCCGCCATTCCACACGCCGACCGCCGTAAGGGTGGCACTGCCCTTCAGTGACCCACCCGTCCAGGTCAGGTTACTGATACTTGCTCCCTGCGATGATATCGTCGCCCCGGAGAGGGCCAGGTTGGGCACGAACCCGGCCAGCACCAAAGTTCCACTGGAAGCGTTCACGCTGCCGGTCCCGGAAACTGTGCCAGTGCTTGAGCCGCCGGATTCCAGCACAACCGTTCCGCTGGCGAGGTCCATCGTCCCGGTGTTCGTAAATAACAGGTTCAAGACTGTGTTGCTGCCGGCGGACTTTCGGAAAACACCAGCATTAAAAAAATAAGGTGAACCCGACCCGCTGGACATCGATTGATCGTTCTGAACGTCGAAGAGTCCTCCGGCCTGGTTATAGATGGCGCCCGCCGCGCCGCCGAAGCCATTGTAAAGGTACATGTAAGTTGAGGATGCCCAGTTGATGGTTCCCCAATTGGTGAGCGGGCCGTACACGGATTCGCCGGAAGTTCCCTTGATGTTCAACACAGAATTGCTGGCGACCGTCACGGAACCGCCTGTGCCGATGGTGCCTCCGTTCCACAGCGCCTGCCCGGTAAAGGTTGCGGTCCCCTGGATCGTCCCGCCGTTCCACACCAGGCTGCTAATGATCGCATTTTGGCCAACCACGGTGGCCCCGGAAAGAAGCAAACTCGGCACGACCGTGCTTATTCCCAAAGTGCCACTGGCCGCATTCAAGGTCCCCTGCCCTGAGATGCTGCCGCCAAGCGAGCCGCCTCCGTTGAGCACCACAACACCGGTGGAGACATTCAGAACTCCCGCATTAGTGAACGCCACGTTGATAACGGAGTTGCTGCCAGCCGATTTTTGGAATGTCCCGGCATTGATGATGTACGGATTGCCCTGGCTGGAAATGGTGCGGTCGTTCTGCACGTTAAACGTCGCACCGGCCTGGTTGACGAACGAGCCAGTGCTGCCCCCCGACGCATTGTTATACAGGTAAACATCGCCGTTCGCAGTCCAGTTGAACATGCCAAAATTTGTAACCGCGCTGTACAATGACGAACTTGTGCTGCCTGCCAGGTTCAGCGTGCCGGCGGTTAGAATCGTCACGGGGCTGTGGGCGTTAACCGTGCTGCTGGTGCAATTGAACGTTCCACTCACGAGCAAGGCGCCGCTCAGCGTCGCGCTGTTCAGATTGAACACGGCATTAGTCCCGATGCTCGCGCCCGCGGTCAGTGAGAACGTCGCAACGCTTACAGTCAACGCCTGGGTCCCGCTTGGACCGCCCAGGACCAGGTCCGTGGCCTGCGCGTTGGCGTTGACGCTGACCGTATAGTTGCCGGGATTCGTGATTACGACGCTATCCGATGCTCCCGGGACCTGGGCAGGGTTCCAATTTGTCGCGGCGCTCCAATTACCGCCATTGGTGTTAATCCAGGTAATGGTAGCGGCCTGGGAGCAAAAGCAGGCGCCGGTCAAGAAGGACCAGAGGCTCAGCCAAAGAACGCGGCTGGCTCTCGACGCGACATCGAAATGGCATCGCACAGATCGTTTTGGTCCCCGCTTTGCACGAAAGACTGAGCATGTGCTCAAGCAACGCTGCCAAAACAGCTGGGGATGGGCCTGACAGTATCAGGTTTGAAAATAGTGTCAATAATGGCCTCTTGCGGTGTCCCGGATGCTGAACGGCGCCTTTGCATAAGGCTCAAAGGTTATTCGAGCGCGCTTTCGAACTTCCCACTCAATCCGAACTGCCGTGACAAAGTGCTGACCGGAAGCTAAGAAACTAAGTGAGTTTTCGATGCTTTGGCACATTCTGCATAAATTGAAGTCGAAAGACCCCGAGGCACGGCGCGCGGCGGTCGAGCAGCTTTGCCAAAAACCCACGGACCGGGCGTTGCGAGTTTTGCGTGCGATGCTGGAAGACGAAGACGTGGAGGTGAGGCGTTTGACGGTGAAGGCCCTGGGCAAGCTTGAAGTCGAGCAACGCTTTGAAGCCCTGAGGAGCGCTCTTGAGGACCGCGACGGCGAGGTCGTGCAGGCAGCAGCCGCGGCTTTGAAGGGCGGTCCCGCCGACCAACTCATTCCGGTGCTGATACGATTGTTGCAACACCCGTTTGCCGGAGCCCGCGGGCAAGCGGCCCAAACCCTGGAGAGCTTTGGCTGGCGGCCGGACAATCAGGAGGAAGAAATTCATTTCCGGGTCGCCAAAGCGCAGTTCTTTCAAGCCGCGGGTTTCGGGGTGGCGGCGGTGCCGGCGCTGGAGGCCGCGCTGGTGTCCAGTTCGTCGGCACACGGCGCGGCAATTGTCGAAGCCTTGGCGCACGTGGGAGATCGGAGCGTTCTGCGGCCATTATTTCAGGCTTTGAAATCAGCTGACCCGGCGATCTGCATCGCCGCGATCAGCGGTTTGACGCGTTTGGAGTGGCCGGAGGCCGTGCCGGGAATAAGCGCACTGCTGCGAAACCGCAACGCGCAGGTGCGGGTCGTCGCAATTGAGGCGTTAGGGCGTTTTCATGCCGTTCAGGCCGCCAACGCAATTGCGGGGCTCCTGCAGGACAGCGCCTGGGAAGTCCGTCGTGAGGCGGCGGAGACTCTCGGGCGGCTGCGAGAGGACAGCGCTGTTGAACCCCTGACCGCCGCGTTATCCGATAGCGATACGGACGTGCGTGAGGCGGTGGTGATTGCCCTGGGCAACTTGAAGAACGCCAAAGCCATCGGGCCGTTGGTGCTAGCCCTGAAAGATCCCTCCAGCGGTGTGAGGCGCATTGCGGCGGCAACGCTCTCGCGGATTGACACCGATTGGAGCCGGCTGCCGGAAGCCCGCGCTGCGGCCGAAGAACTCAAACCCGCCCTACACGATCACGATCCCGGAGTGCGCCATTTCGTGGGTCATTTGCTGGCGGCCATGCACGCGACCGAACCCGTTGCAGCCCCGGAAGGCGTTATCGGGGAGCTTGACCCGGAGCAGCGGCGCAAAATGGCAGTCACTTGTTTCCTGCGGGTCTTAAGCGATGCTGACCGCGACCTGCGCCTGGCAGCCGTCCTGGCCCTGAGCAATCTTGCGGGTGAAGGCGCTCAAGCCGCCCTGGTCCGTGCGCGAATGGATAGTGACCCGCGGGTTCGAGCGGCAGCCGAACAGGCCCTCAAGGCGCCGAAATGACCACCCATGGGGTGAGCCATTGCCAAAAAGGGAACGTCCCCGCGGTTTACAACTCGGCTATTGCCTCCAACTGGGCAAATTCCTCCAGTAAGGCGTTCACCTTGGCCATCGCCAGGTCGGGGCGGTTCTCGATAAAAACAGCTAGGCACGCATGGTCCGGACGCAGACGCGACATAAGCCTCAAATTGGCAAATACCCAGTTGGTTTGAGCGGGAACAACCCCGGAGGAGCGCAGCACTTCAAGTGTGCCGTCCAGGATCGACATTGCCTGGCGGACCTGTGTGGGCGTCAGCCACCGGGTGAAGCACTCGTGAGAGATCGACCCATCCGGAAGGCGCAAGCAGGACGCCGTAAGGCCTGGCAACGACGCGTAACGGGCGAGCAGTTCAGAGCAGGCCTTCCTCATGGCACCGCAGCCGATTCGGCGCGGCTGCGAACGAAAAGACGCATGTCGGGTTGAAGCTGGCAGACGATTCGCTCCTGTTCTACCAGGAATTCAACCCGGTCCAGGAAACCCGCGGGAAGAAGTTGGCTCAACTGCGCGCACTGTGTGTCCAGGTGCTTCATAAGCCGGAGTCGTTGCTCCAGCGCGGGGGACTGCCATTCATACAATACCGAGCCGGAGCCGGAGCAAAGGACGGTTTCCTGGATTTGAACATTGCCAGCCGTGAGTGGCATTTGAGGCTCAAGACCTGCCTCGGGCTGGATGCCATCCAACTCACGAGAAACGGGCGAATCCTGCTCGACGGCTGTGGTCGAGCCCGCCTCGAGAGGGTTGGCTCCTTCGTCGCTGAGCCGCGCGGCTTCCATCAACAGGAACTCGTAATGGCCGGAAATCGTGCGTCGCGCGGGCTCGGCATAGGGACGCAAATTAAATTCCCCTCCGCGCAGGCCCAGGATGCCGTAGAGAGCGACTTCCCCTTGCATTGAGCCGGATTCGGCGTGGATAATGTCTCCTTCAAAGATGTAAATCAGCCCTCGGACTTGCCCGGTAAAAACCTCCAGGATGGAGGATTTGCGCCCGAGGCACTCCATTTGCAAGACTTCCTGCAGGCCAACGCGCCGCATCATCCCTCGGAATCCCTCCTTGGGCACGCTGCCGGCCAAGGCATCCAGCGCCTCGAAGACACCGGCGAAGCCTTCAGGAGTAATGAGCTTTTCGAGAAAAAGCGCTGCGCCTTGTTCCAGGCAAAGTTTGCGGCTCTCAGGGGTTGCCCTGCCCGTGAGGATAACGACCTGCTGCCCTGGGTGAGCCCGGCTGAGCAAGCGTAAGAACTGCAGGCCATCCATCACCGGCATGTCGAGGTCCAGAACGACCACATCAACGGCGCGTTGCCGAATGACCGCCAAAGCCTGGGAATGATTTTCGGCCGTGAAAATCTCCCATCCGCCCTTCGACATGTCACTGAAAACGTCCCGAATGACAGTCAGGAAATTCGGATCGTCGTCTACGAAGAGAAACTGTTTCCTTTTGGCTGCTGTGGACGGCATCGGTTGACAAAAAGCTCGAGCTTTGTTGCGCACGATTGTGCCGATAGCGCTCGGGTTTGTCTAGGCCCGGACCATTGGGATTATGGCCATCCTCCCGGCATAATGCCAGGTTGGCCGGCATTGCATGAGCGCGCCGCTTTAGCGCTTCGGCGAAACGGAACGGGTCAAACGCGGGCGGAGGCCCTCATCAACTTCACGACGCGCAGCGGTTCACGGCTCAATTCGAAGCCACCGCCGCCCATCGTGAACGGATGATCTTTCGCACCTGCGGAGTGCCGGGAGGCAATTTATTGACGTTCAGAAAATTCACGTCGAACGCCCAATCCCGAACAGGCGGATTGTAATAAGTACCGGGATCGATCCACCAATTGGTCGCATATTTGCTCGGAAACATCACGACCATAGACCCGTTATAAGTAAGCGCTTTGCCGGTCCAGTCTTCGAGAAATCGCGGGTAGTTTTCCACGCCGCCGCTGTAGTGTTTTGTCCCGGCGCTGTTGGTGGTCTGCACGATCCCGGAAAGGATTGCGGCGTTGACAGTGGTGTCAATGGCCAGGCGATTGCCGAGACTTTTGCTGCTGTTTGCGTCGGACCAGTTTCCCGATAGAATCGTGATGGCGTCGCCCAGGAGAGATGCGGGTTTGGTTGTAGACGTGTTGGTCGACCCAATGGTCGTATCGGGTGCGTTGAAATTGCCCCGGACGTAAAGGGGTTGGGAGGTGGCCACGGTCAACCCGTCCTGGGGCAGGTAACGGCCGTTGGTAACCCGCGCTACGGTGAGTTTTCCCGGCACCGACCGCGCGTCGTTAATGTAGACCGAATTGACGCTGTGCCCCGTGGCGAATTTGAGAGTGTTATTGATCGACGCGCCCGCAGTGGCGATCCAATTGGTCAAAGCGCCGACATCCAGGTCTGTTCCGATAGTGTTCTTTTGCTCACGAGCGTCGTAGAAAGAATTATTGGTAGTCACAAAGGAGTACGTGGCATTCGTGCCGGAACCCAAGTCCGGCGAAATGGGCTGGAAAGAATTCCATTCACCGGTTTGGACGAGGGTGTTGGTGGGGGTCACCGTAACGATCAGGTCGGCTTTATTGTAGTAGCGCTGCTGGCCAATTTGCGAATTGGGGTCTTCGGTCGTGGGCGGGACTTCGAGGATGCTGCGGACGGCTGCCGGACTATTGTTGGTGCCGACGGGCAGAGCCAGTGAACTGACGAATGGGGCCGGTGAGTTGGTGTCATCGAACACGGGCTCCACTTTGGCCGAACCGTATTGCGGGTCATTGGGGTTGCGGGTGTCGTGATACCTGCCGACGCTGCCGACGCCGTCCATGAACTCCAATCCGACGCGCGGCGCGCAATAAAGGTCCCCGTTGCTGTGGACCTTACCAGTCACTTTCATCTGGGCGCCTGGATTAATTTCGAGGTCCATCGAATAGAAAATGGCAAACTGGAAAATAGGGATGGAGGCCAGTTGCAGATCCTGCTCGACCGTTGCAGGCACGTTCAGGCCCCGCGCAGGCCTGGCGGTGGAGGTGACGGTTGCGGAATAGGCCAGCCCGTACAAACCGGCAAATTGAGAATTCAGGTTGGTCAGGACCATTGTGGCGGAACTGTTGACGAACGTGCGATTCACGCTGCCCTCGTTATCGCTGAACTGATATTGAGCCGCCCAATCATTGGTGGGAACCAACCCTTGGTATCCCGAAAGGCTGGCGGGGTTGAATTTTTGGCTGGCGAAATCCCGCGCCATATACGTGATGACCTGCTCGGTAGCGCCTTCAGCAGCCGCCTGGCTGGCAAAGTAGGTGTTGTTGCGCTCGTTCAGGTTCGCGGACACCGCGGCCCACTTTGCCGCGCTGGCGTAAAGTCCGAGGCTAACGCCGGTCATCATCATGACCGTCAGCAGCGAATAGCCCGCGTTCTTCGGAAGGCCGTTTGGAACAAGTGTCTTCATGAATTGCCTGGTTGCGAAATCATTCGATATTGCGGCGGGAGATACGGGTCTGGAGGTGGTATGAATCGTAATAGGCTCCGACCTGCGCAACCGGAAATTCCCATTGGTAAAAGTCCAGTTCCAGCTTGATCACCCGGTTGTTCTGGTCGTTGGTCAGGGAGTTGCCGGCGTAATCCTCGGCGCTAAAGGCGACCAGGTTGGTTACGAAAGGAGCGATGACCTGCAGCTGACCGGACGCACTATCGTATCGCCTCAAGCTTTGGGTGCCCGGGTCCATGAAGTACCGGACAAACTGGTTGGTGGCCGAGGACTGGAAGATCTGAAGAGCGTTTCCCTGCCGGGGGTTGTTCAGGGGAACGTTGGTAAATCCGGCGCTGCTGCCATTACCCACGTAGACCAGTTTGCCGGAGCGGACGTCTTCATACAAGTGGCTCAGCGCTGAGCGGGACCCCTGGCTCGCGCTCAGGCGGGTGGCGCAAATGTTGAATACCCGCAACCCGAACAGGTGCGAATAGAGCACCGCCACGGTCACGAGCGAGAAAATGGCCATCGCGGTAGTGATTTCGGCGAGCGTGAAGCCGCTGCGCGCTGGCCCTGTGCGGTGGAGGGCGCCTGTTTTCATTGATCGGGTGCGCGGAAACTGGCGACAGTGTTGGTGAACAGTCCGCGCGTTCTCATGCCGTTGATCAATCTCCAGACGCAATCGGCGCGCAACTGTCTCATTGGGGGAAAAGTCGAAGCGACTGTGACCGAGACATAGTTTGTCGCGTAGACAATGGTGCCCTTGGCAACGGGGACATCCAGCGGCAAAATCTCCACGTAATTTGTGACACCCAGCTCGTCGATGGGAGGCCAGGCCTGCGGGTCCCACTTGGCGGATCTTGCCTGCTCGATGCCCTGGACGGCTAATGATTGCGCCGCCAGTGAACAAGCGCTCCATTGAGCCTGGTCCGAAACAAGGGCATACCCATAGATCACGCCGCTAAAAGTCAAGGCTGCCAGGCCTATCGAGATGACAACCTCGGCAAGAGTAAAGCCTTGAACTTTCTTCGGAACGGAACCGCGGATAGTACAACGCGCTTCGGTCATAAACGGACTCTGCTAACACCGCGCAAGGCCTCTTAAGCAGTCCTGATGCCAAGCCGCGGACGGACGAATGCAATCTTGAGAACCCCCGACCGCCACGCCTCAGTGTTCCGCGACCCCGATGTCTGCTTGTTGGGCAAAAGGGGGCAGGAATCGTCCCAGGACAAGCCAAGCCGGCCAACATTGTCTCAGTGATGCGCAACCAGCTGAATGCAGGTGGAGGGCTTCTCAGGTTTGAAGCTCTCCGGCTTTGGATTGCCTTTGGCGAAGACCCCTTGACATAGAAAGGCTCACTTATTAGTCTGCGCCCAATCTGAGGCGCATGCGGTTCCAGAATTAACTTGGACATCACCGATTAGGTGTATGTCCTTATTTTTTTTGCGGACGCCGTCCTCGTTGCATTCAGGAGACAGCTATGGCTAAAGGAAAAGTCAAATGGTGGGACAATAAAAAAGGCTTGGGGTTCATCGCCCAGGAAGCCGGACAGGATGTGTTTGTGCATCATACCGCGATCCTGGGAGAAGGGTTCAAGACCTTGCGCGAAGGTGACGAGGTGATTTTTGAAATTGTCACCGGCGAAAAAGGTCCCAAGGCTGAGAAGGTCCAAAGAGCACAGACTTAGCGGTAAGAATCGATACCGAGCGCCAGGATTAGGCACGCGGAGCAGCGCGTGGCGCGGGGGACGTGTCTTGGCATCGTTGAGCGTTACTTATCCGCCATGGCGCCCGTGTGTCGCAGAGCATCCCCGCACATTCCTGGCTGGTTTGGGCGTCCCGCAAATCGCAAAGCAGGATGGCGTTTCATTTTAGGGGCGCCTTTAATCGCGCTGGCTTTAATCACTCTTTCCGGCTGCCACACAACCGCGCCGCTCGGCAGCATCAATCCCAGGGCTGGTGACGAGATAGTCGTCGCCGGCAAGTTTGTCCATTCGGGGACGCGCGTGGTTTTGTGGATGGACCCAGGCGGCTATGATGCGTATCGGGTCGAGCGCAGGTTCAGTCCGTTGGACAAATCCGGATGGGAGGATTCGCAAGCCGAGGTTCGGGAGTTGACCTCGCCGAACCGTTACAACCTGCGCCGCAGCGGACTTTCCGCAGACGAGCTCGAGCGAGTGCGCGGAGGCGGCTGGGATTTGCCCACGCTGCAACGGGTCATAGACCAGTTTGTCATTCACTTTGACGCCTGCGGCACGAGCCGCCAATGCTTCAACGTACTTCAGGATCACCGGGACCTGAGCGTCCACTTCATGCTCGACCTGGACGGCACGATTTATCAAACGCTGGACCTCAAGGAGCGGGCCTGGCACGCCACTAGTTCCAATAGCCGGAGCGTCGGAATCGAAATTGCAAATATCGGCGCTTACGATCCCAAGGCAAAAAACCCATTAAGTGAATGGTACACCAGGGATCCAGATGGCCAAACGCGGATTACGATTCCCAAGCGCTTCGGAGACGGAGGGATTCGAACGCCTGGATTTGTCGGCCACCCCGCTCGGTCGGAGCCGGTTCAGGGAGTAATCCAGGGGCAGCAATTAACCCAATATGACTACACCCCGGAGCAGTACCGAGCCCTTGTAAAACTTACCGCCACCTTGTGCAAGATCCTGCCGAACATTGAATGCGACTACCCCAAAGATGCGCAGGGACAGCTTATCACGCAGAAACTGCCCGACGCTGCGCTCAAGAACTACCACGGGGTGCTGGGGCATTACCATATTCAAACAGATAAAGTAGATCCAGGGCCTGCCTTTGATTGGAACCGCGTCATCGGCGGAGCCCAGCGCCTGCTCCACGGTGGGATGTCCGAAGCGGCCGACCTGACCAGCCGCGGACATATGCGTTCGCGGTTCGACTGAGATTCTTGCCCATCGTCAGAATTTTGGTTTGTCCGTATTTTGTGCAACATTAGCCTGGGACGACACGCTCGAAGCCGTTCCGCGCTATGGACCAGGTCTTGTTGCAGGTTCAAAAAAAGAAGGACCGCCGCCGGTTGGAGGATTGGCTGTCCAAAACCTGCCACTTGATTTTGCCCGACCCGGAACACCCGCTCGAGGGAGATTTCGATCTGGTCATTATTGACGGTCCATCCCTGAAACAACTTCGGTCAAAGGTTCGGCAGCGGCGCCAGGCTGAACAACCGCTATTTCTCCCGTTCTTGTTACTCACGGTGCGGCGGCGCGGGAGTATGCCGTCGAGGCACCTGGGCCGGGTCGTCGACGATCTCATCATCCGTCCGTTGAACGAAAAAGAGCTCCAGGCGCGGGTTGCGAATTTACTGAGAATGCGGCGCTGGTCGCAGGAACTCAAAAAAGAGCACGACCGCGTGATGAAGCTCGCCGTAACCGATGACGTGTCGGGCTTCAATAATACGCGCTATCTTCATCGCTACCTCGATCGTTTGATCGAAAATCCCTCAGGCAAACCAGTTGAGGTTTGTCTGGCGTTTTTCGACATCGACAATTTCAAGGAACTGGTCGATACCCACGGGCATTTGCTAGGTTCCAAGGCCCTGAAAGAAGTGGCGCAAACGGTTGCTCATCTGCTTGGGGAGGAGGACCGGCTGGTCCGTTATGGAGGCGACGAGTTCATCGTAATCCTACCTCGTCAAACCAAGCAGGAGGCTCTCATAAAAGTCAATCGGATGAAGCAGTCCATTGCTTCGACGGCGTTCCTGCACCGAGAGAACATCAATGCGCACCTGACCGCTTCGTTCGGCCTGGCGAGCTTCCCGGAAGACGCGCTGGACAAGAGAGAACTCCTGGCGGAAGCCGACCGTTGCCTTTTCCATAGCAAATCCGAAGGCAAAAACAGGGTCACTTTCTCCGAACTGGATCAGGCCGCCTGAAGGCGGCGCCTTCAGGCCCTCAGTGCCTGGCCAAAATCTTCAAGCAAGTCCTCAATGTCCTCTATGCCCACCGATACTCGGACCAGTCCGGGGCTGATCCCGGCTTTCTGACGCTCTTCCGCCGACAATGACCTGTGCGAGGTCTTGCTCGGCAGACACACAAGAGTTTCAACCCCGCCGAGGCTGAGCGCGGGCGTGGCAAGTCGAAACCGGCTCAACAGTTTGTCCACCCTGCCCGGTTCTGCCAGTTCGAATGAGAGCATCCCGCCAAAACCGCGCATCTGGCGTTTGGCAACCGCATGGCCGGGGTGACTTTCCAGACCCGGGTAATTGACTTGACTGATTTCGGGCCGGTCCGCCAAAAAGCGCGCCAAACGGTTGGCGTTCTCGTTGTGTTGCTTGACCCGAAGCGCCAATGTTTTGAGCCCCCGCTCCAGCTGGTAACAAGCGTGCGCATCCAGGGTGCCTCCATGGTTGACGGCGAATTCGGACACCTTTCGGACAATCGGCTCAGACGCCGCCACAATTCCGGCGTTCACGTCCGTATGTCCATTGAGATACTTGGTTGCGCTGTGGACGACGGCATCGATGCCCAATTCTATCGGAGTCTGGTTTATCGGGGTGGCAAAGGTATTGTCGATGACCGTGAGAACGTGTCGGGCGGCCGCTTCCCTGGCAACCGACGCAATATCGATGCACCGCAAGAGCGGGTTGGACGGAGATTCGATGTAAATGACCCGGGTGTTTGGGCGCACAGCGGCGGCGAATTCTTCAGGCGTCGCGGCAAACCCGATCTCGATTCCGAACGCTCTCAGTTCCGTCGTGACAAAATGGTAGGTGCCGCCGTAGAGGTCGGCCTGGAAGAGGGCATGATCCCCCGGTTTGAGGTGTGCCATGAGCAGAGTCGAAATGGCCGCCATGCCGGAGCCGAAGACCAGCCCGTCCTGCGCCTTTTCCAGCGCAGCGACCTTTTTGGCAACGACCCTTTGATTGGGCACGTTGAAGTAGCGCGGGTAGAAATTTTCATCGGTAGCATTCGGGTAGGCGTATGAAGTAGAGGTAAAGATGGGAGTGCCAATTCCCGCCGTTTGGCGGTCGAGATGCGTCCCGGTGTGAACGCAAACTGTCGCCGGCCGCAGCGCAAGCTGTTGGTCTTTCATTTGAGAATCAATCTAGGCACGTTCCTGCAATCTTCCAAATCCACTTTTCGGCAACATCTCGGCGGAACACATGCTCCCGACGCCGGCCTCCGCTCAACGTTGCAAGTCGCCCGGGTTTTCCGGAATGCCCGGCTCATCGAGGACCTGAATCGCAGTTGCGGGTCCGAGGTCTTTCCAATTTCTCAGCGCCCAGACCACTTTCTTCTCCCGAGTGATTTCAACCAGTTGTGGACGTTTGCCGGCATCCCCGCGGGAACAAAAGATCGTGTTTCCGTTTGCAACGCGGACACAAGTTTGACTTCCCGAAAAGCCGAGCTCGGGCGGCAACTCGGACAATTTGAATTCCCACGCGGTTTCTCCCGCCGGAGTTACTTCACGCGCCAGGGCTTCTTTCTCGTCAGATATGAGGGTATTCCCATTCTTTAAGCGAACGGCAGCCCAGGGACTTGAAATCGGGTAAGACCAAATCTCTTTGAAATCCCGGTCGTACTCAACAACGCGATTCATTTGCAACAAAGAGAGCAGATAAGTCCCCTTGTCAGTCACGCGCGCGCGCCGGAATTGGCCATGCACGCCGGCGCCGGTCAGGGATTGAGGCAAGGAATGCTGGACCTCAACCGCTCCCGTTTTCTTGTTGATGATCTTGAGAGTGGCCGGGGTGCCGTTCTCGACCAGCATGCATTTGTCGAGGCCGATGGGTTGAATGGTGTGGATCTCACAGCCTTTATTCGCGTCAATTCGCCAGATGATTTTCTTTTGGGGAGTCACCTCGGCAGCCCAGCCCATCCGCGAAAACAGAATGTTGCCGTTGGACAAGAGCCAGATGTCGTCGTATTCCCAACCCTTTCCTGTGGAATAGGTCCAGACGATTTTGCCCTCGTTAATGAGAAACATCTTATTGCAGCCTTCACCAATATAGAGCATCGGATGCTGCGCCAGGCCGTTGCCCGGCATCGCTGCCGCCTCGTCGGGATAAGCCTTCCACGTGGGAGGATCGATGCACTTCTTCCGGCCCCATGGCCGGAACATTCCCGGCAGTAAAAAGCGGCAGAACACGATTAACCCAATCGGGCGGATGTTGGGAAGGACTGAGAGCGGGATCCGCGCAGCAATTCGCGCAGGCGACCACGAACCCGGCACAGGTAAACAAATCAAAGGTTTTGGAAAAAAGTATGGATCGAGGGCTCACGCTCTCTTTTAACAGGCAAACCAGCCCCGGAGCAAGCGTTGCCGGCACGTGCAACCGAGCGGCCCGAGTCCAAACCAACATTGGCCCGCCGCCTGGCACTAATGGCCGGGGGGCGTCTCGTGAACCTTGGTCCCGTTGCTGGTCGGGGTAGCTGGCCCGCTCGAGGGACCCAGCGGGTCATTGGACGACCCGCTCGGGGTGCCGGTGGCTCCCCCCGAAATTCCAGGGCTTGTGATATCTGCCGAACCGCTATTCGTGCTGCTGCAACCGGCAATCAACATGAACCCGGCCGCTAGGATCATCAGCTTTTTCATGCGCTTACACTCACGCCTCTAAGGCCGGCCCAACAATGGGGTCTGCTCCTGCCGAGGACAGGGCGTCGCGGCCAATCAGAACCATTGTTAATGACTTTCATTCAAATTGTTGAAAACCTCCCAGCCCCCTGCTAGCTTGCGCTCATGCCCGGACTCTTGCAGCGCATCCTTGTCGGCGCGCTTTATCTTTCCACCCTCCTGGCGGCTCCCAGCGCCGAACCGCCCTATACCATTGCCGTGATCCCCAAAGGGACAACTCACGAATTCTGGAAATCCGTCAACGCCGGCGCGGTGAAAGCCCAACGCGAGCTCACTTCGCAAGGCACCAAAGTCGATGTGATTTGGAAAGGTCCGTTGCGGGAGGATGACCGCGACCAGCAAATCCAGGTGGTGGAGAACTTCATGACGCGCCGCGTCAGCGCGATCGTGCTGGCGCCGCTGGATTACCAGGCGCTCGTCCGCCCGGTGCACAATGCCGTGCGCGCCAAAGTCCCCGTGGTCGTGATTGATTCGGACCTCAAATCGGACGAATACGTCAGCTTCGTGGCGACCGACAACTACAAGGGCGGACAACTGGCTGGAGATGAGATGGGCAAATTGCTGGGCGGCAAAGGAAACGTGGTCCTGCTGCGGTACGCCGTGGGTTCGGCAAGCACCGAAGCGCGGGAAGCCGGCTTCCTCGATGTGCTCAAAACCAAGTACCCCGAGATCAAGCTGATCTCGTCGGATCAGCATGCCGGCGCGACTCGCGAACTGGCCTACCAGGTCTCCCAAAACCTGCTCAACCGATTCGGCCGCGAGGTCAACGGCATCTTTTGTCCATGCGAGCCGCCGACGATCGCGATGACCAAAGCCTTGCGCGATCTGGGCCTGGCCGGCGGAAAGGTCAAAATGGTGGGGTTCGATGCGGGCTCACAATCGGTGCTGGACATGAAAAACGGCGACGTTCAAGCGCTGGTGGTTCAAAATCCGATGTTAATGGGTTACCTGGGCGTGGTGACCGCGGTAAAGCATTTGAAAGGGGAGAAGGTCGAGAAACGGATCGACACAGGAGTCGTCCTGGTCACCCCCGAAAACATGAACGAACCCCAGATCAAGGAGTTGCTGTATCCTCCGCTGAATCAATACCTCAACTGAACGGCAACGGGATTGCACCGGATGAATTCCCAGGCACAACGCTCCCGCTGGCCGGCATTGAAACTGCCCGGCGACGCCCCTGTCGGCGGAGCGGCGCACACCGGCAAAGCTGAAGTATCGCAAGTCGGCCGTTCGCGGCGGCTCATCAATCTGGCGGGACCATTCCTTGGCCTTTTCCTGGTCATAGGCGTTTTCTCGCTCAGCCCCACCGTCCGCCCATTTTTTCTCACGGGAGCAAATTTTAAAATCATTCTCACTCAGACAGTGATCGTCGCGATGGGAACCCTGGGGATGACGTTGATCATTGTCAGTGGGGGCATTGATCTAAGCGTGGGCTCGGTGGTTGCGTTGACCAGCGTGGTGGGTGCAACGGCTCTCTTAAAAGGAATGGCGCCATGGGCGGTAATCCTCTTGTGTATGGGTGTCGGCGCCGGCGTGGGATGCGTCAACGGAGCGATCATCGGTGGATTCAGAATGATGCCGTTCATCGTGACGCTGGGAATGATGGGGGTGGCTCGGGGCGCAGCCAAATGGTTGTCCGGCAATCAAACCGTCAGCCCGCCCGAAACGCCCATCAATGGAATCATGGACCTGAAGGATCCGACGGTCCTGTTCCCGCTTCCAGTGGGGGTATGGATTACGCTGGGTCTTGCCGCTTTGATGGCCGTCATCATGCGCAATACCGTGTTCGGCCGCTACATTTTCGCCCTCGGCTCGAACGAAACGGCCGCGCGCCTCTGCGGCATCCGCGTGAACCTGCAGAAGTTCTTCATCTATACCGTCGCCGGAATTTTTTTCGGCCTCGCCGGGCTGATGCAGCTCTCACGGCTGACCCAAGGCGATCCGACCGTGGCCATTGGACTTGAGCTGGACATTATCGCGGCCGTGGTCATTGGCGGAGCCAGTCTCAGCGGCGGGAGCGGCAGCGTCCTGGGCTCTATGATTGGATCGCTCACGATGGCCGTGTTGCGCAACGGCTCGAATCAAATGGGATGGCCGACGTTCATGCAGGAAATCATCATCGGCATTGTCATCATCATAGCCGTGGGGGTGGACAAACTACGCCAGCGGGGCACAGCGGGAAGCAGGAGCTGACCCGGCTGGCAAGGCCGAATGGCGGCTTGCCATTCCCCGCTCCCAAAGCTACTTTCCTGATGGCAGCCATAAAGAATTCAAATGTACCAACGTTATGAATGATTCCAACCGACCGCTGGCGGACCTCGAAGAATGGGAAGACTTTCTTAAGGAACGCTACCCGGAACCAGCGACCCCTGCCGCCACGGCTTCCTTCAAGGCAACCGATCCCGCCAAAAAGAAAGAGCAGTTCAGGAATTACGAAGCCGATGCCCGGCCGTCCGTGCGCGAGTTTTACCGGCTCAATCACCGCAACCAGACCTACGATTTCGTGCAGGCCAAGCGCAAAGAATTTCTCGGACTCAATCGCAGGAAGATGAGCATTTGGGAAGCGCTCGAGTATCTGAACACGCTGGTGGATGACAGCGACCCGGACACGGACTTGTCTCAACTGGACCACTTATTGCAGACGGCGGAACAGATTCGCAACGACGGCCATCCCCGGTGGTTCATCCTGGCGGGGCTGATTCATGACCTGGGCAAAATTCTGTGTTTGTATGGGGAACCGCAATGGGCGGTGGTCGGAGACACTTTCCCCGTCGGTTGCGCGTGGTCGGACAAGATCGTGTTTCACCAGTATTTTTCCGACAACTCGGATTCGAAGGTCGACCGATTCCAGAGCAAGCTAGGCGTTTACGAGGAAGGCAAGGGCCTGGATTCAGTGTGCCTGTCGTGGGGCCATGACGAGTACCTGTACCACGTCGTAAAAGATTACCTTCCCCAGGAGGCGCTCTACATGATCCGTTACCATTCGTTTTACCCGGCGCACCGCGAGGGTGAATACAATTACCTGATGAACGACACGGACCGCAAAATGTTCGATTGGGTACGGGCCTTCAACCCTTACGACCTCTACACCAAGAGCCACAAGCGGCCGAATCTTGAAGAACTGCGTCCGTTTTACGACGAATTGATTAAAGAGTACTTCCCCGCAAAATTGAGCTTTTAACCAAGCCGGCCAGTTCCGGGTTGTTTACTCGAGGCTTAGCGCCTGGTCGAGACATTCGGCCAGGTGATTCAGGATGGCGGACTCACTGACGATCAGAGTGACTCCCGCCTCGAGGGCTGCGGTCTGCACCTCAGGCGTCTCTTCGTCGCCAAAGGCTATAACGGGCAAGTGTTGGGTCGTTGGGTTTTGCTTAACGCGCGAAACAGCCGCACAGACGTTTTGCGGCGCGGGGCGCAAATCAGCCAAAACCAGCATGGGTTTGACCTGCTCGCAGCATTCGAGCAGCAAACGGGAGTCCGAGACGCTTTGAACCCGGTAGTTCAAGTCCTGTAACCGGTTGACAAGCTGAGAACCCGGCAATAGTTTTTCGTACAAGACAAGCGCCAGAGGCTGGTTCATCTGTTCACCTTGGAACAGGCCGCTGGAATTTGCAAAAAATTTTGCAGCTCCGCGCTTCACCTTTTCTGCGAAACCCGCAGGAATAAGGGGCTTGACTGTTTTTCACTAAAATTCTAACTTACAAGTAGAACGGTATAGACTGCTGGTTCGCCAGCGCGCCAAAGTCGGAGAGCTCATTCTGCCGACTTTTTTGTTCCCCGGAAGGGAACCCGTTTCTCTGAAGACGTATGAACGCCGATTTTTTAGCAGTATTGGAGTTTTGGGAGCGCGAGAAAGGCATCAACCGGGACGTCCTGGTTGGTGCTGTGCACGAAGCTCTGCTCTCGGCTGCCAAAAAAGCGGTCGGCCCCGCGCGGGAATTGCGTGTCGCAATCGATCAAAAAAACGGAGACATCCGGGCGTATGCGAAGCTCATCGTTTCGGACAAGGTGATTTCAAAGCACGACCAACTTTCGGTGTTCGACGCGCGGCGTATCAAACCCGATGCGCAGGTGGGAGACGAAGTGGAAGTTGAAGTGACGCCCGTGGGTTTTGGACGGATTGCGGCCCAGTACGCCAAGCAGGCGCTGATGATGCATATCCGGCGCGCCGAAAAGGCCCTGATTTTCACGGAATTCAAGGATCGCGTGGGCGACATCATCAGTGGCACGGTTCGCCGATTTGACCGCTCGGACGTCATCGTGGATTTGGGTAAATACGAGGCCTTGCTGCCAAACCGGGAACGAGTTCCGACGGAAGAATACCAGGTCGGCGAGCGCATCCGGTGCTATGTCAAGGCAGTGGAACAGGGACCGCATGGCCCTGAGATTATCCTGTCACGCTCGGATCCCCGGTTCGTTCTGAAGTTATTTCAGCTGGAAGTATCGGAAATCAACGACGGCACGATCGAGATCAAAGGAATCGCGCGCGAACCCGGGTTCCGGACAAAACTCGCCGTTTGGACACGAGACGAGAAAGTCGACCCTGTCGGCGCCTGCGTTGGTCTCCGTGGCCAGCGGGTGAAGAACATTGTGCGGGAGCTAAACAACGAAAAGGTAGACATCATTCGTTGGGATCCGGTGATCCGCAATTTCATCACCAACGCGCTTGCTCCGGCGAAATTGAAGGCCTTTGAAATCGACGAAGCCAACAAGCGGGTGAAGATTATTGTCAGCCCGGACCAGCTATCGCTCGCGATTGGAAAGCGGGGACAAAACGCGCGGCTGACCTCGAAGTTGAGCGGTTGGCAGGTGGATATCGAGGCGGAAGTGGTGGTCACAAAAGGATTCGAGGAGAAAGTGGCCGAGGCTGTAGAATCGCTGGCGGCGATTCCCGGCATCTCTCGCGAACAGGCGGACGCGCTGGTTCACAGCGGGCTGACTCGGCTGGAAGACCTGCTCCAGGCGGACGTCAGCGACCTGTCCAGCATCGAACAGGTGGGAGAAAATGCGGCTGCCGTTCTCGAAGCGGCCCGGGCTGAAGCAGCCCGCCGCACGTTGAACGTGGGTGAGACGCCGGTTTCCGGGTGATGAAATTGGCGGAGAAACTTTTTGCATGTTAAGCTTAAGCCTATGAAGGCTGTGCGGCAGGTCAGTCCCGAAGAGAATTATGCCCGTTCGTATTTACGACATTTCAAAAAAGCTCGGCTTGGAGAACAAGGAAGTTCTTGCCAAGGCGAAGGAGCTGGGCATTACCGCTGCCCGGGTCGCGTCCAGCTCGTTGGATAAAATCACTGCTGAATATCTCGAGCAACAGCTCGTCATCGCATATCCCAACTCCGCGCCGCAACCGGCGGCTCCGCCACCGCCGACGCCAAGTCAACCTCCGTCCCCCGAACCCGTTGCCACGCCTGCCCCTGTCCAGCAGAGCCCGGTGATTGTGACTGCGCCGCAGCCCGAAGCGCCGGAGCTCGAGGTTCAGGAAAGCACAACCTCGACGACGACCACGACGTCAGTCCCGATTTTAGAGCCACCGGCACCCCCGGCGGCAGCTCCTGCGCCTGTTCCCGAAGCGCCCGTCGTCAGACCCACGCAGGAATCGCCCGCATCGAGTCCGCCGGTCGTCGAGCCTGTGGCAAAAGCAGTGACTCCGCCACCTCCGGTCCAGTGGCCAGCCGTACCCAAGCCGGCGCCACCACCGCCTCCGCCGTCCCCACCAGAGCCCCAGGGGCCCAAATTGGGCGACAAGGTTGGATTCATTCAGCTGCCGCCTAAACCCGGTCCGAAACTCCCGGAAAAGCCGGGTCCAGCAAAGCTTCCGACTCGACCCATTGAGCCGCGCCGAGCCGAATTCAACAAGCGCGGAGACATTCGCAGTGTCCGGGGCGCGCCCGCGCCTTCGGGGCCGAGTGTCCCCGGCGCCAAGTTCAGTCCGGCGGGCAAGACCGCCGGAAAGGCCGAGCCCACAGCTCCGAAGATTTCCCTGCCGGCAGATGCCAAAGTCATAACCATTAAGCCGCCTATCGTGGTGCGCGAGTTGGCCGAGCACCTGAAGCAAAAGCCTTTCAAAATCATTGCCGACCTGATGCAACTGGGCGTTTTCGCCACTGTGAACCAGGCCATCGATGAATTGGTCGCCCAGCGGGTTTGTGCGACTTACGGGTTCCGGTTCGAGGTGGAGAAGCGGGAGCGCGGCAGCGGTATCGTCCATGCCCCTGTTAAAAAAGTAGAG